>Ga0209577_10000560_pt1 | contig 37560 bp, 36 predicted proteins | sample GraSoiAngelo_109_FD_185874 | JGI IMG/M metagenome (GOLD analysis project Ga0209577, IMG submission 185874) | Grasslands soil microbial communities from the Angelo Coastal Reserve, California, USA - 14_0903_12_20cm (SPAdes) (version 2) | ecosystem: Environmental > Terrestrial > Soil > Grasslands... | reverse complement strand
GCCTCGCGCGACGTATCAGCTGCCTCGCCGGCTTCAGTTATCCGCGCCAGCACCGCCCCGACCGGCGCGGTCTCGCCCTCGGGCACCAGGATCTCGTTGAGCACGCCCTCGACGGGGGCCTCGAGCTCGGAGTTGACCTTGTCGGTCTCGACCTCGACCAGCGGTTCCCCCTTCGAGACCTTTTCCCCTGTCCGCTTCAGCCAGCGGGAGACGGTGGCTTCGACCAGCGTGTCGGCCAGCCTGGGGAGCAGGAAATCCACTTGACAGAAGCAATTGTGGCAGCATCGAAATTGATGAGCCGCTGGATCGCGGCTCTCGCCTCGGCCCTGTTAGTCGTCGGTTGCGAGTTCCCCGGCACGGTGAAGGCGAGGGCTTTCACGACTGGTTTGCAGGCCGGCCAGAGCATCCACTACCAGGTCCACACGGTCGTCTCCGGCACCCTCACCGCGGGCTCCTCGCAGCTGCCCGTGAACTCCGACCAGCGGGTCTCCGAGACCCTCAGGGTAGACGCGGTCGACAGGGCCGGCACGGCCGGAGTGACCCTGACAACAGACACCATCACCGACTCGAGCGGCGCGGCGCTGACCACCAAGCCCGGCCCGGTCAAGCTCAAGATCGGGGCCGACGGGCGCATCCTGGCCGGGTCCGGAGCCCAGCTGGGCGGGCGCCTGCCCAGCCTGCCCGGCCCCGATCAGCTGACGCCGATCCTGCCCGGCCACCCGGTGAAGCCGGGCGACAGCTGGGACAAGACCTACCAGCGCCCGAACCCCTACGGCACCGGCGCTTTCAGCCTCACCGCCCACAACAAGTACGTCCGGGACGAGGCCGTAGCCGGTCGCCAGGCCGCGGTCATCGACTCCACGCTGACCGGGCCGCTCGACTTCACGATCGATTTCTCGAAGATCCCCAGCCTACCGCCGGGCTCGGCGACCGGCGCCGTGCATTACGTCGGCAGCGTCAACTCGAAGAACCGCTACTGGCTGGACATCGGCTCGAGCAGCGTCCTGAAAGCTTCCGCGAGCGGCGACTACTCGCTGACCTACGCGATCGTGGTCCCGGCCAACCAGGCCGGCGGCCCCCAGCAGGTCTCCTTCAGCGGCCGGATCAAGACCGACCTGAACCGGCTCTAGCCGGACTGCGGCACGGGCGCCGGCTTCAGGAAGACCGGCGTCGTGGGCACCTTGCCCAGGGCCGGGTCCTGGTACGTGGAGGGGGTGGAGAGTGCCGTGTAGAACCACTCGTTGAACTGTGCCGCCCGGTCCGCCAGGGCCTTCGGGTTGGTGTCCGGCGCGTACGGCTGGCGGGGCAGATAGCCCTGGTCCAGCGGGGCCAGGTAGAAATCGTCGGTTCCGTAGAGGCTGGTCGACGCGTAGGAGTAGATCGCCACTCCCAGGGGCCTGTTCCCGGCCGGGGTCGGCGCCAGCGCCGCCCGGATCTGGGCGATGGTGTCCTCGGGGTAGTTGAGGAAGGCGCCCACCCCGACCAGCAGGTGGCCCTTTCCCTGGTGGTCCTTCTCCCAGTTGGTCCAGTTCCGGAACCAGGTCTGCTGTTTGGGGCTGGAGTCGCGGTCGTAATTCATCGGGACGCCCAGGTCGAGGTAGCCGAGCCGGAACCAGGTCGCCCAGTCCTGGTAGACGTCGGTGAAGGTCCGCGAGCTCACCCAGTCGGCGTCGCTCTGGGGCCCGCTGCCGTAAGCGATCAGGGCGCCGCTGAGCTTGACCGAAGGCCGTGTCTTGACGATCGCGTCGTGCAGCGACTGGACGAAGGCGGTGACCTGGTCTCGCCGCCACTGCGACCACTGCCAGTCGTCGGGTTGGGGCCGGCCGGTCCGCTGGTATTCACGGTTGAAGCGATCCACGGAGATCTGCGTGTAGCCCCAGTCGCCGCCGTCCGGGTAGCGGACGAAGTCCATGTGGACCCCGTCCACGTTGTAGCGGCGGACGACCTCCATGAAGACCTCTTTGGTATAGGCGCGGACCTCGGGCACGCCCGGGTCCAGGTAGCCGTAGCCATCGTTCCCGCCGTCGAATTTCAGGTTTCCCCAGGTGTCTCCATAGAGCTGGAAGACCTCGCTCGACTGGCCCACGAAGAAGGTGTTCAGCCAGGCGTGCACCTCCAGCGGCGGGTTGGCCGTATGGGCCCGCTGGATCAGATAGGAGAGGGGGTCGAAGTTGGGGTGTCCGGGCACGTCGAGCAGGTCGCTGGCGGGTGGCTCCACGCCCTTGCGGAAGTAGGCGTCACCGCGCTTGCGGACCTGTACGAAGAGCGCGTTCAAGTTGCCGCGGTGGGCTCGTGCGATCAGCGTGTCCACCTGCTTCGGCGTCTTGAACCCGTCGTGGAAGCCGTCGACCCAGAGCGCCCGGTACTGCGCCGGCCCGCTGGGGATGACCGGCGTCTCCGGCGTCGGCGTGGGCGCGGGGATGATCTCGGAGATGACGGGGACTTTCTTGGCAACCTGGGCCGGCGTGCTGCCGCTGCAGGCGGTCAGGACGAGCAGGACGAGGGGCACCAGGAGCCGCCGGCTCCGAAACATGGGGGGCAATTATGCCCCACCACCCCCGCTATGCGTAGGTATGTCGCGCGATCGTCTCGGGATCGCCGTAGGGCTGCGCCTCGGCCCACTCGGCAGCCTCCTCGGCCGCTGTCAAGGCCTCCTCGTCGAGGGCCTCCGCCCGGGCCGGGTCGATGCGCTCTCGGAGGAGGAGCAGAGGGTCCCGGCGCTGCGCCTCCTGGACCTCGGCCGGGTCGCGGTAACGGCTGTCGTCGTCGTTGGAGGTGTTGCCCAGGAACCGGTAGCAGCTCGCCACGACCAGCGTCGGCCCGTCCCCCGCTCGAGCGCGCTCGATTGCCTTCACGGCGGCCTCGTGGACGGACTCGACGTCCATCCCGTCGACCGCGACCCCGGGCATCTCGTAGCCGGCGGCTCGCCTGGAGAGGTCGGCTGTCGACGACTCGAGGCTGGCCGGCACCGACTGCGTGTAGCGGTTGTCCTCGATGCAGAACACGACCGGCAGCCGGTGGATGGCGGCGAAGTTCATGGCCTCGTGGACCTCGCCCTTCTGCGCACCACCGTCGCCGAAGGCGACCCAGGTGACGGAGCCTTCGCCCAGCAGCCGGCTGCCCCAGGCGGCGCCGACAGCGTGACTGACGTGGTTCGGCTGCGGGCCCTGCTGGGGCAGCACCCGGAGCCGGCTCGAGCTCCAGTGCGCGTACGGCTGGCGACCGGCGGAGTTGGGGTCGTCGGCCTTCCCGAAGAAGCTCAGCAAAGCCTCCTCGGGCGCCATGCCCAGCGCGAGCATGGCGGAGAGGTCGCGGTAATGGGGCGCAATGAAGTCGAAGCCCGGCCGGAGCGCCAGCGCATAGCCGGCGCCGATCGCCTCGTGGCCGGCGCAGGGCACCGCGAAGTGGGCCCGGCCCGCCCGCGTCCAGCCGCCGGGCCAGCGCCATCACCCGGTAGGCCTCGACCAGGTTCATGCCTCGAGCAGCTCCTTGACGCAGCCGAGAAAGCGGCCGGCCTCGCCGCCGTCGACCGCCCGGTGGTCGACGCTCAGCGCCAGCCAGGCGCGGCCCTGGCGGACGGAGCCCACCCGGAGCGCGGCGGTCTGCCCCGGCCGGACCGCAGGCAGGCCGAGGAGCGAGGACCCGGCCCCGTAGTCGACGACCGTGAAGGTGCCGCCGCCCCGGGCGGGGGCGTGGGGCCCCAGGTCGAGGTCGAGCCGGACCTCCGGGTGCAGGCGGATTCCGTCCCAGGTGAACTCGGCATTGCAGGCGGGGAAGCGGCCGCAGGCCTCGACCACCGCGGCCAGCACCCGCTCCAGGTGCTCGGCTGGCAGAGCCACCTCCAGCACCGACGCCGCGGCCGGGATTGCCGCGTCGTAAGCCGCCGGCGCCGCGGATCGACCGCGCCTGGAGCTGCGGCCGGCCAAGCCGCGCACAGCCGGTGCCGGTCTGGGATCGCGGCGTCCTCCAGGGGGTCGGAGACGGGGATGCCGCCGATGTCGGCCATGGCCACCCGCACCGGAGGCGCCTTCAGCTCCTCGAAGGCTGCCTCGCAGACCAGCGCCGCCACCTCGGCGCCGAGCCCCATGGTCAGGGTGTCCTCGTGCACGACGCAGAGGCGGCCAGTTCGGCGAACAGAGGCGAGGATCGCGTCCCGGTCCAGCGGGAGCAGAGTCCGCAGGTCGAGGACCTCCGCCTCGACTCCCTCGGCGGCCAGCGCCTCGGCCGCTGCCAGCGACTCGTGCAGCATCATCCCGTAGGCGCAGATCGTCACCTGGTCCCCGGTACGGACCACCCGAGCCCGTCCGATCTCCTCCAGGTGCTCACCTTCCGGCACCGGCCCGCGGACGCGCCGGTAGGTCAGCTTGTGCTCGAGGAAGAGGACCGGGTCCGGATCCCGGATGGAGGCGGTCAGCAGGCCTTTCGCGTCGGCCGGGAAGGCCGGCGCGACCACTTTGAGACCGGGGACATGGGCGTAGAAGGCCTCGACCGACTGCGAGTGGTAGGGACCGCCCCGAAAGCCGCCACCGTAGGCGGTGCGCAGCACCAGCGGGCAGGTCCAGTCACCGGCGGTCCGGTAGCGGATCTTGGCAGCTTCCCCGACCAGGTGGTCTGCCGCCGCGTGAATGAAGTCGGCGAACTGGATCTCCGCGACCGGCCGCAGGCCGCGCATGGCCAGGCCCACCGCCAGTCCGGCGATGGAGAGTTCGGCCATCGGGGTATCGACCACCCGATCCGTGCCGAAGCGCGACTGCAGGCCTTCGGTGGCGCGGAAGACGCCACCCAGCCGGCCCACGTCCTCGCCGAAGACGAGCACCCGGGGATCTCGTTCCAGCTCCTCCTGGAGTGCTTCCCGGACGGCCTCCAGGAGGGTCAGCTCGCGCACCGCGGGCCCAGCAGGGTGCTGAAAAGGGGCGGCCAGCGACCGGAGGCAAGCCCGTCGCCGAGCGACGCAGCCGTTTGGTGCTCAGGCGTTCGAGGCGAAGGAAGCGTCGACTTGGATAGGGGTCCCCGCCCGAAGGGTGGGGAATGCGGACACAGCGAGCGCAGCACAGCTGCGTAAGCGAGCACCGCAGAAGGTGACGCACGCATCGGGCGCATGGGCGCCAAAGCGCCGACGGCCTTTTTCAGCATCCTGCTAGGCCTCGGCGCGAAGGACGTGGGCGGCGGAGGTCACCGAGAAGGGCTGCTCGCCGGTGACGTCGCGCACGGCCTTCTCCGCCTTATCCAGAATGCGGCGGCGGCGGTCGGGCTCGACGTCCTCGAGCCGCGAGGCGTAGCTCCACCAGTTGGAGTTGATCTCGGCGTAGTGGGCGGGTCCGTCCCAGGTCGTCTCCACCTCGACCAGCTCGGTCTCGACGAGGCGAAAGCCGGCCTGCACGGCGGCCGCCTGGAAGCGGTCCAGGTCGTTCACCGTCCTCCGGGTCGCCTCCAGCGCAGGCTGCGCGGGAAGCTCACCGAGCTCGTGGTCGAAGACCGCCCGGTAGGCCTCGGCCGCGGGGCTGGGCGCGCTCTCGGGGGGCGGGATGCTGGCCGCGAACCGCCCCCGCGGCTTGAGGACGCGGCGCACCTCGCGCAGCGCTCGGCCGAGGTTGGGCAGGAAGTGGAGACCGTGTCCACAGCCGACGGCGTCAAAGGTGGCGGGTTGGAACTGCAGGTTCTCGGCGTCCATGCGCAGGAAGCGGACCGGCAGGCTGCGGCCGGCGATCGACTGCCGGGCGGCGGCGAGCATGCCATCGGCCAGGTCGACGCCGACCACCTCGCCGTCGCCGCCGAGCTCCAGGGCCATGGGGATGGTGAGAGTTCCAGGGCCGCAGGCGAGGTCGAGGATGCGCATCCCCGGCCGGGGCTTGAGGTGGTCCAGGATCTGATCCCGTCCTGCCGCCTGGCCTTTCCGCATCGCCTCGTCGAGGCGCTTGCGGTAGGCGTCGGCGTTGCGGCTGAAGACTCCGACCAGCTCTTCCTTCGACTGCAAGGCGAATCCCATCTTAGGCAGGCGGGGTCGGTGTTTTAATTGGCAGCCGACAGTGAAGCTGAGGATGATCCACGTCCTGCTCGCGGCCGCGCTCACCGTCGCCTGCAGCAACCCCGCGCCGGCGCCCGGCCTGCCCTCCGGGACGATCACGATCGGGATGCTGACCTCCTTGACCGGCATCGACCATTCCCTCGCCATCGACGCCTCGGTGGGCGCCCAGCAGGCCGTCGACGAGGCCAACGCCGGGGGCGGGCTCTCAGGCCATCGCGTTCAACTGAGCGTGGAGGACGACTCCGGGAACGCCGCGCTGGTGCCGGCGGCGCTCAGCCGGCTGGCCGTCCGCCGACCGGCAGGGATCATCGGTCCCTTGTTCGCCTCCGGCGAGCTGGCGCTGGCGCCGGCCACCCGGTTGCCGGTGGTGTCGCTCTCCGGCTTTGACACCGTAGTCATGAGCGGGCGCGGCATGCGCTCGAACGTGTTCCTGGGCGTCCCTTCCGCCAGCCGGAGTGCGGAGCGGATGCTGGTCTACGCGCAGGCCTCGAAGCGGAGCGGCCTGGCCGTTGCCCACCCGGCCGGCGACCCCTTCTCCGACCAGGCCCTGGCGACACTCAAGGCCGACGCCTCGCGGTTTGGGACCGCAGTCGTCGACGACGAGCAGTTCGACCCCGCGACGACCGACTTCGGTCCGCTCCTGAACCGGGTCCGAGCCTCCTCGGCGAAGCTCCTGGTTGCTTGGGGCGGCGGTTCGGCTGCGCCACTGCTGACCCGGGCCTGGAAGGACTCCGGGCTGGAGGCCCCGTTGCTCCTCTCCGGCGCGCGCTCCAGCACCGACTTCCTCAAATCGACCGGCGAGCTGGGCCAGGGCGCGCTGATGGAGGTCACGGCCTCAGTCTTGGCCGGGTCGCCTCCCGTCCCGCCCGCGGTCCAGAAGCAGGTCGCGGGCATGGCGAGCGCCTTCCAACGGGCTCAGCACTACTACCCCTCCCAGGCGGCGTTCGACGGCTACGCGGGCGCTCGCCTGCTGCTGGCCGCGATCGCGAAGGCCGGCTCGGCGGATCCGGCAGCGATCGACGCGGCCCTGGAGAAGCTGTCGCTGCCGACCGCTGCGGGGACCTTCAGCTTCTCCGCCAGGGACCACCTCGGCCTCCCGGCCAGCTGGCTGCAGGTGGCGACCATCAAGGACGGCCGCCTCAGCCCGACCGCCTAGCCTTCCAGGTCTCCTCCAGCCAGGCCGCGACCTCGGCCACCAGCGCATCCTCGCCGAAGCGCCCCACCACCTGGATCCCCACCGGCAGGCCCGCCACCGGCGCCGGGATGGTGACGACCGGCTGCCCGGTCACGTTGAAGGGACGCGTGAACCGTGTCACCACCGGCCGCACGCCTTCCGAGTCGTCGATGCGGGGCGCCACCCGCGGCGTGGCGGGGACCAAGATCGCGTCGACTCCGGCCAGCGCTTCCTCGACCTGGTCCGAGAGGCGCTCCCGGTCCTCCAGCGCCTGCAGGTAGTCCGCTGCGGTCACTTCCAGCCCGCGCTGGAGGTTGGCCAGGACGTCCTTGCCGAACTTCTCGGGGTGGCTCCCGACCCGCTCTCGGTGAAGCTGCGCGGCTTCGGCGTAGAGGATCACGCTGCCCGGCTCGCCGAGCTCCTTCCAGCCCGGGAAGTCGATCGGCCGGAGGTTGTGCGCCACCTGCCCCCAGGCCCGTGAGGTCTCCTCGTCGAGGTCGTCGAACCAGCCCGCGGGCATGGCCACGCTGTAGCTGCCCCGCAGCTCGCCCGGCACCAGGCCGCCGAGCCCGGACATCATCTCCAGCGCGCGGGCGGCCGTCCGGACGTCCGGGGCGAGCGGACCCATCGTGTCCAGCGAGCGGCTGAGCGGGAAGACGCCCTCGGTGCTGACCATGCCCAGGGTCGGTTTGATGCCCACGCAGCCGCAGAGTCCGGCCGGGATCCGGATCGAGCCGCCGGTGTCGGATCCGACCGCCCAATCGCACATCCCGGCGACGACGGCCGCCGCGGAACCGCCCGAGGACCCACCGGGGATCCGGTCCGGGTCGGCCGGGTTGCGAACCGGCCCGTGGTGGGGGTTGTTGCTGGTGATGCCGAAGGCCCACTCGTGCAGGTTCGTCTTGCCGACCATCACGCAGCCATGCCGGCGCAGCTCGCCGATCAGGACCGCGTCGGTCGACGCCGGCTCGGAGGGGAGCAGGACACTGCCCGCCGTGGTCACCGTCCCGCGCACGTCGACCAGGTCTTTGACCGCCACCACCGGGCCGTCCCCGGTCTCGTCGGTGAGGGAGATGAAAGCGTTCAGCGACCTTCCTTCCTCGATCTTCCGCCGTGCTTCTTCGACCTTCACCGCCCGGAGTATCCTCTACGCGCTTTGATCAATGTCGAGGCCGTCTGGTGGAGGATCGAAGCTTTCACTCACTACCAGGTCGTGGCGGGCGAGATGGCGGTGCGCGGCCGGGTCCAAGCGGTGCTCAACGACCCTGAGCCCTATGTGACCATCCGCAACCTCTCGACGACGCCGATGCTGCCGGGCGCGCCGCGCCTGCAGGCCATCGGTGAGGGCGTCCTCTCCAAGCTCCAGGTCGGCGCTTTGCGCACCCACGACGTGGAGCCGCCCCCGCCCGACCAGACGATGGAGATGAGCCGCCGCTTCGTCTTCTTCCAGGGGACGCAGTTCAGCATCAAGGGCGCGGTCGAGTTCCCCGCCGCCGCCGACCCCAGGATGCATCGCGACATGCTCTTCAAGGCCAAGTTCTTCCCGGTGCTCGACGCCAGCCTGACCGTGGTCGGCGTTGACGCACCACCACTGCTGTGGCCGCTGGCCTACGTCAACCGCGACCTGGTGGTCGGCCTCTACCTGGGCTGAGCGGGCTGCCGGCTGAAAAGCCGGCGCAGCCGGGCGACCAGCACTGACCAGAACAGCGCCAGCGCGTTGACCGGCTTGGACTGCAGGGCCGGCGCGGGCGGAGCCGGAGTGCTGCTCGGGGCTTCTGCCGGCGGCGCCGCAGGCTGCTCCGCGGCAGGGATCTCGGGCGTTTCCAGCTTGGCCTTGATGCAGGCCGCCATCTGCGCGACCAGCGACTTGGAGACGTCCTCCATCAGGCCGCGCCCGAACTGTGCCACGCGACCGGCGACCGTGAAGTCGGTGCTCACGTCGACGCGCGATGCGCCACCCTCCTCGGTCACCTTCATTTTCGCCGTCGCCCGTGCATTGCCCGGGCCGGTGGTCTCGCGACCCTCCCCCGAGAGCGTCGCCGTGCGATTGGCCTCGTCGCGGTCGACGATCCGCGCCGTCCCCGCGTAGGCGACCGTCACCGGACCGACCTTGATCTTCACCTTGCCCTTGAAGGTGGTGGGGTCGACGACCTCGGACAGCTCCGCGCCGGGGACGCAGCCGACGACGCGGTTGACGTCCAGCAAAAAGGCGTAGACGCGGTCCGGCGGCGCGTCGACCTGGAAGGAGTTCTCGATCAGCAAAGGGAAGGGCTCCTAGGGCCTGACTATAATCAAACCCGCGTCCGGGCCGGGCCGCATCTACAGGGGTTGGGGGGCTTCGGGCCAGGGCGCGTCGTTAGCGGACCAAGTTCGATTTTTGCGATCTCCAACCGCCACCTCGGAGGAGCCTATGAAACGAAAGGTCGCGTTGACGGTTAACGGCTCACGCCGTGAGGATGAGGTCGAGCCCAGGCTCCTTCTCGTCCACTACCTCCGAGACGTGGCGGGCCTGACCGGCACTCACATCGGGTGTGACACGTCGCAATGCGGCGCCTGCACGGTGCTGGTCGACGGCAAGGCCGTGAAGTCCTGCACGCTCTTCGCGGTCCAGGCCCAGGATGCCGAGGTTGAGACCATCGAAGGCCTCGCCACCGGCGACCAGCTGCACCCGCTGCAGCAGGCCTTCTGGGACAACCACGGGCTGCAGTGCGGCTACTGCACGCCCGGCTTCATCATGGCCGGCGTCTACCTGCTCTCGCAGAACCCGAACCCGACCGACGATGAGATCCGCAAGGGCCTCGAGGGCAACCTCTGCCGCTGCACGGGCTACGTCAACATCATCAAGTCCGTCAAGGACGCCGCTCAGAAGATGGGAGCCGCCAAGGGCGCCGGGACACCGGTCGCCGCGGGAGGGGAGTAGCGATGGCCGTCACCCAGCTGATCGGCGCCAAGATCCATCGCCGCGAAGACCCCCGGCTGGTCTCCGGGCACGGCCGCTACATCGACGACCTGAACCGGCCGGGGCAGGTCTACGCGACCTTCGTCCGCAGTCCGTACGCGCACGCCAAGATCCAGAAGATCGACCTCACCGAGGCCAAGGCCGCAGCGGGCGTGCGAGCCGTTTACACCGCCAAGGACTTCCAGGGCCAGGTGGCAGGGACGCACCCGACCGTGGCGGCCTTCGCGCCCGAGAAGAAGACAGTCCCCGACCGCTTCCCGATCGCCTCCGGCGAGGCGGCCTACCAGGGCGAGATCGTCGCCGTGGTGCTGGCGGACACCAAGTCCGCGGCGGATGACGCGGCCAACCTGGTCCAGGTCGACTACGACGTCCTCCCCGCGGTGGGCGACCTCGAGAAGGCCCTGGAACCGAACAGCCCGAAGGCCCACACGGACCTCGCCGACAACCTGGGCTGGGACATGACCCTGGTGCCCTGGGAGGCCACCGACTCCGCCTTCGGCAGCGCCGAGGTGGTGGTCAAGGAGAGGATCCTCCAGCAGCGCCTGGCTCCCACGCCGATGGAGACGCGCGGGGTACTGGCCGAGTACGACACCTTCGACAAGCGGCTGACGATCTGGATGTCGAACCAGAACCCGCACTTCATCCGGCTCTTCGTGGGCGGCGCCCTGAGTCTTCCCGAGAGCTCCGTGCGGGTGATCTCCCAGGACGTCGGCGGCGGCTTCGGCAGCAAGATCAGCCCCTACCCGGAGGACTACCTGGTGCCGGCGATGGCCCGGATGGGCGGGCGGCCGGTCAAGTGGATCGAGACGCGCACCGAGAGCATCCAGAACACGACGCACGGGCGAGGCCAGATCTTCGACGTGGAAGTGGCCGCCAAGAAGGACGGCACGCTGCTCGGGATGCGCCTGACTCAGTACCTCGACCTCGGCGCCTACCACGGCACCTTCGGCGCCTTCCAGGCCTGCGCCTGCGTCATGGCCGGTGGCGCCTACCACTGGCAGGGCATCTCCGCCCGCACGGTCGGCGTGCTGACCAACAAGGTGCCGACCGACCCCTACCGCGGGGCCGGCCGGCCCGAGGCCACTCACCTGGTCGAGCGGATGCTCGACCGGCTCGCGCAGGAGATCGGGATGGATCCCATCGAGCTGCGCAGGAAGAATTTCATCCAGGCCTCGGAGTTCCCCTACACACAGAACTTCGGCCTCGTCATCGACTCCGGCGACTACGAGAAGTCACTGGCCAAGGCGATGTCGATCGCCGGTTACGACGAGCTCCGCAAGCGCCAGGCCGACCTTCGCGGCAAGGGCCGCTACCTGGGCATCGGCGTTTCGACCTGGATCGAGCTCTGCGGGTTCGGTCCCAGCGCGCTCGCCGGCGCCACGGCCGGCGTGGCGCTGGTCGAATCCGCGCAGGTCAGGGTCCACCCGACCGGCTCGGTAGCGGTCTACACCGGCACCCACTCCCACGGACAGGGGCACGAGACCACCTTCGCCCAGATCGTCGCGGACACCCTGGGTGTGCCCTACGAGCAGGTGGAGATTCGCCACGGCGACACCAACGAGGGACCCAGCTTCGGTTACGGGACCTACGGGAGCCGCAGCCTGGCGGTGGGCGGCATGGCCATCCACCGCGCCTCCCAGCGGGTCGTGGACAAGGCCAAGAAGCTTGCGGCGCACATGCTGGAAGCGGCCGAGGAGGACATCGTCTTCGACCAGGGCAAGTTCCACGTCAAGGGCAGCCCGGAGAAGGCCAAGGCGATGGGTGAGGTAGCCTTCGCGGCCTATGGGGCCGGCCTCCCGGAAGGCATGGAGCACGGCCTGGAGGCCGTGGCCTACTTCGACCCGCCCAACCTGGTCTGGCCGTTCGGCGCCCACATCGCGGTCGTCGAGGTGGACCCCGAGACGGGCTCGGTCAAGTTCGAGAAGTACGTGGCCGTCGACGACTGCGGCAACGTCATCAACCCGATGGTCGTCGAAGGCCAGCTGCACGGGGGGATCGTCCAGGGCTTTTCCCAGGCGCTCTTCGAGGACGTCGCCTACGACGAGGCGTCAGGTCAGCTGCGGACGGGCACGATGCTCGACTACATGGTGCCGACGGCGGTCGAGATCCCCGACATCCAGCTCGACAGCACGGTGACGCCGACACCTGTCAACGACCTCGGCGTGAAAGGCATCGGCGAGGCGGGAACGATTGCCGCCAGCGTGGCGGTGATCAACGCCATCACCGACGCCGTCTCGCCCTTCGGGATCACCCACGTCGACATGCCGGCCAGCCCGGACCGGCTCTGGAAGCAGATCAAGGAGGCGCGCGGAGTAAGCGCGACCTCCGCCAATGGAGGGGGAGGAGCGCAGGCATGATCCCAGCCGCTTTCGAGTACGAGAGGGCGACCTCCGTCCAACAGGCCTCAGAGCTGCTGCAGCGCTTCGGCGAGGATGCCAAGGTGCTGGCCGGCGGCCACAGCTTGATCCCGCTCATGCGCCTCCGGCTCTCCCAGCCCAGCGCCCTGGTCGACATCAATCCGATCAAGGAGCTCGACTACATCACCGTCGAGGGCGGCAAGCTCCGCGTGGGCGCGCTGGTGCGCCACGTCCAGCTCCAGAACAGCGACACCGTCAAGCAGAACCTGCCCATCCTGGCCGAGGTCGCTGACGAGGTCGGCGACAACCAGGTCCGCAACCTGGGCAGCATCGGTGGCGTCATGGCCCACGCCGACGCGGCCGGCGACTACCCGACCCTGGCGCTGATTCTCGACGCCGAGATCGTCACCAACAAGCGGCGCCACGCGGCCAAAGACTTCTTCAAGGACATCTTCACCACCCCGCTCGAGCACGACGAGCTGGTCTGCGAGGTGGTCTTCCCGATTGCCAACGGCCCGCACAAGTACATCAAGTTCCGCCGCCGGCTCTTCGACTGGGCGATCGTGGGAGCTGCGGCCCAGAAGGTCGACGGCGGCTGGCGGATCGGGCTCACCAACGTCGGACCCACGCCGGTGCGTTCGACCGCCGTCGAGCAGGCGCTCGCCTCCGGCGCCTCGCCGGCCGATGCGGCCGAGCACGCCTCGGACGGCCTCAACCCCTCGGCCGACCTGCGGGCCAGCGCCGATTACAAGAAGCACCTGGCGCGGGTGCTGACGCGCCGCGCCATCGAGCAAGCCTCAGCGTAAGAGGGGGGAACCTTTCCTGGGGACGGTGCCGGGCCCGCCGGCACCGTCCCTTTGCTTCTGCCGAGTGGGCCGCCGGGAATTGGCGGCTCCCTGGGTACGCTACGGTGTGAATCTGCATGCCTGAAATCGACTCCATCGACGACGTCCTTGCGCGGCTGGCGTCGCACCGGTACATCGGCGACCGGCCCCTGGCGACGTCGATCTACCTCGCCTTGAAACTGGGCAAGCCCCTCTTCATCGAAGGCGAGGCCGGCGTGGGGAAGACCGAGGCGGCCAAGGTCATGGCAGAGGTCCTCGGCGCGCGCCTGATCCGGCTCCAGTGCTATGAGGGCATCGACCTCGCCCATGCGGCCTACGAGTGGAACTATCCGCGCCAGCTGCTCCACATCCGCCTGCTCGGCGAAGGAGCCGACCGCGCCCAGGCGGAGAGGGAGATCTTCAGCCCCGAGTTCCTGCTCCGCCGCCCCCTGCTGGACGCGATCGACAACGAAGACCCGGTGCCGCCGGTGTTGTTGATCGACGAGATCGATCGCTCGGACGAGGAGTTCGAGGCCTTCCTGCTGGAGCTGCTCAGCGACTTCCAGATCTCCATTCCCGAGCTGGGGACCGTCACCGCCAAGCGTCCGCCCTTCGTGGTCGTCACCTCCAACCGGACCCGTGAGGTTCACGACGCGCTCAAGCGCCGCTGCCTCTACCACTGGATCGATTACCCGGACCTGGAGAAGGAGGTCTCGATCGTGGAGGCACGGGTCCCCGAGGCCGCCGCCGGTCTCGCCCGCCAGGTCGCCCTGCTGGTGAGCGGCCTGCGCGAGATGGACCTCTACAAGCTGCCCGGCGTGGCCGAGACGCTGGACTGGGCACGCTCGCTCAGCGCGCTGGGAGCGCGCAGCGTCGACGCGAGCCTGGTCGAGGCGACGCTGGGCGCGGCGCTCAAGTACCAGGAGGACCTGGAGCGGGCGCGGGAGGCGATCCCCGCCCTGGTCCAGCGCGCGCAGGGTGCCTGAGACCGGCCGACCAGAGCTCCTCTCGCGCCTGGCCGGCTTCGCGCGACTCCTCCATGACGCAGGTCTTGACGCGGGTCCCGGCCGCCTGAAGGACGCCACAGTGGCGCTCAACCTCATCGACCTCGCGTCTGAGACCGACTTCCGGGAGACGCTGCGCACCGTCTTCGTGACCCGGAAGGACGAGCTGCAGCTCTTCGACGCCGCCTTCGACATCTATTGGGCGCCCCCCGACCCCCGGATTCTGGCCGGGGCCATCCCCGGCCGCAGCCGCTCGCTGCCCATGGACCCCGAGCGCGCCAAGGCCTGGCTGAAGGAGCTCGGGCTGCCGCAGTCGGAGCTGGCCCGCCAGGACGAGCGCAGCGTCACGGCCAGCAGCTCCGGGTACAGCGCCGAGGAGCTGCTGCGCCAGAAGAGCTTCGACCAGCTGACCTGGCAGGAGTCCGAGCAGGTTCGCCGCCTGCTCGCCCAGGCGCCCTGGCGGATGGCCGAGAAGCGCACCCGACGCCTCACACCGGCGCGGAGCGGCGCCATCGACCTCCGCCGAACCTCGCGGCAGGCGGTCCGCTCCAGCGGCGAGCTGGTGCGCCTGCTCCACCGGCAGCCGCGGATCCGGCGGCGCCCCCTGGTCCTGCTCTGCGACGTCAGCGGCTCCATGGAGCGCTACTCGCGACAGCTGCTGATCTTCGCTCATGCCGTTGCCCGCCGGGAGGAGGTCGAGACCTTCGTCTTCTCGACCCGCCTCACCCGGATCACCCGCCAGCTGCGGCGCCGGGACGTGGACCGGGCGCTGGAGGGAGTGGGCCATTCCGTCCACGACTTCAGCGGCGGCACTCGAATAGGGGAGGCCCTGCACGAGTTCAACCGGAAGTGGGCAAGGCGGGTCCTCGGGCATGGCGCGGTGGTGATCCTGATCAGCGACGGCTGGGACCGGGGCGACCCGTCGGTGCTCGCCCACGAGCTCGCCCGGCTGCGCAGGCAGGCGCACCGCCTGATCTGGCTGAACCCGTTGCTGGGCTCGGAGGGCTACGAGCCACTGACCCGCGGGATGGCGGCAGCGCTGCCCCACACCGACGAGTTCATGGCAGCCCACAACCTGCAGGCGCTGGACGAGCTCGGCCGCAAGCTGGCTTCGCTGGATAGGAGGGTCAACCGCGGGTGAGAGAGGTGCTGGAAGAGGTCAAGAGCTGGACCGCGGCAGGCGATCGGGTGGCGCTGGCCACGGTGGTGGAGACCTGGGGCTCGAGCCCGCGGCCGCTCGGCTCGAAGATGGTCGTCTCGAGCTCGGGCCGGATGGCCGGGTCGGTCTCCAACGGCTGCATCGAGGGCGACGTCTTCGAAGAGGCGCAGCGCGTCCTCAAAGCCGGCCAGGCCCGCCTGGTGCCCTACGGCGTCGCGGACGACGTCGCCTTCGAGGTCGGGCTGGCCTGCGGCGGCCACGTCGAGGTGATGATCCAGCCGGTCGGTCCGGAGCACCTGAGGCTGATCGAGCTGATCGAGTCCGAACGCCCGGCGGAGCTGCGCACCAACCTGGAGACCGGGGAGGTGCAGCTGCTCGAGCGCGTCCCGGCGGCGGACGCTCCAACCCGAGACGGGGACTGGTTCATCGAGCCCCACCGCCGCGCCCCGCAGCTGGTGATCATCGGCGCGATCCACATCGCCATCCCGCTCCACCGGCTGGCCAAGCTGCTCGGCTACCGGGTCACCGTCATCGACGCCCGGGCCAAGTTCGCCACCGCCGAGCGCTTCCCCGAGGCCGACGAGATCCTGGTCGGCTGGCCGGACGAGACGCTGGCTGGGATCACCCTGGACCGCTCGACCTACGTCGTCATCCTCACCCACGACCCCAAGTTCGACCTGCCCGCGCTGCGCTCGGTGGTCGGCAAGGACGTGCGCTACATCGGCGCCATCGGCAGCCGCAAAACCAACCAGAACCGCCTCGACGAGCTCCGGTCGGAGGGCTTCACGGACGAGCAGCTGGAGAAGGTGCACGGCCCGATCGGCCTCGACCTGGGCGGCCGGGGCGCCGAGGAGACCGCCCTGGCGATCCTGGCGGAGATGACGGCGGTCAAGTACCAGGCCTCCGGCAAGACGATGAAAGAGGTGCGGGCGGGCCGCTAGGGCCGTTTTCCGCGCGGAAACAGCCCCAAAGTGCGTTTCCGCGCAGGTTTCCGCGCTTAAACGCGGCCTTTCCTGTCTACGCCGCCAGGCGACGCAGGATCGCCACGTTCTCCGCATCCGGGCCCAGGCCCTCGAAGCCGGGCACCTCGAGGATGAAGGGCACCTTCGCCAGCCTGGGGTCGTGGAGCAGCGCCCGGAAGCCCTCCTCGCCGATCTCGCCCTGGCCGATGTTGGCGTGGCGGTCGCGGTTGGAGCCGAGCCCGGTCATGGAGTCGTTGGTGTGCACCACCTCCAGGGTGTCCACGCCGACGACCCTTTCCCATTCGTCGATGGTCTGCCGTGCCGTCTCCTCGGTCCGCAGGTCGTACCCGGAGGCGAAGGCGTGGCAGGTGTCGAAGCAGGCTCGCACGCGCTGGTCGCCGCCGAGGGCGTCCAGCATCGCCCGGATCTCCTCGAAGCGCCTGCCCACCGAGTCACCGGCTCCGGCGTTGTTCTCGATCAGGAGGCGGGAACGCTTCGGGTCCGCCCGCTCCAGGGCGCGCTGCATCCGCCCCGTGATGCCGGGCAGGGCGGCCTCGAAGCCGGTGCCGCGGTGGGAGCCGACGTGGAAGATGACGCCGTCGATGCCGAGCCGGTCCGCGGCGGCGAGGTAGCCGGCCAGCGTCGACTCGGAGCGTGGGTTGACCTTGCCGTCGTCGCTGGCCAGGTTGATCAAGTAGACGGCGTGGAAGTAGAAGGGCGGCCGGCCGGCGGTCGCGTAGTCGTCCCTGAAGCGCTCGACGTCCTCGTCACTGGGCTTGGGCGAGCCCCAGAAGCCAGGCGGGGTGGGGTGGATCTGGATGGCGTCGGCTCCCAGCAGGACGGCGTTGGGAAAAGCGTTGTACAGCCCCTTGCGCGCCTCCACGTGCGCTCCGATCACCGGCACTCGACTACTTTACGTGCGACGTGAGCGTCCTCTTCCTGAGCCCCCTCGACTACCCGATGCGGGGTCGCGTCTTTCGAGAGCCCGACGATCCCCACGTGGTGGTCGCCGCCGCGGCAGACCTCGGCGCGGCCCTCACGCACCTGCGCAACCGCGCCGACTGCTCCGGCCTGGGGCTGCTGGGGGTGCCCGACGAGCTGCCCGAGCTGGGCGCCCTCAAGGACCGCCGGGTCCTGGTCTGCGAGTCGGACGGCTCCCGGATGCGGGACTTCGTCGCGCGAGCGTGGCAGGCCGGGGCCGAGGCCGAATGGCTGAACAGCAGCCGCCCGCCCGCCGACCGGCTGGCGGCCTGGGCGCTGCCGGTTGCAGGCCTGGTCCTGGCGGCGGGCGCCGGTACCCGGATGAAGGAGGCCGGCAGCGACAAGCTGCTGCTCGACTACGAGGGCGTGCCCCTGGTCCGCTACGCGGTCAGCGCGGCCGCCGAGGGCGGCTGCCAGGGCATCTGGGCCGTCTACTCGCGGCCCGAGGTGGCCGCCGCCCTGGATGGGCTCGCCACCTTGATCCACAACCCGGGGGCGGCGGCCGGCCAAGCTTCGTCGCTGAAGATCGGGCTCGAGAACCTGCCCGCGACCGCGGCCGGCGCCTGCATCCTCCTCGGCGACCAGCCGCTGGTCGGCGGCCGCACGGTCGAGATGCTGCTCCGGGCCTGGCGCGGCGACGAGTCCCGCCCCGCCGTGGCCGCCTCCTACGGCGGCGACTGGCGCCCGCCGGTGGTGCTCGAACGCTCCCTCTGGCCGGAGCTGATGAAGCTCGACGGGGATGCCGGCGCCCGCCAGCTGCTCGGCTCCCGCCCTGAGCTGCTGGATACTGTTCCGGCCCAGGGCCTGCCCGACGACATCGACACCCCCGAGGACTATGCGCGCATCCTCCGTCTCCCCCGACGCGATCCGAGCTGACCAGCTCCGGCGCCTGCGCGAGCGGCTGCCGGAGGTGCTGGCCCGCAACCCCTTCTATCGGGACCGCCTGCACCTGGTCGAAAGCTGGGAGGACTTCCAGCGCCTGCCGCTGCTGAGCAAGGCGGAGATCGTCGCCGACCAGGAGGCCGAGCCACCCTTCGGCAGCAACCTGACCTACCCGATCGACCACTACGTCCGACTCCACCAAACCTCGGGCTCCAGTGGCACCCGGCCGCTGCGCTGGCTGGACACGGCCGAGTCCTGGGAGTGGTGGGAACGGGTGTGGGCGGAGCACGTCTTCCCGGCGGCCGGCGTCGGTCCTCGGGACCGGGTCTTCTGCGCCTTCTCCTTCGGCCCTTTCATCGGCTTCTGGTCCGCTTTCTGCGGTGCTGAGCGGCTGGGCGCCATGGCGATCTCGGGCGGGGCGATGACGTCGGAGCAACGGGCTCGGGCGATCCTCGAGCTGGGCGCCACCGCCATCTGCTGCACGCCCACCTACGCGCTGCGGTTGGCGGAGGTGGCCGGGGAGCTGGGACTGCCTTCGGCGCGCGCGTCTACGACCACTCGGGCATGACCGAGCTAGGTCCCACCGGCTTCGGCTGCGCGGCCGGCGGCGGCCTCCACCTGGTCCAGACCGAGTTCATCTTCGAGGTGTCCCCCGATGGCGAGCTGATCGCCACCAACCTGGGCCGCTGGGGCTCGCCCCTGATCCGCTACCGGACCGGCGACCGAGTCCGGTTGAGCGAGGCGCCCTGCGCCTGCGGAAGCCAGTTCGCCAAGCTCGAGGGCGGCATTCTCGGCCGCGTCGACGACATGTTCACCGTCCGTGGTGTCAACCTCTACCCGAGCCAGGTCGAGGAGATCGTCCGCCGCCATCCCGAGGTCGACGAGTTCCTGATCGAGCAGCGGACGGTGAGGCGGATGGACGAGGTGACCCTGCTGTTCGAGGTCACGGCCCCGTCGCCGGGCCTCTCGGAGCGCCTGTCGGCCGAGCTGCGTCAGGCGCTGAGCGCGCGGGTCGATTCGCGCGAGGTCCCCGCCGGCACCCTCCCGCGCTCGGAGTTGAAGTCGAAGCGGCTCCGCCGCGTGGAGGGATAATTTCGAGGCAGCCATGATCACTGAGAAGAGCGCCACCAGCGTCTTCCGAGAGGAGCTCACGCCAATCAATTGGATCGAGCGCGCCGGCGAGGTCTACGCGGACCGCGAGGCGGTGGTCGACGGGAGCGTCAGCTACAACTGGAGGGAGTTCCGCGGCCGCTCCCGCCGCCTCGCCTCGGCGCTCCGCGCGTCGGGCCTCGAGAAGGGCGACCGGGTCGCCTTTCTGGCCTGGAACTCGGAACCGCTCCTGCTAGCTCACTTCGGCGTCCCGCAGGCCGGTGGGATCCTGGTCGCGATCAACACCCGACTCTCGCCGGACGAGATCGCCTACATCGTCGAGCACTCCGGCTCGAGCTTCATCTTCGTCTCGCCCGACCTCGAGCCACAGCTGGCGGCCGTGCCCGGGGACGTCCGCCGCGTCCGGCTGGGCCCCGAGTTCGAGACCCTTTTAGCCTCCGGCTCCGAGGAGCCGGTCGAGACCTGGCTCGAGGACGAGTACGAGACGATCGCGATCGACTACACCTCCGGCACCACCGGGCGCCCCAAGGGGGTCATGTACCACCACCGCGGCGCCTACCTGAACGCGATGGCGATGGTCAACGACCTGAAGCTCGACAAGGACTCCAGCTACCTGTGGACGCTGCCCATGTTCCACTGCAACGGCTGGACCTTCACCTGGGGGATGGCCGCCGTCGGCTGTCGCAGCATCTGCATCCCGAAGATCGACCCCGCCGAGGTCTGGGGGTTGTTCGCCCGGGGCGAGGCGAGCGGCTTCTGCGCCGCCCCGACGGTCCTGATCATGCTGGTCAACGACCCGCACGCGAAAAAGCTCGAGCGGCCCGTCCGGCTCTTCACCGCCGGGGCGCCGCCTTCGCCGACGATCATCTCCCAGATGTCCGAGCTCGGCTTCCAGCTCGAGCACGTCTACGGCCTGACCGAGACCTACGGGCCCTTCACGATCAACGTGGCGGCGGCCGGGTTCAAGGAGCTGCCGCCAGAGCAGCAGGCGCGCCTCCGGGCCCGCCAGGGCTACCCCAACTCGCTGGCCGGCGAGGTCCGCGTCGTCGACGAGGAGCTGAAGAACGTGCCTGCGGACGGCGAGACGATGGGCGAGGTCGTGATGCGCGGCAACGTGGTCATGAAAGGCTACTTCGAGAACCCGGAGGCGACCGAGCAGGCCTTCCGCGGCGGCTGGTTCCACTCCGGCGACGTCGGCGTGATGCACCCCGACGGGGTCATCGAGCTGCGCGACCGAAAGAAGGACATCATCATCTCGGGCGGCGAGAACATCTCGACGATTGAGGTCGAGCAGGCGATCGCCTCTCACGCCGCCGTGATGGAGTGCGCGGTGATCGCGGTCCCGGACGAGAAGTGGGGAGAGGTGCCGAAGGCGTTCGTGGTCCTGAAGCCGGGTCAGACCGCCACCGCCGAGGAGATCATCGAGCACGTCCGCGGGCGGATCGCGCACTTCAAAGCGCCCAAGTCGATCGAGTTCGGCGAGCTGCCCAAGACCTCGACCGGCAAGATCCAGAAGTTCGTCCTCCGCGACCGGGAGTGGGCGGGGAAGGACAAACGAATCAACTGAGTCCATTCGCGAGCAGGTGCTCGCGGAACCCTCGCGGCTTGAAACCGAAGCTGCGCTCCACCGAGTCGAGCTCGGTCGTGTTGTCGAAGGCGAAGAGCTCGAGCGTCGCCGGCGTCAGCGGCGGGCGGCTGAGGAGGGCGCTCATCAGGGCCGCCTGCAGGCGCGCGATCGGCATCGGCAGTGGCAGCAACAGGCGCCGGCGGCCGGCCGCCTTGCAGATCGTTTCCAGGACCTGCCGGAAGGTCACGTACTCGCCACCACCGAGGGGTAGGGTCTCGCCCAGGTGCCGGTCCTCGCGCACCGAGGCTTCGAGGCAGCGCAGCAGGTCCTCGACCCAAAGCGGCTGAAACAGCATCCGGGGCGGCCCCAGCAGGGGCAGCGCCGGGCTCCAGCGCGCGACCCCGGCGAGGGCGGAGACGAACTCGGCGCCGTCGCCGAAGAGGACCGAAGGCTGGAGGATCAGGTGCGGGATGCCGCTGCCCCTCACGGCGTCCTCCATGGCCACCCGCGTGGCCATGTAGCTGCCTTCCTTCACCGGCGGCTGGACGAGTCCGGACAGGAGCACCAGCCTCTTGACGCCGGCCTCTTGCGCCGCCTTGACGAGGTTCTCGGTGCCGGCCCGGTTGATCCGGTCGTAGCCACCCCGGTAGGGTTCCTTCAAGTTGGCGGTGATGGCCGCCGCGTGAACCACCGTGCCCACGCCCGCGAGGCACTTGCCCAAGGTCTCGGGCTTGGTCACGTCGGCCGGTACCGCCTCGACTCCGGCCGGGAGGTCCTCGGCGCGAACGCTCCGGGAGCTGCCACGGAGCGGCTCGCTCCCTCCCGCCAGGCGCTTGAGCAGCCGGCTGCCGATGAAGCCGGTGGCGCCGGTGACCAGGATCATCGCGAATCACCTCCGAAAAGTGGCGCGACCGTCGCCGCCAGGCGGTCTCCCGAGTCGAAGACGGCGTCCGCCCGGGAGCGGTCGCCGTCCAGGTGGAGCAGCAGGTCCATCCCGATGTACATGGCCATGGCAGCGCCGGCGGCGGCGCGGGCGTTGAGCAGCCCGGCCAGGGGCGTGCCCTCCAGGAAGCGCTCGATCAGCTCCTCGGACCCTGCTCGACCTCGTCCTGGCGGCCATGGACCGGGTCCCCTAAATGGATTCGACCTTGAAGTCCGTCCTCACCTCGACGCCGTTGCGAAGGGTGTTGAGAACGATGCAGTACTTCTCCGCGTTCTCGAGCAACCGCCGCGCCCGCTCCCCGCGGCCGTCGTCCTTGACCTGCAGCCTGACCCGGCAGTCGACGGCGGTCATGCCGATGGCGACCTCCCGGTCCATCGCCAGCGTCCCGCGCAGGTCCGCCGCCGCCACCGCCTCGATCTCGACCGACTCGAGCTCGATTCCCATCGCCGCGGCCACCATCCGGATGGTCGTCTCCTGGCAGGCGAGCAAGGCGGCCATCAGCAGGTCGCCGCTGCAGGGCACGTCGCCCGCTCCGCCCACGCCGGCGTGCGCGCCTGAACGAATGGTCACCCCCGGCGCCGCGTCCAGGGCCACCTCGCAGTGGAGCGGGTCGGTGAGGTCGGAGCGAGCGCTCCGCGCCGTACAGGTGATCTGGGCCTGCTCGGGGTGCTCCAGGTAGCGCGCCTTGATGGGCGCCTGGAGCTCGCGAAGGTTGACGGTGCTGGCAGGCATCGGATTGCTCCTTTCTTGAGCGCCGCGGGCGCGCAAGGTTCGATTGCTCAGGGCGTTCTAGACATCAACGCGCGTTTGTCCGGTCAACGGGCGGCCGGTCCCCCCTCACCGGTCGCCCGTCCTTTCGTTGCCGCCGCGTCGAGCTCCTTGATCCAGCCCGGCCTCAACCAGGCCGGGAAGGACAGGAAGAGCAGCAGCGTTAGAGCCAGGCAGGTAAAGAGAGCCATCGCCACCGCCTGGCGGGCCACCGTGCCCAGGGGCGCGATCGTCGCCACCAGCTCGATCAGGCAGCCGATTCCGAACGGGATCGCCGCCAGGGGTGCGTAGCGGATCGGCGACTCGGCGGCCCGGTACCAGCGCCGCCAGCGCCCGCTGAAGGCCAGGAGGCCGCCACCGGCACAGACGGCCGCGCCGAGAAGCATCAGCAGGAGCCAGGTTCCGACCGCGTCGCCACTGCCGTTGGCCCCGAACACGGGGTCCATTGTTCCAGCTACGGCTGGGAACGGGGACCTGCTATCCGGTCGTGTTCCAGTAATAGAGCCGATCCAGCCAGGTCGGGTCCTGGCGGATCGCGTCGGCGTAGTCCTTGACGGCCTGCACGTAATCGTTGTCATGGTTGTAGGCGAAGAGCGCCGCGTCGATGTTGCGGAGCGCTCCGTGCAGGAAGAGGTAGCGTGCGGCGGCGTCGATGGCGTCCTTGGGGTTGTTGACGTCGCCGCCCTGCCCGTAGGCGTCCCAGGTCGCCGGCATGAATTGCATCGGCCCCAGAGCCCCGGCGCTGCTGGGCCCGTTCACGCGGCCGAAGTCGGACTCGATGAAGTTGATCGAGGCCAGGTAGGTCCAGTCCAGCTGGTAGTGCGAGGCGGCCGCCTGGTAGTAGCTCTGGAGCTGGCCGCTGGGCTGGGCGCCGTCCAGCCCGTGGGGGTGGATCCGGACCAGGTTGTACTCGTCGATGCCCGCCAGGCGCCAGATCGAATACCAGGCGTCGAAGGTGTCGCGCTCGGCGGCCGCCAGGCCGGGCGGCGAGACGGCGATCACCTGCCGGGCCAGGTCGGGCACAACCGCGATCTGGAGCATGTCGTACTGCTCGGTCCGGACGGCCTCCCGATACCGGTAGTTCGCGTTTTCCAACTCCAGCCTCTGCACCATCCGGGCCAGGAACGCGTCAGCGGGAAGCTGGGCGGAAACGGTGGCCCGGTCGGCTCGGGCGGAGGCGATCAGGGCCTCGTCCTTCTCCAGCCGGAGGAGGTAGCGGTAGGTTGCCGGCGCCTTGTCTCCCGCCTGATCGAGCCTGGCCGCCGAGGCGCTGGCCGCGGGGAGCAGGGCCGCCAGCGCGGCCGCGGTTGCCAGCAGAGCAGCCATCCGCACCTTCCAGGACCTGTTCACGCCGCACGAAAGGTAGGTCCCGGTGCGAACGATTCGACGACGCGCTAGGGAAGACTTGGCGCTGCGCCGACGATTCTCTGCGCTGGCTTAGGCGGTTTGGGCCCGGCGCGGAGCCTCGGGCTCTTCCTCGTCCCGGCGAGGCAGCTTCGGCAGCTCGGGCGGGTAGGCGTCGGCCGCCGAGTAAGCCCGCAGGCCCACCGAGTCGAGCAGCCCCGTGATCTCGTCGCCGACCAGCTCGCCCTGGGCGATCAACGCCTCCGCCGCCTGGTCGATCGCCTCCTGGTTGGCCTTCATCAGGCGCCAGCAGTCGATGTAGGCACAGCCGATGACCTGGGCGACGGTCGCCCGGGCCTTGGGGTTGGCGAGCGTCGGCGCCACGTGGCCGGGCGTCATCTCGTTGCCGGCCCGCATCTCGGCGACGGAGATCAGGTACTCGCCATAGCGCATGGCGCGCCGGCTCTCGTCTTCGGTCAGGTTTTCGGGGCCCATGCCGACCAGGCCGACCATGTGGGTGGTGATGTTGGTGGCCTGCATCAGGTCGCCGTAGACGCCGTCGGAGTTCTCGCCGTAGAAGACCCGTTCGGACGCGATCGCGCCCAGGATGGTCCGAAGCCGGCCGGCCATCTGGCTGCGGAAGACGCTGAACTCCTCCTCCATCGCCTGCGAGCTGAGGCGTCCGAGCGATCCGTCGGCGCGCATCTTGATCGAGAGCCGAACCGGGGCGTGGTCGGGCTGGAAATGGCGCATGGCGACCGCGTGGCCGACCTCGTGCCGGGCGACGGCGACCTTCTCGCGCTCGGTGTACTGGACCGGCTGGACGAGGCCGGACTCGATGTTGCCCATCGCCTCCCGGAGGTCGTGCCAGGTGAACTCGGCGCGACCGTCCTCGAAGGCGTACATGAGCGCCAGCGAGAGCGCTTGCTCGATCATCGCCGGCGAGTAGCCCTCGGAGATGCGGGCGAACTCATCGCGGCGCTGCGGCGTATCCAGCGAGGAGTCGTGCTTCTGCTTGTTGAAGTAGAGGGCGGCGATGTCTTTGCGGTCCTCGCGGGTCGGCATCCGGAAGGTGATCTGGCGGCCGAAACGGCCCGGCCGGGTCACCGCCTCGTCGAGGACGGAGGGGCGGTTGGTGGCGCCCATGAAGAAGAGGTTGTAGCGGGGGGCCCGCAGGTGCGGCATCCGGAGCTTGATGCTGCTGCCGTTCATGCCGATCTGGCGTGGCATGAAGAGCCCGTCGAGCGTGATGTTGACAAACCGCCGCAGCGTGCGGGCGATGGCGCTGGGGTTGTCGACGCCGTCCATCAGCACCAGGAGGGTGTTGAGGCCGAGCTGAGACTGCCCCATCATGCCACCCATTCCCGGCATCGCACCGCCCATCCCGGAACGGCGGTTGCCGAGGGCGTCGAACTCGTCGATGAAGATCGCGCAGCCACCCCAGCGCTTCGCCTTCTTGCGGGCGGCCCGCACCATCATGAAGACGGAGACCATGTCCATCCCCATGAACATGCCGCTGAAGGCGGAGCCGGAGGTGATGATGATCGGCATCCGCAGCGAGGATGCGATCGCCTTGGCGAGCATCGTCTTGCCGGTGCCCGGAGGCCCGACCAGGAGCACGCCGCGCTCGCGCTTGCCGCCTGCCTTGACGTAGTTGCGGCCCTGTTCGATCAGTCTCAGGATCCGCCGCATCTCGCTGACCGCCGAAGCCTGGCCGCGGACATCCTCCATCTTCACGTCGTAATTGGCGTCGTCCGGGGAAATCGTCTGCCGGCCCATCTTGCCGAAGAGCAGGAAGGGCCCGAAGAAGAGGGCGAAGTTGGCCAGCATGAGGGCGCCGAGCTGGGCGACCGTGAAGAGCAGCTGCCCGAGCAGCGCGGGCAGCGCGAGCATGGCCGCCAGGGGCCCGAGGCCGAAGACCATGCCCATGACGCCCAGGTAGAGGGTGATCAGGATCAAGAGGCCGAAAGCCCGCCGCCAGAAGATGTAGCGGTTGGTCTCCAGGGTCCGGGTCTCGGCGTCGGCCTCGTCCGCCATCGAGTCGCGCAGGACCAGGGCTCTCTTGATGTAGCTGGCCGCACCGCGCAGTACCAGCACGGTGGCCACGCCGATGAGGAAGGAGGGAACCACGCCCAGGTTCCAGATGACCATCGACCAGGCAAACACGGACAACCCGCAGAGGACGAAGAGGATCCAGAAAGCTAGCAACTGAGGTTTGCCCCGGCGACCACTATACGCGTGGCCCGCCGGGTGGCGGCGCCTCTGAACGCGTTTGGTTCTGAATACGCAGGGACGTTAGAGAGCCAGCCTTAAGGCTTGATTAAGGTTGGCTGGGAACCGCGGCCGAAGGCAGGAAGTCGCGTTCTGCCAGCCGCACCGCCGAGCCCGCCAGCACCCGCACGCCGGTGGCGAAGGCGGCTTCGTCGATGCGGAAGAAGGGCGAGTGATGAGCTGTCGGCTGCTCCAGCTCCGCCGGCCTGGCGCCGAGCTGGAAGTAGCAGCCCGGGATCTGGGTCAGGAACTCGGCGACGTCGTCGCTGACGGTCAGCGGCCGGCCCAGGATCGACGCCTTGTCGCCGATCAGCTCCCGCGCCGTCTCCAGCACGATCTCGGTCGGCGTCGGGTGGTTGAGGATGGGGATGGTGCCGTGGACCAGCCTCAGTTCGGACTCGACGCTGAACTCGGTCCTGGTTTCGAGGAGCAGGTCCTCCAGGCGCTGCAGGGCCTGGGTCCGGAGGGCGGCGTTGAAGGTGCGCAGGCTTCCCTTGACGAGTGCGTGGCGCGGCACGATGTTCCAGGCCCCATCCGTTCGCGCGTCCCCGATGGTGGTGTGGCAGGGGGTCCCGTCCTCCCACTCCAGGCCCTCGACGATGGTCAGCAGGCGCTCGACCAGGAAGGCCTGGGCGTTGATGACGTTCCCGGTCCTGCCCATCATCCCGCCATGGCCGCCCGGGCCCCTGAAGGTGATCTCGAATGCGTCCGAGCCGCCCCAGAGCAGGCCCGGTTTGGTGATGACGGTGCCGCTCTCGGCCCAGGCGGCCAGGTGGAGCCCGATGGCGAAGTCGGCGTGGTGCTGCTCGAGGAGGCCGTTGGCGATCATCAGGCGCGCGCCGCTGACGATCTCTTCGGCAGGCTGGAAGACGAACAGGTAGCGGCCGGGCAAGCTTTCAGCCATCCGGGCCAGGGTCCGGGCGACGCCGAGCAGGATCGCCGTGTGGCCGTCGTGGCCGCAGGCGTGCATGCTGCCCTCGGCAGTGGAGGGAAAGTCGACGCCCGACTCCTCCAGGATGGGCAGGGCGTCGATGTCGGCCCGGAGCAGGATCGTCCTGCCGGGCTTGCCGCCGTCGAGGGTGGCGACCGCGCCCGTCTCGGTCGGGCAGGGATGAACGGTCAGGCCGTACTCGCGCAGCCGGCCCTCGATCAGCCGGGAGGTCTCACGCTCCTCGAAGCTCACCTCCGGGTGACGGTGCAGGTGGCGGCGGAGGTCGACCACCTCGTCCAGCACCGCAGCCGGGGGCTCGGGGAGCGGGATCACGCCAATTAGCGTATCCAGTCAGAGATGCGAGTTCGGCGCGTGGTCGCGGACAACCCGAGCCCCTACACGGGGCCGGGCACCAACACCTGGATCGTGGAGGGCGACCCGGTGGCGGTCGTGATCGATCCCGGCCCCGACGACGACCGGCACCTGGCCGCGATCGAGGAGCGGCTGGCCGGGGCCGCGGTGGGGGCGATCCTGGTCACGCATTCGCATCCCGACCACCTGCCCCTGGCGGCGCGACTGGGTGACCGCCACCACGCCAACGTCCTCCGCTACCCGGAGCTGGGCGAGGGCGACCTTGTGCAGCTGGGCAAGGTTCGCCTACGTGCCCTGCACACGCCCGGGCACGCCAGCGATCACCTCTGCTTCCTTCAGGAGGAGGACCGCGCGGTCTTCACCGGCGATCTCGTGCTCGGCAAGGGCAGCACCATGATCACCTACCCCGACGGGGACATGGCGGCCTACCTCCACTCGCTCGACCGCCTCCTCGAGGTCCGCCCGTCGATCCTCTTCCCGGGTCACTGGGACCCGGTCGAAGACCCGCTCCCGAAGCTCGAGGAGTACAAGCGTCACCGCCTGGACCGCGAGGAGCAGGTACTCCGGGCATTGGCAGAAGGCCCGAGCGACAGCGCCGAGCTGACGCGGCGGGTCTACGCCTCGGAGATCAGCGGCGAGCAGCTGCTGAGAGCCGCCGAGATGACGCTCCAGGCTCACCTCCGGAAGCTGGTGGAGGAGGGCCGGGTCAGGAGCGAGGGGTCGCTGTACTCACTTCCGTGACCGGTGACGCCGGCTTCGGCTCGCCGCTGCGCCGCGGGCGGAGCGGCCGTGCCGGCTCCTGCGGCCGGAGGTGGGTGCGCAGGATCGGGATCAGCTCCCGCATGTGGTCCTCGACCCAGTCGTAGGCGACGACCCGGTCGCTGACCTCGTAGAAGACGCGCTCGGTGGTGACCTCCATGCGCTTGAGCGCGTTCTCGAGCACCTTCGGCTGGACCGCGTTCAGGCCCTGCGCGATCCGGCTCAAGATCTGGTGCTGCTCTTCGGCGATCGCCCAGAGCGCGAGCTTGACGTTTGCCTTGAGGATGCCGTTGAGGCTCACCGCCTGCGCCATCGACGCCATCTCGGTCAGCGTGTCCGAGAGCTGGCGCGCGAGCAGCAGGGCGCGATCGAGATCGTGCTTCGCCATCTCCACGATGAGGTCGGAGACGTCCTCGGCAGCGGTTCCGATGATGAAGGGCATGCCGGCCGCGTCGAACGCGCGGCCGTAGCGGAGCAGGTGCTCGGCGACACGGATCGGCAGGTCCGGGCGGCCGGCCGAGACGTCGACCGCCAGCCGGCGGTACTCGTTCATCACCGAGTAGGCGAAGGTGGGCGCGCGCTGGTTGAGCGCGGCTCGGAAGTAGGTGTTGAAGAAGCGCACGACCAGCTCCTCGAGCTCGCGGTCACCGTGGTGCACGGCGCGGCGGCCGAAGTCCCTGGTCGTGCTGGCGATGGCGTGGATGATCTCCTTGCGGAAGGCCGGAGTCTCGCCCATCAGGTCGACGAAGGTTGCCAGCACCAGGTGCTCGAGCCAGGTCCGGGTTCGGTCGACCTGGACGATGGTCTGCTCGGAGGCCCCGGGCATGTCGTCGTGCGAGATCGTGAACCAGCGCTCCGGGAGCTCGTCCTTGACCGGCACGTAGTCGTCGCAGACGAGCCCGCGCAGGGTGTGGATCGCCGCCAGCGCGACCTCGGTGTCGCCCTCCTGGATGGAGCCGAGCGCGATGTCGGCGACCTGGTTCAGCGACTCCCGCACCGCCGCCCGCTGCTGAGCCTGGGTCGCCGGTGACGCGATGGCGCGGGCGATGGCGCGCGCCGCGTGCCGGCGGATGCCGACGATGATCGTCTCGCCACGCATGACCTGGAACAGGTAGCGGACGTAGGGCAGCAGGATCGTGAAGTCGAGGATCGCCAGCCCCATCGCGGTGTAGACCGTCGCGTAGGGCACGTAGTCCGGCTTGATCTCCGCGCTCGCCCCGATGGTGAAGATGATCGAGCCCAGGAAGAGGGCCAGCACGGCTCCGTTCAGGCGGTCGCGGATGAAGATGTCGATGACGCGCGGTGAGTAGCGGTCGGCGGTCAGCTGCACGCCCAGCACCACGACCACGATCACAATCGCGATGGCCACGCCCTCGGCGGTGCCGAGGAGGCCCATCGTCAAGCCTGCGGCCGTCGGGTCCGGCGTCAGCAGCGAGGCAAAGGAGCGGTGGCGATCCGACCTCAGCGCGTCAATCGCGGCGACGACCACGACCAGCGCCAGCGCCGCCGCGGCGAGGCCGAGACCGGGCGCGAAGAGCTGCTGGAGGGCGCGTCGCCGCTCGCGGCTGGTGCTCATCGGGAAGCGCCACTCTAAACGTCCCCGCGGTAAACGACCAGTGTCTTCGGTGAAGTTTCAGTTAAGCCCGAGGACGTCGTCGGGGGGCATCCCGGGCCAGCCGGCAGGAAGCGGGAACGGTTCCAGCGGGCTGCCGTCGAGATAGGGCAGGGGGTCGACGGGCACACCCGCGAAGCGCACCTCGAAGTGCAGGTGAGGCCCGGTCGAATTGCCTGTCGAGCCCACCCAGCCGATCACCTCGCCCGCCTTGACCGCCTGGCCCCAGGCCACATTCATTCGGACCATGTGTCCGTAGACGGTGGAGAGCCCGCCCTGGTGCTGGATCAGGACGTGGTTGCCGTAGAACTCGTAGTCCGGCAGGGGATAGGCGATGCCGTCGGCTGCGGCCCAGATCGGCGTTCCCTGGGGATCGGCGAGGTCGATGCCGGAGTGGAAGCCGCCCTGGCAGCCGCTGGCCGAGGGCTCGAGCCCGAAGTTGGTGCAGCCGAAGGGCTGGGTCTGGATCCCGCGGGTGGGGTAGCCGATGCGGACGGTCTGACCCGGCACAAAGTCGGCCGGGGTCGGTGGCGCCTCCAGCAGGGACAGCCAGTAGCCGGGCGCGATGCTGTCATGGTGCGCGGGGTCGGCCGAGGGGCCGTCCGAGGCGGCCGCCGGCGGGGCGGACTGGGTGGTGTCGACCTGGGAGCGGCCGGCGGCCAGCAGGAGCGGCGCCGCCAGCAGCACGACCAGGGCGGCGGTTCCGGGCCGGTGCACGCTGGGTATGGTAGCCAGGTGGTCTCCACCGTCCAGCTCCTGCCGCCGATCACCTCCCTGGCCGCCGAGCAGCTTCAGGAATGGCTCTCCAGGCGCGGCCAGCCGGCCTTCCGCGCCCGCCAGCTCCGGGCCTGGCTGGCACGCGGCGCCGGCTCCTTCGAGGAGATGCACGACCTGCCGGCGGGCCTGCGCTCGGAGCTGGCGGGCGCTTTCCGGCTCAGCTCGCTGGAGCCGGTCCTGGAGTCGGTGGCCGACCGCGGCCTGACGACCAAGCTGCTCTACGGGCTGGACGGTGGCTACACGGTCGAGGCCGTGACCATGCGCTACCCCCGCCGGACCACGCTCTGCATCTCCTCCCAGGTCGGCTGCCCCATCGGCTGCCCCTTCTGCGCCACCGGCCAGGGCCCCTTCGGCCGCAGCCTGCGCGCCCACGAGATCCTCGACCAGGCGCTGGACGCCGCCCGCCGGCTGAGCGCGGAAGGCCGCCGTCTCTCGCACGTAGTCTTCATGGGAATGGGAGAGCCGATGGCCAATTACTCGGCGGTGGTCGAGTCCGTCCGCCTCATCGCCGAGGAGGAGCTGCTCGGCATCAGCCCGCGCCGGATCGTCGTCTCCACGGCCGGGCTGGTCCCGCGGATCGCCCAGCTCGCCACCGAGAAGCTGTCGGTGACCCTGGCGATCTCCCTGCACGCGGCCCGTGACGAACTGCGCGACGAGCTGGTCCCGATCAACCGCCGCTACCCTCTCGCGGAGCTGATCGCGGCCTCGGGCGACTTCGCCCGCCAGACCCGCCGCCGGGTGTCGTACGAGTGGGTGGTGCTGGCCGGCGTCAACGACAGCGACCGCGACGCCGATGAGCTGGGCCGGCTCCTCGACCCCTACCTCTCGCACGTGAACCTGATCCCCTGGAACCCCGTCGAGGACTCGCCGTTCCAGGGACCGACGCCAGACTCCCTGGCCCGCTTCGCCAAGCGGATCCAGGAGCGGGGCCTGAACGTGACTGTGCGCGACACGCGGGGGCGGGAAGCCGACGCCGCCTGCGGGCAGCTTCGGGCGCGCGTGCAGAAGGCGACGGCCTAGTTGCTCGACTTCGGCCCCGTCCTGCGGCGTGAGAAGGCAATCCAGGAGCTGGCGGCCGGGCTCGGCCCCAGCGACCTCGCCGGCCTGACCGAGGAGATGTGCACCCTGCAGCTGGATGCCATCCAGGGCGCGATCGATGAGGACTTCAGCTTCGTCCCCGACGACCCGGACGCCAATGACACCTTCGCGGCGCGAAGCGAGGACGTCGGGCTCAGCTGGACGCTCGGCCACGTCGTGGTCCACACCACGGCCTCGTCCGAGGAATCGGCCGCCCTGGCTCTCACGCTGGCCCGCGGGTTGGCCATCGACGGGCGTTCGCGCTACGAGGTGCCCTGGGAGCGGGCGACCAGCGCCGGCTTCGCCAGGCGCCGGATCGAGGAGAGCCGGCGGATGCGCTTGTCCATGCTGGCCGCCTGGCCGGAGCAACCGCACCTGGAGAACTTCTACTCGCCGTTCGAGGACCGGCCGGCGATGAACGCGGTCGGGCGCTTCCTCTCCGGGCTCGCCCACGACACCTCGCACCTGGAGCAGATGCGCAAGATCATGGTCCAGGCGCGGCGGCGGAGATCCGCGGCTTAGCGATCCGGCTTCGGGCGCTCCCTGCGTGGTGCGAGGGACGGGCTCTGGCGCGAGCGGAGGACGAGCGCGGCCCAGTCCTTCAGGACGCGCGTCGGCTTGCGCTTCTTTTTGACTTCCGGGTCGGGCTTTGTTTGCTTGGCGGGCATACCCATCCTCCTTCCTTGGCGCAACTATGCCCTAAGAAGGCAAGGCCCACACTTGCCAAATGACCCTCTTTGCGGGTACGAGTGGGTTCAGCTACGCCGAGTGGGTCGGTGACTTCTACCCGCCGAAGACCCCCGCCGGGCGTTTCCTGGGCGAATACGCCAAGCGGCTGAACGCGGTCGAGATCAACAACACCTTCCAGCGCCTGCCGCGGGAGGAGGCGCTGGCCAAGTGGATCGCCGACACCCCGGCCGGCTTCAAGCTCTGCCTGAAGGCCCAGCGCGCGCTCACCTACTCCGGGATCGCGTTTCCCAAGGAGGAGGTGGCCCGGCAGTTCGGCGCCCGGATCGAGCCCCTGGGCGAGCGGGCGGGCCCGGTGCTGCTGCAGTTCCCGCCCACCCAGAAACGGAACCCGGAGCTGCTCGAAGGCCTGCTCGAAAACCTGGGCCGGCCGGCGGCGGTCGAGTTCCGCGACCCGGGCTGGCTCGACCCCGAGGTCTACTCCGTGGTCATCCGCCACGGCGGCGCGGTGGTCGTCACGGATCAGGAGGACTGGCCGTTGGCGGAGGCCGCCGGCGAGTTCGGGTACTTCCGTCTGCGGCGCGAGTACTCCGACGAGGAGCTGGAGCGCTGGATCCGTCGCCTGGCGGAAGAGGCGGCGCGGCGGGACGTCTACGCGTTCTTCCGGCACTCGCCGCAGGCACCGGGACGGGCGCTGCGACTGCTGGAGGCGGCCGGCTGAGCAGGTAGGCGCCGAACACGATTCCCAGGACCACCATCAGCAGCGACGCCCACTGGGCCTGCCGGAGGCCGAACTCGATCTGGTCCGCCCGGAAGTAGCTCAGGTAGAAGCGGCCGACCGCGTATAGGCTCAGGAAGAGCAGCCCAGTGACCCCGTCCGGGAAGCGAGCCCGGAGCCGCCCGTAGAACGGCAGCAGGAGGGCGACCAGGGCCAGGGAGAGGATCATCTCGTAGGCCACCTCCGGGTGGACGACCGAGCCCGGCTGCCCGAGCGTGTGGGGGTTGATGTAGCGCACGCCCCAGGGCAGCGTCGTAGGGGTGCCGTGGTGCTCGCCGTTGATCACGTCGCCGATCCGGCCGACGGCCAGGCCGACCAGGGCCGGCGGCCCGACGGCGTCGACCAGCTTCCAGTAGGAGATGGCGTTGCGCCGGGACCAGATCCAGATCCCGATCAGGCCGCCGAAGATGCCGCCCCACTGGCTGATGCCGCCCTTGTTGACGGCGAGGACGTCCAGCCAGTGGCCGGCGAAGAGCTTGTAGTTCTCGAGCACGTAGTGGATCCGGGCTCCGAGGAGGCCGACCACGACGGCCCAGAAGGCCGCGTCGTAGATCTTGTCGGAGGGGATCTTGTCGCTCCTCCAGGCCAGCCACTGGGACATCCGGATGGTGGCCAGGATCCCGAGCACGCTGAAGATCCCGTGCCAGGTCAGGGTGAAAGGCCCGATCGCGAACAGGTTGGGGTCGAGGTCGACCTGGATCTCGAGGAACATCACAGCGCGCGCTCCATTCTGGCGAGCGCGGCGTCCTTGGGGAGCAGGGCAAGGGTGTGGTGGATGGGCGGCGAGTCACTCCCGGCCACCGCGGTGCGGATGGGCTTGATGAGCTGGGTGCGCGACCAGCCGCGGCTCTCCCGAAGCTGCTCCAGCGCCCGCTCGATCGGCTCCGGCGCCCATTCCGTCTCCGCCAGGACGTCCCGCGCCGCTTGGAGCCGCTCCCGGCTCCCCGGGTCGAGCTCGCTCGGGGCCGGCTCCGTCCAGAGGTAGGAGAGCAGCTTGCGCCCGTCGACCAGCGTCCGCATCCGCTCCTGCAGGGCGGGGGCGGCGCGCTCGACGACCTCCCCGCCGAGCTCGGGTAGGAAGGGCTGCAGCCGGGCCGCCAGCTCAGCGAGCGGCAGGCGCCGAATGTGCTCGCCGTTGATCCAGTCCAGCTTCTCCCGGTCGAAGATGGCCCCGCCCTGCTGGACGCGGGAGAGATCGAACCGCTCCACCAGCTGGGCCATGCCGAAGATCTCCTCCTCGGTCCCCGGGTTCCAGCCCAGCAGGGCGAGATAGTTGACCATCGCCTCGGGTAGGTAGCCCCATTCCCGGAACTGCGTGATCAGGGCCGGGTGACGGCGCTTGCTGAGCTTGGTCCGATCCGGTGCGAGGATCAGCGGGATGTGGGCGGTGGCCTGGGGCCGCGCGTAGCCGAGGGCGTCCACGACCATCAGCTGCACCGGCGTGTTGGAGAGGTGCTCCTCGCCGCGGATCACGTGGCTGATCTCCAGCAGCGCGTCGTCGATCGGGCTGGCGAAGTTGTAGGTCGGATAGGCGTCGCTCTTTACCAGCACCGGGTCGCCGATCAGGTCGCTGTCGAAGCTCATGTGGCCGCGGATGAGGTCCTCGAACTCGATCTTCTGGCCGGCCGGCACCAGGAAGCGGATGACGTGGGTGGGACGGTGGCTGGGCGGGTCGGTGAGGCAGCGGCGCGAGTACTTGTAGGGCCGCTTCTCGCGCTGGGCGGCCTCCCGCTCGGCGGCCAGCTCCTCGGGCGTGCAGTAGCAGCGGTAGGCGTGGCCGGCCGCGACCAGGCGCGCTGCCGGCTCGCGGTAGAGGTCCAGGCGCTCGGACTGCCGGACCGGCCCCTCGTCCCAGTTCAGGCCGAGCCACTCCAGGCCCTCGTAGATGTAGCGCTCGTCCTCCGCCGTCGAGCGCTCGAGGTCGGTGTCGTCGATGCGCAGCAGGAAGCGGCCGCCCTGGCGGCGGGCGAAGAGGACGTTGAAGAGGGCGGTGCGGGCGCTGCCCACGTGGATCGGCCCGGTGGGGCTGGGAGCCATCCGCACCCTCACCGGGCGGTCGGCCATCGTCGCCATATGCTACCCAGCGAAGTGACGGGCCTATTGGCGCTGGTCGGTGGAGACGAGTTCAAGCCCGGCAACGAGGAGCAGGACCGGCTGCTGGTCGCCGCGGCCAAGGCGCGCGGTGGGCCGGCCTACGTGGTGCCCACCGCCGCGGCTCGGGGTGGCCCCGAGCAGGCGGTGGCGAACGCCACCCGCTGGTTCGCCGGCCTCGGGCTCCAGCTCGAGGAGCTGCACGTCCTGACCCGCACCCACGCCAACAGCGAGGAGGTCGCGGCGCAGGCGGAGCGCGGCTCCTTCTTCTACCTCGTGGGCGGGGACCCCGGGCACACGGCCTCCACGCTGCGGGACAGCCGCGTCTGGCGCTCCATGGAGCGGACCTGGCACGCAGGCGCCGCGCTCGCGGGTTCCAGCGCCGGGGCGATGGCCCTCGGGGAGTGGACCCTGATCCGCGACCGCTTCAAGGGCGATCACCGCCGCCAGTACCGGCCGGCCCTGGCGGCGCTGCCGAAGGTCGCGGTGCTGCCCCATTTCAACTCCTTTGGACATCGCTGGGTGGATTCGGCCGGCGAGCGGGCGCCGGTCCTGGACGCCGTCCTGCTCGGCATCGACGAGCGTTCGGCTGCCGTCTGGGACGGCCTCGGTTGGAGCGCGCGCGGGCCCGGCTCGGTGACCGTGATCCGGGACGGCGCGCGGACCAGCAGCCATTCCGGCGAGGCCGTGTTGGGACTGCCCGACCCGCGGGCGGACTGAAGGCTTCGATGGCCATCCGCGACGGCTACCTGAAGCTCGGGAACCTGACCATCCACCACACCTACGGCGGGTCGGGCCGCCCTGTTCTCTTCATCCACGGGCTCGGTTCCTCGGGCTACATCGAATGGCGCTTCAACCTGGTCCGGACCAGCCGCAGCCACCGGGTCTATGCGCCTGACTTACCGGGTTACGGCCGCAGCGACAAGCCCCGGGCGGCCCGCTACGGGATCCCCTACTTCGCCAAGACCATCGACCGCTACATGCAGAATCGCCACCTGCGCGGAGCCGCCGTGGTCGGGACCTCGATGGGGGGCAGGATCGCCCTCGAGCTGGCGCTGCGCTACCCGGAGCGGGTCGGCAAGCTGGTCCTGGTCAACTCACTGGGGCTGGGACGCCCCAGGATCCAGCCCTACTACCCGGTGATGCTCCTGCCGCGCCTGGGCGAGAGCCTGCTCCACGGCCTGCGACACGGCCTGCGGCTCGCTCCCAGCCACCTCATCCGGCGGGTCTCGGCGCGGTTCACCGGCGCGACCGGCGACCTCGAGAAGACGATGAGCGACGAGTACCTGGACCACCTGCGCGAGATGTACGAGGCGGAGGGCTACACGGACGCCTACCTGGCCACCGTGCGCTCGCTTGGCAGCCCGCGGAGCCTCATCGGCATGGACGTGAGCCGGCGCCTCGATCACCTGGAGGTCCCGGTCCTTTTGATCTGGGGCGCCAATGACCCGCTTTTCCCGCTCGAGCAGGCGCGCAGGGCGCTGGACTTGATCCCAGGCTCCCGCCTCGCGGTCATCGAGGGTGCCGGCCACACCCCCCAGGCCGAGCGGCCCGAGGAATTCAATAAGCAGCTCGCCGCCTTCCTCCGCCGCTGAACCTGGCAGGTCTCGACTCGAGACCTACACCGGACCCGACTACCGGGCGGCCGTCAGTGGCACCTGGGGTCCGCCGGACCCGCTCCTCCACCCCGACCCACACCATCCGCCCCGGCTCTACCAGTTCGTGGTGGCCGTCCTTCGCTGGCTGCTGCCGAAGCTCTTCCGCTTCGAGGTCGAAGGCGTCGAGAACCTGCCCGAGGGCCGGCCCTACATCCTCGCCGCCAACCACCAGGCCTGGTACGACCCCGCCTTCCTCCTGATCGCGCTTCCGACGACGCTGCCGATGGTCTATTCGATGGCGCGCAGGGACACTGTCTTCAACCGCGGCTGGAAGCGCGCGATCGTCCGCAGGCTCGGGGTGTTCGCCATCCAGCCCCACGAGGGCGAGCTGGACCGGACCGGGCTGGCCAGCGTCTACCACGTCCTCTCCCGGGGAGGCCGGGTGCTCATCTTTCCCGAGGGCCGCTACTCCCGCGGGCGGCGGCTTCGCCCCTTGAAGAAGGGGGTGGCGCACTTCGCGCTCCAGGCCGGGGTGCCCATCGTCCCGG
>Ga0209577_10000559_pt1 | contig 37563 bp, 27 predicted proteins | sample GraSoiAngelo_109_FD_185874 | JGI IMG/M metagenome (GOLD analysis project Ga0209577, IMG submission 185874) | Grasslands soil microbial communities from the Angelo Coastal Reserve, California, USA - 14_0903_12_20cm (SPAdes) (version 2) | ecosystem: Environmental > Terrestrial > Soil > Grasslands... | reverse complement strand
AAGCAGTTGTGGGACAGGAAGCACCATTGTTCGGCTTGCGGTTTCAAGACCATCCGCGACCACGCCTCGGCATTGGAGATTTTAAGGCGCGGACTGCGCCTAAGGACCGAAACGCCTGCGATAGCTGGCGTGGCCCTTGAAGCCCCTAGCTTTAGCTATGGGGCGTAAGTCACGAGGGTTCGTCCCTTTCTATGACGACCTTGAAAAGCGTGGTCTCCCGCCCGCTTGGCCCCAGTTGGTACAATCCAGCAGGTTCCTGCATGACTTCCTTCCTCAAGACCATCTTTCACGTGGACATGGATGCGTTCTTCGTCTCGGTGGAGGAGCTATTCGATCCTGCGCTGAAGGGCAAGGCTGTGGTGGTCGGCGGACAGCGGAACGAGCGTGGTGTGGTCTCGGCGGCCTCCTATGAGGCGCGCGAGTTTGGGGTGCACTCGGCCATGCCTTTGCGGACGGCGGCCAGGCTGTGCCCGCACGCTATCTTCGTCGACGGACATCCTGAGCGCTACCGGCAATGCTCCGAGCGGGTCTACCGGGTGTTGAATGGTTTTTCGCCGCTGGTGGAGATGGCTTCCATCGATGAGGCCTATCTCGATATGAGCGGAACCGAGCGCCTGCATGGCCCACCCTTGAAGGCGGCCCACGCCCTGCACCAAAAAATGAAGTCCTGTACCCAGCTCAACTGCTCCATCGGTATCGGTACCTCGCGTTTGATTGCGAAAGTCTCGTCGGCGCAGGCCAAGCCGAACGGCGTCCTATGGGTAATTCCGGGCCAGGAAGCCAAGTTCCTTGCGCCCTTGGATGTCCGCAGCATTCCGGGCGTAGGTAAAGTGATGGAACAGAACCTCGATGCTCTCGGAGTGCACAAAGTTGGCGACTTGGCGTCGTTCGAGGAATCGGAACTGGAGCAGCATTTTGGAAAGTGGGGACTGGCACTGGCCGGCAAGGCACAAGGCAAAGACGCGGGCGGCTGGTTTGATACCGAGGTGGGCGCCGACACGGATCCCAAGTCGATCAGCCACGAGCACACCTTCAACGAAGACACGCCAAACCAGGAACAGCTCGAATGCACGCTCATGCGCTTGTCGGAAATGGTTGGGCGTCGGCTGCGGGAACACCATCTGCATGCCCGCACGATTCAGCTCAAGCTGCGCTACAAGGACTTCACGACCATCACGCGCGCCCATAGTCTTGCGGGCGTGACACAACTCGACACGGAAATCTTTGAACAAGTCCGGGTTCTCTTTCGAAAGAATTGGCGAAGAGGGCAGGCAGTGCGCCTGCTGGGTGTGCATGCTTCGTCGTTCGAGAGTAAAGAAGGGCAGATAGACCTGCTCGATGGAAGTCGGCATGAGCGCTGGAAGCAGGCGTTGTCGGCAGCCGACAAGCTACGGGACAAGTACGGCGAATCTAGCATATCTTTGGCAGCCGGAATGAAGGGGAGTTTCCGCGAGCGCACTCACGAGAATCCGGCGGGATTGCCGGGCAAGGGGCCAAAAGCGAAGGAGAGCTGACCGAGTCAGTTTGTCAGTCGGAAGTTCACCGACACGGTGGTCTCAACGGTTGCGGGTTGACCATTAACGAAATAAGGCTCATAGCGCCACCAACGCACCGCATCCATGGCTGCCTGTGACAGTGCCTGCGGCCCGCTGACCAATTTCACTTGGCTGACGGCGCCCGCCGCATTCACGATGGCACGGAGCACCACGGTGCCTTCGATGCCCGCCTGTTGCGCCAGTGCCGGATATTCGGGCGTGACCTCGTGGATGACCCGCCGCTCCATTGTGTCGGCTGGCACCTTCACCTGCGGTTTCGCCATCGCCGTCCCTTTGGCCGGAGCGTTCCCTTCCAACTCCCGCCAGCCTCGCTGCCAGTGCCACCCTCCCATTAGAGCCGCTACCACGGTTGCGCAAACGGCGATCGAAACCATGCGCCGGATGCCGAACCTGTATTTTGAGCTTTCGGAGTCTTTGAAGTCCACGGGCAGCTTGGGTTCGGCTACTTCGGTTCCGACCGTGGCGCCTGGTTGCGCCGCCAACAGAATTTCGCCTTCGTGGCGCGTCCAGTAACGGATTCTCAATTGCTGGGCGACAGGCAAACGGAGAAACTGGAGGCCAAAACATTGGTCCCGCTGATAGCGTACGACCGCCGTGGCCCGCACCGGCGAGCTCATGTGCGGAACAAGAAACTCAACGCGGACCGACTCGCCCACCAGCAGTTGCGACGCTGCGACAACCCCCATTCCGCCCTCACCGATCTCGATGGTGCTTCCTGAAATCTTGTCGGGCACGCCCGATCGCAATACGGTGAGATCCAAAGGTATCGCTAGCTTGTAGCGAGGAATCCTCCGCTTGGACGTTTCTTGCCTGAATGCCGGAGCCACTCCTGTACTCATCGTCCCGCATCCCCTCTACGAATCTCTCCCGGTTTCATATCGTTAACGGTATGAGCAAAGCAATCTATTTATACGCTGGCCGGCTTAAACAGGTCAGATACCGGACGGGGAGTTACGGATGGTTACCTCTGTGCCGGGAAGGGAATCGCATTCAGAAATGCGTTTCCGCAGGCGTGGATGCGGCCTTTGCATCAGCAATCAGATTGCAGGTCCCGGCAGAGGAGTCGCGCCTGTGACGACTGCTACAAGGCAGCGCCTCCCATCCGGGTTCCACTGCCGACGCTCCCGGGGCAAAATTTTGCGCCCTGTTCGCCAGGCTGCTCCCCCCCGAACGGGCTGATGAGATGGATCGTGCGCTGGAGACGCTGGTTCTGCTTCCTGTTGAATTTCGTGAGACTCGCCCGGCCAGACTGCGAACATTGCAATGAGTACGTAAAGTGCTGGGGTACAGACATGCGAAAACGCCTCGACGAGTTGCGCTGACTGGCCAGTCTGACGTTTTTCCCGCCTGAAAAATCGAAGGCCGGGTCCGGAATCTGTTCCGGTCCCGGCCTCGAGCGCATCAAGTTAAGTTAGGAAAATCTAATTGCCAGTTTTGACGGCACTTGCTGCCTCAGTGTTGTTGCCGCTGTTATACCGGCTGAGGCGCGGCATGAAAGGCGTGACCTCAAATGGCATCTTCTCGCGAGGCGAAGTGATGGCTACGGGCTGGCTCTTCACCAGTTCGACCCGATCGTCCCACGGATTCATCTTGACTCGTCCGCCCAGGGGCAGGGCGGCGACCTGGTCCAGCTTGTTCATGTCGAGTTCTGGGGCCGTCTCCATCAAATCGGCCATGCGAATGACCGCGCCCTTTTCCACCAGCCCATTGCCCAGATGCGGCGTCAAGAGGCCGTTGAGCGCCGGGGCCCGGGCGGCCAACATGCGCAGAAATAGTCCGGCGCTACCGAGCTTCTGAGCATAGGGCGAGCTCTTCAGCAACTCTTCCGCCTTCTTGTCGGCTGCAGCTTCCTCTTCCGGGCTGTGGCGGAAGCCGAGATTCTGATACGTGGATTCATCGGAGAACAGCATGCGGTCGTTGAAAGCGTACTTACTGCCCAGATTGTGCGCCAGAACGATGTGCGCCAGTTCATGGGACAGGACCATGGCCAGCGAAGCTTCGTCCGGCAGGGTGTCGATCAATCCTCGGCTCAGTACGATGGTGTTGCCGACGTGGAAAGATTCCAGCGGGGAAGTCAACATCACCCGCGCATGAACCGGGCTAGTCAGATCAATGTTGTTGGTGATTTCCAGGTTGTTGACGACAGTCTGGAGAACTTTGTCAACGTCGCCGGCAGGCGCCAGCAGTCCGGCGTGTTCCAGGCGTTCCACGACGTTGTTTTCGGCTTCCTGTTGGAAAGCGCGTATGCTCTCGACCGGGCTGGCGTCCTGGGCGGCGGCGCTTTCGTCTTTTACTGTGGAATCCACGAGCACCTGAGTCAGCTCGTCTTCGCTGCTGCTCTTCCTCAGATCGTAGCCCCAGATGCGGCTCTGGGCTTTGAACGCCACCTTGTTCTTGGCGCCGAAACTGAAGTCGCCTTCTTCGCTGTAGATGTAAGCCGGCACCCAGTATCCGGGTACCAGGTTTAAGCGCCAGCTATCCATGTGGAAGAAGTAGGCATTTTTCGGACGCGGCGCATAGGTGCCGTTCAGGCGAACAATGTTGAAATCCTGGTCTTCGACCCAGATGCGGCCGAGGAAGCGCCCGTTGCCGGAGCCCTTCTTGGGGGTGACGTCAAAGACGAGACAGCGGACCTCGCCAAGAAATTCGCGGCGGACATACTGGAAATCGTAGTGCTGTTTGTCAAAGTCGCTGCGGTCGGCAAAGATCATCCAGGAAAATCCCAGCGGCTGGTACTGCACCTTAAACAGACGAGTGAAGCCGCCGAGCAGGTGCTTTTCCATGCTTTCATCGCTGAGAAAGGTCTTGCGGTCAATCGATTCACTGAGGTCGACGCGGCCCAGGAAGTAGCGGTCATTTTTGGGGACGGGGCCGAGTTGCGCATCCCACTGCAGGTTCTGCAGGTAAGTCTCGACAATGGGCGTGCGCGACTTCAGCATCTCCATCAACCCAACCTCGCGCTGGATAATGCGGTCCACCACCTGATCCAGGGTGGTGGGGGCAGCTTGAGCCGGTTGCGGCTGGTCCGGGGCTGCCTGCGCAGGCGTTGGCTTGGGAGCCGTAGGTTGGGGCGCGGGAGCCGAAGTCGTGATTGTGGGTTGCTCCGCGGACCGGGTAGCTTCGACCGGCTGCGATTGCTGAGCGAAAGCGCTCCCCGTGATTAGCAGGAGTGCGGTAAAGGTCGATCTCAAAGCACACATAACTCGTCCCTCTCGTTTCTGTTCAGTAAGCTAACTGGAAAACGACATGCACGATTGCCGTGGAATCCATCGGCTGACCGTCGCGCATGGCCGGTTTGAAGCGCATCCTGGTGGCCGCCGCGATGGCCGCTTCATCCAAACCATGCCCCATCCCGCGGACGACGCGACTCACGCGTAGCTGCCCACTCGCGCCGAACATCACTTCCAGGAGAACCTCGCCTTCGAGTCTGAGTTGGCGAGCCTCCTGGGTGTATGCAGGGTTGGGTTTGTACGTAATCTCGACCGGAGTCGTCGCGGGACCGGTTTCAATCGGGCGCTGCCGGCGCGGTGCGCTGGGGGCTTGCTGACCGGCGAAGCCGGCGCTCTGTACCGACCCGCGCCCCGGGCTGCGTCCGTCACCCTGGCCAGGGGTCGCGATCCCGCTGCCAAAACCCGCGCTCGCGATATTCCCTGCTATGCCTTTTGCGCCGCCTGTGCCATTGCCTTTGCCGGGTCCGCTGGGCAAATCAAACGATCCCGTGCTGGCAACCTCGAGGTGCGCGTTCGGCTTGCCCTGGCCCGGAACTCCATTGGGATCACCAAAGCCGCCGGTCTGAACTTTTTGAATAGGAGCGTTGACCGTGACCGGAGCCGAACTGCCAAATTCTCCGGTGTGGACCACCATGGCAGGACGTGCTCCACCCGGCTTGAAAACCGTTGGCATAAATTGTGGAGTCGTTGTGATCTTTGGCGGTGCCATCTCGGGCTGCGCCGCCTTCGGGGTGCGCCGCTCATGAGGAACCTCGAGGCGCGCGCTGGTTGTCACCTGTGGCGGCGCAACGGGCGGCGGCTTTTTCTCGACAATCTGTGTACGCGGCGGCTCCGGCTTGGGCGGAACCAAGTCCACGGGGATCCAACTGGAGATGTGATAACGAGTTAGCTGGATATGCTCCGGAAACAGCAGGCCCAGATTGATCAGCAGAAGCACGAGCAGGACCACGGCTGTGTAGCTGGCCGCCATCGCGCGGCTATTGACCTTGTGCTCCGGCAGGAGCCCTAACGTCAGGCTGACTCCAGATCGTGACATGATTGTTCTTGTGCTCCAAGGGGGAGGCCCGAGCCTGGGGGACGTGCGCGGGTGGAGTTCTTAAATTAGGACATATGGGAGACGGGGTAAACGTGTCCGCTGCCCATGTACTTCAGTAATAGCAGCCGTTCAGAACGGCACAAACTTAAGATTCAATTGGTGTTGGCCCGCTGGTGCCGGGAGAAAACATAGAAGACAGGCACGCCTGCCAGAACGATCAGAATGCCCACGAGGGAGTCTAAAAAATTGCCCGCGAACGTGTAGTAGAGAAGGATGGCCGACACGGCAATGAAGAGCGCCGGTACCAGCGGATAACCCCAGACCTTATAAGGAAGTTGGGCGGCCGGATCTCGCCGGCGGAAAATGAACACTGTGCTGGCGGTAATCATGTAGAAAAGCCATTCCGCAAAAATGGCCAGCGAAAACAGTTGGCGAAAACTGCCGCCTACCAGTAGCAAGAGAATCGACAGGACGGCTTGCACGATGATGGACACGGAAGGCGTATGGAACCGAGGATGAACTTCGGCCAGGACGCGGAAGAAGTATCCATCGCGGGCCACCGCAAAAGGAACGCGGGCGCCGCTCATGGTTGTGCCGTTCAATGTGACCAGCATGGATAACGCCATCCCGGCGGAGACAATACTGGCACCCAGGCTCCCCATTACCAGCACAGCTGCCTCGGAGGCTGGCCGCTCCGAGTTGGCGATAGCGGAGGCAGGCATCACGAATTGCACAGCGGCATTCATCAGGATGTAGAGCGCGCCGACAACGGCAACGCCCCCGATCAAGGCAATCGGAATGCTTCGTTCGGGGCAGCGAATTTCGCCGGCAACCTGGTTCAGGTCATTCCAGCCGTCATAAGCCCACAGGGCCGCCACCAGGGCCGCCATGAAACCCGCGATGCCGCCCTTGGCGCCGGCATAGCTGCCGGAAAAATTGGTCCAGCTTCCGGCGCGATAGCTGAATCCCAAGCCTACGATGCCCAGGATGATGGCGACTTTCAAGATCGTGAAAACCAGCTGGAATTCGCCCGCCTTCTTGATTCCGCTGTAATTCAGGATCGAGATGAATATGGCGGCAGCGATTGCGACCAGTTGCCCGTAGCTGATCGCAAGGGGAGCCGTAAGCAAATGGCGCGAGAAAAAAGAGAAAATCGAAAATGTGCCGAGGATGCGGACTAACCCGGTGACAATGGTCGCGATCGATGCCGGTTTGGAGATGAGGAAGGTGGCCCAGGCGTAGAGAAATCCAGCGAGCGGGCCGTAACCGTCGCGCACATAGACATATTCGCCACCTGCTTCCGGTTTCATCGCGCCCAATTCCGCGTAGGTCAGCGCTCCGAAGAAGGAGAGCAGACCACCCACCAGCCAGGCGAGATAAACAAGCTTCGCCGAGCCCACCGCTTGCGTCATCTCGGCGGGGACCAGAAAGATTCCACTGCCTATGATGGTGCCGATGACCACCGCTCCCGCGTGGCTGAGGCCAAGATCGCGGGACAGGTCGGCAGAGGTAGAGATTCTGGTGGCCATTTCTGGCGGCACGGGGAGTTGAGTATACGTGAAAAATTTTCTAACCGCCGAGATCGCAGAGCTTGCAGAGAAGGACTCCGCGCACGATTCAATTAGACCGGTCTGGCCGGAGCCAGCTGGCGGTGTATCCGGCGGCGAAGGTCACAAGTGTCCCGATCGCCACGTACCAAGTCCACGGCACCCGCGTGGCGAGCCAGATATATAGTTCCACGACGAAGCCACACAGCATGCCCACCATGGCGCCATGCTGATTGGCGCGCCGGGTAAGAACTCCCAGCAGAAAGACTCCCAGCAGTGCGCCATAAGCAACCGAAGCGATGGACAGCCCGACTTCCACGACGCGAGCGACTTTATGCAAGGAGAGGACGGCCAGCAGGAATAGCACCAAGGCCCAAAACAGCGTGGCAAGCCGCGAGAGTTGCACGCGGCGCCGTTCTTCGGTTTGCGGCTTTCGGCGGAGATAGAAGTCAATCATCGAGCTGGAGGACAATGAGTTCAGCGCAGCGCTGAGATTGGACATAGCCGCGGCCAATATCGCGGCGATCAGCAGGCCCGAGATGCCGTGTGGCATGCGGCTGACAATGAATGTGGGATAGATAAAATCGGCTTTCCCGAAGGTTGCCGACGGCACGCGGTAAAAGCCGTAGAGCATCACACCCAAAATCAAAAACAGCGCGAATTGAAAAAGAATTGCAACGCCGCTGGTTAGCAAAGCGGTGACGGATTGCTTTTGACTACGTGCCGCCAGTAATCGCTGCACGATGAGGTGATCGGTTCCGTGACTCGCTGTAACAAAGAAAGCTCCGCCTAGAACTCCGGCCCAGAATGTATACGGCTTCCAGAAGTCGGGGCTGAAATCGAATACGCGTAACTTGCCCATGTTCTCGGCCAAGCCATGAATTGCCGGCCATCCGCCGGGCACCAGATCGAGAATCGTGAACAGGCCGACCAGAGTCCCGCTCACATAAATAATTGTCTGTACGACATCGGTCCAGATTACCGCTGTGAGCCCGCCTTCAAAAGTATAGAGCAGGGTCAGCCCGGTGATGATCGCAATAGAGGCGATTTCACCTGTGCCTAAAGCAATCGTTACCACGATCGAGACGGCGTATACACGGACCCCTTCCGCCGCCGTGCGCGTCAGCAGGAACAGCCCCGCTGTCAACGACCGCAAGCGGCCTCCAAAGCGCCGCTCGATCAGTTCATAAGCGGTATACAAGTCGCCTCGGAAATAATGAGGAAGCAGAATGAAGCTGATGATCACCCGGCCCACCAGATAGCCAAGGACGACTTGCAGAAATTCGAGGTTGGTATCGTAGGCGAGTCCGGGGATGCTGATGATGGTGAGCGTGCTGGTTTCAGCGGCGACGATCGAAAGAGCAATCGCCCACCAAGGAATATTTCGATCGGCGAGAAAATAGTCCTTCAAGGAGCGGTGGCGTTTGCGAAAACGAAGGCCAAACAGAGTGATCCCGGCCAGGTAGACCGCGACGATCGTGAAATCCAACTTGTTTAGTCCCATGCGTGTTGTGCGCGGTTGCGCTACGAAGCAGATTCCTTGCGGCTAAAAGCCGCTGGCAATGACAAGTGACGCCCTTCTAGAGTACCGGGCTTTCGCTCCTCAGAAACGACAAGTTAGACAGGGTATCTATTTCGCAAAGCCCTGGATTCACCAGCGGCTGTGATAGAAGTAAGGCGTGGCTCTGTTTCTGGGAATCGACGGGGGCGGGACTAAGACCACTTGCGCAGTGGGGGACGATACTTCATGGTTGGCCAGCGCCACCGCCGGCGCCAGCAACATTATTCGCGTCGGGGAAGCCCAGGCTCGCAGCGCGCTGCACGAGGCGATTCGGCAGGCTGCTCGCGCCGCAGGAGTTGAGCCGCGACAAATCCAGCGCGCCTGCATAGGGACTGCGGGTGGCGCGCGGCCGCAGATCGCCGAGAAAGTGCGGCACATGGTCGCCGAACTTGTTCCCGGAGAAATTCAGGTTGTCGGCGACACGGTGATTGCCTTGCAAGCTGCCTTTGACAGCAGTCCGGGCGTGGTGGTTATTGCCGGCACTGGTTCCATCGCATACGGCAAGAATGCGCGGGGCCAGACGGCACGCGCGGGCGGTTGGGGATTTGCAATTTGTGACGAGGGCTCCGGCCACTGGATCGGCCGCTCGGCCGTTACCGCGACTGTACACGCTCACGACGAAGGCGGAAGTTCCATTCTGCTTCAGGTCATCACCAGGGCGTGGGCTGTGGAGAGTCTGGATGACCTGGTCAGGGTAGCTAACGCCACGCCGCCACCGGATTTCTCCAGCCTCTTGCCCCATGTTCTTTCTGCTGCCGATGAGGGAGATCGGTTGGCCCGCACGGTGCTGACACAGGCCGGAGCCGAACTGGCCGGCATTGCGAAAATCGTGATTGGGCGCCTTTTTCCGCAGCAGCCAAACGTCCCGGTGGCCATGTCCGGAGGTGTATTTCGAAACTCTGCTCTGGTGCGGCAGGTTTTTTACAATAGTCTGCGTTCCGAATATCCGCACGCCACAGTCGGCTCTACCGTTATCGAGCCGGTGAAGGGAGCCTTGAGGCTGGCGCGTCGAGGAGCATAGCCCTGCCACGGCTTTCCCACGTCTTGGTTGTGCTCCGACGCGAGCCTACCGTGGCAACAGTCGGCAAGATAACCGGCATTCAGAGTCATGAGTCTAAACGAGCTTGAAGACGAACAATCCGGCTCGGCCCCGCGCCAACAGGAAAGCCAGTCGGCCGAAAGCTTGAAGAATGCGGCTTCAGACTCTGCGCTGACGGAGGATCTTGCCCTGGCCTTGCTGAAGCGCCCGGACTTGCCAGCGGAGGCATGCGAGGCGCTGACCAGGAACGCAAACCTAGTAAAGCTGCGGAAGGTACGGAGACGGGTGGTGGAACATCCCAGGACGCCTCGCCATGTGTCGCTTGCAATGCTCCGCCATCTCTACACCTTTGACCTGATGCAGGTTGCCCTTACGCCCGTCGTTCCTGCCGACATCAAGCGAGCCGCTGATGAAGCCCTCGTCACCCGGCTGGAAACTATCTCATCCGGCGAGAAGTTGTCCCTGGCCTGTCGCGCTTCCAGGCGCATTGCGGAAGAACTGCTGGCAGAGAAAGAGCCGCGCGTCATCCGCGCCGCCTTGGAGAACCCGCGCCTGAGCGAATCTTCCATTGTGAAAGCACTAGCCCGGCACGATGCGCTCACAAATCTCGTCGAAGCTGTCTGCCAACATGCGAAATGGTCCTTGCGGCGGGAAGTTCGGGTTGCTCTGCTGCGCCACGAGAAAACACCTCTCGCCAAGATACTGGAATTCGCTCGCTCGCTGCCGCCCGCTCTTTTGCGGGAAATTCTGCGGAACCCACGCTTCCCGGCGAGCACCAGGACCTATCTCCTCAAAGAATTGAAGCCGCCCGCGCTTTAGCCGGTCAGGACCGCCGTGGCCACCTCGAAGTTGCTCGCCACTCGCGTTGGCGAAGTCACCGTATCACCAGTGGCAGGGGTGTGGACGGAGTTTGAAGTCGGAGCATTAGATGGGACGATCCAGATTGCGGCGCGTAAGGGCGACCTGACCACCAGCGACGGTAGTGGGACTGCCCGATTAGCTCAGGGCCAGGAGACGACGCGAGACGAATCAGGATCGCAGCCATCGCCGGAGCCCAAGAAAAAGAGACGGGGAGCTGCTCCCGTCGCCGTGGGAGGGCTTCTCGATTCTAATCTGGCAAAGTGGATAGCGACCGGTGTGGTTGCCGCAGTGACTGCCTGGGTCTTGTGACAAGGCGACGATCCGCTAAGCGGATCCCAGCAGCCTCCGAAGTTATCCGTCTCGAATCCGCGATTACATTCTCTTCATAAACCAGTTCGACGACTCCGTTCACTTCCAGCAGGGCGGGAAGGCTCTCTAAAAACAACGGCTTTGCGTTCTGGCTGAATGATGCCTCGTTCCGCCCAATCACAGAGCAGGCGGCTGAGCGTGAACAGCCTAGTGCCCGCCATCTGCGCCACTTCTTCCGCTCGCCATTTCCAGCCGCACCTGCGCTCGAACCCTTGCAGTCGGTGCGAGCTGCGCGATCAACGCGACGTTCTCGGTCAGGAACCCGGCACCTACAAAACTACCCTGAATGTCAGCGACAAGGCTACTGGGACGGCACAATAAAGAACGCTCGAAAGTTTGGGGAGGGTATTTAATACCCCCTCTCCTTATCTCTTCCCCGGTGCTCGCCGCAGCTTATCAGTGGAGGGAGCATGCTCCTGCGTAAGTCGGTGGTTATTATTCGGTGGTTATTATATGGACTGACCAAGGGGAAAAGTATTAGTTCCATGATGCAGGCTTTTCCTGTACCCTGAAAATGGAGGATTATGCATGTTTAGTATTTCCCGCGTGAAAATGGGATGGACAACAATACTTGCCACCACCTTGCTAGCTGCGGCAGCCGCTGCGCAAACCGCTTCAGCCTCCAAGGCTAAAGAAGCTCCGGACGCTAAAACTGAGCAAGCGACCAAAGTTCAGGAGCCTTCAGCGTTCAAGACCCCGAAGGAGAAGCAGAGCTATGCCATTGGCATGGATCTTGGCAGCCAGCTTCGTCGGATGTCAATCGATGTAGACCCCGACGTCTTTAGCAAGGGGCTGAAGGACAGTATTTCGGGCAGCAAGACGATGCTGACCGAGGAGGACGCGCGCGCCGTGATTTCCGAAATCCAGGCTGAGGCGAAGCGAAAGTTTGCGGAAGCCAGGAAGTCGGCGGGCGCCGACAACAAAGCCGCCGGAGAAGTCTTCTTAGCACAAAACAAGAACAAGCAAGGCGTGGTCACGCTGCCCAGCGGCTTGCAGTACAAGATCCTCAAGGCCGGGGAGGGCGGCAAACCTAATCTGGACGATACGGTCGTGTGCGGTTATCGCGGGACGCTCATTGATGGGACGGAGTTCGACAGCTCCTACAAGCGCAACCAGGCCGCCACCTTCCCTGTCAAAGGGGTCATCAAGGGCTGGACCGAGGCTCTGCAACTGATGCCCGTCGGCTCCAAATGGGAACTCGTCATTCCGCCTGACCTTGCTTACGGCGAGCGGGGCGCGGGCGAGGTGATCGGCCCGGACGCTACCCTGGTATTCGAGGTGGAGCTGCTTTCCATCCAGGCAAAGAAATAAGTAGTCCAGACGGGAGAAGACGCGGCACCCTGTAAACGAGGCGCCGCTTCGTCTTCTCAATCTGCAAATTAACTGGTGAGCTGCAAGCGCGGCTGTCGTCCACCAGGCTGAAGTTGAACAGCAGGTCATACCCTTTCTTCCCCAGATCCTGGGCCGGCTGTTCGAGGATGGTGCGGATCTGAGCCGGGTTCAGGCCGGGGTTGGCTGATTTCACCAGAGCCGCCACGCCTGCCGCGATCGGACTTGCGTCAGAAGCACCGTCTTCCTAACGGACCGGTGGGATCGGAGCAAGGCTCTTCAGGAGAATGCCGTGCATTTTTTGCTCTCAGCAATGCCAGCAGAAATAACCGGTTAAGTGGCGGGAACAATTCGCGGCGGCCTACTCGGGCGCAAGTTGACACTTACTGTCCATTCCAGGCCGGCCCAGCGAGGTTGGCCGAAGGTAAAGTATTCACGTTCCAGCCTCCGCCTAATGCTTTGATCAGCAGTACGCTGGCCGACATGCGCCGGCGCAGGATGTCGACGGCAACCCTCTGGTTCGCCAACGCGGTACTTTGTGCCGTGAGAACTTCCAGATAGCTCACTACGCCCCCTTTGTAGCGGTTAACCGATAAATCGAGCGAATGCTTGGCTGCGGCCACGGCTGCGTCTTGAGTCTTTGACTCGTCGTCAAGAACTCGGAGGGCGGCGAGGTTGTCTTCCACTTCCTGAAACGCGCCCAGCACAGTCTCGCGGTAATTTGCCACAGTCTGTTCATAGGCCGCTCGGGCTTGCTCGTTTAATGCGCGACGGCGGCCCACATCGAATGCCGTGACGGTCGCTGAGATGCCTGCCGATAAGAATCCGCTCGGGCCTTGTAACAGTGTGGTCAGCTTAGTGCTCTCGAATCCCCCGGTTCCGCTTAGGGCGACTGCGGGGAAATAAGCTGCACGCGCCACGCCGATTGTCGCGTTGGCTGCTGCCATCCTCCGCTCGGTGGCGGCTATATCAGGGCGCCGCTCCAGCAGATCGGAAGGCAGCCCCGGGGGGATCGCCGGGGGCGGGGCACTCAGGGGCAGAACGGGCAAACTAAACGCCGATGCGGGTTGGCCGAGCAACACAGCGATGGCGTGCTCAAACTGTGCTCGCTGGATCTCGAGATCAAGCGCCTGAGCGCGAGTGGTTTCAAGCTGGGTCTGCGCCTGGGCAACATCTACAGCGGAAGAAACACCGCCTTTGTACCGGTTCTGCGTCAGCGCGAGCGCCTTTTCAAACGCGGTGACATTGGACTTCAAAAGTTGCTCTTCCGCATCGAAGCTGCGCATCTGGAAGTAGTTGAGAGCCAGTTCGGAGTGCAGACTCAGGTTGACCGATTCCAGGTCTGCCGCGGTGGCCTGCGCCTCCGCCCGAGCGGCTTCGACGGTGCGACGCACCCGGCCCCAGACATCGGGCTCGTAAGAAACATCCACGGGCAGCACGATATCGGTGTAACTCGTCTTCGACGTAAGACTGCGTACCGGGCGGTTCTGGGCTTGGCGAATTTCTGCGGCGGAAAAACCAGCGGTGGCGGTGGGGAAGCGGTCCGCGCGAGCGAAACGCACCAAAGCGCGTGCCTGTGCGAACTGCGCCTGCGCGGCTTTAAGCGTCTGGTTGGAAACGTTGATCTGTTCTTCCAGCGTATTGAGTTGCGGGTCCTGGAAAATCTCCCACCACTTGCCGCGCAACACCTGGTCGGCAGGCTGGGCTGGCTTCCATCCTTGCGGAACTTCTTTGAAGGCTGGTGGAACCGGTGTGGACGGGCGAGAGTAGCGCGGACCAACCGCGCAGCCTCCGAGAAATAGAAGACCGAAACCCGCAAGGAGGAGTCTCCCTGCGGAAAAACTCAGACTCATTTTTGCGGTCCTTTTTGGTTTGGTTGCTCTTCCGGGCCTGGGTTTTGGGAAATTCGCACCGTTTGTCCCGAAATCAGGGAATCCGGGGGGTTGACGATGACCGCCTCATTCCCGGTCAGGCCGGCAACCACTTCGACCTCCGAGCCGAAATCATGGCCGACGGTGATTCGTTTCAGTTCGGCGCGTTGTCGGTCGCTAACGGTTGCCACCTGGAGTCCTTCAGAACGAAATATGAGGCTGTTTGCCGGCACCAGCAGGGAAGAGACTGCCGTGGGAAGTCTGAGATGAACTTCCGCGTACGCGCCGGTCAACAGGGTACCAGTCGGATTATCCACCAGGATTTCGACAAGGAGCGTGCGCGTTGCCTGGTCAATGGCGTTGGCTGTGCGCACCAATTTGCCCTGGAAACGGCGCCCCGGAAACTCCGACAATGTCAGATCGGCTGTAAGCCCGGGTTTGGCTGCCTGCGAGTAGGCTTCCGGCACATTCACATAAACTCGCAATTTCGAAGGTTGCAAAATGTGGAACAGCTCTCGTCTCTGTCCGCCGCTGCTGCCGGAATCGATCAGCGCGCCGATGTCCGTATTCCGCGCGGTAATCACGCCATCGAACGGAGCGTAGATCCTTTCAAACGACTGCATTTGTTCTAGCCGGCCTACGTTGGCGCGCGCGGACTGCACCACCGCCTGCTTGGCAGCATAGTCGCCGGCCGCGTTGTCGGCTTCCTGCTTGGAAACGGAATCGGTTTTGAGCAAGTCGGCGTAGCGCTCGGCGGTAATCCGGGACAGATTAAGATTGGCCTCCGCCGTCGCCAGATCGGCGCGCGCCTGACGCAGTTGCTGATCTATTTCCGGAGTTTCAATTTCCGCGAGCAACCGGCCGGTTTTGACGTGCGCTCCGATATCCGCATACCAGCGCTTCAAATATCCGTTGCTACGAGCGTAGATGGGAGCGTCGGCAAAGGCCTGCACGTTGGCGGGTAGGACCACCTCCTCGACCGGCGCAGATTGCTTGGGACGAATCACCGAAACCGTCGGCACAGCCAGGTCGGCAGTTTCTTTGCGCAAGGTGGCGCGCGCCTGAATGCGAGGTAAGATTCCGGAAATTACAACGCCGATCACCGTCACTAATGCAAACAGAATGATCCACCAGTGGTGACGGCTGGGGTTGGAGAAGGAGGGTTTCTCGCTTCGCGATCCCGTAATTCCGTGCTCTACCTTCATCGACCTTCCTAAAGTATGACAGATGAAGCGAGTTATTGCCGGGATTCAGCTTGCGCCCGCCGAATCCGCATCCCGTGCAGCACGCTATAAAAGACCGGCACAAAAAACAGTGTCGCCACCGTCGCAAACAGCAGTCCGCCAATAACCGCGCGGCCGAGAGGGGCGTTCTGCTCTCCGCCTTCACCCATGCCGATGGCCATGGGCACCATGCCAATAATCATCGCGAGCGCGGTCATCAGCACCGGGCGGAAGCGCGTGAACCCAGCATTCAACGGGGCGCTGACGGCGTCTTTGCCCTCCGCCATCTGCTCCTTGGCAAAACTCACGACCAGGATGCTGTTCGCCGTGGCCACACCCATGCACATGATAGCCCCGGTGAGGGACGGAACGCTGATCGTGGTATGCGTGATGAACAGCATCCATACGATGCCAGCCAATGCCGCCGGCAACGCGGAGATGATAATAAAAGGATCAAGCCAAGACTGAAAATTCACCACAATCAACAGATACACCAGCAAAATTGAGAAGACGAGTCCGCCCAGCAGGCCCAGGTAGGAGGAACGCATGGTGTCGATCTGCCCGCGTACCACCACCTGCGAGCCGCGCGGCAAATCCTTCTTGCTCTCTTGGACTATTTTGTTGATCTCGCGAGCTACGCCGCCCAAATCGCGGCCCTGAACCGACCCATAAATATCCATGACGGGCTGGATGTCATAGTGCGACACGACGGCCATTCCTGAGCCGCGATGAATGGAAGCCAGGTTCCCTAGGATTTCCGAGTGCGCCGGATTCGGCCCGGCCACCGGGATATTTTCCAGGCTCTGCAAAGAATCGATGCGGTACTGAGGTGTCTGGGTCGTGATCGAATAACTCACGCCGTTTTTCGGGTCGAGCCAGAAGGTAGGAGCAGTCTGAAAACTGCCGCTGAGCGAGATGAGCAAATTGCTGGCAACGTCGCGCTGCGTGAAGCCCACCTGTTCCGCCTTGGTGCGATCCACATTAATGTGCAGGTAGGGCTGATCCGACGGCTGCTGAATGCGCAGGTCGACGGTTCCCGGGACGTACTTGATTTCCTCGAGCAACTTGTTGGCGAACTCCCGGTCCGCCTCCATGCTCCGTCCAACCACTTGGATGTCAATCGGGGCTGGCAAGCCGAAGTTCAGGATCTGGCTTACGATATCGGCCGGCAGGAATGCGAATGTCACCCCTGGAAACCGCCTGGCAAGCCTGAGCCGAAGATCGTGGACGTAGTCCGCGGTCGGATGATGATGTTCGGACAAGCTCACCAGGATATCGGCATCGGCCGGCCCGATCGGAGCCGATGCGCTGTAGGAAAGATTAATGCTGCTGTAAGGCAGCCCAATGTTGTCAATCACACTGGAAATCTCATCCTGAGGAATCAGTTCGCGAATTGACTGCTCCACCAGGTCACACAAGCGCGCCGTCTCTTCAATCCGCGTTCCGGTCCGAGCACGCAGATGCAGCTTGAACTGCCCGCTATCCACGTGAGGAAAGAAATCCTCGCCCAGCCAGGGGATCAGGAAAACCAGCGAGATCACGCACACGGCAAAGAAAACAGTCAGGAAACCGCGCCGGTGATGGAGGCACAATTCCAGCAATTCACGATACTTTTCCCGGAAGCTCTCGAACGCTTTCTCAAAGCGAATCTGCATCCGAATCAGAGGATTGCGGCTGGATTCAGGCAAATGGCTGGCTTCCTGCTCGTGCCCTCGGAGCAGGTACTTTGCCATCGTCGGGACCAGCGTCCGCGAAAGCAGGTAAGAGGCCAGCATGGCAAATACCACCGCTTCGGCCATCGGAACAAACAAGTATCGCGCCACGCCGGTCAGAAAAAACATTGGAACAAACACGATGCAGATGGCCAAGGTAGACACGAACGCCGGAACTGCGATCTGCTGCGCACCGTCGAGAATCGCCTGCTGAATCTCCTTGCCCTGAGCGATGTTTCGATTGATGTTCTCGATCTCCACCGTGGCGTCATCCACCAATATGCCGACCGCCAGGGCCAGACCTCCCAGCGTCATGATGTTGATGGTCTCGCCCAGCGTGCTGAGCACGATGAGGGATGTGAGGATCGAGAGTGGGATCGAGACCGCAATAATAATAGTGCTCCGCCAATTTCCGAGGAAGACCAGGATCATGAACCCGGTCAGGCAGGCAGCAAGAATCGCTTCCTTAAGCACCCCGTTTATGGAAGCACGTACAAATAGGGACTGATCGGCCAGCGGCTTAACCTGGAGTTCCTGGGGCAAGCTGGCCTCGACCTGAGGCAGCAGCCGTTGGATGCCAGAGATGATGTCCAGGGTGGAAGCGTTGCCGTTCTTCTGCACGGTCAGCAGAGACGCGCGTGTACCATCGACGCGAACAATATTGGTCTGCGGCGGAAATCCGTCCCGCACATAAGCAACGTCACGAATATAAATGGTGGTGTTGCCCACGTTCCTGATGGGAAGATCATTCAGTTCGCGTACGGTTTGTGGGCTCCCATTGAGGTCCACGTTATACTCGAACTCTCCTATCTTGGATGTGCCGGCCGGCAGGATCAGGTTCTGCGCACTGATGGCATTGACCACGTCTACGGGCGATAGGCTCCTGGCCTCGAGCGCGTTGATATCAAGGTCGACCTCGACTTGGCGCTGCTTGCCACCGTAAGGCCAGGGAATTGCTACTCCCGGAATTGTCACCAGCCGGGTCCGCAGGAAGTTAACGCCCAAGTCGAACAACTGCTGCTCAGATAGCTTCTGTCCGGACAAGGCAAGCTGAAGGATGGGAACCGTGGAGGCGCTGTAGGTGATGACCAGGGGGGGCGTGGTTCCGGGCGGCAGTTGTCGCAGTTGCGTTTGCGAAATCGCGGTGATCTGCGCCAGAGCCTTCTCAATCCTCACATTCGGCTGAAAGAAGACTTTCACCACCGCAATGCCAGTGAGCGATTGGGACTCAATATGTTCAATATCGTCTACGGTGGTAGTCAGTGCGCGCTCGGTCTGCGTGACGATCCGATCGCTCATCTCCTGCGCATTCAATCCGCCGTAATTCCAAAGCACGCTGACGACGGGGATATTGATATTCGGAAAAATATCGGTGGCAGTCCGCAGAATGACAATCGGGCCCAGAATCAGGAGGAGCAAGGCAAGAACAACGAATGTGTAAGGCCGCCTTAGGGCGAGCCGGACGATCCACATAGATTAGTCGTTAGCAGGGACGAAATAGATACCCGCTGGGAGGAGCCTGTAGGCGTCTCTCAGGCCCCGCCCGCACGCCTGAGTACCTTTATTGGAGCAGTTTACCGTCGGGTTCGATTCAAATTCGATTCAAATCTTCGAATTTACATCTTTTTACAAAGATGATGATCACGCAAAAAAACCAACGGAATGAAGCAACGCACAGATATTTATCTACTTGGCGGTTTCGGCATAACGGTAGCCCTCTTTCTGCTCTCGACTCTCGCCAGTCGCTCATTCGCCTATCGAGACCTTACCATGATGCCTAAGCCATTTTCGCTATACGCGCCGCGGCCAGGAATTATCGCAGGAGAATGGTTCGGGGATGGCTGGATTGGCTATCTCGTTCTCTTTCTGTCCAGCTCAACAGTTTATACATTGGCGGTTTTCTCGGTTAGTGCAACCATCCGCGCTGCCAGGTCTTAAGCTGAGGCTTCCGCCTCTCGAACGGTGAGTCGGAGGAATTCCATCTACTGAGATGGGCGGGAGGGAGCGCCCGTCGCTCCACCTACATAGCTGACGCGCCAGATGGAGTTCGATCCATCGTCGCTGACCAGCAGCGATCCGTCCTTCGCCACCGTAACTCCGACCGGGCGTCCCCACACATTACCGTGCGGCGTGACAAAACCCGTTAGGAAATCCTCGTACTCGCCCGTTGCGCGTCCTTGCCGGTCGACAGGTACACGGATGACCTCGTATCCGGTGCGCGCACCCCGGTTCCACGATCCGTGCTCCGCCGCAAAAATGTCGCCCGCGTATTCGCCAGGAAACTGCTTGCCGTCATAAAAGGTCATCTCCAGAGATGCGTTGTGCGGCTGAACCAGCACGTCGGGTGTAATCACTTTCGACTTCAGTTCAGGATGCCTGTCTTTCAGGCGGGGATCCGGATGGCCGCCGATGTAATACCACGGCCAGCCGTAGAATGCACCGTCCCGAACGCGCGTGATGTAGTCCGGCGGCAGATTGTCGCCCAGCTCGTCGCGCTCATTGACCGAGGCCCAAAGTTCGCCGGTCTTAGGCTCTACCGCAATGCCCACCGCGTTGCGAATGCCCGAGGCAAAGACGCGTTCCCCCGATCCCTCCGGGTTGAATTCCAAGATGTCGGCACGGTGATGCTCGGCAGGATTGTTGTCGGTATCGTCGGCATTGGAGCGAGAGCCCACCGAGACATACATCTTCTTCCCGTCACGCGAGAACGCGATATCCCGCGTCCAGTGGCCGCCGCCGCGCAGACGTCCGCCACCTGGTAGTTCCGCGAGCTTCTGCGCCGGACCGCGGGCCTTCAGATCCCCATTGCGGTAAGGGAAGCGCACCACCGAATCGGTATTAGCCACGTACACCCATTCCGGCTCTGGTCCCGGCGGATAAAAGGCAATGCCGAAGGGCTGAGTCAAGCTGCTGGCAAAAACCTGCACCTGTTCGGCTTTGCCCTCGCGGCCGATTCCGCGGAACACCTTCACCTCGCCGGCAGAGCTCTCGGCCAGGAAAACATCCCCATTGGGCGCCGTACGTAAGAGACGTGGATTCTTCAAATCGCCGGCGAACAGCCCGACTTTGAATCCGGGCAGCGTTTTCGGCCAGGCGTCGGCCGGCCGCGCCACCAGGTCAGGCCCGTTATCCACAGACTGGGAAGCATAAGGCCGGGGCAGATCCGCCACGGTAATCCGTCGGAACACGCCCGGTTGTTGTGTCTTGTAGTCCGTGAACGCGGCTGGGCCGGTCAGAACGCGCTGGCCTTCGGCTTTTTGAGCGGACGCGACCTGTAGGGCAGCCAATAAGCAGACCAGAAGCGCGAGGAGGAATCTACCTTTCTTAGCAAGCATCTTGTGCCTCGCTTCAACTTAGATGAATGACAGCCCGGGAGGGTGCACGGAGAATTCAGGAAACCGGATTGCCGGCTTCGGAATCAAAGCTCTTTTTCGGCAAAACGTACCCAATGCGAATCGGAGGCTGCGATGTCTAGTTACGACTCCACTTTCCGCGATTCCGATGCTTCGCTCACGCGGAGGGAATTCTTAGAACTAACCGCCGGCGCCACCCTCCTTGCCGGCATGAGTACGGGTTCCTGGACCGAGAGCAACGAGGGTGTGCCTTACCGCACCCTCGGTCGAACCGGCGAGAAGGTCTCGATGGTTGGCCTCGGCGGATACCACATCGGCTCCCAATCGGATGAGCAGGAAAGCATTCGCATCGTCCGTACAGCTCTCGACCACGGCGTCAACTTTCTCGACAACTGCTGGGACTACAACGGCGGCGCCAGCGAAATCCGTATGGGGAAAGCTCTACTGGACGGGTATCGAAAAAAAGCATTCCTAATGTCGAAGATCGACGGACGCACCAGGAAAGTCGCTGCCCTGCAGATTGACGAGTCGCTGCGCCGCCTGCAGACAGACCACATCGATTTGCTGCAGTTTCACGAGATCATTCGCGATACCGACCCGGAGCGCATCTTTGCCGCGGGCGGAGGGATGGAAGCCATGCTGGAAGCCAAAAAGGCCGGCAAGGTTCGCTATATCGGCTTCACCGGTCACAAGAGTCCCGACATCCACTTGAAGATGCTGGAGACCGGATTCTCCCATTCTTTCACGTTCGATACTGTGCAGATGCCGCTCAACGTCATGGACGCCCACTACAACAGCTTTGAGCAGAGGGTTCTACCGGTCCTGGTGAAGCACAATATCGGCGTACTCGGCATGAAGCCTATAGGTGATCACATCATCCTGGAGAGCAAGACCGTCACCCCCATCGAGTGCCTGCATTACGCGATGAACCTGCCTACCGGCGTCGTCATCACTGGCTGCGATTCCGTGCCCATTCTCGAACAGGCCTTGAAGGCGGCACGGACCTTCAAACCGATGAATAAAGATGAAGTTGCAAGTTTATTGGCGAAGACTGCCAAAGCCGCGCAGAACGGCCAGTATGAGCAGTACAAGACTACCCATAATTTTGACGGGACTTACCATAATCCGCAGTGGCTGGGGTAAGGCGGCGATGCTCCGGTATAGCCGGTGACCAGCATCACATCCGCGGGTGATGCGCGCCCATGAAGCGCAGCCCGGGTCGCTGGTAGAATTCCGGCGCAACAATCCAGGAGGAGCCGACGACGGCAACCAGAGTCTCCAATACCGCCACCCAACTTCCCGCGCTCTCCTCGGCGCAGATACTGGAGCGGACTGAGCCCGGTTGTCACGCGGCTAAGGCATCGTGGGACGCTCTGCTGGCGGGGCTGGAAACCAGCTCCGAAGACTCCCTGGACGCGGTACGCAACTACGAAGAGGAACTCGATCGCCTCGATCATGAAATCAACCACGGCGTAACCAGGCTGATCCCCCGGGTTTGCTCCGAGGTGCAGGCGCGAGAGCTCCTGGCTGGCTTGAAATTCATTACTGAGCGGGAGCGCATCGGCGATCGGTTGTTGAACGGAGTGAACCGTTTTCGCTCCATTCGCACCCGCGTGGATAGCCATGATCTGGGCGAGCTGGTCACGATGACTTCGATTGTGGCGGTTATAATCGGGAATGCCGGCGAAGCCCTTATCCAACGCGATGTCGCCCGGGCCTTGGTAGTGCTCGGCGACGATGCCTAGCTCGACCGCCTGCGCAATCTGATGATTGTCCGGCATGTAGAGAATCCCGAACGGCAGCCAGTCCGCGAAAGCTATCATCTGGTAACCATGAGCCAGACCCTCGAGAGAGCCGGCGATCACGCCAAGAACCTGGCAAGAAGAGACCTGCCATCTGGTCACCGGACGCAGCATGCGCCATGCGCTGCGCGAGTACGATTGGTCCTTCGAGCAGGGTTTTGTCGACAGATTGCGCCGGGCAATCGCTCCCAAGCTTAAGACACCTGGAGGCGACTACCCCGGTTTTTGCCCGTCCCGGCATAGTCAATTTGCTGGCTGGATGCTTGCTTTCCACATTAGCCAACCAGGGAGTGCAAGGAATTGCGCAGTGTGCGATCTGTCCGAAAGGCCGGCTTCGGCAGCTCAGGGTCATCGCGGCATCCGCCCATTTTGTGGACGCTGAGAAAAGGGCACTTCTTGAGTACTTAGGGGTATTCGGCTTCACCGGTGCCCGGCGGGCCCGGCCCGACATAAGGGCAACTTACGTGCATCCAAGGGATGTGTTCGAGCGGCAGTATGCCCGGAAGCCTTGTAGGATTGCTAGAATAACAGAAGGGGGTCGTTGCGCCTGCCCTCCTGAGCAATCCAACCGGCTGTTGAGACCGTGCAAATGGCTGTCTTCCAGAGCCTTGAGGCTAAAGGCAGTCAGCCCAGAGGTCTTGAGCAACGAATTTTAGAATCTAAGGCAGAGGAAAACGCGGGGAACCCTATGAAACGCAATCGCAAACAGCAAGGCTTTTCGCTTATCGAGCTATTGATTGTGGTGGCGATCATTTTGATCATTGCCGCCATGGCTATTCCGAACTTCTTGCGCGCCCGCATGTCGGCCCACGAAGCCTCGGCGGTGTACTCCATCCACGAAATCAACCGCGCCGAGATCCAGTACCAGACGACCTATCCCTTGAATGGCTTCGCGGCCAATCTGGCCAGCCTAGGGGGGATTTCACCCTGCGTACCCTCCGCGACCAGCGCCTGCCTGATCGACAATTCTTTGGCCACGGCGTCGCCGGGCAGCGGTTCCAAAGCTGGCTACGTCTTCCTGGCTACTGGCCAGAACCCGATTAACGGGATGAATACCAAGTACACGGTAGGCGCGTCGCCGGTGACCTACAACGTTTCCGGCGTACGAAACTTCTGCTCGACGGAAGACAACGTAATCCGCTTCAACGCCGGCGCTTCCGGTAGCACGCCCGTGACCAACGAAGCCGCTTGCATGAACTTCACGGTTCTGCAGTAAGCGAAACATCCTCTGCCTGAACGGGAATTGCCGCGCGGCACTTCCCGGGTTCCTCTCCTAAATTTAGCCAGGTCGGCGGGGAGCGCGTCCCTCGCCAATCTCGAAATCCAAGGCTGAGGCGCCCAACTAGTTCCGCCATCGTTCGAGTTCTCGACCGGGTACAATCATCGCGTCCCGGACAAGGCGAGCCGTGACGGAGCGGCTCCAGGTTTACCCACGCCGCTTATGTTTGCTTCGTAATCGTTCCGCACCACGGCGCGGCCCCGCTCTTACCGTGCGGCAACTCCATCGAGACGCTGTAACTCCGATGCGAACACCGAGTTCTCGGGAAATTCAGCACGAAGATCCGCCAGCAGCACCCTTGCTTTCTGCGGTTCTTTGTCACGGAGATACGCAATTGACAGCAAGATTTCCGCGAACGGCGCGAGATAATGGCCGTACTCAGCGGCGATCTGTAATTCTTTAATTCCCTCGCGTTTGTCCCCAGCGAATCCGTTTGCGCGGAGGATCCAACGAACCGGTAGCGTGCGGCTGCCGATCAAGTATTTGCCAACCCCGGTGGCGACGTAAGCGTCGTAGCAGTCGGGACAAACCGCGAGCAATCGCTGGGCGTAGCTGGTTGCTTGCCGCGCACAGTGCAGAGCGGCCAAGTTCCGCTTCTGTACTAGGGCCAAGCATTCAGCCTGCAGACCGGCCGCGAAGGCCGACGCAAGCAAGGCATCGCGGTCGTTGCCATCGCCGACCAGGCGTTTCTCGGCCAATGCCTGGCTGCGCTCGATCGCTACGTCAAACTTGCCGAGAACCGCAGGATCAGGAGCAAGATTGCCGCCAGCTGCGAAGCTTGGGTCCTTAATGAACATCTGCGACTGTAAGACGCCGAGCCGATTGAATTCCGAGAACAGCACGTCGGCCGCTTCCGACACCGGTCCCATCGGATCGCCAGGATTCTCGCGCTCATATTCCGCAAACTGCTGCTGAGCACCTGAGAAATCCAACTCGTACATCGATCGGAAACCGGAGTCGAGAAGTGACAACTTCGCACTTGCGACTTCCTGCGGTTGTCCCAGAGTCTGGCACATGACCGGGGTCGGCGATTGCTGGACTGTCTGAGCGAGGCCTGCTGGCGTAACAGTGATGAGCGCTGTGCCCTGCAATCCGAAAGCTAACATCCATTTCACTAACATGACGTTTCTCCTCGCCAACACCGTTCTTGCCTCCGTAGCGAACTAGAGGCCGTCCGCTCAGGTCCGAGCTGGCCGTCCGGACCTGAGGCGGAACAGCACTTACCACTTACCCTTTTGGCGGAAAGTTCTTAAACATTTTCTGGACATCCTTGTCGAGCTTCTTCGTGTTCTTTTCTGGATTACCTGATAGATCGCTGCTCGACGTGCCTCTCCAGATCAACTGTTTGGAGTTGCCTTCGAACATGCTCACGATCAGCGTGCCAACTTTGTAGTTGTCAACGGTAGTGGTCGACTCTCCCATGCCTCTCCAGCGCCAACCGCCAAATCCGTCGTAGAAAGTGTCGTACTGCTGATGAATAGAAGTCTTCTCAACCGCCACCAGGGCAACGTCTCCGCCGGAAGCCACTTGAGTCCAGCCTTTGGCTGCTAACTCCTTGTCAACGGCGTCCTTCACACGGTCATCCCAAATGGAATTAGCGGTGTGAACCTCCGACCAGGAGTACGTCTTTACTTGGTTAAAGTTCGCAGCATGGTCGTAATCGACTGCGACATGATCGGCAAAGACCGCGGTGGTCAATGCGACGACAAATAACGGAATGGTTAACACTTTGCGGAATTTCATTTCAATCTCCTTTCGAGTTCAGTTTGGTTACGCCGGCGTTCGCTCACGGTTGCTACAGACTGAAGCCGCAGTGAACGAACTCGGCGTGTTGGCCTTACTCACCAGCGGCCTCTGTGCTGGGCATTAATTGGTTACCCACGAACGTTTCTGGTTTACCCTGAGCGATTTCCTGCTCTTGCTGCTTGGGGTAAACGAACTCGTGCCCAGTCAATCGACCGGGATAAAACCACTTCACAAGAACATCCCTCTTCCCAGTTGCTGGTTCTACCAACGTAATCGTGGTGTCTCCAGTTGGCTCCGTACGCTCTGCTGAGACTGTCTGCAGCGTTGCATACAAGACGCTACGATCAGCGTTGAAGATCTGGACGAGGTTTTGGTTCGCACCAGGGTCCGCCTGCTCGAATATGTAAGTTCCTGCAGGCAGTATCCGTCCCGGAATTTCAATCGGGATACTGAATGTGATTTTGGTAGACTCGTTGATCTCGTCGGCGTGAGCGGCGAGCTCGAAAAACAGACCAAAAGCAATGATCAGACCAACAGCGATGTAGAGCTTATTGATACTCATTTGTGTTCATCTCCTTTGAATAGGAATTTGTGTTTCTTTCCAATCGCGGTCAGAAGAGAAACTTCGCGACCGCTACTGCTGCTTTCGCAGTGTCCTTCGCGGTGACTGTCACGGCTTTGGCGGAATCCTTACCAGCGATCTTGACGCTGTGGCCGACAACATCGCCTGCGAATGAAGGAACCGCCATACAGACTGAAAGAACAACTAGAGCAAAGACCTTCTTCATACTTCCTCCTCTGTTTGCTGCCGTGGTGGCGTAATTCCATCAATTCAGGACCGAAGTGCTGAAGCTGATTTGGTGCGCCACTCATCAGCCTTGTTTTCACACTTTGGACAATGGCAAGGCGAGTACCAAACTTTGGAGCTTGTCGGTTTCTTTGTAAGGAGCTTATTCGGCGGGACTTGCGTTGAGATGAGGTGGCAACAGGCACGATGTGTCGGAGGTGTCGGAAGTGTCGCTGGTCGCTTTATCGTGCTCCGACACTATATTCGGATCGATGCCCAGCTTTTTCATCCGAGTGATGAACGTGGTGCGTTTAAGTCCGAGACGCGACGCAGCGCCGTCCGGCCCGCCCACGCGACCATCTGCTTCTTTGAGAGCACGGATAATTTGGTCGCGATCTACGTCGGTGAGGATGCTCCGAACGGGCCGGCGCTTTGTCGATCTAGCTGGCGCGTCCTCTCGGGGCGGTTCTGGCGTTGTGTGCCGCTCCATTTCCGCAAGAGGCACCACTAGCGCTGGCCCGCGCGACAGGATTACCGCCCGCTCGATGACATTCTGTAATTCACGAATATTGCCCGGCCAAGGGTATCGGCACAGGCCATCCATCATCGCTGGGGATATAGTTTCGATGCTCTTGTTCATGCGGCGGGAAAAATCCTCCGAGAAGTGCCGCACCAGGAGAGGAATATCTTCAGAACGTTCACGTAACGCAGGCAGATCAATAGGGAATACATTCAAGCGAAAGAAAAGGTCGGATCGAAACTTTCCCTCTTCGACCATCGCACTCAAATCTCGATTCGTTGCGGCGATCAGACGCACGTTGGTCGAAAGTGTTCGTGCACTCCCCAAGCGCTCAAACTCACGTTCCTGCAATACTCGCAATAGCTTCGGCTGGAGCTCAGGCGGAAGATCGCCGATTTCGTCAAGAAAGAGAGTACCGTTATTCGCGAGTTCGAGCCGGCCTATCCTTTGAGCAAATGCCCCGGTGAATGCTCCCTTTTCATGCCCAAAAAGCTCGCTCTCAAGCAGTCCCGTTGGGATAGCAGCGCAGTTGAGCCTTACAAATGTCCTGGATCGCCGCGAGCTGAGATCATGGATCGCACGTGCGATCAATTCCTTCCCTGTGCCTGTCTCGCCATAGATCAGCACGGTCGAGTCCGTGGGCGCAACCGTTTCCACGAGCTTCAGTACGCGACGTAGTTCCGGACTTTTGCCGACGATCTCCTTGAAGTTGGCGTCAGAGCGAATTTCGTCCTCAAGATACAAATTCTCCTGGGCAAGCTTGTGTGTGAGTTCTGATAATTCTTCCTGCGCCCGTTCCAATGCCTGATTAGCCGTTGTGAGCTCGACAGTCCGCTCCGCAACACGGACTTCAAGAGCATCACGCGCTTCGGAAAGCAATCGCTCTGCACGCAGACGCGAAGAACTAAACCAGCTCACGAAAAACCCAAAGACACCATAAATAACCAGATAAGAATCCCAAGGAAGACCCCCGATTTTGACGGGGCTGAAGAAGTACGTCAGTGCTGAGTAAGAGAGTACGACGGCGAGCAGACCGGGACCTGTTCCGGCATACCAAAACGTGATTGCTATGGCCGCGAAGGAGAACGACGTGAATGGGTGTGGTAGGCCGTGGTGGCGCAGAAAAAGAGCGATGGCCAGCGCTGATGCGATGAGAATAGCAGCCGCTCCATAGCGTCGCACAACGGTGCCGGAGCGTCGGGGAACAAAGATCGAAGCAAGCAGTCGGTTCATGGTGTGCCTCAAGTGCATCCTGGAGCAAAACGGACAACCTGATTTCAATCCATTTCGAACGCGAGATACTGACGTTTTCCCCCGCGTTCCACTTGCAGGACCACCGGATCGCCTGATTTGAGTTGGCGAACAGTGGTCTGCAATTGAGAAACCGACTGCAGCGGTGTGCGATTAATCGCTCGTATGATGTCGCCCGGTTGTACGCCTGTGTCCACGGCGTTTGGGCCGGGTGCCTCGGCGATGACAACGATCCCTGAATCGTCGCCATTGTCTTGCAGCAAGGGTTTCAGCCCTTCGTCGACGTCAGTAACAAAAACGCTCAGCTCTGCGATGAAGGTCCTCTGCAGGTCTGGGACATCGGTCAAATCATCAACCTTGTCGTGGTGCACCGTGACCGGAACGACCGCCGACAATTCCTTTTCTCCCCGAAGCACGTCGATTGTCAGGACTTCGTCAACCCTATGAAGATAGAGTGCCTCCATAAAAGAGGGAAGATCGTCGATCCGGCGGCCGTCGATGGTGAGCACGATGTCTCCTACCTCGAGACCCGCCATGTGTGCGAACCCGCCGGGAGCAATGTTAGAGATGATGACGCCAAAACTCCTAGACAACCCAAGTCCTGACGCCAGAGTCGGTGTGATGGCCTGCGCTTTGGCACCGAATGCCACTCGCTGCACGTGCCCGTATTTGCGGAAGCTCTGATAATCGAACTTTACGATTGGCGCAGGAATGGCAAAGCCAAGCCCTTCGCTACCTCCACCCTTGCTGAGCATGAAAGTATTGATGCCGACAAGATTGCCATCTATATCGACCAGCGGACCGCCGCTGTTTCCTGGATTGAGAGGTGCATCGGTTTGAATGTAGAACATTGGATCGTCGGCATCCGTCTGACGCGCTACTGAGCTGACGACTCCCATCGTGACCGAATCGCGGAGTCCTTCGGGGCTGCCAATTGCAAATACCAGCTCGCCCTGGCGCACGCGCACATTGTCGCGTATTGTAACGGCCGGCAAGCGCGTCGCCTCAATCTTGAGAAGCGCCAGATCAGACTTCTTGTGTCTGCCCAGTATTTTTGCCTCCAATATCTGCTGGGAGCGAATGGGCTGCAGTCCGGATGTTGAGCTTGAACCTGAGAGAGGTACGATGACGCGAACGCGTTGCGCGCCCTCGACTACGTGCGCGTTCGTGATGATGTATCCGTTAGGGTCAACGATTACGCCAGAGCCGATAGCATGTTGGCGAACGATTCGCGCCGCATCAGTGCGGCCGTGCGCTTCCACGGGGCCGTAGCCGCTGACGAGGATCTGGACGACCGCAGGTGAAACCCTCGAGACCACCTGTTCGAGAGAACTGTCCAATTCTCGAAGTAGGTTTGCCCGCTCAGGTTTGAGTCGGATGATGTCCTGATCTGCTGAAGCCGTCTTTGCCTTTGACTGCCCCTGCGCAAATGCTGCTAAAAGGAGACAAGCAAAAACAAATTTCATAATCTGCAACTCCTTTCGTGTTCTTCTGAGACCAGCAGCCGTAGAAGGTGGAGCAACCGAACGGCGTCTCGATTCACCAGCTTCACCTCTAATGTTTGAGGTCATTCGCGTGGTCTTCCGCTTTGGTTAGAGCAAAGTCGCTGCCACATGCTAATTAATTGAAATGGCGACGTTTAACTCGTCTCGAGAATCACGAGAATCCGGAAATTTCCGAAATCTCGTGTTCACGCGGTCGCTGAAGCTGGAAATCCGGTGGGCGAGCGTACGAGTCGGGTTGGAACAGTCTGGTGCTAAGATTTCGCTGGTAGCCCTCTCACCGGAGCACATCAGTGTCCAGTTCCAATCCTCATCTAGGTCTAGGAAGGGAGTTGCAAATGATTCGGGGGTACGGAACTGCTGTTCTCTCCGTTTTGGGAGCACTGCTGATTTCACATTGGCCGTTCTTGCACTTGGAATCTGCTCCCGTGTCGCTGTTGCTTTGTGCCGTGATGTTCACCGCGTGGTCGGGTGGCGTAGGTCCGGGATTCCTAGCCACCGTCCTTTCTGCTCTCGCCTTCTACTACAGCTTCCTGCCCCCAGTTGACTCATTCACGGCAAAACCCAGCGAGATTCCACGATTCCTTGTCTTTATCGTGTCCGCCCTGTTTGTTGGCTCCCTGAGTGTTGCGCAACGGAGAACCACTGAGTCGCTCCGACGGACCCGTGACCATCTGAATGAAACAGTTCGAGAGCTCAAGCAAACCAACGAAGCGCTCGGTAAGAGTGAGGCATATCTGGCCGAAGCACAGACATTAAGTCACACTGGCAGTTTCGGCTGGAACGTCTCCACCGGAGAACTTTTCTGGTCAGAAGAGAGCTTTCGTATCTTCGGATGCGACCAAACGCAAAAACCCACTGTGCAACTGGTTCTCGAACGGGTCCATCCCGAGGACGTTCATCTTGTGAACGAGGCCTTGGCCGGGGCCTCTCAGCACGGAGGAGACATAGACTTAGAACATCGACTGTTGATGCCCGATGGTTCGATCAAGAGAGTCCACGTTCTGGGTCACGCCTTAAATCACGAAGTGGGCAAATCGTCTTTTGTTGGAGCCGTGATGGACATCACCGCGATGAAGAATGCGTTTGAGGAAATTCAAACTTTAAAGGACCAGTTGTACAAAGAGAACCTGGCTCTTCGGGAAGAAATCGACATCACCAGAATGTTCGAGGAGATCGTAGGTTCATCTCCTGCCCTCCAAGCGGTGCTCTCTCAAGTGGCGAAAGTAGCCCCCACCGACTCGACGGTTTTGATCACTGGCGAAACGGGTACGGGGAAGGAGCTTATCGCTCGCGCGATTCACAAGCGGTCGCAACGATCTTCGCGAGCCTTCGTAAGTGTCAATTGTGCCGCCATCCCGCGCGACCTGATTGCCTCGGAACTGTTCGGGCATGAAAAGGGCGCTTTCACGGGCGCGACTCAGCGACGATTGGGCCGCTTCGAGTCGGCCGAAGGTGGCACGATCTTCTTGGACGAGGTCGGTGAGCTACCGGTAGAGACGCAGATCTCTCTCTTGCGAGTATTGCAAGAACGGGAATTTCAGCGTGTAGGTGGAAATGAGTCTTTTCAAATTGATGTCCGAGTAGTCGCTGCCACCAATCGTAACTTGGAGGCTGCTATCGTTGAAGGCAGATTTCGCGACGATTTGTTCTATCGGCTGAACGTGTTCCCGATCGACGTTCCTCCCTTGCGCCAACGAAAGGAAGACATTCCTCTGCTGGTGGAGTACTTCGTCGATCGATACGCCAGCAAGGCTGGAAAGAACATAACCGGCATCAATAAAAGAAGTATGGAACTACTTCAGTCGTATGGATGGCCTGGCAATATTCGGGAGCTGCAAAACGTGATCGAACGGTCTGTAATCATCTGTGATTCGGAGAGCCTTTCGGTCGATGAGACTTGGCTTGGCCGACGCGCACTTCCAGCCGATTCAGCGATACAACCACTTTCCGAAAGACTAGCCTCCCAGGAGAAAGAAATGATCGAGGCAGCCCTGGCGGAGAGCGACGGCAAGGTATCCGGCCCCTTGGGGGCTGCGGCTAGACTGGGCATTCCGCAGTCAACGCTCGATTCCAAGATTAAGTCTCTGAAGATCAACAAGCAGCGGTTCAGAAAGATCTAGCCTCCGCCACGGCAGTATCTCTCGCCAGTTCCTTTGTTTTCGTGAAGGCGGATTAGCCAAACCCTAATCTAATCTCCGCCCTGCCTACTTGCTGAAAACATCGCACAACCAAAAGCTCGTCCCGAGATTTCGGAAATTCCCGATTTCTCGTGATCGTTTGTCATAGCTAAGAAGCTTGTTTTCATTTGCTTAGCACTTGGCCATCGCATTGCTTTTGTCAAGTGCGGAAGGCGAAACGAAATGACGTTAAGAGTTCAAAGATCGGTCGAGCGGAAGGCGGTCGTTTTCATCCTGACTGGTCGAATCCAAGCGGACCAAGTGCCGGATGTGGAAGCCCTTCTGAACTCCGAATCTTCTGACCGCGATGTGATCGTGGACCTGAGACACGTAAAGCTCGTGGACCGAGATGCTGTGCGGTTCCTGGCGAGCCGCGAGGCCGCGGGCACCGAGCTGAGAAATTGCTCGGCGTATATCCGAGAGTGGATTACGCAAGAGAAAAATGCGATGCAACGAAGCGAGACCGAAAACGCAACAGGTTTAGCAGGCTAGGGGAATACATATGTGGATTGTTAAGCTCGCCTTAAGACGGCCGTACACGTTCGTGGTGGTGGCCATTCTGATCTTGATTCTCGGAACGCTGGCAGCCCTTTGCACTCCTACGGACATTTTTCCGAATATCAACATTCCAGTAGTCAGCATTATTTGGAACTACACAGGCCTCGCGCCACAGGACATGGCGAACAGAATCATCATCCTGCAGGAGCGCAACCTAACCACCACGGTCAATGACATCGAGCATCTGGAATCGCAGTCCCTCAACGGCGTTGCTGTCATCAAGGTGTTCTTCCATCCCGGTGCGAATATCAGTACTGCGATCGCGCAGATTGCGGGCCAGTCCCAGACTCAGCTCAAACAGCTTCCAGCGGGAACAACGCCTCCGCTGATCATTACTTACAGCGCTTCCAGCGTTCCGATTCTTCAGCTCGCTCTTTCCAGCCCTTCTCTTTCAGAGCAACAGTTGAATGACTTGGGGTTGAACTTCATTCGGCCTCAACTCACTTCCGTACCGGGCACGGCTATACCTTATCCGTACGGTGGCAAGCAGCGTCAGGTTCAAGTGGACCTGAATACGGCCGCCCTGCAAGCGAATGGGCTTTCTCCGCTGGACGTGGTGAATGCGATCAGCGCGCAAAATCTCATCTTGCCGGCCGGGACGGCGAAGATCGGCACTTTCGAATACAACGTGAATATGAATGGAAGCCCGAACTCGATCCAGGAACTGAACGATCTCCCCGTCAAGACCATTGGAAGCTCGACCATTTATATCCATGACGTGGCGTTTGTACGAGACGGGTTTCCGCCCCAAACCAATATCGTGCGCGTCGATGGAAGACGTTCGACGCTGATGACAATCCAAAAAATCGGCAATGCCTCGACGCTGAACATCATCGCTTCTATCAAGCAGCTCCTGCCGAGTGTCAAGAACACGCTCCCATCAGACCTTCAGATTCGTCTGCTGGGGGATCAATCGATCTTTGTGCGCGGCGCCGTCGTCGGAGTGGTCCGAGAGGCACTCATTGCTGCTTGTCTGACTGCTGTCATGATCCTTCTATTTCTCGGCAGCTGGCGCAGCACCCTCATCATCGCCATCTCAATTCCTTTATCTATTTTGTCTTCGATCATTGCCCTCAGCGCACTGGGAGAGACCATCAACCTCATGACCCTAGGAGGCCTGGCGCTGGCAGTTGGCATTCTGGTGGATGATGCAACGGTCACCATAGAAAACATCCACCGCTATCTCGCCGAAGGGAAGGGGATAGAGGAAGCAATTCTTGACGGCGCGCAGCAGATCGCAATTCCGGCGCTGGTTTCAACGCTCAGTATTTGCATCGTGTTTGTCCCGATGTTCCTGCTCACAGGCGTGGCACGATACCTCTTTGTGCCGCTTGCCGAGGCCGTGGTATTCGCCATGCTGGCTTCTTACCTGCTTTCGAGAACCTTGGTGCCGACGATGGCCAAATATTTCCTCAAGGCTCACGAGGAAGGAACTTCACACGGAAGCAAGAACCCCCTGGTGTGCTTTCAAGCATGGTTCGAACATGGTTTTGAGAGCATCCGGAACGCATATCGCGGGCTGCTGGAAATAGTTATCAGTCATCGCCGAATCTTTGTCGTCGGCTTCCTTGGTGCCTGTCTTCTTTCTTTTGGTTTGGTGCCATGGCTTGGGCAAGACTTCTTCCCCTCCGTCGATAGCGGTGCCTTCACGCTGCACATGCGCGCCCCCACCGGAACGCGTATTGAGGACACCGCCGCCTTGTGCGATCAAGTGGAAAGTGAAATCCGCAAGCAGATACCGCCGCAGGAATTTTCGGGCGTGATCGATAACATTGGACTCCCCTACAGCGGTATCAATCTTTCCTACAGCAATTCGGCTCCGGTAGGAACGCAGGATGCAGACATCATCGTAACGCTCGCGGCGAAGCACCGCCCCACAGCAGATTATGTGCACAACCTCAGATTGAACCTGCCGCGAGAATTCCCGGGGGTTACGTTCTATTTCCTGCCCTCTGATATGGTGACGCAAATCCTGAACTTCGGGCTGCCGGCACCGATCGATATTCAAGTGGTGGGCAATGACCTGGAAGCTAACCGGCAATTCGCGGACAATCTTTTGGCAAGGGTGAGGAACGTTTCGGGGACATCCGATCTCCACATCCAGCAGACGTTTAACCAGCCGAACCTTCACATCGATGTGGATCGTACGAAGGCGGCTTCCATTGGATTCACGCAGCGAGACGTTGCAACCAATCTGCTGGTGACGCTCAGTGGCAGTTCCCAAACTGCGCCCACTTTTTGGTTGAACCCAAAGAATGGCGTGAGCTATTCGATCGCCACCCAAACGCCGCAGTATCGTGTTCAGACATTGCAGGATCTGGATAACATTCCAGTGACCGGCACCGGTAACGCGCCACCTTCCATACTCGCGAGTCTTGCATCGCTAAGCCGTGGTTCGGAATTGAGTGTTGTGTCTCACTACAACGTAGCACCGGTAATTGACATCTTCGGTTCCGTGCAAGGTCGAGACCTTGGCGGCGTCTCTAAGGACATCTTTTCGATCATCAACGCCAGTCAGAAACAGCTTCCGCGGGGATCGCAGATCATCGTGCGCGGGCAGATCCAAACCATGCGTACATCCTTCACGGGCCTGTTAACGGGTCTGGTATTTGCCATTGTTCTCGTCTACCTGCTGATCGTGGTGAATTTTCAGTCGTGGCTTGATCCCTTCATCATTCTTATGGCCTTGCCGGCGGCCCTTGCTGGAATCGTGTGGTTCCTCTTCATGACCGGTACCACCATCAGCGTCCCCGCACTAACCGGCTCGATCATGTGCGTGGGCGTGGCGACGGCGAACAGCATCCTAGTGATCAGCTTCGCGAAAGAGCAATTGCAATCAGGACTCAGTGCCGCTGAAGCAGCCGTCCAGGCAGGATACATGCGCTTTCGGCCAGTCTTAATGACGGCACTGGCAATGATCATCGGCATGGCGCCGATGGCGCTTGGGGTCGGCGAGGGAGGAGAGCAAAACGCACCTCTCGGACGCGCTGTAGTTGGGGGCTTGCTCTTCGCTACGGTGTCGACCCTGTTCTTCGTCCCCGCGGTGTTTAGCGTCATCCACGGTATGCGTCGGCAAAGTACGCATACCGGTAGTGAAGCATAGGTAAAACTTCAAGGAACTATAGGAATTGTTATGCCAATGGAATCATCAACACAAAGCGGCGTTTCTCTTCAACATCATCCGGCGACGAACATCGTCAAGAACCCTCACCGGTCGCGAAGAAGCTGGATCATCGCGTGCGCGATTCTCCTGGTGTTTGCGGGAATCTTTGCTTACGGCATCGTCTCGCGTCTCCGGCACGCGGCCACGGTGCGTGCTGAAACCACGCAGATGTCGTTGCCGTCGGTTTCCGTTGCTACTCCGGAGCGCTCCGCACTATTACAGGAGATCGTTTTACCGGGAAACGTGCAACCCTTCACCAGTGCTCCGATTTACGCTCGCACCAACGGTTATCTGAAGACCTGGTATGCCGATATCGGAGCGCGTGTGAAAAAGGGACAACTGCTGGCCGTGATCGAGACGCCTGAAGTCGATCAGCAATTACAGCAGTCACGCAGCAATCTCGCCACTTCCGAGGCCAATCTTAAGCTGTCGGAGATCACCAAGAATCGGTACCAGGGATTGTTGGCTACCCACGCTGTGGCACAGCAAGACGTGGATAACGCTCTCGGTACATACAACGCCAACAAATCGATCGTCGATGCCAATCAAGCCAACGTTAATCAGCTTGAGACCTTGCAGTCCTTCGAGAAAGTTTACGCTCCATTCGACGGCATCATCACGGCCCGTAATACGGATGTTGGGCAACTCATCTCGGCCGGCAATTCCGGAAACGTAAAGACCGACCTCTTCCATGTCTCTCAACCGGGAAAGCTGCGCGTGTACGTGAATGTGCCTGAACAGTACTCCCAGGCTGCCACTCCGGGCTTGACGGCGGAGCTAACCCTGGCCGAGTTTCCGGGACGAACATTTCAGGGCAAACTGATTCGCACGTCAGACTCTATCAACTACACCACTCGCACGTTGATTACGGAGATTGATGTTGATAATCCCACCGGCGAGTTGCTCTCAGGCGCCTACACCCAGGTTCACCTGAAGGTACCTGGACAGCCTTCATCGTATATGGTGCCTGTTTCCGCCCTCATATTTCGATCGCACGGTCTGCAAGTCGCGGTCGTCGAAAATGGCGCCGCTTTGCTCAGACCGGTAACGCCTGGCCGCGACTACGGCGAAGAGATCGAGATCGTGTCGGGTCTCCAAGCGGGAGACACCGTGATCGTAAATCCGCCAGATTCGCTTGTGTCGGGACAAAAGGTGCAGGTTGTGCAGCCCGCCGCTACAACTGCTACAGGAGGTGCATCATGAGCACGAGTAGGTATTCAACCGCCCAGAATCAGGTCTGGAAATATTGTGTCACGGCTTTGGGTCTCGCCTGCGCGCTCTTGCTGGCTGGTTGTGCCGTCGGTCCGAAATATCATCGGCCGCCAGTCGAAGCTCCACCGAGCTACAAAGAACTCGGCAACTGGAAGACTGCTCGGCCCAGCGAAGAGAGTCTCCGTGGCAATTGGTGGGAAATATTCAATGACCCGCAACTGAATGCCCTGGAAGAGCAAGTCAACATTTCCAACCAGAACCTTAAGGCTGCAGAAGCGCAATACACTCAGGCTCGCGCGCTCGTCCGCTATAACCGCGCCGATTACTTCCCCACGGTGGCTGCCGCTCCGTCCGCGTCCCGCACTAGGGTATCCAACAATCGCCCGCCTCGGGGAGCGCCCTCCAATGGTGTTACCTCCAACGACTTCCAACTGCCGATTGAGTTGTCCTACGAAGTCGACGCTTGGGGACGTGTGCGCAAAAACGTCGAGTCGTATCGCGAGGAGGCGCAAGCCAGTGCCGCTGATCTGGCAACGGTCAACCTGAGCGTGCACGCGCAACTCGCCTTGTTCTACTTTCAGGCGCGCAGTCTGGATGCCCAGGAACAACTTCTGCAATCGACCGTCGCTCAGTACGAGCAGGCGTTGCAGTTGAACCAGAGCCGGTTTGACGGAGGAGTCGGTTCCGAGGTCGAAGTCGAGCAGGCCAGGACGCAACTAGAGACAACCATCGCCCAGGCACAAGACGTCGGAGTGCTGCGCGCTCAATACGAGCATGCCGTCGCAGCCCTGATCGGCAAACCTGCAGGCTCTTTCAGTCTTGCTCCGCTTCCTCTCCGCACGCCGCCGCCCCCGATTCCAACTGGCGTGCCGTCAC
>Ga0209577_10000557_pt1 | contig 37630 bp, 39 predicted proteins | sample GraSoiAngelo_109_FD_185874 | JGI IMG/M metagenome (GOLD analysis project Ga0209577, IMG submission 185874) | Grasslands soil microbial communities from the Angelo Coastal Reserve, California, USA - 14_0903_12_20cm (SPAdes) (version 2) | ecosystem: Environmental > Terrestrial > Soil > Grasslands... | reverse complement strand
AGAAACATCGGCTCGACCTCGTTCTTCCGCTCCAAAAGCCAGCTGGAATGCCGCAGATCCATATATAGAAAATAAATTAGGGCCAGATTCAACAGCCCCACGATCACCAGGACGATCTGTGTCAGGCTGTGGTTCGCCAAAACTCTGGCCGAGCCCTAATCTTGGCCGCTGTAGCATTGTTATGGCGATGATTTTGGCGAGGGACAGGTGGGGAAACGTGCCTGAAGAGAGTGCTATACTGTGCGTAGTGGAGATCTTATGAGTTCGAGGGACAGCGTGATCGTCAAAAATCCAAATATCCTGAGCGGAACGCCGGTTTTTCGCGGGTCGCGAGTACCTCTCCAACTTCTGTTCGATTCCCTGGAGCGGGGCCACACCCTTGAAGAATTTCTCGAAGGGTATCCGACCGTTTCACGCTAGATGGCCATCGCCGCGCTGGAAGAAGCTCAACAGCTGCTGTCGGCCCAGGCATGAATGCGCGTCCTCCTCGACGAGTGTGTGAGCGAAGGACTGCGCAACTATCTCGCCGGGCACGAATGTCAAACCGCCCGCTATGCTGGCTTCGCGGGACTTGAGAACGGTCAGCTCTTGACTGCAGCCGAGGCCGCGAAGTTCGACGTTCTCCTGACTGTGGATCGCGGATTTGAATACCAGCAGAACCTCGGACATCGGAAAATTGCGGTCATTATTTTCTGTGGTAGATCCGTCCTCTTGGAAGACCTCGTTCCTCTCATGCCCGTCGAGTCCATCGAGCCTGGCCAGGTCGTCAGAATCGAAAACAACGGAAGTGAAGCGAGAAGCTGACTTGGCGGTCGGCACCACACGTAGAGCACATCCTCCGTGCAAGGGGGGTTCGACCTTGGGTGGATTAACCGATTGGGATAACAGAAAGTCCCGGAATGAGTCGGAAGTGACGAACATTGAGTAAGCGTGGTAACGGAATATGAAGAGATCGGGCAAAGCAATGACAATGCCCCTGGCTGCCTGCTCGCCTTCGATTCGTCCGGCAAGCCCAGCGATCAGACCTGGGCTTCACTCGGCCGTGACAGTGTGGGATTCTAACCAAGTGCACAGATTTGCTTGCCTGAGATAGACAGTCTTCCTCACAAAATCGACTGCTAGACGTCCGCACGCAAAAGTCACCGCGTCATGTGAGATTCGTACTACCAGAGATAGCTGCAGAGCTGAAGCACCATGCGACGCGCTGACCGACCGAAAGTCTTCCGCCGATACTTGCCCCGGGCCGACGGAACAGGGTGCTACTAGAACGAAGACACTCCAATCGATGGTCCGCCCACGTGGCTGGTCTGGAAACAGCCCAACTTGCCTTCTTTACACACCCAATGGATGACGCCAACGCAGTCCTTGGAACCGAGCGAAATCGCTATCGGTGGTGATCAATTCACAGCCGTGCTCGATGGCCAAGGCCGCCACATAAGCATCCGTGACCAAAGGGCCGCCCTCAATGGCGTCACACATTTTCACAAACAGGTCCCAGTGTGTGCGACTCGGCATGACGAAGACGGCTCGTGGCCACTCGACGAGCCTGCGGCAAAAAGCCAACGCTGTTTCCATCGGCGTCGCCGGCTTAAAGATCTTGGAATTTGTCACGATTCGCAGGAAGCCGGCGAGCACGATCTCCGCGACGGCGAACGGTTCCGGCGCCTCGACCAGGGCTCTAAGCCACGTCGCGTATCGATCGTGCTCGGGCGCGTCCTGCCGATGCGCGTAGATTAGGACATTGACGTCCGGCAGTTGCATCGGCTAGCGCTGCCTCCCAAAACGCTCGACGTCGTCAGCTTCAAGCAGCGCAGCGGTCCTATCGATATTCAATGTTGTGAACTGACCTCCCTCGCCGAACGTCACCAAATCGAAACGGTCTCGCCGATGCGGCGCAGAGGCCTGCAACAGCAGCCGCACCGCGCGTTCGATCAGCCCGCTGACGCTCGTGCCGGACTGCGCCGCGCGCTTCTTCAACCGGTCCAGAAGACGATCATCTAACGTAATCGTTGTGCGCATGATGCACAATCATACTGCACTTACATCACTGCATCAAGCCCGCGAGTCTAGCCCCATGATGAAGCAGTCTGTCCGGAATGTGTGAGCTGGGGTCGAACGCTACTGACATGAATGCGACGGCGCTCTGGCCATCGGAGATTACGAGCCTTTCTTTGGGGGCAGAAAGTGTCTTGCCGCCCAGAGGCTGCAACATGGCTTCGAGTTGCTCTGCATCAAAGGTCGCAATCTGTTGGGCGGTTCCCGTATCTGCGTCGAGCACCTCAATACGACTCAGGGAAAGAGGAGTTGTCCCGAAGTTCGTCAGATGCAACTCGTGCATGACATAGAAATGCGGTCCGCCTGGGAATGCTGTGGTCTCGAATGGCACGCGCATTGCGAGCTGTGGTGGCCGGGGAGCGGGCTTGGCTGCCGAATTCTTGTTATCGGATCGCAGATTCTGCGCCTGAGAATTGCCCGTCGACTGGTTGTCCGGTTGGGCAATGGTAGGACATGAGCAAAGGGAAGCAGCTCCGAGAAGGATTAACAGGCGCATGCTCATGGTACGCAATTGGCGACCCACAAAGTTCCTCATTCTGGTTGGATGGTCGGTATTCGGAAGCGATCCAGCCCTTCCGAACTGATTCACCGCTGCCAATAGATAGATTAGGTGGAGAGACCGCCACGTCCACGGCTTTGCCACTTGTCTCTGTCGAGGTTGCGCAGCTCCGATTGCAGCCTTGTTTGGTATTGGCCGAGCCATCCGCGCCACTCGGAATGTACATCACGAATGCCCCGACATAGCAAGAACTCCGCTTCTTTGTGGAAGTGTGACGAGTTCTGGAGGAGAGCGTTGGCGTCTCCGAGATCATCCACGCACAATGTGGGTTTCTTGTGTTCGAACCGTTTCTCGATGCGAATGAAACTGTCCACCGCGAGTTTCCCTTTCTTACGGGCTTCCTCAATGGCATTGGTGTGATAGATCAAATGCACTTTTGCGTCCGTGCCCTCGACGAGCATACGCTTGCCCGTTTGTTCATCTTCAGTGTGGAGAAGGACGCGGCCAGCCACACTCTGTAACTGGCGGAGAGTCGTGACCTGGAGGGGAAGGCGTTTGTCGGACAGCAGGGCACCGTGAGCCGCGAGCATCTTTTGCCGGTCCCCAGTCTGTTGCGGTGTCCTCAGAACTTTCTCAAAGTCTGCCTGCACGCTCCACTGGTGCGGCCCGACGAACTGCGCGAGGCCCATCGTTTGAAGATGCATGAGCCGGGCAGCAAGGTGTTTCTGGAGTTGCTGGGCAGATTCGGACAGTGATCTGTCATCGGGATTCACAGTCACAACGAAGCGGGGAGCGGAGCCGTCGTTGCCCCATTGGAGGATACGGTCGAGAGGTGTGTAGCGGGTTTGAACAGTTTCGCGACGACGTGCCTCTTGGGCATCCGCCAGAGAGCGATAGCCCAGGACTTCAGTAGCAATTTCTTCCGCCCGCTCACGCAAACCTCCACGAATGTATTCCCTTGGCAAGCGAAGCGGGATTCCCTTCTTGTCCACTCCACGAAGGGCGATGTGAACGTGAGGATGCTCCGTGTTGCGATGTACCGCGGCGACCCATTCGAGTGGGGTAGCCAGGTCATGTTCCATCCGGTGCACCAGCTCGCGAGCATACTGATGGAGGTTCAAGCGGTCTCCAAACTCGGGAGATACGATGATTTTGAAGAGCCGTTCGTCGCCGGCACTCTGCCATCTGTCGAGTGTTGCCGCGATGTTTAGGCGTTGCTCAGTAGCATTGAAGCTGCCTCAACTGCCTTCCCACCCTGTGTCGCGCTCTCGCGGGCCACGTATCTTCCGTGGGCCTTCCACTGGCCTGGATTCTTGTTCGCCGAGTAACTCACCCGAACAGCCACGCGCTGATTAAATGTACGGTACGCGCGGACGCTCCCGCCTGCACTGTGCGTGCCCCGCGTTTTCTGCCCCGCTTCGACATCTGGACGATGCGAAGCATGGATCGCAAGATACCCATATACTTACGCGGATTCTCGTTTGGTCCGTGCTTTGATTTTCTCGGCCGCAAGCGAATTAGGGGTTCGTCATTCATCGGCCACCATTCCCTTAAGAGTTTCTCTGTTCTTATTCGAGATGCCCTCCGCGGCAACACCTACCAGCTTTTCGTATCGCAGCCTGGCGCGAACACGCCGTGGAGACCTTTGCTCTGCCCCGTATTTTGGCGTGTGTTCTGCCCCCGCTGTGCGAGGTGGTTCTGCCCCTCAGCCTCAGTCTAAACGTCGCCGCGAAAAACGCGCCACACGCCTCGCACTAACTTCGGATCCAGTAGAAAGGTCAACGAAGCCTTCTTCTTCAAGCTGAGTTCCAACAGTAGTCGGATTAGCCAGAGCCCTCAAACGGTATTGGACCAGGCTAAGCTTGAACAACCCCTAAGGGTCATGTATATATCTCATGTATGGACCGCAGCGTATTTCGAGTTGTGGGAACCCCATTCCAAAGACGGTAGGAATCGTGGCCAAACGGCGAAGCGCAAACTTCGGAGTCTACAATGTGCGGCTCTTGAGTGCCCTCGACAAACTCCTCAGGGACAAACCTCGGTACATGGGAGAACTGTCGACTTCGATCAATGATGCGCTTCTAGCGGTCGACCTGAATACCGTCGAGCTTGTCAACCTTCAGTCGAGACAGAAACAGACAGGACGGGAAACGCAAGTCGTCATCTTGCGGCGGCTTCGCAAGCTTATTCATCACGTCGCTCAAAAGCGGAAGTGTTCGATGAATCAGCTCGTGAATAGCGCTCTCCTCGCGTATTACTCAAAGACTGGAGAAGCCAAACTCAAAAGACCGGCCAAGGAACATGGGGCATCCAGGCGAACGTATGACGCGATGTCGGAGTTGGAGCTTCGCGAGCTTCATCAGATGCTCTCAGGCCTTGCTGCAGTTCAGCCGATTTCCGCAGATGTAGAAGAGCCTGATGGGACGTATTACGAGTACGATCGCAATCTCAAAGCAACAGTCAAGGTTACGCCTGACGGAGAGCGTACTCCTGTTGTGCAATTAGAAGCGCAGTTCGCGCGCCACAGAAGGGTTCGCACAAAACTGCCCACGAAGGAATGATACCCTGAGCCAGCCGAAGCCAACATTGTTCATCATTGCCGGACCATTGGGTGCCGGTAAGACAACTTTCTACGAAGCCTACTTGAAAGAGGCGTTCCCTAGTCTCGTCCCCGCAGTTAGACACCAGCAACAACCATATATTAATGATCGGCGTTCTTTTGCCGTCGAAGACATTCGTGTGGACACGCAACTACTAGACGAAGCCAAGGCAGCAGGCTACGCGACGAAGGTGCTTTTTATTTCTACGGAAGATGCGAATTTGAACGTCGGGCGTGTCTTGGTCCGCATGAGTCGCGGCGGACAAGCCGTGCCGATATCAAGTGTGATTGATTCCTACAGGGAGTCTCCAAAGAATCTTCCCGAAGTCCGCAAGCATACTGATGACTTGATAGTGTACGACAACACGGCGCATCGCCGCGGCTACCGCGTAGTGGCACAATTCGTCGGCGGCGAGTTGACCAAAACCGCGCAGACGATACCGGACTGGGCTGCTAGGGTGTTCGGCAAGGAATTGCATGCGTCCAAGCAGCACGAGAAAGCCGGGCGGGGACGCTAACATTTCCTCTCTTAGTTTAGCTACCACATCATTCGCTCTCGGATTTATTCTTGGGTGCGTAAAGATGTACTTTCCCATCCCCTACGACGGCCACCTTCCAAGAACTGCATTACTTTCTTGCCGTTTCTCGCCATCGCTGCCCAACGAGATTTCTTGGGGGTCGTTTACTGCCGACGAACCGGACTAGCGGACATGATCGGCGCCCACGATAGCCACGGCGACGACGCAATTTTGCGACGACCGATTGTGCCAGCCGTGGCGCGTCCCATTCTGTACGACGCAGTCTCCCGCCTTCAGTAATGTTTCGACTCCATCATCCAGCTCCAAATAGACTTCGCCGGATAGAATTACATCGAAGTCCACCGTTTCGGTGGTGTGCATCCCCGGGTTCATCGGCTCCATGACTTCTGCCAATCCCGGCAGTTTCTCGTGCAATTCGCCAAACGCCTCGGCGAGATCCGTGTTCTCAGGAAGCTTGTGGGAATTCGGAGGCACGGTGAAGAAAACGAAACGGAAACCACTTGGGGGAGGGAAGTAGCGGGGATGAGCCGGAGGCGTCCCGTCGCTTGGCAGCTTCGGAACCGCATCGCCTCCCCAGATCCGATGAAACTCAAAGCCCGGCAGTAGGCTGAGGGTCACCGGTTCGATGGCCGCGTCCTTCGCAACTACCGACTTCCCGACTGGGTCGCGGCCGGTCACCACGCAGCGGATCTTCATCGAGCAACCTCCTTGCGGTTCACTGCAGGCCGCCGCGCGGAGGATTTTGCGGTTTACTCTGCGGCCTCCACGCCTCGGTAGAACGAAATCGATTGTATTTTACATTTTGTTGGCTACGCTAGTGCCGTGCAAACGCCGTAGCCAAACATTCTGATGAGCTTGTGTGCGCACATTCTGACAATCGCTTGTGACACTCCCTCGCGGCAAACGCATATAATCGAACTCCGGATCGCCGGTCACCGCTCGATACAATCGCTGACAAGGTTCGCGATCTAAATATGTAATTGCCATGGTGCTGTACGTATAGTAGTATCTCTTCGGCTGAGATGTTGACTGTGTGGGATAAGTGGGCGAACGGACTATAAGCCGACCGCGGTGGAAGCTTGGTTTGAGGGCCTTGCCGCAACTCCTCAGGGCGCAAGGAAGAAACCGCTCAAGTGGCCAACAATCGACAAAATCAACTCTGTTATGAGTCAAGTTTACGCTCATGCGCAGAGACAAGGGTTGATTCCTGCAGAGATGAATTGCAACCCCTTCCGTCCGCCGAAATTCGGAGGAGTACGCTGCAAAAGCATGTCGGAGTACGAGGCGAAAGTTGTCAGCCCTCAACAGATGGTTGCTATCTTAGCCAAGCTCGACAAACCGGAGACCAGGCTGGAGTGGACATTGGCTCTGGTTCACGGCGCAACGGCCCTTCGTTCAGAAGAGTGTTTTGCGCTGAAGTGGTGCGACATCGACTGCACTAACAACCAAATTCTTGTGCAAAGGGCTTGGAGCAAAGGAAAGGAGACGGGCGGAAAGACGAGTGGTTCGATGAAGCCCGTGCCAATGCATCCTGGTCTTGCCGAATATTTGAAAGAGTGGCGGAGCGTAACTCCGTACAGCGACGAATCGGATTGGATCTTCCCTTCATTCGGGAAAAAGGGACGGATTCCAAGATCAGCATCATCCTGTGGGAAGGATTATCTTCGTCCCGCAGCGGTCCCTGCCGGTGTTATCTGCGAAGGTGACAACTCACGGTTTGGCTGGCACAATCTGCGGCACAGTTTGGCAACGTTCTTTGGGTCGAACGATGTCCACCCTTCGGTCATCCAGACAATGCTGCGACATTCAAAACAGCAAACCACTTTGCGGTACATTCATGCGGTCAACGACAAACAGGTTGAGGCTCAGGGGTTGTATTTAGATGCAATCGAAATCCGTAGAAAGCACACGCAGGCTTCAGGCGTGCGCCTATCTCGGGGTGAATCTCGGGTTGGTGGAGAAACACCGAAATCTGTAAGTGCTTGAAAAGAATGGCGGGGACGACGAGACTCGAACTCGCGACCTCTGCCGTGACAGGGCAGCGTTCTAACCAACTGAACTACGTCCCCAGCCGTGGAATCAACAACTTAGCGTAAAACCTTGCAAATACGGGCTTTGCAAGATTCGCATATAGCGCACTGATCGCTTGCGGCGCATACGGTAGCAGCTGTCCCTGCCAAAACCGCTAATAAACCGCCAATAAGAATTCGTGCGCTCATGCGAGATTCATCCTAACACAAATGCCTGCCCGAGGCGAAGCCGAGTCCGATGAATCTTGACGCATCGAGACAGCCGCCTCGTGGTCGTAATTGCAGAGTATGAATGAAAAAAAAATGGACTCAGCCGCCGAAACCTAGAAGCCACGGCTGAAAACAGTTGGTTTGGATTGCGAGCTTCCGAAGCTTTGGCACCTTCCCGGCAGTTCTGCAGATACGGGCGGGGAAGCTCTCCCGGCGCCGATGGAAATCATTCCAGAACGGCACAGCACATCCATCATAGCGCCTTCTGGAAGCAGTCTCAGGGATTCAGGACAGCGTTGCGTCTAGCTTCAAGAAGTCTCGTGACCTTTTCCACCTTATCGGTCTCGACGCCCACGTCATTCAGCGCTTCGCGAAAGTGAGTAAGAAACCTATCGAAATGTCCGTCGTTTAATCCTTGGTCCCGGGCATGCGCATGAGCCGCATGGATATCTTTTCCCGTATAGACAACTCGTCCGCCGAGAAGCATGGAGATAAACATGCTTTGCCGAGAGCATAGTTGCGTCATGTCGGTAGTTTTAAAAAAGGGGCTAAGTGTTTCATCCGCGAACACTTTTCTATAAAAGGCTTCTGTAGCAGCCCAGACTGTTTGCCTTCCACCGATGAGATCATAGAGGTCATCGATCACTTGATCCTCCGGAAGTAAGAGCACGAGGCGGTTTCTCGTTCACTAACTGAGGTTCGCTGGTGCCGGTTATTGTAGCTTCCCGACCGGTGCAGTCAACGATTGCAGATCACTTGGCGTCACAAACTTCAACCTCTTGTTGGACGAACACTTCCGTCTCGACCTTCACAGCTGGAAACAGGGCGACTTTGCACTGAAGAGACCGTGCGACCAGGCACGATTGCTCGGCTTTCTCAAGAAGGCGAACGGCGCGGTCACGATCCTCTTCTTTCCGGAGGGTGACGGTCGGCCGCAATCGAATTTCTGTAAAGCGCCAACTGCTGTCTTCTTTGGCGAGCACACCTTCCGCCGCCAGTCGCAAAGAATCAAATTCCAGATGTGAGGTTTGTGCCATGCCCTCAAAGGTGCTGATGAAGCAGCTGGCCACGGCAGCGACCAGGAAATGTTCCGGAGTCCACCGGCCGACCTCACCTTGAAATTCAGGCGGCGGGCTAAAGGATATGGCCTGCAGGATTCCCTCGGCATGGACGACGCCATTGCGCCCCCCTGCGCCGATGGCTTCAACACGATACGCGTGAATGGATTCCATTTCGTCCTCCTCAGATGTGACGGCGGGAGATCAATTCGAACTCAGCCCGCGCCACGGGTCCAACCCTAGCAAAGGAACTGTGTTGGTCATGTGACCTATGGCACAGTCGAAAGTGACGGCGGTCACAGCCAGACGGCCCTGTGCCGGCGTATTCATGGGACGTAGGGAGGTGGCCCATGCAAGCCGTTCAAGCGAGAACGAGAATTACACTGAAGAACATTTTGTTCGCAACTGACTTCTCACAGGCTGCAGACGCAGCTGCACCGATTGCGATCCAGATCGCGCGACGTTATGGCGCAAAGGTGTATGGCGTACATGTGAATAGATTCGACGACTACACGGTTGCTGCACCGAATGCCTGGGCAGCGATGGCTGAGGCGGCGGAAAAGGAGACCAAAGAAGATGCCGGACGCCTGAATGAACAGCTCCAGGGCATCGAACACGAAGTGGTGATCGGTGAAGGTAACCTTTGGGAAGTGCTATCCAACTTGATCAGCGAAAAGGAAATTGACCTAGTCGTGGTGGGTACGCGCGGGCGCACGGGGTTCGGAAAAACGTTACTCGGCTCAGTCGCCGAGCAGATCTTGCGGCAATCGCCGTGCCCCGTTCTGACGGTCGGCCCACACGTGAACCCTTGGTCTGACGAATACGTAAAGATGCGTGAAATCGTGTATGCCACAAACCTGGGAACTGACACCCCGGTGGCGGCTGCCTACGCCATATCCCTGGCGCAGGAGAACCAAGCACATCTCGTGTTGCTGCACGTGATCGAGGACCCGAAGCCAGGGGACTTGGTAGACAGCCCAGAGGGCGTGAACTTGAAGGCCCGCAAGCTGCAGCAACTGGTTACGGAGCAAGCCGGGTTGTGGTGCGAACCCAGTTACATTGTCGAGCAGGGACCAGCGGCAGAGAAAATCCTGGACGTTGCAAAGCGGCGGCCCACTGATCTCATCGTGCTGGGAGCCCGGCCGGCAAAGGGGCTTGCAACGCATCTGAACATCGGAACAGTCCACAAGGTTGTTTCGCAAGCGACGTGCCCAGTCCTCACGGTTCGTGGATGAAGCGCATCGCACCATCAAGCTGGCATCAGAGGCGGTGAAACATAAGGGGGTTGAGGCTGCAGCGAGGGCTCTTGAAGTTCGCTGGCCTCAACCCCGGCAGGCGAGGAAATGCAGATTTTGAAAGCTGGCGTGCTCTATTTCGTAGTCGTTTTCGGAGCGGGATTCATACTCGGCCCCATCCGCATTCTGTGGATCGTCCCGCGACTCGGCAGAAGAATGGCCGAACTCCTGGAAATGCCCATCATGCTCGCGATCGCAATTGTGACAGCACGGTGGATCGTTCGGAGACTTGCTGTGCCTCCAACGCCATCGTGTCGGCTCGGTATGGGTGGCATCGCACTTAGCCTACTGCTAATCGCGGAATTTACTCTTGTGCTCTCGCTTCGAGGTTTCTCGATCAAGGAGTACCTTACTACCCGAGATCCCGTAGCGGGAACAGTCTACTATGTGGCGCTCGGAGTGTTTGCCGTCATGCCGCTTCTGGTGGCGAGAAGATCTGCTAGGGCGACCTGAATGCACTTGCATGGCATTTTGATTAAATCACGCTCGCGTGGCCCTGGCTTCTTGCTGAAATCAGGCGCCAACAGTCTCGGGCGATAGCCCAGTCTTCTTGAGCGTGCACGACTAACACGCGAACTGTTGAATCGGAAAGCGAGATATCCTGGTCCGCAGATGCTTGCGCATTCTTCGCGGCGTCGAGTTTCAGGCCAAGAAATCCAAAGTTGGCGCAAGCTGCGGCTCGCAGCTCAGGCGAATTCTCTCCAATCCCAGCCGTGAAGACTAACGCATCCATTCCGCCCAAAACTGCGGTCATCGCGCCGATACCAGATTGAAGACGATGCACGAAGATCTCAAAAGCCAGCGTAGCCCGCGGATGGCCGTCTTTCATCGCGGCTACGATCTGCCGCATGTCGCTTGAGATCCCAGAGATTCCCAACAGGCCTGATTTCGTGTTCAGCAAGTCGTCAAGCTGCTGCCCCGTGAGCTGCCCTCGTCGCATTAAGTAAGTGAGGATACCGGCGTCCACGGAACCAGATCGCGTGCCCATCATTAGCCCTTCCAGGGGGGTAAAGCCCATCGTTGTATCCACGCTTCGGCCGTCGCGAATGGCTGCTAGAGAGCAACCGTTCCCCAAGTGGCAGGTCACGAGTTTCAATGATCGTAAATCCTTCCGGAGGAGCTGTGCCGTGCGCTCGGCGCAGTACTGATGATTGATTCCGTGAAATCCGTAACGGCGAATCCCCTGAGCGAGCCATTCATAAGGACCGGGATATACAGCCGCAGGTTCCGGCAATCGGCTGTGAAAGCCAGTGTCGAACACCGCCACCTGGAGAACCGCGCCAATGCGTTTCTCGATGATCTCGATCCCTTCCAGCTCGGCGCGATTATGGAGTGGGGCAAAGACGGACATGCGCGCGATTGCAGATTTCACTTCGGGTGTGATGGCTGTAGCTTCCTGGAGGCTCTTACCACCGTGCACAACTCGATGGCCTACTGCGTCGATTTCGGAAGGCGCAGAAAGTACGCGCAGCTTTCCACTCCATAGAGTATCCAATAGGCATTCGATGGCATCCGAGCGCGACGCAACCTTGACGCGATCTTTCAGCTGCACGCCCTGTGAATTCTGTGCCTGGATATCGGCATGGTCTCCGTTCCATTCGATCTTGCCTTCCCAGGCTGGTGCGGGCGGATGTGCAGGAAGGGTATTTCCGATATCGTACAGACAGTTCTTCTGGCTGCTGGAACCTGAATTGAGTACTAGGATTTTCATCGCCTAGTGAGGCCATTTCCAATCCCGGATTTCCGGTAAGTCGTCTCCGTGTTCGCAAATGTATTGCTTGTGCTCGACGAGCTTGTTACGCAAGAACTGTTTGAAATGCGCGCCGACGCGTTGCAAACGAGGGACGCGGTCGACCACGTCGCCTGCTAGATGAAATCGATCCAAATCGTTCAGGACGGTCATATCGAAGGGAGTGGTCGTTGTTCCTTCCTCTTTGTATCCGCGGACGTGGAAGTTGTCATGATTCGCGCGCCGATAAGTCAGGCGATGGATCAGCCAAGGATAGCCGTGATAGGCAAAGATGACCGGCTTGTCGATTGTAAAGATCGAGTCGAACTCACGGTCGGACAGCCCGTGGGGATGTTCGGTCGCGGACTGGATGGTCATCAAGTCAACCACGTTGACGACGCGGATCTTAATGTCCGGAAAATGCTGGCGCAGAAGGTCGACGGCCGCAAGCGTTTCCAGTGTCGGAACATCTCCGGCACAGGCCATCACGACATCCGGCTCGCTTCCCTTGTCTGTGGAGGCCCACTGCCAAATTCCGATTCCATTCGTGCAATGCTCGATGGCGGATTCCATTTCGAGCCACTGTAGCGCCGGTTGCTTTCCAGCAACGATAACGTTGACGTAGTTTCGGCTGCGGAGGCAGTGATCAGCCACCGAAAGCAGCGTGTTAGCATCCGGAGGAAGATACACGCGTACAACGTCCGCCTTCTTGTTCACAACATGGTCGATGAAGCCTGGGTCTTGGTGCGTGAAGCCGTTATGGTCTTGGCGCCAAACGTGTGACGTAAGGAGGTAATTCAATGAGGCGATTGGTCGTCGCCAAGGAATATTTCTTGTCACCTTGAGCCACTTTGCGTGCTGGTTGAACATAGAGTCCACGATGTGGATGAAAGCCTCGTAGCACGAAAAAAAGCCATGGCGGCCAGTGAGCAAATAACCTTCGAGCCAACCCTGGCACATATGCTCACTGAGCACCTCCATCACACGGCCGTCTTTTGAGAGGTGCTCGTCGGTTGGAAGCATCGGCTCCATGAAAACTTTGTCGGTGACTTCGTATAGCGCATCGAGCCGGTTCGAGGCTGTTTCATCAGGACCGAATACCCGAAAGTTCTTCGAGTCCGCGTTCCGTTTCATGACATCGCGCAGGAGATTTCCTAAGACTCGAGTTGCTTCCGCCGTCTCAGTGCCAGGCTTTGTAACCTTCACCGCGTATTGGCGGAAGTCCGGCATGACAAGATCCTTAAGCAGCAGGCCTCCATTCGCGTGCGGGTTGGCACCCATGCGGCGTTCGCCCCTTGGCGCCAGTTCCTTCAGTTCTGGAATCAATTTGCCAGCTCCATCGAACAGTTCTTCTGGCCTGTAGCCCTTCAGCCATTCTTCCAATATCCTTACGTGGTCCGGGTGCGAAATAAAACTCGTAACGGGTACCTGGTGCGCACGCCAGGTGTCTTCGACCGGCTTTCCGTCGACGACCTTTGGCCCCGTCCAGCCCTTCGGCGTTCGTAGGATGATCATTGGCCACACCGGAAGTCCGGCTGACTGCCCCGCGCGGGCCTCATTCTGAATGGCGTGGATTTCCTCAATGATCGTGTCGAGCGTGTGTGCCATGAGTTGGTGCATGGTCTCCGGTTCATGGCCTTCCACAAAATACGGCTTGTAGCCATACCCGGCGAAAAGTTGAGTCAACTCCGCATCACTCAGACGGCTGAGTATCGTCGGATTCGCGATCTTGTATCCGTTCAAGTGCAAAATGGGAAGTACAGCGCCGTCGCGAACGGGATTCAAGAACTTGTTCGAGTGCCAACTCGCCGCAAGCGGACCCGTCTCGGCTTCACCGTCACCGACGACGCAGCAAACCAGTAGGTCTGGGTTGTCAAACGCGGCCCCATAAGCATGAGCAATCGAGTATCCCAGTTCTCCGCCTTCATGAATCGAGCCAGGCGTCTCCGGTGCGACGTGGCTTGGAATACCTCCTGGGAACGAGAACTGCTTGAACAACTTCTTCAGGCCCTCTTCGGTTTGTGAAATGTTGGGATAGAGTTCGCTGTAGCTGCCTTCCAGGTACGTGTTAGCAACCCAACCGGGCCCTCCGTGACCAGGACCCGTCACGTAGATGACATTCAGATCGCGCTTCTTGATTAGCCGATTGAAATGAACATAGATGAAGTTCAGCCCCGGTGTTGTGCCCCAATGGCCCAGCAATCGTGGTTTGATGTGCTCGAACTTCAACGACTCGTGAAGCAACGGATTGGCATAGAGATAGATCTGCCCTACGGAGAGGTAGTTCGCCGCGCGCCAGTAGGCATGCATCTTGCGCAGCTCTTCTTCGGCTAGAGGCTGTTTGGATTCATGAAGCCTTGCTGAACCTGTGGACGCCGGTGAAGCCATATCAGTACCCTCCCGGTGGGCGATCAGAATTGCTGTTTCTGGATGGACAAGACAAGGACCTCTCATCGTTGTAGAGGCGCCAGTCCCCAATCGAATCTTATCCCCGGACACTTGAACAGGCCATTACAACTAGCTGGCGGCCCAGGTTGTGAACTCTGAGCGGGCAGCGTGTATGGAATTAGGGCAATGAGTGAAGGTGCGTGCTCATCCATGCACAGGCCGTAAGGCGCAAGACGCGCTACACTGCTGACAACTCCTTGTGAGTTTCTCCCGCTGCGAGTTCTGGCCAGATCAGCTTAAGCGTGACACCATGTTCTTCGTCGTACACCAGAGTGAAAAAATGTGAGCAACGTTCGCACAGCCAGTAATGCCTTACGCCGTGGATTCCGCCTGGCGAATCCGCCGTTGGATTACTCCCATTAGTTGGAACCGGATCGGGGCGGAATCGAAAGAATTTGCCGCCGCCGGTCCAATGAAAAGCAGTCGGACACGCCGGGTTTGCACACTTTGGATGCTGCTTCTGGTACAGAGGGGTTCCTTTCAACGTTCCGCCGCTGGTGGGCGGGTGCTTGCTGTGAGCTTGTCGAGCCGCTACCCGTTCTTCTTCCAAACGTTGAATAGTGGCCCTCAGCCAAGCTCCAACCGTTTCTTCGGTCTCTTGTTGGTTGCTGTATCGGTAGAGGGAATCCAGGGTCTCCCCCGGTGGGTTGAACGGAATGTGGCGGCAGGGAATGTTTTCGGAGCGGCGCTCGGGTGGCACTAGTTGCATCAGAACACAATCACTGCACGGACCTGGATTCTCTTTGGAATCGTAGTTCATGCAGGTGAGTGAATCTTCGAAAATATATTGAGGCCTCCACGGCGTCCTCGGCGAACGCCCATAGCCCCCGTCTTCGAGGAATTGAAGTTCAAACTTTAGAACTTCCAAGAGGTCGCGCTCATCTTTTTGCATTTTGCACCTCCCACGCGATTCAAAATATGCACTCAACGGAAAGGGACTGCTGTAACCCCCGTCACAAGGCAGCGTGACCGCCATCACAGCCAGAGAGCGTTGGATTCTAGTAGAAACGCAGGCTAGGGAATCGGACCTCATCTGCTGGACGGTTGCGTATGCCGAGCGGGTTTCGTTTTGTGTCGCGTAGAGAGGGAGGTATACTCCGGGGCGGTGAGCTTATGCGCGCCCCATACGGCCTAGAAATCATTGAGAGTTGCCTGTCGTGTCCGCATCGCGAGGATCGGCTTTTTTGCAACCTCCCACCTTCAGCCGCGCAACGTCTGGCAGCAATTACGTCACCTTCTTCCTATCCCAAAGGTGCGACGCTTTTCGTGGAGGGACAAGTCGCGCGCGGCGTGTTCATCCTTTGCAGTGGTCGAGTAAAACTGTCGACGACCTCAGCGGATGGAAAAACGCTGATCGTGAGAATCGCGGACCCGGGGGAAGTCCTCGGATTACCGGCCACTGTTACTGAAAAACCTTATGAGCTTACCGCAGAAGTGATCGAACCAACCCAAGCGAACTTTATCCCCCGTCAGGAATTCCTGAACTTCCTCCGCGAGCACGGTGAAGTCGGATTGCGGGTGGCGCAGCAGTTGGGTGAAACCTATCACTCCGCAATCGCAGAAATGCGGAACATTGGACTCTCCCATTCGGTAGGCGAGAAGTTGGCCCGCTTCCTGCTTGATCTTTCCGCAGGCCATGACAACGGGAAAGGTGAGATAAAAGTCACCCTCACCCTCACCCACGAAGAGATTGCCCAGATGATCGGAGCATCCCGAGAGACGGTGACAAGACTCTTTGGTGAATTCAAGAAAAAACAACTCTTGCAGGTCAAGGGTTCAACGCTCATCATCAAGAACAAAGCAGGGCTCGAAAGCGTCTTGAACTCTTAGTTCTGCTTCCCCTTCCTGGAACTCCTCCCCTCAAGCTTTGCGTGTGACGTCCATCACATCAATCTGTGACGTGCGTCACGGCAGGCCAACTGAATGATTGGCACACTCCAGATCATTGAAGCTTGGCCAGTCGGTTCGGGAACTTGGCCCGCCGTTGGGTGGGCAAGATTCGGAGGGTAAGCGAATGAAACGTCGTGTACTTAATACCAGTATTGTGGCGAGTGTGACTGCGATCGTGGTCGTTTTGTGCGTAATGCTTGCGTCGGTGCCAAAGACTTCCGCGATCCCCGCATTTTCGCGAAAGTACCAGACATCATGCACCACATGCCACAACAACTATCCGGAATTGAACGACTTTGGCGAAGCGTTCAAGAAGAACGGATTCAAGTTTCCTAAGGACGACGAAGTTTTTGTGAAAGAACCTCCTGTCTTGCTGGGGTCGAAGGCACAGAAGGAAGCGTTCCCCGGCGCGGTCTATCCTGGTGAAATTCCCGGATACCTGCCGATCGCATTCCGGTACGAGGGGAACTTTACTGTCAACCGCAAGCAGCCTCCGGGCGTCATTGCGCAGAACGGATTCGCGCCGCGCACGGACCTTTTTGCTCCAAACACGTTCACCATCATCAGTGCTGGGAGCTTCGGGCAGAATTTGTCCTTCTGGATTGATGATGACATTTCAGTGGGAGCGGCCAATGCCAATGGCGGCATGGGTGATGGCTGGCTGAAGTACAGCGACTTGGGGCACGGCATCGGGCTGCCGAAGAATGCGCTGAACGTTCGTTTCGGACAATTCGAACTGGACCTGCCCTTCACACAAGCAAGAACCATCTATCTCTCTCCCTATGACATTTACAGCGAAACGGCAGTAGCGGGCCCACTCGGCACCACGAACAATTCGACGATCTTTGGCTCGCCGCAGCGCGGCATCGAGTTCGGCGGGACACCAAACAACGGCAATTTTGACTGGTCGGTGGCCGTCACGAACGGCAGCAATGTCGGAACGGCGACTCGGAGTTCAAAGGACGTTTACGTTCGTCTTTCACAGAAATTCAACCTGGAACGCGACCCGGAAAGCCGCAATGCCATTCAAGCAGCTGGTCCAACCGGTCCTCGGGATCACACTTCCATCCGGGTTGGATTCTTGTATTACTACGGCAAGAATCAACAGAATCAGGACGGCTTGCTCTTTCCGGGATTGTCCACAATTGAAGAGCCCTTCTATCGCATCGGGGGTGATCTGCGTTTCAAATACCGCAAGCTGGAGATGTACGGACTCGGAATGTTCGGGCATGACGACAACCACATCGTCACTCCAGGAGCGCCTCCGACCATCGCGGTGGCTCCCGCAGTCAAATTTTCCGGCGGATTCGCCGGGGCCAACTACTGGTTCTATCCATGGCTGATCGGAACCTTCCATTACGACGCCGTGAATTCTCATGCGGACTTCGTGAACGGCACGCCGGCATCGCAGTATCACACGCGGAACCGCTTCAGCCCGGGCTTCCAGGTGCTCGTGCGCGCCAACATTAAGGTTGTTGGCGAATATCAATACACGTTCGGGCAGCCCTACACAGATCCCATCACCGGAAACACGCTCTTCTTTCGCCCCAACACGTTCCAGACGGGCATCGACTACGTCTTCTAGAGAGATCGGGCTCGGAAATTGAATGGCACACACATCAAATACGAGAGGAATGTCATGAGCCTATCGAAAATCGTAGCAAAGGCAGCAATCGGAGCAAGTCTGGTCCTGGTGCTGGCTGGCATAGGCCGGGCCAATGAAATCAAGGGCAAGGTCAGCGTGCAGGGGATCAAGACCGCGGAGAGCATCGCCGTGTATGTCGATGCGATCCCAGACAAGAAGTTCGACGCGCCGAAGGATCATGTCGTGATTGACCAGCGCAAGATGGCGTTCATTCCCCACGTCGTTGCCGTGCAGCAAGGAACTACCGTGGAATTTCTGAACAGCGATCCCGTTGGCCACAACGTCTATTGGCCGTCGGTCAGCGGAAACAAAAAGCTCTCTCATAATCTCGGCACTTGGCCGAAGGGCGACAAGAAACCATTCCAGTTCAATGATCTCGGCGTCGCCTCACTCCTCTGCAATGTCCACCCGGAAATGTCCGGCTATGTTGTCGTCGTTCCGACGCCATATTTTGCGATTACCGACAAGGAGGGAAATTTCGAAATCAAGAATGTTCCGGTCGGGAAATATACCTTGAAGACCTGGAGCGAAGACGGCAAACCGACCACGCAACCCGTGGATCTGAGCGGTGCAAGCGCCACGGTTGACCTGACGGTTAAGAAGTAGCAGATTGGGGGCCCGGAGAGAGCTACTCAAGTGAGCACGCGCACCAAACTCGTCGACCTTGACTGGCTGGAATCGAACTTTCCGTGCATGCAGGCGTGTCCAGTCCACACCCAGGCGGGAAGGTACGTGTCACTGATCGCCGAGGGGCGGTACGAGGAAGCGTACCGCTACGCCCGGGTCCCCAATCCTTTTGCCTCCATCTGTGGCCGCGTTTGTGGACATCCCTGCGAGCCCGCCTGTCGGCGCGGACAATTTGACATGCCCATTTCTATCCGTGCCCTAAAGCGTTTCGTCACTGAGCGCCATGGACCGGAATCGCGTAATCCCATCGATGTCTTTCCCGAAAGGCCTCGCGCCTTCCGGCCAGAAAAGATCGCAATCATCGGTTCCGGTCCCGCCGGTATGTCGGCCGCTCACGATCTGGCCCTGCTTGGTTATCCGGTGACTGTTTTCGAAGCCGCGCCGGTGCCTGGTGGAATGATGCATCTCGGCATTCCGGAATATCGTCTGCCGCGCGACGTTTTGCAGGCCCAGATTCGAGAGATTCTCGACCTCGGCCCGGAACTCCGCCTGAACAAGCGGCTCGGTCGTGACTTTTCACTGGAAGACCTCCGCCGACAGGGCTACAAAGCTGTGCTGCTCGCGTTTGGACTGCACCGCAGCCGCGACCTCAACCTTCCGGGGCACGAGCTGGACGGAGTCGTGAAAGGGATCGATTTTCTTCTCAACGTCAATCTTGGCTATCGCTTCTCCATCGGCAAGCAAGTCGTCGTCATTGGCGGAGGCAACGTGGCGATCGACGTGGCGCGTTCCGCCATGCGTGAACAGCAAAAGCTCACCCCAGGCACAGAAACCAGCGCGGGCCTTCCAGACCAACTGACTTCCAGCGAGATGGATGTCGCCATGAAGGAATTCATGGACGTTTCACGTCAAGCTCTGCGCATGGGCGCTCGCGAAGTGCACCTGGTGTGCCTCGAATCACGCGCCGAGATGCCAGCTTCCGAAGAAGAAATCGAAGAAGGGCTGGTCGAGGGGATCAGGATTCATCCCTCGCTTGGCCCGAAGCAGTTCGTCGGTCGTAACGGCAAGGTAACTGGCCTCGAAGTAATCAGGTGCACTTCCGTATTCGACGCTCAACGGCGGTTCAGCCCCACCTTCGCTCCCGGCACGGAAACAATCCTCCCATGCGACACAATCATCCTGGCCATCGGACAAGCTTCCGATCTTTCCTTTCTCAAGCCTGCCGACGGCCTCGAAACGACGCGGCAAGGAACCCTAAAGATCGATCCGGCGACGCTCATGACTACGGCGTCGGGAATTTTCGCGGCTGGGGATATCGCCTTTGGTCCGCGCCTAATCATCAACGCCGTTGCGGATGGTAAAAAGGCCGCGGAAGAAATCGACAAGTTTATTCGGGGACCCGAGTGGCAGCCCAAGCCCAAATATGTACAGATCACGCTCCTCGATCACCATAAGATGGCTGAGCAATACGACGAATACTCCCGTCTGGCTGTACCTGTCATCCCTCTCGAACGCCGCACCGGCATAGCCGAGGTCGAAACTGGCTTTACGGAAGAGCAGGCCAGGCGAGAAGCTTCCCGTTGTCTTCAGTGCTGGATCAACACCATTTTTGAAGGGATGGAGGCGAACGGCAGTGAGTGCATCCTCTGCGGCGGCTGCGTCGATGTCTGTCCGGAAAACTGCCTACAGCTTGTCCCTCTTAGCCAATTCGAATTCTCTGAGGAGACCACACAACAGTTGTCCGCCACATCCGACTCGCGGGTTCACGAACTTCTCCACCTCTCGCCCGAAGAACTTTCCACTGCCACTGGTTCGGTGATGGTCAAAGATGAAACTATCTGCATCCGTTGTGGGCTCTGTGCGGAGCGCTGCCCGGTGAATACCATCACCATGGAAGCTTTTGAAGTTTTCGATCGCGACCCGAACTTAGTCCAAATTGAGGAGATGGTTCTCCATTCATGAGTGAAACAAAACACCCTTCCCTTCTTGGAGTGCCCCTCGTCGGGGATGCTGCTAATGAGATCACCCGGCGCGATTTCTTGAACGAAATCACTCTAGGCGCTCTCGGCATCGCTGGTCTTGGCTCCGTTGCCGTGACCTACCAATTTTTTTCGCCCAACGTCTTGTTTGAGCCCCCGACGACGTTTCGCGCTGGCAATCCCGATCTTTATCCCGTGCATTCAGTGACGTTTCTTCAGGACCAGCAGGTTTACATCGTGCGCATGCCGGAAGGCTTCTACGCGGTCTCCGCCGTGTGCACGCACCTGGGTTGCGTTACGCAATGGAAACCGGACGCCGAAATGATTGCGTGCCCATGCCATGGCAGTAAGTTCAAATCCGATGGCACAAAGATCGAAGGCCCTGCCCCGCGGCCCCTTCCGCACTTCGCTATCTCGCTGACGGCGGACGGCGAGCTGCTCGTCGACAAGTTGCAAAACATCAAGTCGGAGCAGGTTCTGAAAGTCTAAGGGAAACAATGGCTACGACTCTTCACTCCGTGCTGCACAGTCTTCGCGAAACGAAAGTCTGGAAGTCTATCTTTCGCCGCGGCCCCGCGAATACGAATCGCACGCGCAGTCTCGCTGTCTTCGGCAATCTCTTCCTCCACTGGCTGCCCGTCAAGGTTCGAGAGAAGTCCCTCCGCGTACGGGCCTCGTACTATCTGGGCTCGATCTCCTTCCTCCTGTTCATCGTTCTTTTTGTCACGGGTATCTTGCTGATGTTCTATTACCACCCGGCGACGCCCCATGCCTATCGGGACATGAAGGATCTTCAATTCGTCGTTTCGAACGGCGTCTTCCTTCGAAATCTTCACCGGCTCGCCGCGCATTTAATGGTCTTCGCTGTGTTCTGGCACATGTTTCACGTGTTCTACCGCGGGGGCTACAAACCGCCGCATGAGTTCAACTGGGTGGTTGGTGTCGTGCTGCTTCTGGTCACGCTGTTCCTCAGCTACACGGGCTATCTTTTGCCGTGGGACCAACTCGCCTTTTGGGCAGTGACCGTTGGCACTAACATCATTTCCGCGATGCCACTCGTTGGCGACAAAATACGCTTCTTGCTGCTTGGTGGGAACATTGTGGGAGAAAACGCGTTGCTGCGTTTCTACGTGCTTCACGTCGTGATTCTCCCGCTCGTCGCGTTTTTGCTCATCGGAATTCATTTCTGGCGTGTGCAGAAGGACGGTGGGCTCACCGTAAAGCCCAAGGACGACGATGGAAAAGAATAAAATCGACACCGATATTAGCTCGGACGCGAAGAAAGAACCACGCCGCGTCGTTTTTGTCACGAAGAAGACCTCTGCCAAGGTAGTAGGCGATCCCGGCGCTCAGTTGATGACTTACCCCCATCTCTTGATACGCGAGGCGATCGCATTTCAGGTGCTCGTGATTGCTATGGTGCTCGTTGCGCTTCTCTGGGACGCGCCGCTCGAGCAACTCGCGAATCCGCTGCTTACCCCGAATCCGGCCAAGGCCCCGTGGTATTTTCTCGGCCTCCAGGAACTGCTGCACTTTTTCCCACCATTCGTGGCGGGAATATTGATTCCGACATTGGTGGTGATCGCGCTCGTGGTCATTCCTTATTTCAACGTGAATATCGAAGGCGAGGCGATCTGGGCTCAGCGGCCGTCGCGAAATCTGAGGATCGTCCTCATCACTGTGATTATCCTGCTCGCGTTTCTAGCGGTATTCCACGCTTGGACGATTTTTGCTCCCACGGCACTCGTAGCGGCGCTTTTGCTTTTTTCTTATACCGTTAGGGAGGGACAAAAGGGCTGGCTGAATGTGCTCGCCATGAAATCCCTCTCCTGGTGGGTTATGACGTGGTTCATTGGTGTCGCTGTCTGTTTGACCGTCGTTGGGACTTTTTTCCGGGGCCCGGGCTGGTCGTGGGTGTGGCCGTGGAGAACTCATGTCGGCTGAAGACATGGGTAAATTGGCGAACCGCACGCGCCTGATCTTTGCCGTCTCAAGTGTCGTGTTCTTGGCCGTGCTCGCAATTTCCCCTTTCAAGGATTTTCGCCGCGAATGGAAGCAATACAAGCGCTCTTATCTGCGATTTGCGCAGAGCCGTCCCGACACAAAGAAATTGTTGGCCGATTACCGTCCGGACATCGATCAGATCTGGCTGCCCGGAATGAATGTTGTCGACCGTTGCACAACGTGCCACCAGGGAATCACGCAGGCGAGCCTCTCAGATAGTGCGGTGCCTCAGCCCTTCCGCGGGCATCCGCCGATTCCCCACAATGTTCGCGACTGGGGCTGCACCGTTTGCCATCGGGGCCAGGGCCCTGCCACGGAAGTCGCTGAAGCCCACGAATCGACTCTTGCCTGGGAACAGCCGACCCTGCCGACTCGCTTCATTCAAGCGTCTTGTGGCACATGTCACTACGCCGACCTGCCCGAGACCCCGCAGCTCGCGCGCGGCCGCGAGCTCCTCGCCGAATTGAACTGTCAGGGCTGTCACCGCCTCCCGGGGATCGAACGTCCCGCGATGCTGGGTCCCGATCTCACGAACGTCGGCGCCAAGGTCAGCCGCGAATGGATTTACAAATGGCTGAAAGAGCCGCGCACCATCCTCGACAAAGACGGCAACATCACGGTCAATGGCTACGAAACAGAAGAAGAACCGCGAATGCCGAAGTTCCGTCTGACCGAGACCGAACTCCGCGCGCTTTCCGCCTATCTCAGCGTTCAACGAGCCAAAGCGCTCCCGCCGTACAAGATCGATGCCCGCGTCGTCGCCGCCTGGAGCAAGAATCCGGAATTGATTTCTCAAGGCGAATTGCGTTTCCGGCAAATGTTTTGCTCCACGTGCCATTCACTTGCAGTCACTCGCGCCGGCGAAACCAAGCTCATCGGGGGAGATATTGGTCCGGAGCTAACCAAAGTCGGCAGCAAGGTCAATCCGGATTGGCTCGTCACTTGGCTCCGCGATCCTCAGGGCTATCTTCCGCACACTCGCATGCCGCGCTACGGCTGGTCAGACGAAGATCTCTATAAGGTCACGCAGTACATCACAAGCAAGCTTACCGATTCCGACCTGCTCACCGGCGTACCTCAGCTTGGTCAGCCAACTGAAGACGAAATTCAGCTCGGGCATCGCCTCTTTCTCGAAAAAGGTTGTGCCAGCTGCCATGTGATCGAAGGCCTGAATCCGCAGAAAGATTTTGGCCCGGACCTGAGCGCCATCGGCGGAAAGAACGCCTCGGAGTTGGAATTCGGCGGATCAAAAATTCCGTACAACCTTGTTTCCTACATTCAAGCGAAGTTGCGGGACCCCGTCTCCGTCAATCCGGCCGCGCGCATGCCCCAATACAACTGGAACCAGGCGGACCTCGACGCCATAACGACAGCCCTCCTCAGCATGAAAGGTGCTCCGCCAACCAGCGTGCTGGAAGATCTGGTTGTGCCTCGAAAGGAAGTTGCGTTCCGCCCCACCGGCGCGTTTGCCGAAGTCTATGAACGCTACAAATGCTATACCTGCCACAAATTCGATGGCTACGGTGGAGACTTGGCGCCCGACCTAACCTACGAGGGCAGCCGCGCGCAGCGTCAGTGGATCGTCGACTTCCTGAAAAATCCGCAGACGCTGCGACCAACGCTCATCTTGCGCATGCCGCAATTCAATATGAGTGACAAGGACGCCGCCATCCTCGCCGACTACATGACCATGGTCTTGCAGCATCCCACCGCGAATCCCGCGGGGGTTGACGCGAAACAGTTCACTCCGGCTATGGTTGCTCTTGGCAAGCAGCTCTACGAAGTGAAGTATCAATGTCAATCCTGCCACACCATCGGCGGAACTGGCGGATACGTTGGTCCAAACCTGAACAATGCAGGCGGCTGGTTGACACCCGCATGGATCGAGGCCTGGTTGAAAAATCCTCAGTCGCTTGTTCCTGGCACCATCGAGCCGCGCCGAAATTTCACTGAAGCCGAGGTCAATGCTTTGACGGCGTACCTGATGACCCTGCGCCAGAGCATCAAGCCGCAAAAAACCGCAAGCGCAGCCCGATCGCGCGCCGCGGTTCAAGGGGCAGGCCAATGAAGTTCCGCCGCTGGATCAGCCTCCTCTTAATGACCATCGCCCCAATCTCTGGCTGCCGCAAGCACGCCGAAGCGCCAAAACCTGATCCATTGCTCTCCGCGTACGACACGGAAACCGATTGGACCGACGCGCAGAAAACTATTCCTCTCAGCTATCAGCAATCCCAGGGCAAGCGCATCTTTTATCAACAATGCGTCTGGTGCCACGCCGACGCCACGCCTGCCGGCCCGTCCAATCGCTCGAACCTCACGCCTGTTCCGCCCCTGCTGAATGATGGGGCCACGCTGAACGCCGAAAGCGACGAATTCATGCTGAACATCATCACTCTCGGCGGCAGCGCCCTTGGCAAATCCGCGATGATGCCGCCCTATGGGAAAATGCTCTCCACCGAAGAAATTCGCTCCTTGATTGCCTTCGCGCGCGCCGTAGCCCAGCCGCCCTATCAGCCTCCTGGCCGCCCAGCGTCGCAGTATTCCGCAAAATAGGAGATACTCACTTTGCAAAGCATGAAACGCAACCTCGCTGAAAACGTTTGGCGTCCCTTGCTTGTTCCAACTCTTGGAATAGCCATCGCTCTCTCCGCGCAATGCGACTCCGCGCAGGTAAGCCCAGCCGAAATCCTCAACCCCGATTTGAAAGCGCTGGAGGAAACGTATTTCCCGCAACTGAAAGCTCTCAACCAATCGATCTCCAAAACAAAATTTCCTTTTCCTTTTTATCTTAGCCGCTACGTTGGACTTGACCCCGCGCAGCAGGCGGAAGCCGATTCACGCGGCCTGGAGTTTGTCCGCTTCCAGGATCGCGTCATTCTGAAGGTAACCGGGAATTACAACGCTGCCTACGACACCAATCGCATGACGCAGAACGAACGTGCGGCCAATACATTCCGCACCGTGGTGCTTCCCATCTTGGCTTTAACGACGACCACCCTGCCGCAAGACATAGCCTGCGACGGGATCGGTTTTGAAATCTCCTATCATGCGCGCTCCAGGGAGCGCAGCTACGACTTTGAAGGAAAGGAAAACCTCGTCCTGGTGCTTGACCGCATTGACGCTTGGGCCCTTTCCGGCGCCACCACGGACCCCGTTCGCCAGGAAATATTGAATCGCAACAAAATCTACTTCAGCGGAACCGACTTCGGCCTTTCCCTCACCGAACGCGATCCCCTCAACGTTCAAGCTCTACCTCGCTCCATCCCCGGCAAGCCCGATGCCACCTCCACCGCGCGTTCTTCGACTTTGGTGGCCCGCTCTCCCTTGCTCAACTTAAATCATCCGCTGCCAGCCGCCTCGCCCGCTGTTGCGGCCCCGGCAGATCCCGCTCCCGCAAATGCCAATCCATCTTCGTCCTCACCCAAAGATTCTGATCCGCCGCTAGGTCTTCCTCGTTCGGCGCCGGCCGACGCCGATCGTCTGAACGACAAGTACCAAGCACAATTAGCTTCCTTGGCCAAGCTAGGCGCAGCGAAATTTCATTTTGTCGATTACGCTCCGCCAACCTTTATGGTTTTCCGCGATCAAATCGCCCTCCAGATGACCCTTCGCAACTCTCTCCAGTTCGGCCCTGCCAAAGGCTCTATATACAAACGTGCCGCCCAAAGTTTTGACCTCTTTCTTGCCCCCCAGATGAAAGACTTATCCGACAGGATTTCCCCGGACGTGGAATTCCAGTTCCTCGACTTTTCCGTCCTCAACAAACTCTCTCCCGGCCCCAAAGGGACTTCCGAAGCCATCGAATTCATTTGTCCGCGCGCCGCCGTCAAGCAATTCGTGAACGCCGAAATCACGAACCAGCGGCTTCTCGATCAGAGCATCATCCTCGTCAATGGCGTGCGCATCGCCTTGAACCTGCAGCTTGTTGAGTAGCAAAACCTAATTACAGACGCTGCCACGGCCTGCCTGCGAACCGCTCTGACACGACCGGTACCCGCGGGAGCACCCGAACTTGGGTCGGCTGCTCTCCCGTTTGGTGGAATTTTGCGAGGGGAAGCGGAGGGGATAGTTCCACATAAAATAATCAACCTAAAAGGTCCGGCCTGTATACCTTAATCTATGCCGATTTCTCGTGTCTTTTGTCGAACAGGTGAGGGGAATTGGCCGTGACAGTGTGGGATTCTAACCAACTGGAGGGACTGATTTCAGAACCCTGCGAACGATTTCATCGAAAGGCGATAATTCTGGTTTTATATCAGACGAAGTCATTCCGGGATCCTTCGCATGCTACGTCACCGTTTGGGAATCTCGCGAATTTCCCACTCGTCCACATCAGAGATTTCTACCAGTTTGTTGACCAAGAAATTGTCATCGCTGGATTCCAAGACGTGCTCGATTACGGGTCGAATACGATCCCATTGTTCGTCGCGGGTCAGGCCACTCTCGCGCAGAACGATCAGTCCTGGGTGCACTTCGACATTCAACAGGCGGATAAAGTCGCGGGCGTTGCTGGTGACGACGACAAAGTCGTTTTCTAAACCGTAGTTCCAGATCTGCTCGTCCGGTTCACCGGACAGACCGACATGTGCTGCGGCCACAGCGAACGTACCCTTGTCGCCGAGTTTGCTGACCAACGACGGCGAAACGTGTTCGTCCAGCAATAGGCGAATCAACTGTGGGCACCGGGCTCCCTTTCGATTCGCAAGCGCTTTTTCGGCCGTCCTGGTGGCTGTGCTAGTCGCGCCGCGAGCCGCGCATAGGCCAAGTCTCTCTCATCGAGAGCAGGGAAGTCTTCGGCGATCTCTTCTTCTGGAACGCGTTTGCGGAAGAGCGCCGCGACATGTTCCAAAGGGACTCGCGTACCCCGGAAGACAGGTTCCCCGCCGAGAACATCCGGAGACGAAGCGATTCGCTCTTTGCCCCAGCGATACGCGGCAACGTTTCTTTTGACTGTGTCACGAAAGATCTTGCACTCAACGAGTATCCGCATGTCGCCAGACTGAAAGATAAGATCGACTCCTTCTGAGACCCAACGGTGCGCCGCCCTATCCCCGTGGGCCAGAACCTTGGCGAGAGAGTTCTTATCGTCCGTCGAGAGCGGAAAAGGAAATTCGGCAAGCACAAGTAAAAAGAGCACGTCACCCTCGGAGAAACGGTAGCGCACTGCTTTGCCGGTTTTAATCTTGCGCGAGGGGGTTACGGTTCTCTTTTCAAGAGCGGTTCGAACGGTGTCAGGCTCAATCTCCGCAATCGCGGCGGCTTCGTCGAGTGTGAAGAGTTCTGCCATCTTGTTGTCCGACCCTAAATATACCACTCCTGGTGGTATATTTTCAACTGGGGCCGTGTTCAAGACAGCGTCTAGAGGGGAAGATGTGGGGAGCGGGGGAAAGGGAATTGGCCGTGACAGTGTGGGGTTCTAACGACAGGGCAGCGTTCTAACCAACTGAACTACGTCCCCAGCCGTGGAATCAACAACTTAGCCTAAAACCTTGCAAACAAGGCGTTTGCAAGATTCGCATACAGTGCACTGTTCGCCTGCGGTGCATACGGTAGCAGCTGTCCCTGCCAAAACCGCCCATAAACCGCCCATAAAAATCAGCGCGCTCATGCGAGATTCATACTAACACAAGTGCGGGCAAGAGGCGAAGTAGAGTCCAGCCAAACTCAACAAACCTCGGCAAATCGAGGCAGGCAATTCGTGATCGAGATTCTGCCCAGCGCAAGAAAACCATCAAACTTCTCGTGCACGGATCCAAATTCACGGCATCAACAAACGCAAGATGCGATCGAATAGATTTCGTTACAGATGGTTAGGATCCGTTTTTAGGAATTAGATCCCTTCGAGTTGAGCTTCGGTCATCCCGAAATAATGACCTAGTTCGTGGATTACTGTCAGGCGAATTTCCCGCCTGATTTCGTCTTCATTGGAGCACACGGCCTCGATGTTCTTCTGATAGAGCACGATGCGGTCAGGGCCGGTAGGCACCTCAAACACGCTTTTCTGAGTTGCGGGTACTCCCTCGAAAACGCCAAGCACTAAATTGTCCAAGTCGCCGACATCTGCGATCCCCGAGTTCCGCGAGCCTCTTTGTGAGCGCTGCTCTGGAGGTATGTTCTCGACTAGAACGGAGACGTTCTGCATTCGTTTGTGAAATCTGATAGGCAACGTAATCCAAGGCCTCTTCGACGAGTTTGACGAACTTTTCTCGTTCCATGTGACAATCCTAGGCTGGGTCATGGTTCGGAATCCACCTGTTTCATGCTGATGCCAAGCTCTTTGATGGACTCCCATTACTGTCTTTTTCCGTAACCCCAATTCGAGTTTCACTCAATTGCTACCATGTAATCTCGACCTTCCCAGCGATTCTCGACCGCCCAATAAAAAGTAAAGCGAATCGGCGCTTGTTGCGCAGCAGAGATTGGAATATCCACAAAATGAAATCCGAGAACTGGGGTCGATGAGGGGTTATCTTCCACAGACTGCCATTCGTTGGCCGACCAGTGAAGGCGGAAGGGAACTGGAACCTGAATGCGAAGAGTGTAGCCTCGCTTGACGGTGCGAGCCTGTCGATTGGGCTTCCAGATCTCGAACAATTGACGAGTCTTGCGATCTCCCAGGTAGCGCTCTGCAACTTCAGGGATCATGTCGAAAACGCGAGTATCAGACACGGACCTGAGTAGCTTGATGTACTCCGCGTGAGCCCACATCAGAGGCATGGCCGAGCCCGTCGGTCGACCAAGGAACATATAAACGCCCGCTCGGTCCGGCTCGTCCCATACTTGCTCGGGCAATAAACCTGTTCTCGAGGCGAAACCTTCAATCGCTCGTATGAACGGTTTCACGTCTCGTCCTGCAGCGAGTTCGAAATGCCCCCGTTCTCCCGTCAGAAGAGGCCACGCGCGACCTTTGCCCCACCCCACGTACGGGCCGCCGTCTTCTCGCTGGCCGTAACCATCGTGATTGTAACGACGCCAAACCGGCCCGACCGGAGTGTTCACCTTCAATACCGCATCGATGATCTTCAAAGAGTCCACGATCACTGGATCATCGGGCCGTCTTATCCCATAACGCACGAGATGAAGAAAGCCGGCATCAACGATATCTCTTGCTGGGAATGAATCTTGCGACCCGTCCGGATGATTCTTGATCTGCAGAACTTTCGAGTTTGGGTCTTCCAAGGGATTGGCGTTGCCGACATCCTCGGGCAGAATTCGTATGTAGTGCCGCTGAACCCCAGGGACGAGCGCGCCCTCTGTTGTGACGGTCCAAGCTTCGATATGACATTCCAGAAAATCACCGTACTCCTCTAGCATTGTTGCAACGGCCTCATCCCCTCGCTCACGCGCAAACCATGCCGCCCCAATCAGAGCAGCAATGTTGGAAGCGAGCGTCGAAGGAGAGTAGCCACTCGCTTCTTCCCAGCGTTCCTGCTCAGTGACAGGTCCATGACGAATTAAATAAGCAGCCGCCTTCAGGATCATCGGGTACGGGTCAAAATCTTGAAGAGCATTCTCCCTTTGGAGCTGCCAGGCCAAAAGAATCGGAAGAGCCACTTCGTCAAGTTGGATTCCTCGCCAGTATGGCCCGCCATCAATCCAGAAATTCTGTGCAAAGCCTCCGTCTTCCTGCTGTGATACCACCAAATAAATCAGCGAGCGCAAAGGTGTGATGCGATCGCCGGCAGCGAGCAGGGCAGAGGCGCTGCCCACCAGATCACGGGTCCACACAAGGTGATATCCGCCGTTGTCCGCATCACCCTTTGCTTCTCCCCAAGGAATCGAGAGAGAAGCAATCAAGGCACCCGGATAAGACTTGTCTTCATGACTCAGAAGCAAACTGAAGCTGCTGTGGTATAGGTTGCCGTTGTCACTCGAAAACTTTTCCAAAGGAAACCGGTGCGCGGAGGTGCGGTCCCATTGTTCCGTGTATCGCTTCAGGTGTTCTTTGAACGGAATGCCAAGCGCCTGAAAAAGGGTTGTTATCGCACAGTGCTCCGTGTCACCGAACGCCAGTCCCATGGTGAACTCGCGCTTGCCACCGAGGTCAACTTCTCCCATCAGGGCAATGTTTCCGTCAGAGGCCTGATCGAACTCCCAGTCCATTTGAAAGTTACCGGCGAGATCGGTCCAGCCGTCACTCCGACCAACGTAGCCACAGGAAGCTCGAGAAAATTGGAGTGTGCCCCCGAGTGCCAACCATACCCCTGCCTTCTCTGCCATCAGGATCTTCCGGTCCGCTACCTGGATCACATAGCCGTTGTTACTCCATCCGCCGACTTGAAGATGAGGCGCACAAAGCATGTAGAGGTGCAACTTCGAGATAAACGCTTCATCACCGACGAGTTGAACGTGCTGGAGAATGCAGGCAAGATGCGGATTCGTGATGATTTCCTTAATGATGGAGTACCGGCTCTCGGAATCGGTGTTGGTGTAGCGGTAGCCAAGTGAATTACCTGAAAGACGCTCGCAGATGGATTTCAGGTCGCGCTTTTCTTCATGGAAAAAGGTCTTTCCATCCGTAATGAGACACTGCAGGTCTCGGATCTGCGGGTGATCCACTGTCGGATAATAGACTTCAGTGATGATGCCATTCCACAAGGTGAACCAAATTCGGCTCGCAGCTGCATACGCTGTCCCCACGCCGTCTTTGTCGCCGTGAGTCCATCGGGGCTCGATGCCCGGTCGCCCGAAAGCTCTGACTTTCTGCCTAGATTGACTTCTGAGGCTCGAATGCCCCTCGAGCGCTCCCGGAACGGTCACTTGTAACGACTCTTCCACTTTCAAGTCGGGACCTTCTTCCCAGCACGCATGTTCTCTCCCTACGGCCCGCCAGCACAGATGACAGCGACACCATCGCTTTCATTGCGACTCCCATGCTGGAACCTCCTTGCGTTCCTAACAATGGTCTCTTTATACCTTCGACAGAAACGCCTGTTACATCGACGTGATCCAGTTTTACATGACAGGATGATCCAACCTCAAAACGAGGAGGAAGGTATGGCTCAACAGATGAGGAAACCTAAGCGGATCTTGGTAGGTTTGAAAACCCTAGAAAACGCTGTGGAACTAACCACGTTGGCTAGCCGCCTGGGCTCGCGGGGAGCATCACTCGTTCTGGTTCATGTAATAGAACTTCCCGACAACACGGCTCTCGACGCCGAAGTACCGGATCTGGAAGCAGCAGCGCAGAAAATCTTGCGCGCCGGCGAGCGCGTGGGCCGCCGCAGCCATTTGAAGGCAAGGACGCTAGTTTTACGGGCACACTCCGCCAGCTACGCGCTGCTTGATGAATTAAAGGAAAAGAAAAGCGATCTAGCCGTCCTCGGCTATCACCACGGACGTACGCTAGGCGAGATAGTATTTGGCACGACGGCTAAACACGTGGCCGAACATTCACCGTGCTATGTAGTGTTCGGTATCCCGCCGCGAAAATAAGCGATGAAACTGTTTTCCATCGATTCCGGTTCCCCCGAGACAAGAAAGATCGAGCAGACGTATCCAATTGTCCGCTGGAGACTTTTCTAGTGGAGAGGGTCTCCAAAGTCGTCTGGCTGGCGGTTGAATGCGCGTAGGCGGCATCGAGCCCTTGTTCGAATACCTTTTGGCATCTGTTACAAGCGTCTCTTTCCCCGGTATGAACGAACCATTGTGACAAGTGCGAAACACCTCCAGGATGAGGATCGCCATGAAGAATAAGGATCACCGTTGTTCCCAGGCCATGCAGGGGTACCACAGAAAATTATAAAAGGAGTTACACAAATGAAGAGTTCAAGCGTTTTGGTTCTGTCCGCGGTTGCTTTACTCGGTTCGCTTGGTTTCGCTTCCGAGTGTGTCGCACAACAGCCTCCGAGCGACGCGAATATCGGCGCGATCGTTCTGGCTGCAAATCAGATTGACATCGACTACGGCAAACTCGCATTGACCAAGTCGAAGAACAAGGAAGTTCGGGGTTTTGCGCAACAGATGGTAACCGATCACGGGGCGGTCCAGAAGTCCGTCATTGAACTGGCGGGCAAGCTTCACCTAACCCCAGTCGAAAATGACACGAGCAACAGTCTCAAAGCGAAGTCCGTGGAGGTTACGGCAAAGCTGAAGAGCCTGCGCGGCAAGGCCTTTGACAAGTTCTACATCGACAACGAGGTGGCCTATCACAAGCAAGTTACGGATGCCATCGCGGGTGTCTTGATTCCGAACGCACAGAACGGGGAACTTAAGGCCGCTCTCCAGGGCGCTCAGACTCTTTTTCTCGGCCATCTTGAGCATGCACGAAACGTGCAAGCCACCGTTGACCCCACCGCTGCACATGATGCAAAGAACCCCAAGTAAGAGCCGGCGTTACAACCAAGGAGATATAGCAATGAACGCGCCCCACTCGAGCATGCGATCGGTAGCCTCAACATTAGTAGCGACAGCCTTGTTGTTACTGGTTTCGTGCTCGCTGGGCACGCAGGGACCTGCGGGCGGATTCGTGCTGGCCGCTGTTCCTAAAGGTCCGCAAACGCACACGATCGTCATCCGTGAACTTAAGTTTCAACCCGCCGTGCTCACTGTAAAGGTTGGCGATACGGTTGAATGGAAGAACGACGACATCGTCCCTCACACCGCAACGTCGACAAAACCGAAGAAATTCGATTCCGGCATTCTTCCTGTTGGCAGCTCCTGGAAATATGTGGTCACGAAAAGGGGAACCTACCTCTATGACTGTACTTTGCACCCGAATATGAAAGCTGAGTTAATCGTGCGGTGAGTTCCTCATCAACCCATAGAAAACCGGACCCTGGCAAGAAACAGTGCTCCTCAATCTGATGTGCATGAATCTGGTACAAGACTGGTAACGGTAAATTCCTCAAACAAAGAAATCGTTGCGTGTGATTTCTTGCTGTGGAGACAAAAGCGATGCCCAAAATATTTATGCGCGGCGACCACGTTGAATGGAATTCGGAAGCTGGGAGGGTTCGCGGGGTCTTTATGAAGAAAGTTGTTTCTGATATCCGGATCAAAGGCTATGTGCACCACGCTTCTAGAGAGGAACCTCAATACCTCATCCAAAGTGACAAGACCGATCATGTGGCGATCCACAAAGGGAAAGCACTGAGACACATCCAGGCTCAGGTAAAGAAGAAATCCAAGAGAAGAAAAATGAAGCGATAGCGAAAATCCTTACGGTCTCTCGGAATCCTCCGACTAGGAAATCGAAGTACATGTGTTTCTTACGCTATGCTGGAGATGGTGCGACTACCAAGAGACGCTTTCGGAGGTGGAACATTGTAATTGTCTCGCTTCTCGCCTTCCTCGTTCTCGGAGCGTTCGTTGCGAATCATCCCTCCTACCTCGTTCCCCAACGAACCGCAATAACACTGCCACCATCTGGACTACCCGTTCCACGGACACAGAATTGGCAGCTCCTTTCCCAATTAGCCTTCGCGTGAATTTCTTCTGTTCCTTGGCGCTTACAGCTGTTCCTTCAGAGAGTATAAACGACCCATTGTCACAAACTCAGCCGAGTTCGAGAATGAAACCGTCATGCGAGCGACTTCATTATCTAACGGAACGAGGCCGCGCATTGCGCCCGGAAACTGAAGGCAGGTGAAGAATGTTCCGCCATACAATCCCGTTGGGGCGAATCTTCGGTATCACTGTCGACGTCGACTATTCCTGGTTCTTGGTGTTTGGCTTGCTCACGTGGATGTTGGCTGTCAGCTACTTCCCGAGTGAGTTCAAGAACTGGAACACCGCTGAGTATTGGTTCGTGGGTTCACTCACCGCGGTCCTGTTCTTTGCGAGCGTGTTGACCCACGAGCTTGGGCATTCGCTTGTGGCCATGCGCTACAAGGTTCAAGTGCCCCGCATCACTTTGTTTATTTTCGGAGGGGTCTCGCAAATAGCGGGAGAACCTCCAAGCGCTAGCGCTGAGTTCTGGATCGCGGTTGCGGGGCCCATTGTCAGCTTTGCCCTGGCGGCACTGTTTCTCATCATGCAGCCTTTGCTGACGCCTATCAGTCCACTACTGGCTGCCGCCAAATACCTGGCTCTCATCAATGCCATGCTTGCCCTCTTTAATCTCATTCCCGGATTCCCGTTGGACGGCGGACGGGTTTTTCGCGCGATTGTGTGGGGTGTTTCTCGCAATTTCCGGAGAGCAACCCTGATTGCGGCCGACACCGGACGTTTCGTCGGTTACCTTTTCATAGCTTTCGGTGTATGGCTCGCTTTGCGGGGAAACTTTTTTAACGGTCTGTGGATAGCCTTCATCGGCTGGTTCCTCGAAAGCGCCGCAGCAGCGCAAGTTCAACAGCAGGTAATGCAGGGATTGTTGGCCGGCCACAAGGTATCAGAGGCAATGGGCCGCGATTACACCCCCATCCCTGCCGACACGACGCTGGAAAGCGTAGTGCACGACCACATCTTGACCAGCGGGCGCACGAGCTTTGTGATCATAAGTGATTCTGAGGTCGTCGGCCTGCTCACTCTACCTGCTATCAATAACGTGCCGCGCTCCCAATGGCCGACCACGACTGCTCTACAAGCCGTGATACCGGCGGAACAAATGCAATGGATCAGGCCTGATGCCGAGTTATGGACGGCGTTCGACAAGATGGGCAGAAGTGGCATCGACCAACTCCCCGTGATGACGGATAAGAAGCTATTGGGGACGTTGTCGCGAGACGATCTCATTCATTATCTCGGCATCTTGCAGGCCCTGAAGGCATAGGAAGACGTTCTTCGCACTGAGGTAGTTCATAGTGGCGGCCATTTACCGGCATGTCGCCGCACCGAGCAGAGCTCCTGCGGAGAAAATCTCGACTCTTAGCGAGGCCATAACATGACGCGCGGAACTCGATTGGCTGAGGCAAATATGATGGTTCCTCGCTTGGCAGCAGGTGGCTTCTCACGCTGGACGGTTGTGCTGGCCGATTATTGGACGCTGACCAAGCCCGAGGTGAATTTCCTGATTCTTATCACAACCTTCGCCGGCTTCTACCTGGCCTCACCTGCTTCCCACTGGCGGATTCTGCTGCTCTTCAACACCCTTGTGGGCACGATGCTCGTCGCAAGTGGCACGGGAACACTGAATCAGTATATTGAAAGGTGTTTCGATTCTCAAATGCGGCGAACGGCACAGCGTCCGCTGCCCGCCGGGAGGATCAATCCCTCGCGCGCGCTGTGGTTCGGCGTGGTGCTTTCGGTGGCTGGCGGTCTTTACTTGGCTGTTCTTGTAAATTTCCTTGCCAGCTTGCTGGCCTTGCTGACATTGAGCACCTATTTGCTCCTGTACACGCCGCTGAAGAGGAAGACTCCGTTGTGCACGCTGGTCGGAGCATTGCCGGGCGCCGCGCCCCCGTTGATCGGATGGGCCGGGGCGAGCGGAAGCCTAAGCGCAGAGGCGTGGGTTCTCTACGCCATTCTCTTTCTTTGGCAGTTTCCACATTTCATGGCCATTGCCTGGATGTATCGCGAGGACTACGCGCGTGCGGGGTATCGGACATTACCCCTAGGTGAGAGGCAGGGGCGCTTCATGGCGTGGCAAACCATCGTGTTTTCGCTCGCCCTCATCCCCGTCAGCCTCGGTCCGGCGCTGCTGCATAGGGCCGGGTTAGTTTACTTTGTCGGAGTTTTTGTGCTGAGCTCGGGCTTTTTCTACTACGCTGCCCGTTTGGCCTTTTGCAGAACGAACACGACGGCGCGCCGCCTGCTTTTCGCCTCTATCGTTTATCTTCCACTGATTTTTGCTCTGATGATGTTTGCTAAGACTTAGTTTGTCCGTATGTGTCGCGGAGAGTCGCAGAAATGGTATGCCGGACAGATTTCATGGCCGGGGAGAGTTTGAGTTGAGAGATGGCACAGCAACGGCCAACATTGTCTTCCTTGACGAAATATCTTCGACATCTTGAGAAATTATCCGGAACGATTGTCGCAGCGACTTCGTCAATTCTCCCCGTGCCCGGAACACTCGTGACTTAACGACGTTTTCCGTAAGACCGAGTACTTTTCGCGCTTCTTTCGTCGAGAGGCCCTCCATTTCGCGGAGCCGGAATGCCGAACGGAGGCACGATGAAAGTTGCTCGACATGGCTTTCGACGATCTGCTTGGCTTCCATCGCGGCGCACGCTTGCTCGGGGTTCGGGCGGAAGTCGACGACCCAGGCTGGCCAGTCGTCCGATTCACTGTCCTGACCCTCAGCCAGAGATGTTTCCGGACGAGCACGCTTGCGACGGAGAGCCATTAACGCGGCGTTTATGACAATGCGAGTCAGCCACGTGGAAAACAGCGATCGCCTTTGGAACGAATTCAGATGGATGTATGCGTTGATCAGACCCTCCTGCAGCGCGTCCTCTGCATCTTCCTTGTTGCGCAACAACGAGAATGCGGCGCGAAAGAGTTTGGAGCTGTGGCGAATGAAGACTGGCGAAAGCGCATCGGGATCTCCTGCGAGTGCGCGTTGAATGAGCCGCCATTCTTCGGCTGCCGGGCTCGAATCAATCGCCTTGCCCGAGCGTGCCGATACCTTGGGCGGCAAGTCCGTCCTACCTCGTGCGCGCTGACGCACCGCGCTTCCCCGCACCTGCGCGCCCGAAGCGGGCCATCGTTGAGCTTCAGAAATCGTTGTTTGCAATAAGCCCATACCATAACCTCCGAATCAATTCCGATTCACTTGGCCTTCGCAGAGTTGGAATCCAACATTGATCGCTCCTGAGTCTGCGTTTGATTCAAGACATAAATCCACGCGGCCCACGCAACTGCCTCAGGATTCGTGGCGTTGCTGCTCCTCGTTGATCGTGGTAAGCGATATTGCCGAATGCGCGTAGGAACCACCGGCTCGCATCTCGGCGGCGACCCAGATCGCCTCCATGATTTCCTTTGGGTTTGCTCCGTGCTTTAGCGCCGCTTTGGTATGACTCTGGATGCAATAGGGACACTGCGTGATGTGGGCAGCCGCGACTGCGATCAGTTGCTTTGTCTTGGCTGGCAGAGCACCATCGGCGAAGACGAGCTGGCTGAACGCGTGGAAGGCGTCCTGGATG
>Ga0209577_10000556_pt1 | contig 37663 bp, 31 predicted proteins | sample GraSoiAngelo_109_FD_185874 | JGI IMG/M metagenome (GOLD analysis project Ga0209577, IMG submission 185874) | Grasslands soil microbial communities from the Angelo Coastal Reserve, California, USA - 14_0903_12_20cm (SPAdes) (version 2) | ecosystem: Environmental > Terrestrial > Soil > Grasslands... | reverse complement strand
CGTCGCTCCAGGAGAATTCCACGTCCGCAGGGGCGTTCAGAGTGCTTGCCGGTGTCGAAACTTGGTAGCGCGCCCCGTTGGCAGCGTTTTGCAGTTCTTCGTTGTCGAGGATAAGCGCAAAGGGCCAGCCGGTTTGCTGTGACGCTTGCTGATGCACGACGTCGAGCACGCACGGGGGGTTGGAACCATCCTTGCATTTCTGCGGCGGCTTGGTATCATCGGCGTACTTTTTGAGCTTCCAGCTCGTGACGACGGCGCCCTGATTCGAAATCTCTACATGGTACAGATCGTTTTCGACTGCAATTGTGCGTTCCTGCGAATCACTTTTCCGCGGAACGCTGACCGGTGCCGCGGAAGCAGGCGCTGCCGGAGCAGCCGAACTGCTTGGACGAGTTGTTGCTGAAGAAGTGGCAGGAGCGGCGCCAGAATTGGCTGGACCCGTGTGCGCCGGACGGTTCGCTTGCGGCGGTTGAACCGGCGGCTTGGGCCCATAATATTTTGCCCAAAGCAGGATCACGACCATCGAGAGAAGCGAGGCGACAAGAATTCGCAATTCCGGCGTGAACTTGTCTTTTTGTCCCGGGACGACGCTCAAGAATGCACCTCATGGGAATTGCTGGGGACCGGGTCGCAAGGGTCGCAGCCGTGGTTCTCTCGGGACGTACGCCGGTGAGCAACAGAAAAGGCACGGGTCTGAGGACCCGCAACTACGTCTGAACCTATTTGGGTAACGGCGGGTTCTGGCACTGGGTCATAGCCGAACTTGTGCGAAAGCGGTTGACAACGCAGCAACCGTTTCAGTCCCAGCCACACGCCGCGCCCCAGGCCGAACCGCTCGATGGATTCGTAGGCGTATTGCGAGCAGCTGGGTACGAACCGGCAGTTCCCCGCAAAAAGAATGGACAAATAAGTTTTGTAGAAGCGCAGCGCGAGCAGCGCGATGCGCACGGGCAGGCTTGGTCGAACAGAGTTCCGTCTGTTCGCTTCTCTTTGCAAACCAATCTTCATTGCGCTTTCACTTTCCTGCCTGGGCCCCACTTTGCAGCAGCCGCAGCAAGTCCGCGGTCAGCGCCGCGAACGGCGCTTTGGCGACCGCAACCTTCGGATGAATGACGATGTCCCATCCCGCGGGTATCTCCGCCCGGTGGCAGCGCACGATTTCGCGCAAGCGCCGCCGGATGCGATTGCGCACTACTGCGCCGCCCACCGCCCTTTTGATGCTGACGCCGAAGCGGCTCTGCGACAATTCATTGGCGCGAAAGAAAACTGTGAAATGGGAACTCGAGCGGCGCTTGGCGGCGCGGTACACCGCATCAAATTCACCGCGCCTCACCAGCCGCGCCTCGCGCGGAAAGGTCATCCCAGCGTTGCCCGCATGGCCCGGCATTGGCGGGCTCCCCGTACTATTCGGGAGTAAGCCGATGGCGTCCCTTTTTGCGGCGCGCCGCAAGCACTTTGCGGCCGCCCGCGCTCTTCATGCGCGCGCGAAATCCGTGGGTTTTGGCGCGGCGGCGGCGTCGCGGTTGATAGGTGCGCTTTGGCAAAGCAATCCCCCTTCTTAGTACGCAACGCGCGCTGGTCGATTTCACCCGCGACGCGAACAGCCTCTAGCCGTTTCTGCGGCTGATTGCGAATTTCTTAGTGTATGCGAGCCCTGCGCACAGGGTCAAGAAAGCCTCACTGCAGTACTGCAGTCACTGCAGTGAAGTGAGGGGAAATTGTCGCGGATAGAGAATTGGCGCTGCGGCGATGCCGCCTGGGCCAGCGCGCCCTGGATGCTTATAGCCTTACGGTGCTACCACGTCAAATGGCCGCATCATTTCGTTGTCTTCGTGCTCCAGCATGTGGCAATGCCAAACGTAGCGAAATCGCTGGCCTGGCCTGACCTGTGTGCCTGTCGGCAGATCGAACTTCGCCAGGATGCGCGTCACCATGTGCGGATGGGCCTTAATCGTGTCCTTCCAGGCCGGCCGTTCGTTGGCATCGGGCGGCACGAGCGGACCCGTGAACACCACTTGGCCCGAGGCCAGGAACGTGTTCTTGTCGAATGGTCTGCGTTCCCATGCCTGGAACTGAACTAAGTGCACATGAATGGGGTGCGCGTCGTCGGTGGCATTCACGAGGTTCCATATTTCGAGCGCGCCGACCTGGGGATCTTCGGTGACCGCATCCGACCAGTGCAATTGGTCTAGCATTCCGATCACGGGGAAATCGTCCGAAGGACGGTCAATCTCGGTGAGAGGGAGATTGCGCTCCCGGACAGCCAGTGCCGGGTCATACAACGAAATATCGGATAACTTGGAAGGCAGCGAGCTCGTGTCGGGCGCCGCGAGCGACTTAGTGACGCGAAACATCATTACGTCGTTTGGAACGACCTCGCCGCCGCTCGGATAAGGCGCCGGCGCGTCGTTCTGGAAAACAAAGGACTTTCCCCTTAGTCCGGCAAAATCAATGACGAAGTCAAATCGCTCCGCGGGAGCAATCAGAAAGTCGGTGAGTTTTAGTGCAGCGGGAAGCAGTCCGCCATCGGTGCCAATCTGAAAGATAGGCGGCCCAGGGCTGCCATTGGGTTTGCCGTTGCCGTCGCATTCTTGCAGCGTCAAGTGATAGAAGCGAGCATTGGAGCCGTTCAACAGTCGAAAACGGTATTTGCGCGGCTCTACTTCCAAATACGGCCAGACTTTGCCGTTGACCAACACGGTGTCGCCGAAGAACTCCGGAATCCATTGCGGGTGCGTGCCCCCGACAGCGGTGGGATAAAGGAGCGAGCCGTCGGAATTGAACATGCGGTCCTGAAGAACCAGAGAAATTTCATAGGGACGTTGCGGCAGATTGAGGGCGTCTTCCGAGCTGCTGCGAATCAGGTAGATGCCGGAAAGCCCCGCGTAATTGTTGAGCCGCGTGATGCCCAAACCGTGATCGTGATACCAAAGCGTGGTTGCGGGCTGGTCGTTTGGGTAAACGTAAGGATTGGAATTGTAGTAAGGACCCGTTTTTCCATCGGGAGTGGACCACGCTTCGGGATAGCCGTCGTCCTGCGGCAATATTTTATGGCCGTGCAGATGGACCACGCTGCGGACCGGTGGCTGGGTGCTCTCAGCGCCATGAATGCTGTTGTCAATGGGCAGAAAGTGGGAAGCGGGAAGGTCATTGATCCACTGCACTTGTGCGGGAATTCCTTGCCGGGCTTCCAGCGTTGGCCCCGGATAGCTTCCTTGAAAACCCCACACCGTCGTTGGCGGGAGGTCGCGGTGCAGCATTTGTTGGAATGCGGACATGGTGATGCGATTAACCGTTCCGGACTTGAGTTGGATCACCGGCGGAATGGGCAGGGGATCCACGTAGGGTTTTAGCGTCACGACCGATTGGAGCGCGGTCATGCTGTGCGAGGGCGTTGAACGCCATTTTGGGCGTTGAAGACCGGAAACTCGCGACGCGGGTGCACTTTTTCGGTCGATGAGGAGATCGCCCGCGACCAGCAACCCTGCTCCCGCTACCGTGCCGAGTTTTAAGAACGTGCGTCGTGTGTCTTTTCGCATGAGTTTGTCCTTCCGATTCGGGAGATCGCGAATGCAATGGAAACCCCAGTTATCCGAAAACGGGTCGGGGTTCCTGAAGCTACGGATTGAGTGATAGCTGGCCTGCCGGGCGGGTTTCGCGAAGCAACAGAATAGAGCGGGCCGCTCAAGGGCACAATACTGTCTCAAACCCAAGGGATTTTACGGATAGAGAGGGACTTGAGAGGCTCGGCAGGTTTTCAACGGAGTTTCTGCAACACCAGGGAGGAGGATTAGCAGCGGCTAAAGCGCGCGGAATCGGTCGGAGTCCAGAAACTCGCGGACCTTAGCAGCCACGCTTCCTTGCGAGAGCGGCTTTTGAAGAAAAGCGAACGACTCGTCCAAACCGTGGACCCGGATCAACGCGTCATCGGTGTAACCCGACACAAAGAGAACCTTGATGCCGGGGCGCATCCCACCGACTTGCCTGGCAATCTTGCGGCCGCTCGCCCCCGGCAAAATCATGTCCGTTAGCAGCAGATGAAGTAGTCTGCCAAGGCGCCGGGGAATCCGCGGCTGTTCTTGCGCCGGAGGCCGCCATCGCTGGTCGAGCAATCCATTGCGTTTGTCATGCCTGTGAGAGGTTCATTGGCTTTGAGATGCGCAAGGTTGGTTATTTGGGTGAGGTGGGAAGCACGTCGACTTGCGTTTCCGAGGGGCGGCGCCAGTGCTCCTGGGAGTCATCCAGCCTTGCCTTTTACTGGCGTGGGGCGCGCCAGCGCCGCCAGAACGCCGGGGCCACGGTTTCTTGTCTCAAGCCAAGCCGATGACGCAGGGGACGCGTCAATTTCAGCAGGCAGAACCAAACGGCGTAAGACCATTTGCGAAGATGGCGGCTTGGCCAGACCAGCCATCGGAAATGATTCACGTGGAGTTGGCCCGACTGTAGGAAATAGATGGCGCTCTCGAGGGTGCGGTGCTTCCGGAAGTTGTCCAGGAGGCGGTAGTTCTCTTGCGCCTCCTCGCCTTGCCAGACGCCATGTTCTCCTTTCGGGTGATAGGAATAATCGTGATTCTGGTGGACGGCGCAAACGTCCTGGGACAGGTCGACGACGGGCACGGAGGCGGAGAGAGCGAACCAGATGAGCCAGTTGTCCCAGCCGGGGCGGCCGATGACGAATTCCGGAATTTTCCGGTAGTAGAGACCCTTGGAGAAAACGAAGTAGTCGATCCATTGTGGGGGCCGTTGCCGGTTGGTCTGAACAGCGAGATGGCGAACCGCGTCTTCCCAACCTGCACGATGGAAATCCAAGGGCACTTGGACGTCGATGTCCCAGCGGCGACCAGCGAGCAGAAATTCTTTTTGGAGTTGGGAGATGGATTCCACGGCTCGGCGGAAGTCGCTCATCAACAGGATGTCGCAATTCACATAGCAGAGAACGCCGTGGACGGCGATCTCCTGAGCCCGGTCGAAGATGCTGGCGAGATACTTGGTGCCGCAGCCGTTGCGGCGAACGTCTGGAACGTGACGGATGCCCAGCTCGCGGCAGACCGCGGCGGCGCCTTCCTCGTTCCCGAAGAGAATGAGTTCGACGCCGGGGTGGAGAAGTTTCCAACTTTGCAGGGCGTTGCGCTGGATGACAGCAACCTGTCCGACGAAAGGCTTTGGCGTGGTGAAGAGGGTGAGCATGGAGTGCAGCTTTGAGAATGTACACCGGGAGCGAGGGAGAACCAAAACGGGAAGAATAGGTATGCCCCGGCAGTTTTCCTAAGAGACCCCGTGCGCCTTGGGCGCACCACTGTGCGGGAAAATGGGACAAAGAGGAGGGATGGCCCCGCCGGTGTGCCCAAGGTTTACTCGAAGGAGTCGGCTTTGTCGAGCCAGCGAGCCTCCTTGCGCAGGAAGGCCAGCTCACAGAGCCAGAGAACGCCGTGTCTTGGGCTGCGTTCCAAGGAGGTAATGTCGATCAGCCGGTATCGCGCGTCTGCCATAAACTCCGTCACTTCCAAGGCCGAGTTTTCGTAGGGGCCGCAAACCATGGCCTCAATGAGGAAAACGTCTGTCTTGCCAAGAAGCTCGGAAGCTCCGGCCAGCACTTTCAGGTCAAATCCTTCCGCATCGATTTTAACGAGGTCCGGGAAGGGCTCGGTGCCTGATGGAAACAGATCGTTAAGAGTTATGACTTGCACTAGAACCCGATGAGCTGCCGAGGCTGGCGCTTCATTCTGCGTGAATACCAGCGAACTGCTGCCATCCCGACTGGCGATGGTGAAGGGAAAGGTTCCCGCTTGGTCGCCAGCCGCGGCGTTGACCCAGCGGATCTTGTAGCCGGTGGCGAATAAATCCTGGGTGTGCACCTTGAGATGGTATTGAGGTTCGATGAGGGTGTATTGCGCTTTGGGGAAGAAGCGGATAGCGGAGCGGGTCCAAGCGCCTCGGTACGCTCCCACATCCACAATGTGGCGCGGTGCAAACCCCGCTCGTTGAATTGCTTCGAAAAAACAACTCAAGCCATCCTTAGGCGCGTTCGCGACGCGGATCAGCCGGTAACCGAATTTGCGAAGAACCGCTTGGAGGTGACGTTTCATCCGTGCGTACAGAATTATGGATGGGAGACGCTGAAAAAGAAAAAGATTTAACACAGTCCAGCATGTCGCGAGGCGGCGCCCAGAGCGGCCAGAGGCTCTGGGGCATTGCCGCTGAAGGACTTATGGCTATTTTCAGGACAGAGCACGCCGAGGCGCAGAAAACACCGAGAGGATGATGGCGGTGTGAAAATTCATTGGTCGAGCCAGTGGCGGCGGGAGGCTCTGCGTGGACGCAGGGGGTCGAAGGATTCCTTGCGTAGGCCGAGGGTGTGGCGGAGTGAGCGGGTCGCGTTAAGCATAGGATGCCAGAGGCGCGTGCGGAAGAAAGTTTGCGCAGTTTCAACTGCGCGGCGTACACGGCGTTTCGCGGGTGCCAGCCAGTACGAGAGGTTGCGTCGGATACCCGTGGGACCAAGGCGGTATGCGGCGTCCTCGATAGTATGCAGGTGAGACCAGCCGCCGCAGAGCTCGAAGTTGCGGCGAGATTCTTCGCTGAAGAAAACACCGGCCATCCCCTGCGGATGATGGGCGTAGTCGTGATTCTGATGGATAGCGGTGATGGTTTCGCTTGCATCCACAACCGGGACACCCGCGGCGCGCATTTTCCAGAGTAGCCAGTTGTCCCACCAGCGGCGTCCGATGGCCACTGGTGGGAGGTCGTGATATTGCCCGCGAGGGAATGCGAAGTAGTCGATGTTGTAATGCAGGCGTTGAAAGCCTTCGCGATGCGCTCGCTCCACCAGAGTTTCCTGCCAATCCAAAAGCGAAAAGTCCAGCGGTTGTATAACGTCGAGGTCCCAGCGGCGGCCGACCATCAGAAACGTTTCAAATCTGGACCGAACCCTCTCAAGGGCGCGTACAAAGTCCGAGGTGAAAATGATGTCTGCGTTGCAATAGCAGACCGCTTCATGGTGGGCCAAGCGTTGCGCGCGCTCGAACAGGTCGTTCAGCAGAGGCGCACCATGTTCGTTCAGGGCCATTTGCGGTTCGTGGCGCAGGCGCAATTCGCGACAAATTTCGGCAGCGCCTGGAACGTCACCCAACAAGATGATTTCAATGTCGGGAGTAAGGCGGCACCAGCTCTCCAGGGCGTTGCGCTGGATGATGGCGGAATGCCCAACGAATGGTTTGGCTGTCGAGAAGATGGTCAGCATGGCCTAGCTAGAGGACTGAAGTCAGCGCCGCGCCGCGTGCGGAGGCGTTGCCCGAGCCGAGGCGAAGGTAGCGGACGGTCTGCGAATCTTCCAAATGTTCCAGGACGCGCCAGCAATCGATGACAACGCGAGGAGATGTGCGGAAGCTGGGGGCGGAAAGGGGCGCTTGCATCCAGACGGAAACAGGGAGGTCGCGGAATTCCTGCCAGGGAGTGGCGAGGACCACAACGGCGGACTGGGCGATGCAGTCCTGTGCGGAGGCCGCGATGCGAATGGATTTGTAGTCATGGAGAGCTTGGGAAACGTCCGCGGAAGGGTCAAAAATGATAACCGGAACATCCTGAGAGGCAAGTGTCTCGGCGAGGAGCAGCCCAAAAGACTCCTGGATCACGTCGGTGTTGGGTTTGTAGGTGAGGCCGAGTATACCGATGGTTCCGTTGCCCGGTTGATGAGAACGGATGAAGTCCGCAAGTGCGGGGATTTGCGCGCGATTGAAGCGGTCGGTGGCCTCGGCGAGATCGGCAAACGCCCCGGAGCGGGAGGCGAGTGCGGAGAAAGCGCGATTGTCGCGGGGAAAACACGGTCCGCCGTAGCTGACGGCGCCCTTGAAGTATTTGGGGCCGATACGGGAGTCAAGCCCGAGAGCATCGGTGACCACGTTGGCGTCGGCTCCGGGCAATTTCTCGCAAAGCCGGGCAAGCATATTGGCATAGCTGATTTTTGTGGTGATGTAAGTATTGACGGCGAGCTTGGTAATCTCGGCGTTGATCCAGTTCATGCGGGCTATGGGGGGAGAGTTCTTGCAAGTGCGCTTGTAAATCTCGGAGAGAACTTGGCCCGCGCGCGGATCGGATTCACCGATGAGGAGAAAGTCAGGATAGTAGAAATCGCGAATGACCGAGCCGAGGGCTATGAACTCCGGGCTGTAGCAAAGGCCGAAATCCACGCCGCAGCGCTTGCCGCTGGCGCGTTCGAGCGTTGAGCGAATTTCCTTCCCCGTCGAACCGGGCATGACCGTGCTGGTGAGGACGACCAAATGGTAGGAGTCCTTAGCGGCGAGGGCGCAGCCGATGGCTTCGCAGGCAGGGATGGCAAAACGAAGTGAAAAGCCGCCGTCCGGTTCGCTGGGCGTGCCCACTACGACGAAAGTAGCGTCGGAGTCACTCACGGCAGCCTGCGTGTCCTGCATAGCAGAAATGTTACCCTTGCCCTCCTGAAGCAACTCGGCGAGCCCCGGTTCGTGCACGGGCGGAATGGCTTTTGCCAGCAGCTCGACTTTGTGTGAGTCCGCGTCCACGGCGTGCACGCAAAACCCGCGGGTGGCAAAACAAGCCACCATCGGCGAACCCAGTTTTCCCAAGCCAATCAAAGAAATGGAAGAGACCATAGCACCCCTGAGAGAGAAACGCGCCTAGTTTAACTCGGATGTTAGGCACTGCGCGAGGGGCTTGGTTGGCAACTGGACCCTAGGCGGCTTCGCCGGAGAGCAGCAGGTGCCAGCCAAAGCGGCGTTCGAGAGAGCGAAAAAGAGGTTGAGGCATCCAACGAAAGTAAGGCTCCTTGACGTAACGATATTGCACGTAGTCCGAAATACGATAGGGAAAGATGTGCTCGACCTGAACTTTGCGAACGCGGAAGCCGTGATTTTCAAGAAGCTGACGTCCTTCATGGCGAGTATAGGTGTAGGTCACCGGGCAGCTGGTTTGCGCTTCTGAGTTTTTTGCGACTAGTTCGGAGAGCCTCCAGAACCGGCCTTTGCCGTCGGTCAGCAGAATCCGTCCCACTTTGTACGAGCGTCGATGATAGACCATGATTTTGATAGTGGTGCCGGGACGCGCGTACTGGCGCAACTGTTCGAGCACCGCGTCGGGATGCGGCGTGTGGTGAATCACTCCAAATGAATAAATCAGGTCGTACGGCTCCACGGGAACGAAGCTACTGAGCTGCTCCGCATTGCCGGTTGAGAAGCGTACCTGCTCCTTCAGTCCGAAAACGGCTGCGCGCTTCCGCGCCAGCTCCATGGATTTCTCCGAGAGGTCTACCGTAGTGACGTGCGCACCGGAGCGCGCGAAGTTGATTGTGTCGGTACCAATGCCGCCGCCGATTTCGAGGACTTTCTTGCCGCGCCAGCGGTCGAATTCGGCGAAAGCGGGAATGTGAGATTCGACGAAGTATTTCCGCGCCTCCACCTCGTCGAAATATTCTTTGGTACCGATGGGTGCCGTGGAATGCCGGATATTGCAAGGCCGATTGTTCCAATAATCGCGAACGCACGAGATTTCGACATCGGTGAACGGCATAGAGGCAGTATAGCGCGGATGGATGTACTACAGGGATCTGCCCACGTGTGAGCACATAGTGGCTTAGTCCCGCATTCGTCGCCCCTTAGAACATCCATGTGAGCTTGTTCCGCAATGTTTGAAGATTGTGCCGAGTCGTGTGCGCAAGTTCAGGCTTATGTCGCAAACCGAATTCACAAACACCTCTGCGGTGTCTTCGTCCGCCGAAAAGAGTCCCTTTAAGATCCGGGGGCAGAGCCTTTCAGCTCCGCAGGGCCTTGCGCCGTGTCAGGAGCAATAGGGCCTTTGAAAGGCTTCGCCGCACTATCATGCTATCTCCGAAGAAAGGTTAGGTTCTCTTCTTGATTATGGGATTGTTTTTCGGTTCCCACCAAGTGGAACCCCGCACTGCATAGGAATTCGAGGACGTCGTCTTTCGATGGTTCGCCAAAATAGACGCGCTTGGGTGCCACGGACACTTCGAGCGTAATTTTGGTTATGTCGCGCAGTCGGGAGCCGGCCGACCTCACCACGTTGAGATCCAGCCCTTGTGCGTCGACTTTCAAAAAGTCAACTCTTCCTATACCGGTGAGGTCCATGAATGTGTCCAATCGAACCGTCGGTACGGTGACTGTGCTCTCTTCCTTTAGGGCCTCCCCGCCGATCCACGATCGCACCGCGTCCGCGTCCATTGGAAGGAGAGAACCGGACATTTCGAACGCGTTCAGGTGAAACTCGGCAGCACCGTCTTTTTCGGCAACGGCCATGGGGATCACGACGTAATTCGGCGCGCGACCGAACAGAGATGAAGCGGCGCGGAGATTTGGCTCGAAAGCGTATATCGTGAGGCCAGGATTGTGGTACGCATAGCCGAGGGTGATTTCTCCGTGGTGCGCCCCGACGTCAATCCAGATGCCCTTGAGCGAGCCCCACTTTAGAAGTTCGTTGCCCGCTTTTTGAAGGGCTCGCGCGGGCCACCTAATAAAATCATTGGTCATCGATTCTCGTATGCGAAACTTAAGCGGTCATCCTCACTTTGCTCTTTCACTAGGGCTTGGGATAAACCTTCGCCGGGCTACGTCGACAAGCTGACCCGCTCGATTGATTATCCGTTGATAGTGGGTTATCCAAATGTCCCAGGGGCGAAAAAGTTCGGGAAGCAATCGCGTGTGGCTCGTGCTGACGCTAGATCGCGATGCGAGAAGGATGGTGCGGCGCCTGCTGTACCGGAGCGTAGCGTGAAACATGTCGTGCGCTGGTAGGTTGGAGAATCCATAGACGAAAGGAAAGCCTGCGCGGTACAACATTTTTACCAGGCACGATTCCGTCGGGTAGAAAGCAACGTAGTTCAGGCCCTGGTTAACAACCTTGCATTCGTCTAATAGTTCCATCGCAGGACTGGTTCCAGGAGCGCACATGGATTCGACCAAGAGAACTTGCTGGGTGATGGAATGTAAATTCCGCATGACGCGAAAAGGGTTTTCGAGGTGATAGAGAAGGCCAAAGCAGAGGACCAAGTCGAAGGTGCCGAGTTGTTCTGGACGTAAATCTTCTGCGTTTGCCATAAGGAAAGGAATTTCGGGATACCGCCGTCTGGACTCTTCCACGTTTTCTTCCCGTCCGTCGATACCGGTGACGCGGAGACCAAGATCGTGAAGGAACTTTGAAAAATAGCCAACGCCACAACCCACGTCAGCTGCGGATGATAACTTGAATCTGCCAGCCAGATCTTCGAGTAGTGCCTTTGTGAAGGTCTGCCGTACCTCAACATATTTCGTGGCCGAGAGGCAGTCAAACTCTTGAAACTTTTCCACTGTTGGCTTCCTCTATGATCTCAAATTGGGACGGAATGTTCAGTATGCCATTCCATTCGTCAAACTGATGCTGGTAGTTGGGCGTTTCAACGGTCATTTCGGGTGTACATTCCCAAGCGTCGATTAGCTCTCCATCCTCGTAGAGGCTGACGGCCCAGGAGTACGGGCCGGGGCGGACAGGGAGCATCCCAAAAGCATGGGAAAAAGTGCGCCTTCCGGGAGGCAGTTCGAGATCGCGGTATGAACTGGCCCAAATGAGCTGACGGCCCTGGTCGTAAAGGGCAACGCCGTGGTGGCCCCTGTGGATAGACTCAATCACTTCGAGTGTGAACGCGACGGTCGTATGGCTCACTTCGATTAAAGCATGAGGCTTCTCGCCCCGAGGTTCGACGATCTCCCATTTGAGGAAGCGGGCCTTGCAGCAGGGGCCGCGATCCTGCTGTGCACCGTTTTGGTCCCCGCGGGCCATGGCGGATTCGTAGGAGGAGACGACTTCGTGAGTGGGGCCGTTCTGGCGGACGGCGCCGCCGTCGATCCAGAGGACGCGCTGGCAGAGGCGGCGAATCTGACTGAGCTGATGGGAGACGAGGACCACGGTGCGGCCGGCGCGGGCGACGTCGCCCATCTTGCCGAGGCACTTTTTCTGGAAGGTGATGTCGCCGACGGCGAGGACTTCGTCGACGAGCAGGATTTCCGGCTCGAGATGGGCGGCGACGGCGAACGCCAGGCGGACGTACATCCCGGAAGAGTAGTGCTTGACGGGAGTGTCAATGAATTTCTCGAGTTCGGCGAAGGCAACGATTTCGTCGAACTTGCGCGCGATTTCGGCTTTGGACATGCCGAGAATGGCGCCGGAAAGAAAAGTGTTTTCGCGGCCCGTGAGCTCGGGATGGAAGCCGGTGCCGACTTCGAGGAGCGAGCCGACGCGGCCGTGAATTTCCGCCCAGCCGGCAGTGGGCCGCGTGATGCGAGAGAGGATTTTGAGAAGCGTGGTCTTGCCGGCGCCGTTGCGGCCGATGAGGCCCAGCACTTCGCCTTCGTGGACGTCGAGCGAGACGTCTTGGAGCGCCCAGAACGTTTCTGTGGAGGAGCGGCGGAAGGCAGAAAGTGGCGAGCGAAGGAGTTTCTCGAGAGCGTGGCGCAGGCCGGGATCGACAATCAGGCCGCGACGGTATTTCTTCGATAGGCTCTCGGAATGAATCACGACGCTCATGGGTGGCGAGTGCCCCAAAATGACAAGGAATTATGGAGGAGAGTCGTTGAAGAAGAAAAAGATTTAACGCAGAGGGCCACGGAGGCACAGAGGCCACGGGGAAGAGGGTGCGAAGAGAGATTTCCCGCTGCGCTCGAAATCACGGGCGAGGAGCCATAGCCGGGAAAATTAGACGCGGTCGGCAACGGTGGTCTCCAGGCGATTGAAGAAGAAAACGCCGCCGAGAAGAACCAGTACAACGGCGAAAGCGGACGCGAGCATCGGCGCGCCGGGGGCTTGGCCGCGGCCGGTGATGGCCGAGCGAAAGCCGTCAATCACTCCGGCCATGGGATTCAGGCCATACAGCCAGCGCCAGCGCGGGGGTACTAGAGACGAAGCGTAGGCCACGGGGGAGGCGAACATCCAAAACGTGACGACGAAAGGCATCACGTAACGCACATCGCGATACAGGGCGTTGAGTGCGGAGAGCCACAGGCCCACGCCCAGAGCGGTCAAAACGGCGAGAAGAAGCAGGACAGGAAGCCAGAGAGCCGACAGCGTGGGGACGATGCCGTAGGCAACACAGAAAATGGCGAGAACCACGAAGCCGATGGCGAAGTCTACGAGGCCGGAAAGTGCGCTCGAAATCGGGAGAATGAGGCGCGGGAAATACACTTTGGTGATGACGTTCTGGTTTTCGACGACGACGTTAGTGGTGGACGAAAGCGAGGAGGAAAAGTACGTCCAGGGAATGAGCGCGGCAAAGTAGAAGACGGGATAGGGCAGGCCGTCGGAGGGCAGCTTGGCGAGACGGCCAAAAAACAGTGTGAAGACGAGCATGTTGAGGACCGGCTGCAGGATGACCCAGAGGACGCCGATGGCGGTTTGTTGGTAGCGGATTTTGACGTCACGCCAAACGAAGAAGTAGAGCAGCTCGCGGTAAGCCCAGACTTCGCGGAGGCGAAGTTCGAAGAGCCTGCGCGGAGGCTCGATACGGATGGTGGCGGGTGCGCCGGCGCGGTGCGGGAGAGGAGCGGATTGCGGCGATGCCGTGAGCGATGCCATGCGTTGCGCGCGAAATCCCCCGAGCAAGTGTGCTGCAGAATGCAGCTAACCCCAAAATAGGATAGCAAAGAATGGATTGGAAAATGAAAAAGGGAAATTAGAAAGTGCGGCGAGCCAAAGCGCAGAATGGGTTGGAAAGGGAAAGTGGAAAGACAAAATTGGTTCCGCGACGCTCCAGTTGACACGGTTCTCACTTCCCTTTTCCAATTTCCATTTTCTGCTTCATTTTTCGGGCGGCGTGTTTTCCAGTTGCTGGAGGTCGCGCTGTTCGATTTGTTGCATGAGAGCTTTGCGGCCGAAGAAATAACGGGAGAGATTTGCCGAGAGCTCGCGAGGCACGGCGAAAAATTGATTGTGGGCCACTTCTGAAAATGAGACGGGGCCGCGCGCGGGAATCAGGTGCACACCCCATTGGAACATCAAGCCGAAGTTCCACAGAACGATAAGGGCCAGGGAAACTGCGGCCGCAGCGAACGCGGATCTCGAAGAACGAAAGAGTTGCGACAAGCGATCGAGAAAAACAGCAAGGCCAAGAATGAAAAGTGAAGTGAGGGAAACGAAAAAGCGGTTGCCGTAAGAGGAGATGCCGGCCCAGTCCGGATAGCAAGCAATGAAAATGTAAAACGCCAGGAAGGCAGCCAGAAACGGGCCGCCAACTTGCGGCATGCGCCGCCAGAAGAGAAAAAGGCCGATCACAGAAAAAAGAAGAACGGGAGTCCAAACCAGCAGGCCGTGATTGGAAGAAAAAAGAACACTAAGAAATGCCGGCGAAGACCAGAGCCAATCGCGGATCGGAGCATACCCGGATTCAAAAGGATTGCCGTAGATGATGTAGCGTGTGATGAAGCTGGGAAGCAGGCAAACACAGAGCGCGAAGGCGAAAAGGATGTGCGAGAAAAGCAGACTCGACAAGGCGGAATTGCCGGCCGATGCGCCGGGGTCACCGCGGAGAGAGGAAAGATACTGCGGCACGGCTTCGGCCGCGAGGACTGCAAGAAGCATGGCGTTGGCGTAATACACATTGAGCATCAGGCCAGCGATCAAGGCGAGGACGAGCCACTGGGCAAGCGACCGAGCGGGGCGGGTCTCGTGCCAGTACCATACAAAAAGCGCGACGACGAAAGCGGAATGCGCGTGGGACCAAGCTGGATTGAAATACATATACACGGGAAGAGAACTGGCCCACCAGATGGCAACGGTGGAAAGCAGGGCCCAGCGTTCCTCCAGGTAGTGGCGGGCGAGACGGAAAGCCAGCAACAAACCAAGGAATCCGTAGAACGCGGTGGCAAAAGCCATAGCGATGCGATAGGGGGCGGAGAAGCCATCGGCCGGGATCCCGGAACCAAAGGCGCGAGCGAGAAGGACGCCCGCATGAGCCACGAGCAAAAACGGCGTCCAGAGGATGGCGGGACCAACCGTGAAATGGTTTTCGAGGTGGCCGGTGGGGGTGCGAAAGAAAGGTTTGGGCTGGCCAGACTCGTCCACCCGCGGATCGCGAAAGCTGGAATTCGCATGCTGATAGTCATGGGTGAAATCAAGACGGTGTTCGATGAGGGGAGCGCGGACAAGAGCATAGTAACCAACACCGTCGCCGCGAATCCAGGGATTGAGGAAGGGGAGAGAGAGCACAAAAAACAGGAAGAGTATGAGCTCCGAATTGCGCAAGCCGGATAGGGGCCGAGTTCTAATGTTTTGCGAGTCCACAGAAGGCCGAGTCAACTTGCGACTCTACTCCGTCGAGAGACCTCGGTGCAGTGCAGCGAAGCAAAATTGCGAGAATACTGTAGGCGAACGATGGTTGCCTTGCAAACTCAGACAGGAAGAAAGGCATGCCGGACCGGGTGCAAGCTCTAGTCGGCGCTGGCGGTTGCGACTTTGCGGTGCTCGAGTCCTTCAAGTTTTTGCTGAAAATGCTCGGCCACCCGGTCAATGACTTCATTCAAAGAGGTCGGGGGCCGAAAACCGGTCAAAGCGAACAGTTTGTCGACGCAGGGCACCCGCCGCATCATGTCTTCAAATCCGGGCTCATAAGCCTGGTCATAGGGAATATACTTGATGGCGGAGGAACTGGCGGTGCGCTCCTTCACTCGAAGCGCCAGGTCTTCGATGGCAATTTCCTCGGTGTTGCCCACATTCACGACTTCGCCGACGGCACGTTCGGTGTCCATGAGGCGAATCAGAGCTTCGATCGTGTCGCGAACGTCGCAGAAACAGCGGGACTGCTTGCCGGTGCCGTAAATGGTGATCGCCGAATTCTCCAAAGCGGACTTGACGAAATTCGGCAGCACCATGCCGTAGCGTCCGGTCTGGCGTGGACCTACGGTATTAAAAAGGCGCGCAATAATAACGGGCAGCTTCTTTTCCTTCCAGTAAGAAAGCGCGAGGAATTCGTCGAGTGCTTTGGACGCGGCATAGCTCCAACGGCCTTTCGTGGTCGGACCGAGGACGAGATCGGCATCTTCGCGAAAAGGAATGTTGGTGCTTTTGCCGTAGACTTCGGACGTGGAAGCGGTGAGGACAAGCTTTTTTTTCTTGCAAGCGGCTTCGAGAATCAGCTGCGTGCCGTTGACGTTCGTTTCAATGGTCCTGACCGGGCTTTCCACAATGAGCTTGACGCCCACGGCAGCGGCCAGATGAACGATCACATCGGCATCGTCGACGAGCTCCGCGAGCAACTGCCGGTTTTCGATGTCATCCAAGTGGTACCCGAGGTGCGCGCAAGACTTGAGATGGCGGATGTTCTCGACGCTGCCAGTGGAAAGATTGTCGAGCAGGACGACGCGGTCGCCGCGATCCAAGAGCCGCTCCGCGAGATGCGATCCGATGAAACCGGCTCCGCCAGTAATCAGATAACGCAAAGAGGCCCTCCTTAAAGAGCTTGCGAATCGTCGTCGTGACCATGGCGGGGGATGGCCTCGTCCACCGACTCCGAAGCCTCATCGTGCGCAACTTCCCCAGCCTCCTGCGGACCGCAGCCATACGCATACGGGTAATAGCGATAGGAGTAGTAATAATCCGGCGCGCTCGAATCGACGGCATTGAGGACCACGCCCAAGATGCGGGACTTCACGCTGGTGAGCAGATCGCGGGTGCGGGTAAAGGCGACTTTTGGTGTCTCGCCGCTTCGAACCACCAGAAGCACGCCGTCCGCCTGAACGGAAAGAATCACAGCATCAGTAGCCGCCATAATCGGGGGAGAGTCGATCACGATGAATTTGAATTTGGAGCGCAGTTCGACGATGGCGTCAGCAAGCTTATGCGAGGAGAGCAAGTCCGCTGGATTCGGCGGAAGAGGACCCGTGGGAATGGCCACCAGATTCGGAATCGCGGGATAAGGGACAGACACAAGATCCAGGCTGGAAACGCCCGCGAGATAGGAGCTCAAACCGGCGTACTTGCCGGTACCGAGATTGAGAAGCCGCCCAATTCCCGGCTTGCGAAGGTCGGCATCGACGAGCACGGTGGAATCGCCGAGTTGCGCAAGAGTGACGGCGAGGTTAGAGGCTGCAGTGGTTTTGCCTTCCCGCGGCAAGGCGCTGGTGACCAAAATCACCTGGGGAGGATGCTCCGCCTGCGAAAGGAGAATCGAAGTACGCAAAGCTCGGAAGGCCTCGGACATGTGAGACTTGGGCAGGTGCTGGGCCACCAAGTCGATGTGTTTTTCGTGACCGTTGTCGGAAAACCCCTGAAGCATGGTACGGCGCCTGTTCCCATTGGTACCAGCAAAATGCGGGACCACCGCAAGGGACGGCAAGCGAGCAAGGGTTTCAATGTCGTCGGGAGTCTTCACGGTGTTGTCCAGATACTCGCGCAGCAGAGCCAAGCCAATTCCCCCAACCAGGCCGACCAGGAAAGACAAAATAATGTTTTTGGTTTTTGCCGGACGAGCGGGCGTAGTCGGAACCATCGCCGGATCGACAATTCGAATGTTGGAAGAGCGCAAGGCACCGGAGATTGCGGTTTCCTTCATCTTGGTCATCAAGCCTTCGTAGAGCGCCTTGTTGGCTTCGGCTTCGCGCTTGAGGATGTTATATTCGACCATTTTTTCGGCCATTTGATTGGTTTCGGCCTTGGCTTGGTCAAGGGCCTCGCTCATCAAGGTTTCTCTCTGGCGGGCTTCGCGATAATCGCTTTCGAGTACATCGAGGATTTTCTGTTTTTCTTTCTCGATGTTGTCCTCAAGATCTTTCAGCTGGGCCTTAAGGCGCATCACCTTTGGGAAATTTGGACCATATTGAGCCAGGGCATCGGTGTAGTCCGCCGACGTTTCGCCTCGCTTCTTCAGCAAATCGGTGAGCGCGATGTTGCTCTCGACCTGGGGCACGGCATCAAGGTTTCCGGCTTTGGCGAACTCGTATAGCGACTCCTTTTTCATGCGCTCGGCCTGCGCATCGGTGAACTCCTTGTTGATGTCACTCAAGCGCTGGGTGGTCATGTTTTGCTTGTCGTCGAGGGTCCAGATTTGATTCTGGCGCTCGTAGGCGATGCGCGCGTCTTCCGACTTCTGTACTTTAATTTTGAAGTCCCTGAGCTGATCGGCCAGCCAGTCCGAAGCTTGAGAGGTGGCCTCGTATTTGCTGCGGTAGTTTTGTTCCACGTAAGTGGCGATGTGGGCGTTAACCGTGCGGGCGGCCAATTGCGGATCTGTGGATTCGAAACTCACATCCATCAAACGGCTGTTAGGAACGCGCCTTACGCCGAGGCCGCCCAGGAATGCGGCGAGTTCGGGCGGGCGAGTCTGGTTCGCAAGGTTGCCGCTGGCAACGGCTTCGGAAAGGCCGCCAGACCCCCCGAACTCGGGACGCAGGGCCAGACCATTGTTGCGGATGGTTTGCAGGGCCAGCGTTTCGCTGGTCAGGATTTTTGCCTGCGTCTCAATGTAATTGTCCGAATCGACCATATAGTCGTACGAGTCGGCACCTGGAAAAGGAAGTATGTTGGCGTTTTCGCGGTCGATTTCAATGCGGGCCGTGGCCACGTAAACAGGACGCATGCGGAAGGTGGCGAGGCTGACGATCGTAACAACCGCGAGCAGGAAGGAGAGAATCAGCCACTGGTGCTTTCGAAGGACGAGCAGATAATCGTAAAGGTGAGGCTCCCTGGGCGACAGATCCAAGGAGACAAAGCGGTTAGGGATGGGCATCAGTTCGATGTGGCCGTTTGAGCCGTCTTCGCGGGGAACGAGTTTGTTTTCGTCAGGCATTTTTCTAGCGATACGCAAGCCGGTACAGGGCTACTCCGGAACCCAGTGCGAGACCAAACTCGGCGGCGCGGAATAGCGCTTGCTTCGAACCGCTTTCCGGCACGTAGAGGATGTCACTCGGCTGAAGCCGTAAGTCCTCCGCCTTGCGGTTGAACACTCTCTTGAGGTCAACGGGGACTTCGTGCTGCTGCCCGAAGTTGTCCTTGCGTACGATGACCGCTTTGTCGGACTTCGCGGTCCGGGTCAATCCGCCCGCCAAGGAAAGAATCTTCAAAGTCGTCAATTGTGTGCGGTCGTTGGAGAGAACATAGCCGCCCGCGCGGCTGACCGCCCCGAGAACATACACGACACCAGCGTGGGGAACGGTGACCACATCGCCGGCCTGCAGGGCGATGTTGTTCTTGGTGTCGCCAGTTTCCATCACTTCGCTGAGATTAATGGTAATGGTGTTCGTAAGAGGAGGCGGCTCAGCATTCCTGGGGGACTTCCAAGTTGGCGGCGCGGTCCCTGTCGCAGACGCCGGGGATGACGGCATGGCCTCTGTTGGTTCGGTTCGATTGCCGTCCGGGGAACGCGACGCTTCCGAAGCAGCGGGTTTGCTTGGAAGTGGCTGCTCGGGACCGATTTCGGGGGGCTCGCCCACATCGGAAAGCACATCCGGCGACGGCCGGGAGACGATAATCGTGTCACCCGCATCGCTAGAAATTCCACCCGCTTCGGCAAGAACCTCCAGCAGTGTTACGGGCCGGTCGGCCTGGTACACCATCGGGTGCATGACCGCACCGACCACCGTGATGGGCTTGCTTTTGTGTTCCTTGACGCTGACGCGGACATCGGCGTGCGTTACCAAACCGTTGGCTTCCAGAAGCTCCGCAATCTTTTGCTCCGTCTGGATTTCGGTCAGCCCGGCCACGTGCAAACGCACCGGGACCAGGGGAATGCCGATCGTGCCGCTCTGGCTGACGCGAACGTCGCGGCTCAGCTCCTCGACGTCAAAAACGTAAATGCCCAGAAGGTCCCCGGGACCGATTACATAGTCGTGCGGCATCATCCGTAAAGTGGTGGAGAGCTCGCGAATGCGGTCATTCACTTGCTGGGATGTTTCGAGAACGGGCTGCCCGCGACCCGCCTGTGCGCTGGCGGGGGAAGGCGGCGGGAACGCTAGCAAGGCCGCGGATAGCAGACACTTCAACAGCGCACCCAGGCTTGCTGGCTGCATGAGAATAGATGACCCCCGGGCAATTATACAGTGATACCTGCGAAGTCAATCAGGATTTCGCAGGTGGTGAGCTGAGTGTCGGGTTGGCGGTGGTTGGATCTCTGCGGTAGCCAGGTGGGCCATAAGTAGAAAAAGCCAAAGATTGGAGGGGATGTGGAAGTTGAAGTCAACCAGGGCGTGCACGAGGAATCCCGCGCAGGCCACGATTCCGGAAAGTGGCAAAGCGCCCGCAAACGAAAAATCAATCTGGCGGAAACGTGAAATGAACTTGCGCAGCAAAACGGCGAGAAACCACGCGCAGCAAAGGCCGCCCAGCAAGCCGGTTTCGGCGAAAGCTTCCAAGTAATCGTTGTGAGCGTGATTGACAATCTTTCCGTCATACAGGGTTTCGTAAGGCGGATAGACGATTTGCAGCGTGCCGAGTCCCGTACCCGCCAGCGGGTGATCGAGAAAAATGCGCCACGCGCCCCGGCGCATGGCCGCGCGCTTACCTTCAGTTACCTCGAGCGATTGGAGTGAGGAGAAACGCTGCAGAATCCGGCCCACACCGAGCCACATGACGATCCATATCGCGGCCAGCAAAACACCGGTCACCGCCAGCAGGTGCCCGCCCAAGCCGCGACGGCGAACAAGCAGATACAGGAGAAGCGAGAATTGAAGGCACAAACTAATGATGCCTCCGCGCGAGGCGGAGAGGAAAACAGCGGCAATGGGTATCACCGCGAAAAGGCAAACGACCAGCAAGCGTTCCCGCCGGACTTTGCCCAGCACCAGCGGAACCAGGGCTAACGGGATGAGCAGCTCCATAAGGCCGGCAAAATGGTTGCGATTCACGTAAGGGCCGAACGGTATGCCCCCGTAACGCAGTTCGCGGAACCAGTAGAGCTTCCCGTTGAAGGTCAAGTGCTGCAGGATGCCGAACACGCCGACAGCGAAGCCGAGACCCATTCCAAACCACACGAAGCCGCGCCAATCACGAAGGGTGTGGAAAGCCTGCGTGAACAGAAACAGAAAAATCAGGCTGGCCATTAATAACAACAGCTCGATCCTGGTGTTAAACGGAGAAGCGGTCGCGCGAAACGACCACTGCCCCAGGCCGACGAGGAAAAAGAGAGCGAAAGGCGAGAGCAGCGGCGAAAGAACGGGCTGTTCCTTTTCGTTGAAGTAGAAACGAAAAGCCCAAATCAGGAACAGCAAGCCCACGCCGGTTTCAAGGACGGCGCGGGCCCAGTCTTCCACACCACCATGCGCGGCAACGGCGAAGCCAAGCAAGGCGCAGATGCCGACTCGCAAAAACTTCATGGTTTGTGAGGCTCCGCGGCGATGGGAACCAGCGCGGCGTCATCGACCCAGGCCATCCCTTGGATTTTGTCGTCGGCTTCCTGGCTCGGAAGACGGGCTACACAGACCTGCATCTCCTGAACATTTTTTCCGGAGGACCAAGGGAGCTCGATGCGGGTCCAAGGCTGGGTGCCGCGGAGATCGCTGGTTGCCACCGCGGGACGATCCTGTGTTCCCATGGGGCGCAGTTGGAAACGGATGCCTTGTTCCGTGGTTATGGACAGCGTGCGTACCCATGCGGAAAAGGCGTAAGCCGTCGAAGGTTCTACGGGTGCCGCAATGCAGGGACCGAGGAGATGGAGATTGAATCTGCCGTTGAACAGCATGCGCAGGGATTGTTTGCCTGAGTGTCTTTCGCGATGATCAAGACTGAACTGGACACCCTCGAGTCCGGCTGGAAGAGCCCAAGCAAAACCCGATCCAAAGATACCGGATTCGAATCCGCCGTCCCACAAGACCGAACCCGGCGAAGCGGGAAGATTGCCAAGACCGGCGAAATCGACAGCCTGCTCCCACACTCGGCGGGCCTCGGCGACTTGTTTTTCTTGAAGAAGAGCTCCTACCAGAGAGAAGAAATAGTTTTCCAACCGCAGCTTGGGATGCAGGGCGGCGAGCCGATTCCAGATTTGGAGAGCATTCGCGGTGTGGGCCTGGCTGGTCTGGTCGACGATGGCGAACAGGTAAGCGTCGCTCACAGGAGGAAGGACGCGGTCCACGACCCCTTCGATGCTGGGGTTGGCCCTCAACGCGCGCGAAAGCGCTTCGGCGCCGCGTCTGGGTTCGGCTTCCACGGCACGGCGCATCTCGAGGAACGCGGCGTCCGACTCGCCTTGGCGGAGGAGAAAATTTCCGTAGCTCCAGGAAACGTCAGCCGAGAGAGGATAAGCTTTCTTTGCGTGAAGGAAAGCGTCGCGAGCCGCCGTGATATTCCCCGCAGCTTCCTGGGCTGCGCCCAGGTCGCCCCATATCTCGGCAGACCGCGGATTCAACGACAGCGCAACGCGATAGGCCCGGATAGCGCGGGTGGGGTCCGGGTCCTCCAAATTGTACTGCCAATAGCGGCCCAACAGATGCCAATTCTCGAAGTTGCCGGCTTCCAGCCGTGTGGCCCGTTGATAGCCCTGAAGCGTCCCGAGGCCCGCATAGTGAGCGGCAAGCGCGTTTCGAATGCTCAAGTAAGAAAGCAAGAGTGCGCAAACAAGCGCAAAAGCGGGCGCGAGACGGCGAGGCTTGAAGCTGGCGGGAAGCTGACTCATTCCCCGGTACTCTGCCTAGACCGCGCGGCGGTTGCAAGAAAAAATTCAGATTGCCGTTTTGTCATGGTTCGGACGGGCCGATTCGGATGCGATGAAGTTTGTCAATGTATCCCCAGAGAAAGATAGAGAAAGATTGCGGCGGAGCAAAGCCGTAAGTAAAATGCAATTCCAGCCGAAGGGCAATTCGAAACCTGGACTCATAAGAGCAGCGGAGTTGCCCAAGCAGAGGCGTTGGTGTGGCGGCGGGAGCGTCCCCTTTCTAGCGCCACTCGGCCCGCCTGTTCGCGAAAGGACGGATGGATTGAGCGGGTTCGTTTGCATCATGCATGGGGACGGTGCTCCGGTCAAAGCGGCGCTGTTGCAGTCTCTCACCGCATTTCTTTCCTTTCGCGGCCCAGACGGCCAGAACACGTGGATGGATCGTTCGATAGGAATGGGTCACGCGCTTCTGCGGACGACGCAGGAATCGAAAAACGACCGGCAGCCCTTGAGCCTCGACGGGCACTTTTGGATCGTGGCAGACGCGCGGTTGGACGCGCGCGAAGAGCTGATTGACGAGCTTCAGAAAACAGAGCAACCGGTGCATGCGAACGCGCCGGACTGCGAATTGATCTTGCGGGCGTATGCGGCATGGGGCACGAGGTGCGTAGATCGTCTGCTGGGAGATTTTTCCTTTGCGCTTTGGGACGCCCGTCACAAACAATTGTTTTGCGCGCGCGATCATTTTGGCGTTAAACCGTTTTTCTACGCTCGCATTGGCCAGCTTGTAGTCGTCAGCAATACGCTCAATTGTCTCCGACGTCATCCGGCCGCCTCGGAACGGCTCAACGACCTTGCGATTGCCGATTTTCTTCTCTTCGATATGATCCGGGAGCCTGAGGTCACGTCGTTTGCGGACATCCAGAGGCTGCCGCCCGCGCATACCCTCACCTGTGATAAGGGCGGCATTTCGTTTCGTCGCTATTGGGTTCTGCCGTTGAGTGCCCCTCTTTCCCACAAGCGGCCCCGCGAATGTGTCGAGCAATTCCGGGAACTGCTGGATCTTGCCGTCGCTGATCGGTTAAGAACAAATAGTGTGGGCGTCCTGATGAGCGGTGGGCTCGATTCTTCCACGGTGGCAGCCAGCGCACGGCGGACGTTAGCTCAAAGTGGCGCCAATAACGGATTGTTCGCCTATACCGAGGTCTTCAAGACTTTGATCCCCCATGAAGAAGGCCGATACGCGAGACTTGTGGCGGAAGCGCTGAAAATCCCGATCGAGTTTCAAGTGAGTGATGAGGTGGGACTGTGGAAGCGTGGGGATCAGGAAGACAATCGTTGGCCCGAGCCCGTCCATGCAATCTGGTCGGATGAGGGGCGCGCGCAACTACGGCGGATTGCAATACGGAGCCGCGTGGCTTTAACTGGCTTTGGAGGCGACCCCGCTCTTTCGTGCCTGCTCACTGAGCATTTTTTTCGGTTGCTCAAAAATGGGCACGCTGGACACGCCCTCGCTGACGCGGCGCGCTATTTGGCGGCGGAGGGCCGATTTTCGCGACTTTACGTGCGCACCCGCTGGCAGAGATGGTTTGGATCCAAGAGTCAAACACCCCACTATCCAGGATGGCTGAGCCAGGACCTGGAAAAACGTTTAGGCTTGCGCGAGCGGTGGGAAGTACTCATGCGTGACCCTACTCCGAATGGGGCTGTTCGCCATACAGCCTATGAGGCAATGGTTGATCCCATGTGGGCCTCTTTGTTTGAAGGTTACGATGCTGGCGTGACGCGCGTTCCAGTGGATGTTCGCCACCCCTTTTTTGATTTGCGTCTCGTCAAATTCTTGCTAGCCTTGCCGGCTCTGCCCTGGTGCTCCGACAAAGAATTGCTACGCGAGGCAGCTCGCGGCATTCTTCCGGATGCTGTGCGTCTTCGACGCAAGTCCCCCCTTCTCGCGGACCCGTTGATTGCAGTTTTGCAGCGGCCGGAGGCTGCGTGGCTGGATTCTTTTGAAGCCGTTTCGGAATTGGGCCGATACGTAGAACGGCGGCTCATTCCAAAAGTGTTCGGCGAAAGGGATCCTTGGAGTGCATGGATTCATCTTCGGCCCTTTAGTTTGAACTTTTGGTTGCGGTCGAAGGCTGCAACCGGATAGAGTACAAAAGGGAGTTTGCAATGAAGGCAGCTTCTAGAACTCCAATTAAGAAGCCATACCACCCACCCAAGCTTACAGTTTACGGAGACTTAACCCAGATGACGCTCTCTGCGGGAATGTTTAGAATGATGGTTGATGCAACAGGAATGCATAAGACCCATTGAAAACACGAGGCTTCTGATTTATCCGTGGTGCCGTAAAGCCTCGCTCTTCTGGGCGTGGATGTAAGGCACCGCTAGCCTCCGAAGAACACCTTTCCAATACTTCTTTTGGATGTCGGGTCGCTCAAACCGAAGCGATCTACCTTGCCATGCATCTCTACCAGCTGGGTTCAAAATCTCGACAGATCTTGCCGAAGATGGTTTTGAGCCTGTGGAGAGCATCCGCGTCGAATATCTTTTTCCTGCACTTGGTCACAAAGACCAAATGGACGTGAAGTTGAAAGACGGAATGTTTACCGTGCCGAACCTCGCTTGAGGCGAGCATAGATCGTATAATACAGATCGGTGATGTTAAGGGGAACGTTCAAATATCGTCTGTATCCGAATCGCCGCCAACGAGAAAAGTTGCAGGCAACGCTCGACGTGTGTCGAGAACTGTACAACGCGGCCTTGCAAGCGCGTCGTGAGGCATGGTCGTCTCACCGCGATTTCCAGCACAAGTTGTCCCGACACCTCGTCAACAACTATAGAATGATTTTTGTCGAAGACCTGAACGTCAAAGGCCTGTCCCGTGCGCGGCCTGCGAAATCGGTACACGATACCGGATGGGCAGCGTTCTTTCAAAAGCTTTCCTACAAGGCTGAGATTGCCGGACGATCGTTCTTGCCCGTCGATGCACGTGGGACTAGCCAGCGTTGCCCGCGTGGAGAACCAAACCTCAAACGGCTTTCGAACCGTGAGCATGTTTGCGTCAAGTGCGGATTGGTTACCACACGAGACCACGCATCGGCTATGGAAATACTAAGGCTCGGACTGAGCCTTCAGTCGCTAACCGCGGTGCAGCAATGCTGCCGTTGACGGAGAAGCCCCCGGCTTCAGCCAGGGGAGTACGTCACTTCTTTCGTGCATACGGTCTGAACCTCAGCGCTGATGCCCCGGTACCCGGCCTTCGAGAAGACCCCAGCCATTCTGGACGTCCTGACGTTGTGATGAACTTCGGCGCAGAACCACCCTGGGTGCGGGAAGCCATGCGACTTTCGCCCCGTGTGGATTGCCTGCGGGCACAAGCCGAAGGAGAAGACTCACTATTCAAGCTCACGTCGCTCGGCGAGGGAGCTTTTTTCCAGTTGGCTTATGGCGATGGAACACGCTTTATTGTGGATGGCGCGGCAACGCGTCTTTGGGAAACGTGGCGGCCTACGCTGACTCCGGAGGATGCTGCAACCTATCTGTTGGGGCCGGTTATGGGATTTGTTTTGCGGCGTCGCGGCGTGATGGCGCTCCACGCCAGCTCCGTAGCTGTCTCGGACAGGGCCGTGGTCCTCTGCGGCCCTTCAGAATCGGGGAAATCCACCACTGCTGCTGCTCTGGCTCTCCGCGGCATCCCGGTCCTCGCTGAGGATGTCGCTCCCATCAAAGAAGATAAAGGATCGTTATATGTTGAACCGGGTTATCCGCGGGTGTGCTTGTGGCCCGACGTAGTGGAGACTCTATTTGGTGTGCCGGGGGCGATGCCACAGATTACGCCGACCTGGGAGAAGTGCTTTTTGCCTCTCGACGGAGGGAGAGCGAAATTCGAGTCAAAGAAACGGCCTCTTGGAGTCATTTATGTCTTTGCGCCGCGCGTGGATGAGGTGGATGCGCCGCGAATTGAGGATTTGGGGATGCGCGAAGCTCTGCTCGGCCTGGTGCAAAACACCTACATGAATTGGCTGCTCAGTCGGAAACAGCGCGCGGAGGAACTCGATGCTCTCACGAAATTGGTAGCACGCGTTCCGGTGCGCAGGATCGTGCCACACGCGGATCCCCAACACCTCGGGGCCCTTTGTGAGCTCATCATGAAGGACGCGGAACACTCGTGGGGGCGGCAGACCTTGGCTGGTGTCAGCTCTGGCAGTTGAAATGTACTCCCTCGACGACTACGGGGGCATGATTGCCGATGCCGTCCGGATGGGTCCGTACGTAGCAGCCATTGAGGCAGCAGTACGGCCCGGCAGCGTCGTTGTGGATCTCGGCAGCGGACCCGGCTTCTTTGCTCTCATCGCTTGTCGCGCCGGAGCGCGCCGTGTTTATGCGATCGATTTGGGCGAGATTGTTCAATTCGGACGGCACTTCGCAAGGGCCAACGGTTTCACGGACCGCATTGAGTTTCTCAAGGGCGATTCCCGCCACATCCACTTGCCCGAACGAGCGGACGTAATCATTTCCGACATACGTGGTGCATTACCGTTTTATGGCCATTCCATCCTTTCGCTCGAAGATGCACGCCAGCGATTCCTTAGAGAGGGCGGCACACTAGTACCTCAGCGGGACACGCTTTATGCTGCCATCGTGGAATCAAAAAAGTCATACGACGAAATCCAGTCGCCCTGGCAAAGTTCGGTTCGGCCGGACCTCTCGGCTGCGCTTCCCTACGTGCTCAACGGAATTCACTCGGCGCACTTCACATCGGAGCAATTGGTCGCAGAGCCGCGAGCCTGGTGCGTCGTCGATTACATGGAAAGCCCGAGTATTCAAGCCGCGGCCACGCTGCATTTTCAAGCCAAGCGCAGCGGGACGGCCCACGGAGTTGCCCTCTGGTTTGATACAAAACTCTTCGAGAACATCGGCTTCTCGTGCGCCCCGGGCGGTCCAAAAACGATCTACGGCCACACCTTTCTGCCTTGGCTCGAACCGGTCACAATATCGGCAAGACAGGAGATTCAGGTCGACTTGCACGCCGACTTGGTTGGTGGAGATTACATTTGGCGTTGGGAGACAAGAATCTATGAAGAGAGAAAGGATCAGGTAGTTCAGCACTTTCAACAATCAACGCTCGAAAGCGCTCAGTTTTCGCTACAGTGGCTGCGCCGGCATGCTGCGGATTTTGTCCCCGTCCTCTCCGAGGCCGGGGAGGCAGAGTGCTGGCTTCTAGAGGCCATGGACGGAAATGCACCCTTGCAAGAGATCGCGCAAGCGGCAGCGCAGCGTTTTCCGAAAGTATTCCCACGGCTGGAAGAGGCTTTTCGGCGTGCTTCGGAACTGGCGGAGAAATTTTCGCAATAGCGATGAGCGGCTCTCGATGACGAAGACAATTCTTGCTTGGCGGTTGATCGTCCTGGAATTTTAGGGCTAACCTTTGCCGCTGTGTTTCCGCGCCAAACGAAATGGTCGTCGCACCGCTTCCAGGAGTCCCGAGTGACGAGATGGAATGGGAGAGCCCCAATCTTCTTCCGTTCTCGCTTATCTCCTGAGCTTCTCCGGCAGTCCCGCTCCCGCTTTAGAAGAGGTTTCCGGTGAAGGAGCATTCATGGCGCTGGTGGCGAATACGTATGTGAACTATCTTCTCGACCAGGCTATGCGACGGAGGGAATTTTGATGTGCTTGGACGCTTGGTCTCGACCGTCCCTATTCGTCGAGTGCCTTCCGCTGAATCCCTCGGACATCTTCAACCTTTGCGAGGCCATTGCTGCCGATGCCAAGCGAGTGATGACGCGCGCTCCTGCCCCTGCAACTGCGAGACGCGTATACATTTCCATGTACAGCCTCGGTGCCTAAGGCTCGATGATAGCGGATCGCGTTCGAGTCGACGCATATACGGAGGCTCTACGAAAGACCGTTCGGCAGGGATCCAGAAATTGGCACGGGGCCGAGCGTTTTCGCGGCGGTGGCATGCCGGTTCGGGTCCGAACGGGTCTTTGCCATCGAGCCTGCAGAGATTATTCAGGTGGCTCGCGAGGTTGCCGCGGCCAACGACTGCGCCGATAGAATCGAGTTTTTAGAGGATCTTTCGAGCCGTGTGACGCTTCCTGTTCGGGCCGATGTCATCCTCTCCGACCTCCGGGGCATCCTGCCGCTTTTTCAGCACCATATCCCCACCATCGTGGACGCGCGGAGGAGATTTCTTGCGCCCGGTGGGACGCTGATTCCGCAAAAGGATGTCTTGTGGGCCGCCGTCGTGGAAGCTTCAAAACCCTAGGATGAAATTGTGGGCCCCTGGGACAAGAGCCCTTTCGGCCAGGACTTAAATCCGGCCCGACGGTTGGCTGTGAATAATATTCAAAAAATACGAGCGAGTCCGGGCCAGCTCCTAACGGGGGAAAAACTCTGGATGACTCTCGATTATGCTAGCGTTGAAAGCCCTGATATCCGCGGCAATTTGGAGTGGACAACCAAGCGAGCCGGGACCGGGCACGGGATCCTCGTATGGTTTGATGCGGACTTGGCCGAAGGGGCCGGCTTCTGCAACTCTCCCGATTCGCCCGAGACCATATATGGCTCGCTATTCTTTCCCTGGACCCAACCTGTAGCCCTGGCAAGCGGCCAGCCGATCTGCATGCACCTCGAAGCAAAACTGATGGAAGATGATTACGTCTGGCGATGGACGACCCACATCGAGCCGCTGCGGGATACACACGCTTCTCCTATCCATTTTGAGCAATCGCAATTGGCCGGCGCCGTGCTGTCCGCCGCTAAACTGCACCGGAGGGCCACCGATTACTATAGGTGCCGCATCTTTGAGAAGAGGGCCGATTGCGCCGCAGAACCTTCGAGCTAATGGATGGAAAAGCTTCCCTCGAGCAGATTGCAGGCAAGCTGGCGGCCGAATTTCCGCAGCGATTCTCAAGCTGGCGCCAGGCGCTCTCGTTCGCCGGTGCGTCTCGCAAGAGTTCAGCCGCTAAAATTAAAAAACATAAAGCGCGCGAATGCGGGCGACGGAGTGGTGTTGCTTTTTTCCTTGGATCAGCCTTTGCCAGGACGGCCATACTTGTGTGCCAGGCGGAACGGACGACGCAAGGCGTCGAGCAAAGGGTGGCTCGTGGGGTTGCCGTGGGTCTGCCAGTCCTCTTCGGTGGGCGACAAAGAGAGTCTTAGCAGATAAGCGGGAGCCGCGAGAAAGTTGCCGCGCATGTGCAGGCGAAACGCCGCGCGTTCGCATAAGCCCGGCGGCGCACAACCTGCGGCGGGCAGCCAACGTAGCACGTGCGTAACGAGCGTTGCGGAGACGGCATCGTCCTGCACGCGGGATAAAACGTTCTCGGGAAGCTCGGCGTGCAGCACCTCCACTGCGAGGCGCAGCGCGGCGTGCAAGAGATGCTCTGCTTCCACCGATTTTGCGGAGGAGCGGGCGCGTTCCCAATCGAGGCCAGTTTGCCGCGAGACCAGTCCCGCCACATCTGCGAGCCAGCACAACCGTTCCCAGAAATGCTTTGCGCCATGGACACAAATAAGTACCAGATGGTCCTCCACGCATGGCCCAGGGACTTCGTGAGCCTCCAGCCATACCTGAATCCGCCGGGAAAAAAAGTCCTCAAGGGGAAGCCGCCGAGGAAAATAGCGCAGCGTCAGGTCGCTGTGGAGTTCCACGAGCAATTTTGAATCGGGCTTGGAAAAGAGATACTGTCCAGGAATCCTGCCGGCATCAATGGCGTCGAAAGGAATCGCCGCCTCGTACCCGTGGATGGTCATTACCTCCCAGGCACGGCGGATGTCCCGCTGGCGGACAAGCAAGTCGAGATCACCGTAGCCACGCAGGGACGGCTCGCGATAGGCCTGCGCTGCCAGTACGGGGCCTTTGATCACCAGCGCGGAGATCCCCTGGGCATTTAAAAGCTCCAGAAGGCGAAAGAGCTCCGCGGTCAAACAAAGCGTTAGAAAATTCTGCGCGTGCTGCCGTTCGAGAAGCGGTTGCTTGATCTCTGGCGAAACATGGTGCGCGTTGCAACCGTTCAAGGATGAGGCCAGGTGCCCGAGCACGCCATGTGCTTCTGCCAGCAGCAGCAGGCGAGGCCAATCCAAGGCGGAAAAAGCTTTCGCCGTCCGCTCGTTATCGCGCCACGGAGAAACACATTCCGTCAATGCTGCCCATTCGCGTTGGAATGAGCGGGTGTCCGACAGAGGCGGATGCGACAGCCGTTCCGTTACCTTGGTTCCCGGGCTTCTGGCGAATGGAATGCCATGCTCAAGCCCTTCTGGATTCGCTATTCCAAGGCCATAGATTCCAGAGGAATTCAAAAGCAAGTGCTCCCGAGGAAGACTATTTTCCAGAGCTGGCGCCGAAGGCCTGGTCGCCTCGGCCGCGGCGGCGGACCTCGATCCCGAGGCGCTTAATTTTCTGGTTCAACGTGGAAAGCGGGATCATAAAACGTTCTGCGGCTTCGGTCTGGTTCCAGTTGGTGCGCTCGAGCATATCCACGATAATGCGCCGCTCGACCTCGTCCATGATTTGAAACAGCGAGGGCTGCGGGCTGTCCGCCGCCGAACGCGCTCCTGGCTCGCCGGGAAGGGGCGGGAGAAATTCGGAAAGTTGCAAGCGCACCCCGCGAACAATTTCCTTGCTTCGAATCGCTTCCGGCAGCAAATCTACGTCGATTCGATTTTGCGTGGAGAGCACCACGGCGCGCTCGACGACGTTTTCAAGTTCGCGCACGTTGCCGGGCCAGTCGTAATCCATCATCAATTTCATCGCATTCGGTGTGAACTGCAGGGGGGGCCTGCTGTTTTCCATGCAAAAGCGCCCGAGGAAATGCAGGACGAGAAGCGGCACGTCCTCGCGGCGGTCGCGCAGCGGGGGGATATGCACGTGAATGACGTTAAGCCGGTGGAAAAGGTCCTCGCGGAAGCGGCCTTCGCGGACCAGCGTGAGCAGGTCGACGTTCGAAGCGGCCAGGATGCGCACGTCGACCTTGATTTGTTCGGTGCCGCCCAAGCGCATGAATTCCCGCTCCTGGATAACGCGCAAAAGTTTGGCCTGCGTTTCCGGGCTGATGGTGGCGATTTCGTCGAAAAAAATCGTTCCTTGATCCGCCACTTCGAACAAGCCTTTCTTGGAGGCCACTGCACTGGTAAAAGCACCTTTGACGTGGCCGAAAAGCTGCGATTCCAGAAGATCGACGGGAATGGAACCGGTATTTACCGGGACGAAAGTCCTGTCCGCTCGGGGCGAGGCCGAGTGCAGGGCCTTGGCGATAAGTTCCTTGCCGGTGCCGCTTTCACCGCTGATCAAGACGGTGGACCGCGAAGGCGCCACTTGCGCAACCAAATCCAGAAGCACTTGCATCTTGTCGCTCTTCCCCACGATGTTGGGGAAATTGAAACGCTGCTTGAGGGCACGCTTGAGATGAAGGTTTTCGTCGCGGAGCCGGCGGGACTCCACCGCTTGCGCGACCTGCGCGAGCAATTCGTCGTTGGACCAGGGCTTGGTGATGTAATCCATGGCACCGTTCTTGAAAGCCGCACGGGCCATATCAATGGAGCCATAGGCGGTAATCAAGACGACGGAAAGATTCGGATCGCGGCGGCGAATTTCCTTCAGCATGTCGAGGCCATTGCGGTCCGGCAGGCTGACGTCCAGGAGCAGAAGGTCGAAGGGATGTTCTTCCAGCTTCGCGAGCCCGGATTCGCCCGTATCGGCGCTGGCCACGCCATAGCCTTCGCCCTTTAGCAGAATCTCCAGGCCCTCTCGGATTTCAGATTCGTCGTCAACAACGAGGATGGAACCCTTAGACATGAGCCGCTTTCCTAGCCGCGGGGAACTCTACATGGAACGAAGTGCCCTTTCCGGGCGTTGAACGCACATCAATCTTTCCCGCGTGTTCTTTGATGATGCCGTAGCTGACGGAGAGTCCCAGGCCAGTGCCGCGGCCATTGGACTTGGTGGTAAAGAAGGGATCAAAAATACGGTTGATGTCTTCGCGGCGAATCCCCGCGCCGGTGTCGGCGATTTCGATTTCCACGCTGCCATTGTCCGCAGCGGTGCGGACTTCGAGCATTCCTCCGTTGGGCATGGCGTCTCGCGCGTTCAGGAAAAGATTCAAGAAAACCTGCTGAAGTTTGTTGGCGGAACCGTGCACCGGCGGCAACGACTCGCTAAGATCCTTGACGATTTGAATCTGCGAGGCTTTCAGGGGATGAGCCACGAGGGACAGAGTTTCCTCGACCACGCGATTCACATCCACGCTGGTAGCTTCCGCAGCTCCAGTGCGCGAGAAATTGAGCAGATTGTTGACAATCTCGCTGGCGCGAAACGTTTGCTTGACGATCTTGTCGATAAGCGACTGGCGCGGGTCGCCATCGGGCATCTGTTTCGCGAGCATCTGAATGTAATTCGAAATTACAGCGAGCGGAGTGTTCACCTCGTGGGCCACGCCGGCGGCGAGCAAACCTAAAGAAGTGAGTTTTTCCGTCTGCGACATCTGCTCTTCCATTCTCTCGCGCTGTGTCACGTCATCAAAAAGGAGCAGCCTGCCAATGCGCTCATTCGATTTGCTCACCAGCGGTGTGATAGAGACGTTGAGCGTCAAATGATTTCCCTGATGGTGGAGTCTCTGTTTATAGATGCCGGTGATGTGTTCCCGGTCACCGCGTGCGGCGATTTCCTGCGCCAGTTCCTCGGGAAGCAGGGAGCCGAGCCTGCGGCCCACGGCGTCGCGGCGGGAAACTCCAAACAACTGCTCCATGCGGGTGTTCCAGGATTCGACGAGGCCTTCCAAATCCACGGCGAGCACGCCGATGTTGAGCGATTCTACGATGTTTTCGCTGAAATCCTTGAGGCGTGCGATTTCCAGCGCTTTTTGTTCGAGAGAGGAGTAAAGCTGGGCGTTGTCGAGCGCGACAGCGAGGTAACCGGCGATAGTCTCGACCAGTTCCACGTCGTCGCTGGAAAGGAAATCGCCGTCGACGGTCTTGCCGAGTCCGAGAACCGCGACGGTGTGCTCGCGGATGCGGCACGGGACGAAATAATTCAGGTCCCATTGCTCCAAGGTCAAGCGCACCGAGTCGTTGACGTCTTTCGCTGCCCGGGGCGACTCGAAAAAGAGCGCCCCACGGGCGAACTCGGGCCGGGCCGGGTCGAGGAAACTGAGGTCCATGGATTCCGAGAGCCGCACCCCCATGGACCGCGCGATGCGCATCTTGCCAGGCTGGTCGGAGTCGTCGACAAAAATGGCCAGGCGGTCCACAAGCAAGGTTTGCGAGATGCGGTCCATCACGGAGCCCAGCATCGGGTCGAGGCGGACTTCAGTGGTCAGCGTGCGGCCAAATTCGATCAGCGTGCGGCGGTAGTCGAGGCGGTCGCGGTAGAAGAAGCGGTCCAAACGCGTTTGAATCCATTCCCGGAAGGGCTGAAACAAGAATGCGGCAATGACGATGGCGATCATGCCGCCCACCGGCCCGGTGGCTGGCGCGTGGAAAAGATAGGTAATTAGCGCGACGAGAGAAAAATAAACCGTGGCGACCGCCGCGGTCGCGGCCGTGTATGCCAAACCGCGTTTGAAGATGATGTCCACGTCCATCAAGCGATAGCGGATGATGGCGTAGGCGAAACACAAGGGGATAAGCACCAAGCTGAGGACGGTGAGCTTCATCCAGACCGATGGCGTCAGGCCGAAAACGGTGGGAAGAATGTACGGCAGCGAAGCGGGCAAGCTGCCGGCCAACGTTCCGCCCGTGAGCCATTTCAACTGCTGCCGAAGGACGCCGGATGGTGCTTCGCGGTAACTCCTATAAAAGACAATGCCCGCCGAGATGAAGCACGCCGCAAGGTAGGCAAACTCCAACTTGTCCAGCAAAAGGTACGCGCCAAGCCAGGGCACGAATCCGAGAGCATTCAGCGCCGTGCTCACATGGATCAGGAGCAGTGCAAGTGGCAGGACATAAACTGCCAGCAGCTTTGCTGTGGTGCGCAGCTTGGATGCACTTCGCCCGGGAAAAACCAAGGCGAAGTGAAGAAGCAGTGCCGGAACGAGCAGACGCGCCCCGATCTCCGACCAATAGATTTCCCAGTCGAAGGTATCGAGCTTTCCGCTGAAGTGGAACGACCACAGGATGAAAGAGGCCAGGCAGAAAATATAAAAGTGCACGGCCCTCGGAGCGTTCCACCGGCGAACAAAGATGAACAAGCCGATGAAGAGGTACAGCAAGCCCACTACACGAAGATAATTCTCCACGACCAGAGGCTTCTTCGCTGGCGCGGTGACCAGAGGGGCTTCGAACTCTTCCCCATTGCGGGAGAGCTGGTAGCCAACCTGCGTCCAGAGACCCACGCGATCCAGCCGCCGGGCGATCTCGGCTGCCCGCGAGACGGAAACCTCGTTGAGGGCCAGCAGGATATCGCCGGCGCGGATGGCCGTGTGACTGGCCGGAGAATTGGGCTCCACAAACTGTGCTTTGACCCCGAGATCGGTGTCCAACCAAGTGACGCCATCGTAGACCTGCTGATAGCGGGTGCGCTGGTCAAAATTGAGAGTGGCAAAAATTACCGCTGCCAGCGTGGCTAGCGCCAGCACCACTGCCCCGAGACTGACCCGCAGATTCTGCTTCATGACCGTCAATCAGCTGAGAAGACCAACACCAGGAATTGGAAGCAAGCCGATGTCCACTGCTTGGTACACTATCATGCTGAAAAGCCAAGCGTCTTCAATAGTTTACAGCGGTGGAGGGCTGGACAACCCCGGTTCATCCAGTTTCTGGGAGGGCAGATACAGCTTTTGAGAACCTTCCAGCCAATCTAGAACTGCACACTCAATCCACCCCGAAATGTCCGGAAGGCGGGGACCAAGACGACGTGGCCATCCCTGCTGGTGGTGGAAACATAGCCCTGTGCCAACAGGTTGTCGCAGTCCGCAATAGCCTCCCATCTTCCCAAAGCCCATTTTGGCAGCGGCTGACGAACTATCAAATGGACGTAAGGATCCATCTGATAAAGAGATTCGCCAAAGCCATCCAGGCGCGAAACCGCAGGGCCACTCGCCCATTTGTAGCCCGCCTTGAGCTTGGTGCCGAGATAAGGCACTCGAGTGGAAATACCCGCGCCAAGCGAGTGTCGCGGAGCGGCCTGCAGTATGTCGCGCAGCGGGTTGTCCGCTTCATTGATAGGGACCAGGGCGCTGGCCATGGAATAAAGCGCGGTGAACTCGGTGTCGCCTTCCAGCTTCTTTCGAAACGCCATCCGCGCTCCCCAGGTGCTGGAAGCGCCGCCGTCGTAGGCAAATCCTTTGGAGAAGTAATCCTGAAAGTAATCCGCGGCCGGCAGAGTATCGCCGGCCAGACCATAAACGGCGACGTGGCGGTTGTCGTCATGGAAGCCGGCGAACTGAAGGACTCCATGTTCGCCGATCTTTCGATTCGCAGAGAATTCTTCATGCCAGCCATTTTGCAAAACGGGACGGCCGTCGCGCATAAGCAAGGCTGGAAAGGCATCCAGCTCATTGAGGGCCGCGGTTAGCATGGTGTTCGATGCGGCTTCCAACGGCCCCGGTGCAGTGGGCATCGAAGCGAAAATCAGCGCGGTGGACCAGTCTTGAGAAATCTGATAGTTGAGCTCGGCGCGAGGACGCAGCGAGGACGCCCTGGCTCCGAGTCCCGCCGCAACATATTCGCCGCCGTAGCGCAGGAGCAGACGATTGCCGAAAGACATGGCCCCGCCTTGATCCAGCCGAGCACCGTGGAAATTCGGGCCGCCAGGGCCGATCTTGGCCTGCCGCAATACCAGCGCTGTGTGAGGACCTGCTCCCAGAGTGCCGGTCGGCAACCAAACCGTGGCGATGCCGCCGCCGGGCGCATCGTCGTCGTAACTCATCTGTCCTGCAAAGAGCAGGTTGCTGGCGCCTCCCAGTTTCTGATTGTAGGCCACCGCGGTGGCTGGCGAAGAGGGAATGTTGGAGGCGGAGGCAGCCCTTCGAGCGCCGTCTGTGAATTCCATTCGCAGGCGCGGCACCTCGGGCCGGCCTCTTTCCAGGCCGAGCGTGGAACCGGACTGCTCGGTCCACTCAAGAACCGGCCGCACGGAAGCTGCCGAGCGCAACACCCACTTCCAATCATCCGGTTTGTTGGAGGTGTTGGAAGGCATGCGCCGCAATTGATCCAAGGTCGCGTACATGGACTCCAATTCGACACCCACCACAGTGGTCAAATTGGGACTGACGCGAACGTGCTTTTCAAGGGTGGGAAGAAAACCGGCAAGGGTAACGCGCAAGGTGTAGAGGCCGGGGACAAGCTTGCTGCCCTGGAAAATTCCCTGCGTATTCGTCAGCAGGTTGTGCGGCGTGGCCACTCCGGCGAATTCAGGAGCAAGTTCCACTGTCGCCCCCATTTGCGGCGTGCCCGCGCTATCACGCACCACTCCCGCAAGCTTCCCAGGAATGGGCTTGGCTTGCGCGGCCGCTGGTTTCACAACAAAGGAAGAAAGGCCAGCTGTCAGGACCAGGGCCCCCAGAATTCGGAGTTGCCCTTGCTTCACGTTTGCTACCTCCCCGGTGCTGCGCTCGCCGCGGTCTTGAATTCCTGCGGCGCCTTCACCGTGAAATCTGCCGTGCGCGAAATGGTCTGATTCGAATGGGCGTCGGTGGCGTCCACTTCCAGTGTGTACTTGCCCGGCGGGAGCGTCGAGAGCGGCAGAAAACGCTCGATGGTGACCTGCTCCCCGGTCTGCTTCATGTCTTCCGAGGTTTCCTTGAACTGCATGCCGGGAACCGGTTCGTTGCCCTTCTTCACTGTAAATTGGAAATTCGCGCTGGACTTGTGCGTGGCCTCATCCGGCTTCAAGTTATAAACCTGCATGTAGATGCCCAGCCGGTCCGCAGTGGTGAAATCGCCCTCAAGTCGCGGCCGGACTTTGGAGGAGCCCAGCACAAACTGGCCGGCGCCGATTTGCTTGGCGGGAACGTGCGCAATCTGGTCGGCAAGAATCAGCGAGCTGGCTTCCAGCTTATCGTCTTCATAGCGAGGCACCGCCAGGCGATTGTTCACCGCCCCGATGTTTCCGCTCTGCACATCTTTCAGTAC
>Ga0209577_10000553_pt1 | contig 37712 bp, 26 predicted proteins | sample GraSoiAngelo_109_FD_185874 | JGI IMG/M metagenome (GOLD analysis project Ga0209577, IMG submission 185874) | Grasslands soil microbial communities from the Angelo Coastal Reserve, California, USA - 14_0903_12_20cm (SPAdes) (version 2) | ecosystem: Environmental > Terrestrial > Soil > Grasslands... | reverse complement strand
CATGGCCTCGGCGAAATTGTATCGGAGAAATTATCGAGCAACGGACATCTCGATCTTGTCGTCGGCACCGGCTACGGCGCGACGCTTGCGATTATGCGCGGCAACGGCGACGGCACCTTCCAATCGCCGACGATTTACCCATTGGCCCAGTATGATGACGAGGGACTGGTGGTAGCAGACGTGAATGGCGACGGCCAGCCCGACATTGTCGTGGGCACACAAGGAGGCAGGGGTCTGAGTCCAAATTATCTCACCGTACTACTGAACAAGGGCAACGGTGACTTTGGCACGCCGCCTCCGCTCTTCTCTGTTAGAGCACCGTTTAATCAGGCAACCACAACCAACGCGGTTGGCCTGACGCTGGCTGACCTGACCGGAAACGGCAAGCTCGATCTCGTTGTCACCGACTGGGACATTCCGATTGAGCCCGCTGCGAATGGCAACTTGCCGCCCTTACCAACGATTAATTTCAGCACACTGCAGGTTGACACTCACGGCACAATCTCAGTCCTCGCGGGCAACGGCGACGGAACTTTCCAGACCGAACAACAATATTACGTCGGCGGGCGGCCGATCGCTGTAGCGGTAGCCGATTTGACTGGCGATGGCAAAAAAGACGCGGTCGTCGTGAACGCGTTCGATAACACGTTGTCGATCTTAAAGGGCAACGGCGATCGCACATTTCAGCCGGCCATAACAATTCAGGTCGGAACAAATCCGACTGCGCTCGCGCTCGGAGATTTCGACGGCGACGGAAAGCTCGACATCGCTGTCACGGATCTCGTCGATAACAACGTTTCAATCCTCCTCAACCAGAGTACGCCGGGGACGCTCAGTTTCAAAGCGCCTGTCAATTATGCGGTGGGCACGTATCCATCCGGCGTGGCCGCCGCCGACTTCAATCACGATGGCAAACTCGACCTCGCGGTTGTGAATGGGGGTAACTTCTTCAGTTCCAACCCGCATACTACGTTGTCGATCTTGTTAGGTAACGGCGACGGCACGTTTCAACCGGCTGCTACTCAACAATTGTGGAATCAGTCGGGAGGAGATGCGATCGTAGCGGCCGACTTCGGACGTGGAGAAATCGATCTTGCGGTCGCGAACTTCAGCGCAGCTCAAGTCATGATTCTGGGAGGCGACGGCCATGGCATGTTCACATCGGTTGGGCTTTACACAGTCGGCGCCGGTCCGGAAGGCATCGTCGCAGCCGATTTCAACGGCGACGGAAAGATTGACATCGCCGTCAATAATCTGAACGACTACAGCGTTGCGCTGCTCCTCAGCAATGGCGATGGCACATTCGTTCCGGCGGCGAATAGAACCGACGATGCCGCACGGCCGTTTGGATGGGCCGCTTGGAACTATCCAGCTTTTGTTACGGCCGGCGATCTGACCGGTAACGGCAAGCCGGACATTGTCGTAAGTAACCTATTTGAGGCGGCGGTAACTGTTTTACGGAATACAACAACCACGCCGTCGCCAACACCAACTCCGAGTCCAACAGCGACACCGACTCCGACAACCACACCAACGCCCACCGCGACTCCTAGTCCGACGCCCACGGCAACGCCAACTCCAACGGCTACTCCAACGCCGTCACCAGCATCCACGCCGACGGTCAGCGTGGCAGTGTCGCCAGCAAAGATTAACCAAGGAGGGAACGCGACCTTTACAGTTACCGCTTCAAAAGTGGTGTCTCAGTCCACCACCGTTCAGTACTCCATGAGTGGCAGCGCCAGCCAAGGAACCGATTACACTCTGAGTGGCGCGCCCGGGCAAGCTACAATTCCGGCAGGCCAATCCTCAGCCTCCGTCACGCTCAGTGCAGCGAGCGGCACCGGCCAGAAGAAGAAGACCGCGACGATGACGCTGCAATCGGGCGCAGGTTACAAAGTTGGCAAGCCCAAACAGGCAACGGTGACAATTGTGCCTTGAATACTAATCGCTAGGGCAAACCGGGAACAGTTACTCTACGGTAACGCTTTTGGCGAGGTTGCGCGGTTTATCGACATCGCGGCCGAGTTCGACTGCCAAATGATAGGCAAGAAGCTGTAATGGAATGACGGTGAGAACCGGGCTGAGGCAATCGATGACGTCGGGAACCTCGATAATGTCCGCAGCGAGGTCCTTCAATTGTTTGGCGCCGTTGCCAGAAGTGACGGCGATGATTGGTCCTTTGCGCGCCTTTACCTGTTCGATGTTGTTCAGGTTCTTTGATAACACGGCGTCGTCTGGGGCGATAAAGATGGACGGTAGATCCGGCCTAACGAGCGCAATAATTCCGTGTTTGAGCTCCGCGCTGGGATGGCCTTCGGCGAAAAGGTAAGTGATCTCTTTCATCTTGAGCGCGCCTTCGAGCGCGATCGGGTAATTAAATTGCCGTCCGAAAAAAAGCATCCCGCTAACATCGACATATTTCTTCGCGATCGACTTAATTTGGTCGCTCAGCTTCAGGACTTCCTCAATCTGACCCGGCAATGCTTCGAGCGCGTCGATCATTCGTTTTCCTTCTGCGGTCGAAAGTTGGCGCATTCGGCCGAGGAGAAGACCGATCAGGGTTAGAATCACCAGCTGAGAAGTAAACGATTTCGTGGCCGCCACTCCAATCTCAGGGCCCGCGTGCATGTACACACCACCATCGCTTTCGCGCGCAATCGTGCTGGCGACATTGTTACAAATTCCCAGCGTTCGATAACCTTTGCGACGGCTTTCGCGTAAGGCGCCGAGCGTATCGGCGGTTTCGCCGCTCTGGCTGATCGCGAAAACGAGCGTGCGTTCAGTCATCGGCGTATTGCGATGGCGGTACTCGCTCGCGAATTCGACTTCCACCGGGATATTGGCGAGTCGTTCGATTAAGTATTCGCCGACTCGACCGGCATGCAATGCAGTACCGCAACCAGTCAACACGACTCGCGCGACGTCGCGCAATTCGGGTGGAGTCATGTTCAACCCGCCAAGCTTGGCCGTGCATTCCTCGTAAGTGAGGCGGCCGCGCATCGCGTCGCGCACTGTGTCCGCCTGCTCGCAGATTTCCTTGAGCATGTAGTGCGGGTAATCGCCCTTCTTGATGTCTTCCGCGCTGAACTCGACTTTGCTGACCGCGTGCTGGCCAACCGCGCCGTCGATCGAGCTGATTTCAAATTTGTCTCGTTCGAGCGCGACGAGATCGAAATCGTTCAAGTAAACGGCGTCGCGGGTGTGCGCGACAATGGCGCTGACATCGCTCGCCAGAAAATTTTCGTCTTTCCCAACGCCGAGCACGAGGGGGCTACCTCGGCGTGCACCGACCATAAAATTCGGGATGTCCGAATGCACGACAGCAATGCCGTATGTGCCAATGACCTGCTTTAGCGCCGCGCGGGTGGCGTTCACAAGACGCGCTTTCGAATCTTTGCCCTCGAGTTGACCATAAATACTTCCGATCAAATGGGCCAAAACTTCAGTATCGGTGTCGGAGCGAAAATTTGTGTCACCATTTTGGATCAGCTGTTCTTTGAGCGCCTGATAATTTTCGATGACGCCGTTGTGAACGAGCGCGATCTTGCCGGTGGCGTCGAAATGCGGATGGGCATTCTCGTCGTTGACCTTTCCGTGCGTCGCCCAGCGAGTGTGGCTGATTCCATAAGATCCAGCGGCCGGTTTTTGAGAAATAAGTTTGGCGAGTGATGCAATTCGACCGGCGCACTTGCGCATCTCGACGTGATCGCCATCGACGATGGCGACACCGGCAGAATCGTAGCCGCGATATTCAAGGCGGCGAAGACCGTCGAGCAAAATAGGCGCCGCTTGCGAACGTCCGACATAGCCGACAATTCCGCACATATTGGAAGTAAAGGTTGCCATTGCCAGAAGGCCCGTGCAACCGGCGCTAAGTTGAGCAAAAAGGTTGCCGCAACCCGCGAGCACTGAGTTATTGAAGGTGTGCAGACGCAAAATCCCGCGCGCCGCGATTCAGTCTCGCCGTTGTCGACCCGCGCACTTCCACCAGGGACGACGCAGCGCACGCTCGCCATTATCATGGGCGGCGGAGCGGGCACGCGTTTGTTTCCGTTAACGAAGGATCGTGCGAAGCCAGCGGTGCCGCTCGGCGGGAAATACCGGATCGTCGATATTCCGATCAGCAACTGCCTCAATTCCGGGTTGCGTTCGATTTACGTGTTGACCCAGTTCAATAGCATGTCGCTACATCGACATATTCAGGCCAGCTACAAGTTCGACAATTTTTCGCGCAGCTTTATCGACATTCTGGCGGCGCAACAAACGCCGGAAGCTTCGCAATGGTATCAGGGAACTGCGGATGCGGTGCGCCAGAACATGCGCTACTTCCTCGAGCGCTCGTTCGATTACTATCTCATTCTCAGCGGCGATCAGCTTTACCGGATGGATTTTCGCACGCTGTTGCATCAGCATATTCAAAGCGGAGCCGACATCACGCTCGCGACTAAACCGATCCATCGACAACAGGTCGCAGAGTTCGGCATCATGCAAAGCGGAGTAGATCGCCGGATTACACGCTTTGTCGAAAAACCCAAAGACGACTCGGTGCTTGAGGAAATGAAAATGAGCCGCGAGCTGTTGCGCGCGGTTGGTTCAAGCGAAGACGAAGAATTGTTTCAGGCATCGATGGGAATTTACGTTTTCAACCGGGAGGTGCTCGTGAAGTGCCTGGACAATGAACTGGAGGATTTCGGCAAACATATCATTCCGCGATCGATCCAAGATCGACATGTGAGTGCATTCATTTTCCAAGGCTATTGGGAAGATGTCGGTACCATCCGCGCGTTTTACGAGGCGAACCTCGATCTGACCGACCTTGTTCCAGAATACAGTTTTTTTGACACCGAGGCGCCGATTTACACGCATCCGCGGTTTTTGCCCGGCAGCAAAGTCAACGGGGCGACTTTGCGTCAGGCGATCATCTCCGACGGGTGCATTATCTCTGACGCGCACATCGAGCGGAGCGTCATCGGCATTCGCAGCATCATTCAGAGCGGCGCCACGATTCGCAACAGCGTCGTGATGGGCGCCGATTTTTTCGAGCAAGACCGGCCGGGCGCCGCGGACGTTCCGCCAATTGGGGTCGGGCGCAATTGCGTAATCGATCGCGCCATCATCGACAAAAACGCGCGGATTGCCGACGGCGTCGTGATCACGCCGGAAGGAAAAGCCGCCAACTCGGACGCAGACAATTACTTTATTCGCGACGGGATCGTGATCGTGCCAAAGAACGCCGTCATTCCGTCGGGATTTTGGATCTGACCCGTACTAGCAAGAAAATCCACTGTCGATCTTGAGATCCGCTCAGCGCCTGTCGCTGAAGTTTGCGAATTGGCTGCCGCCGCCCTCCCATTTTTCCTGTTTGTTCCAGGGCAACGCGGATTCCGGTTTGGCATCGGGATCCTTGACCAACGCGACGTTCTCTTTTTGGCTCGCACACGAAACCAACGTGCTCACCGCGACCAGTAACAAAACGGCCGCGACCTTTCTCTCCTGCTTACGGATTTGCGCCAGCATAAATAACAATGTCTCCAGGTTGCACTTGGACGCCTCGCGCCAACGTGCTGGTGATGATATCGCCGATAGCGGTCGCCGGTTCAACTGAAGAAATACGAATTTTTCCAATAAAGGTGCCATCTCGCACGATCAGCATCTCGGAGTGCCGCTCGACACCGTTACGCCCCCCCAGGTTGAGGACGACGAAATTGTAAGCCTGGTTGACCGCCAGGACGGCGCCCCGGACACCGATCTTTCCATGCGCCATGGCTCGCCGCTTTTTTTCGTCTTCGAGCTGTGAGGAACGGTCTCTAGCAGTTCGCACTGTTTCGGAGAGAAGGCTTTTCTCCCGCTCGGCGGCTTCCAGTTGTTGGCGGGCATCATCCAGCTGCGCCTGGAGCTCGACACTGGACGGTGCGCCGGGATTGGCCGAGGCGGGCTGCTTTTCTTCGATTTGCTTTTGTAATGTGAGGATCTCCGCTTCTTTATCCTGAAGCCTGGCTTCGAGTTGCTTCTTCTCGTTCAGAATTTGCGTCAATTGGCCTTCGGCAGCTCCGGTTTTCGCTTCGCCCTCGGCGAGTTTGGTTTGCTCGGTGGCAATCGTCGATTGGCGCGCCTTAAGTTCCTTGTCGTGCTGAAGGCGAGAACGCTCGGCGGCGTCGCGCGCGGTTGTGGCTTGGGCCGTAGCTGAACGTAGCGTTTTTACTTTCGCAATATTGAGCCCACCAAAAATCGCAGCGGCCAAGAGTAGGAAAAAGGAGGCGCCGATCAGCGTTTTCGGACTGGGAGCAAAATTGTCGGACCGGGACAGCACAACGAATTCTTTAATAGGAGGCGCGGACAAAATGCAATCCTGGATTTCGTAAGTTTTCTGTTACGTTGCTTGCGCGCGGCATCCTTCGCCCCTATAGCAAGACGTGGGTCAGCAGCACCGAGTTCGAAAGAAACGTATACGTCGAAGGGCGTACCTGAAACGCAAGAAAAGGACCATGCGTTCAAAACAGCGCGAATCGCCGAAACAGCGAAGTCGAAAAGAGCCGGCCGCGGCGGAATAGATCGACATCTCGCTTCCGGCACGCGCGCGACTTACAATATCGAGTGCCTGTGCGGTACCTCATTGTTGACGGCCACAGCATCATTTTTGCCTGGTCCGAATTGCGGAAACTGCACGCCCGACGTCCGTCCCTCGCGCGCGAGGCGTTGATCAAGGAACTCCGCCAGTATCAAGACTGGACGGGCGTGAATGTCGCGGTTGTTTTCGACGGGCGCGGCGCGTGTGTGAGCGAGCAGTCCGATCGGCACGATGTGCAAATCTTCTACGCCCACCGTGATCAATCCGCGGATGCGATTATTGAGCGACTCGCGAGCAAATATGCCTCGCGCTTCGAAATAATGGTTGCGACTTCGGATTCTCTTGAAATGGAAACCGTCAACGCGAGCGGTGCGGCTTGCCTTTCGCCTGATAGGTTGCGCAAGCTTTTGGAAGCAGTCGAAAAGCGCTGAGTCAAGCAGCTCCAGCGAGCGCTGGTTGCTGACCGTTGAAAGGGACGCTGCGTTTGCGCTGCTGACAGGTCGCAAGGACTCGCGCGAGCACGCAGTAGAGTTGTTCGATGGGAAGATTCTTGCTCACATAACCGTTGGCGCCTGCGTGGAGGGCCGCCTGCATTTGCTCTTCGTCGTAACCAACCCCGGTGAAAACAACGATCGGAAGCGTCGAATTCAGCTCGCGGATAAAGGCGATGAGCGAGATCCCGTCTACTTTCGGCATCTTAAGATCGACAATTGCTACTTCGCAGTCGTTCTCGGACAGCCAGGCAGCGGTCTGGAAGCCATCGGTCAAAGCGCAGCAAGTGTGGCCCTGCTGGCGCAAATAAGTGACCAAAAATTTAGCGATACCAGGGTCATCATCGATGATGAGGAACTGGAAGTATTCGCGTTTGGCCGGCTTCATCTTTATAATTTCCATAATTAGCAAAGCACTATCCTTGCCACCTTGAACCCTCTCCGCCACTTTCCGCTGCTGGCTGCTGTCTCCTATAGCCCAAGCTTTTTCTCGAGCGCTTTGACTCGATCGAACAGTTTGCCCAACCGATGAATCCAGGCAATCTGCCGCTTCGCCTCCGGTAACGGCACGGCTGGCGAGCCAAACCACGCGCCACCGGGGAGATCTTTCGAAATCCCACTCTGCGCCGCGATAACGGTGTTGTCGTCAATCGTGAGATGGCCAATGACGCCAACCTGTCCGGCCATCATCACTTTTTCTCCGACCCGAGTGCTGCCGGAGATTCCGGTTTGGGCCGCAATAACGGAGTTTTTTCCTACGATTACATTGTGCGCGATCTGCACGAGGTTGTCGATCTTCACGCCTTCCTGGATCCAAGTCCGGCCGAATCGAGCGCGATCAATCGTCGTGTTCGCGCCGATCTCTACGTCGTCATCGATTTGAACGATTCCGATTTGCGGATTTTTTTTGTAACGACCATCGACCAATTCGAATCCGAAACCATCCGCGCCGATCACTGCACCGCTATGAATAATAACGTGCGCACCGATTCGCGTTCGTTCGCGAATGGTTACGTTTGGATAAATCAGGCACGACTCGCCGATAATGCTTTCATGTCCAACGTAAGTGTTGGCGCCGATCATTGTGTTGTCACCAATCGCTGCACGCGACTCGATGACCGCGTGCGGTTGAATGGAGACGCCGTTTCCGAGTTTCGCAGTCGGATCAACCACCGCCGTCGGATGAATGCCTGGCGCGAAGGAGATCGGTTTCGGTGCGAGTTTTAAAACGACCTGTTCGAACGCTTTCGAAGGGTTTTCGACTCGGAGTTGCGCGGCAGCGGTTTGCTCACAAAAATCGAGGGGAACAAAGATCGCCGATGCGCGTGTCTTTCGTAGGCGGGCCCTATAGCGCGGATCGGCATAAAACGTGATCTCGCCCGCAACTGCTTCGGAGAGTGCAGCAGCGCCGCTGATTTTTTCGGTCGGATCACCGCGCAATTCTCCGCCGCAAAGGGCCGCGAGCTCTTGAAGAGTAAAATTCACGTGGTTTGAAAGAGCGCCAGCAACATCAGCGGTAACGATGTTGATCTAAGCTTTGATGCTTGCGCGCACCGTATCCAGTTGGCCGGCCGAACCAAGTTTCTCGTTTTTGTGCGCGATGAAGTTGGCATACTCCTCGACGAAAGTTTTTCCTGGCGGGCGAAAATCGAATTGTTCGGGATGATCGCGGAAGAATTCGCGATGGACGCGCGTCCAAACTAGGCGTCCGTCAGTGTCGATGTTTACTTTGGTCACACCTAGCTTCGCGGCGGGCAGATATTCTTCCTCATTCACGCCGCGGGCGGATGGATCGAGTTTGCCTCCAGCTGCGTTGATGCGTTCAACCTCCGATTTCGGAACGCTCGATGACCCGTGCATGACGATTGGAGTGGGGGGCAGGCCCGCTTTCTTTACCTTGTCGCGAATTCCTTCAATCACGTCAAAGTGCAACGATTGTTGACCCTTGAATTTGTACGCTCCATGGCTCGTCCCAATTGCGGCGGCGAGCGAGTCGCATTTCGTTTGTTTGATGAACTCCACCGCCTCGTCCGGATTCGTCAGGCAAGCGTGCCCTTCATCTACTTTGATATCTTCTTCTACGCCGCCCAGGCGCCCGAGCTCGGCTTCAACGCTGATGCCTTCGGGATGCGCCTTGTCCACAACGCGTTTTGTGATCGCGACATTTTGTTCAAACGACTCATGGCTGGCATCGATCATGACCGAGCTATAAAACCCGGAGGCGATGCAATCGTAACAAGCTTCTTCGTCGCCATGATCGAGATGGACCGCAAAGATTGCGTCGGGAAAGATTCCCTCAGCTGTGCGAATGATGGCTTCCAGCATTCGCTTGTCGGCGTATTTCCGCGCGCCCTTCGAGAGTTGAATGATGAACGGTGCTTTGCTTTGCACGTTGCCGCGGAAAAGCCCGAGACATTGCTCCATGTTGTTGATGTTGTAGGCGCCGATAGCAAACTTGCCGTAGGCCACCTTGTAGAGTTGAGCAGTAGTGACGATCATAAACGCGGGAAAAACGCTGATTTGCTTTTGCGAAGCCTCAAATCGCTGGCCGCAAATCGCAACTCGAAATTTTCGTTAACCCTGGCCGCTCGTTGCGGGCAAGAGCACGCTGACCTGCGTTCCTTTTGAGGTCGAATCGACTTCTACCCGGCCGTGATGATCAAATACCGTTCGTTTCACGATCGGCAGACCGAGACCCATTCCTCGCGGTTTGGTCGTGCAAAACGGTGAAAAGATTTTCTCTTTTATTTCCGGAGAGATGCCGGAGCCATTATCGCGCACGGTCACAACCACCGCGGCGGGATGTTGTCCTTCCCGGACTGGTTTCGCCGAAAGTGTGATGCGCGGCTTGTTGCGATCCGCGCTGGCTTCGGCGGCGTTGGCGACAAGGTGGGCGAATGCTTCAGCCAGAGCCGCCTCGTCGCCCAACACGCGCGGCAGATTGCTGGGCAATGACGTTTCCAATTCCACTTTCCCGTTGATGCCATAGCGAGACCTGGCAATTTCCACGCCCTTTTTGACCGGTGACCGAACGTCGATTGGTTTAAACACAAGCTCGGGTGGATGCGCGAAATTGTTGATCTGGGTAATAATTTTATCCAGACGATCGATCTCGCTTACCACAATCTCGTTGAATTCCTTGCGAAAATCGGCGTCGTCGAAGCGTTCCGGCAGGAGTTGCGCAAAGGTCTTGATCGCCACCAGCGGATTGCGGATTTCGTGAGACATGCTCGCGGCCAAGTCGGTCCAAAACGTCGCTCGATCGAGCAAGGCTTGTTTTTCGCGCAAAGTTTCCTGCGCAGTCAGATCCTGAATCACAGCGACGGCACCAAGGGGCGAGCCGTTGCCGGCAAGCTGTCGCGTCTCCACAGAAAGCGATCGCTGCGTGTTATTGTCGATCCAATGTTGCGGCGGCATCGGCGTTTTCGATTCCAGCGTTTCGCGCAACAAGCCAGCGAGTCTGGTGCCGACACTTTCAACCGGTTTATTCAAAGCGGCGGTGCCGGACAGACCGAGAGTTTTTTCCGCCGGCGGATTAAACCACCGAATAATGGCGTCCTCATCGATGGCGACAATGCCGGGTGGAATCGATTTCAGGAGTGTTTCGGCCAGCGTTTTTTGAACAGTCGCTTCCTCGTAAAGAAGAGCATTTTCGAGAATGGTCGAAACGTGTTCGGCCAGCGCCGTAAGGCCTTCCAGATCCCGGTCATCGAAAAGCCGCCCGGTGACACGTGGTCCAAAGAAAACCCAGCCGATGATGGAGCCGCGCGCATAAAGCGGCACGATCGCTTCGGCCCCGAACATGTCGAGCGCGCGCCGCATGATTGTGCGCTGCCTGTGATCTTGAGTTCGAAGAAGATTGGCGCGTGAAATGAGATGGGCATGTGATTCAAACCAGCGCACCAGCGCGTCGCGCTCTCCAAACTGCAATTCTTCGGTTTCGGGCAAGCAATGCAGCCCAGCGCGCAGCTGATAGGGATCTCCTTTGCGGGTTCGCGAAAAAAGTCCCACGCGACTTACGCCGGCCGCATCGGCCAACGCTTCGACAACGGTTGTCACAAGCACCTCGATATTGTCCAAACGACGAAGGACTCGCGGAAATCGAAGCAATGGAAACGTCTGTGTTACGTCGATCGGCTGTTGTGTTGCTTCGCCCTTGCGGGAGATTTCCGGCGTCATTGCCGATGTCTCGCGCAAATCGCGGTTTTCCTGTGAAAGTTTCACATAATCGAAAGCGCGCCCGAGCAGGGCTTGAAAACGGCGTCGTTCCAGGCCGATCTCTTCCGCGGCGTAAATTCCAAACTGCTCGGCTTCGCGTAACGTTTCGGATTGCCCAACACCGAATGCAATGATCAAAACTTCAGGCTGCTCATTTTGGATTTGATCGATTAGTTCGCGGCACTCTTTCGAGCGTAAGTCCATCATTAAGACGGACTGGCCCGTTTGTTGCAGCACAGATTCGAGACGATCGGGGTCGTTCACATGCCGCAGTTGCGACATGCTGCGCAAAAATGCTCTCGTCCGGCGAACAAGCTCGGCATCCTGAGTATATAAAATGCAAATCGGAGCGGGCGTCATGCGGCAGCCACCTTGCTGTCAAACCGCACTAACGGGAGCAAAATGTGAAACGCGGTGCCCTTTTCCAGTTCGCTCTCGACTTCGATCTGTCCTCCATGCTCCTGGATGATTCCGTGCACAACCGATAAGCCTAATCCGGTTCCGTAATCTTTGGTTGTGAAGAATGGATCGAAGACGTGCGGAATATCTTCCGCGCGAATTCCTTCTCCGCTGTCGCGAATCGTGATCCGGAAAGCTTCGCGCGCTTCGCTATTTCCGCTACTTTCGCCATTCAAGTAAGTCAGGGCGCTGACCCATTGTTGGTCCGAGCGGATCTCGGTCTTCACCGACAATTCACCATGCGTTTTCATCGCATCCATTGCGTTTAAAAAGAAGTTGAGAAAAACCTGCTCCAGCTGGTCGGCATCGCCGTGGATAGTGTCAGTGTCTGCGCGCCATGAGCGATTCAATTTAATGTCTTTTTGATAGAGTCGGTGGCCAACCAGTGTGAGCGCCTTTTCCAGAATCTCATGCGCATGGAGCGGTTTGAGAATCGGTTTTGCTGGTCGCGCAAAACGAAGCAGCTGATTAACGAGCGAGTCAATTCGGTCGATCTCGTGCCCGATCAAATTCGAAAACGTATCGCGAAAATCGGAATCCTGGTAGCGCTCTGGCAGCAATTGAGCAAAGGTTTTAAGCGAGACCAGCGGATTTTTGATCTCGTGCGCCATTCCTGCCGAAAGCGTTCCCAGACTGGCGAGTCGGTCGCTGCGGCGAATCTGCAGTTCGAGGCGTTTAATGGCGGTGATGTTCGTTAACACCATTAGCGCCCCCAGTACTTGTCGATCTTGTCCGTGAAAAATCGACGTACTGGCGCGGATGATCACGTCCCCTGTTCCGACCCGCAGAGCTATCTCGCGGTTTTCCTGGCTCTCGCCCGTGCGCAAAGTCGTGATTAGCGGTTCTGCCAGCTCGAGCGGAAGCGCAGCCAAGTCGACTATCTCTTGCGCGTTTAATCCGGTGATTTGGCCAGCCTCGTTATTGAAAACGGTCACGCGTTCGTCCGTTCCCGCCGCAATAACCCCGCTGGTCAGATTTTCGAGCAAAGTTTCGTTGTAGATCTTGGCGTTTTGGACTTCCGTGAAAAGCTCTGCGTTTTCAATCGCGACTGCGAGTTGCCCGCACAAAACCTGAAGGGCGCCTTGTTCGGTCGCGCCGTAAATGCGGCCGGATTTTCGGGCCCCAAGCAACAATACGCCGGCCAGATGATCCCGCGCGAAAATTCCCATCGCCAGCGCAATTTGAAGCGAATCCAATTGCCGCATCACTCGCTGAAGTTGCGGCGTTGGCCTCGCACGATGCAGCTCATCCATAACTATCGGCTCACGATTTGATTCCAATTCGGTGATCGTCGCCTGGTCGCGACTCAGCTCCAAACAATAACGGGCCCCGGGTTCGACCATTGGATAACGCTGCGAAAATCCCTGCTTGTCTGGAAGAAGGATGAAAACCCGTTCGGTGCCAACCGCCTCGGCGACGGTGTTGGCGAAACGATCGAGCAAATCGCGCAGTGTCGTTACTGACGCCAGGATTTTGGCCGCTTTACTAACAGTTGCGCGAAAATCGAGTTGATGTGAACCGATGAAAAGCCGCTCCGCCAGTCGCTGGGAGATACCACGGGCAGGAGCCATGGCAAAGGCGATCACAACCGCGGCGGCTACATGTGCGACTGTATGCGCATTTGGAACGGAAGAACGCAGCGCAGTTGCCACTAGCCACCACACCAGCGCGTAAAGCGCGAGCAAATATGTGGCGAGCAACACATAGGAAATAAGTCGCCGCAGCAAGACGCCCACTTCCATCATTTTGCGTGTCGCAATTCCGTAGGCGACAACGATGCTGAAGAAGACGACTCGGAATGGAGCAAACCAAGAAAGCTGCGACGGCCTAAAAAACCCACCCAAAAGAAGCGAAAGTGGCAACGAGACTACCACTGCGGCAATGCCTCCGATCAATATGAATGCGATCTCTGTTCGCTCGCCGCCTGTAGTTCGTCTCAGATCGCGCCATGTAGTAACGCCGAGTAAAGCAATCGCGCCAACAAAATAACTAACGTAAATGTACACCCCTGGGCCGTATATTGGGACTGGCGTCGGTTGGCTCCCAACCCGCAATATTCGCACCCCCTGAAGGAAAAATTTTGTCTGGCACAAGACAATAATTGCAGCGGTCACGATTAGCCAAACGCGCGACTGGCCAAGAATACTCCGCCAATCACTGTTGGCGCGGCCAATGGACAAGCGTAAAAGATTTAACATCGCAATAATCAGAATCCCGGCCGAAGAGGCTTCGCGGATTCCAATCTGTGCTGCCGGAAGACTTGTCGCGGTGAGTATATAATACAAACTGGCCAGCCATGCTGCTGCAGCTAAAGACAAAAGCAAAAATGCCTGATTAGACTTTCGATGCCGGTTGGCTAGAAAGACAGTTAATCCCAGTGCTAACTGAGTTAGCAACGCGATCAAAATTGCGAGGGTGGAGCCGATCATCTGTGATTAGGTCGCGAGACCACCAGTGAACTGGCGCTGCCTCCCAAGCCTCGGACATTCATCAAAATGCAATCCAACTTTGCTTTTCTTGCTCGCAAAGGCACAAAATCTAAATCGCATTCTGGGTCCGGCAGCTCGCAATTCGTTGTCGGCGCGATAATCTGGTCGCGGAAGCTTAAGGCGCAGGCGGCCAGTTGCAACGGGCCTCCCGCCGCCAGTGGATTGCCGGTGACACCTTTGATTGAACTGATCGGAATTGAATAAGCGCGCTCACCAAAAACTTCCTTAATATAACGCACTTCAGCTGCGTCGAGAACGGGATGGCCCGGTCCATACGCCGAAATATAATCGATGTCATTTTCTGATCGGCCGGCATTTGCCAACGCCAGTCTCATCGAATCAGCCAATCCTGAAGCTGGATCGTCTGGGCCGCGGTCCCTTTGCCTAGCGTATCCATTGATCTCCAAGTAGATCTTTGCGCCTCGAGCTTCAGCTCTTTCTAAGGTCTCCAAGACAAACATTCCCGCGCCTTCCGAGATCACCCCTGAGTCGCGCTCGATGTCGAATGGCCGGCTTGCTTTCTCAGGTTCTCTGTTGCGACAAGAACTCAACCCAGTCGCAATAAAGGCGGCGAATGTATGTTTTGTAATCGGCGCGTCAGCTCCGCCCGCGATCGCCAATTCCGCCGCGCCAGATCGAACCATGTCCGCGGCCAGCGCGACCGCATCCAACCCGGATGGGCAGGCAGAAGAAACTGTTGCGGCATGGGCGCGTGCACCAATTCTATCAGCGATGGCATTCGCGGCCGCTTGAGGCGTTAAAGCGCCCACTGCCGTTGGAGACATGCCATTCCCTCCTCGGCGATCAAAATCACTGATTGATCGTTCGATAATGTCCATCGCGCTGGTGCTTACTCCCACAATAATAGGTGTCGGACTGGGCAAATCAGCCTCGCTAATTTCGAGACCCGCATCTTCGAGCGCCAACATAGTCGCGGCGTAGGCGAACTGGGTGTGACGCGCCATCCGTTTCGGTTTCAACTCCGGCTCGATGTAATCGTGCGGGTCAAAATTTTTTACTTCACCGGCAATCCGGCTCTTTAGATCGCTCGCATCAAATAGCGTAATTGGGCCGATCCCGCTCCGGCCGGTGACGAGCGATTCCCAGAATTCGTCGTTGCCAATCCCATTCGGCGCCAGAATTCCCATCCCGGTGATGACGACGCGGTTTCGCTTCAGCATTTTTGGTGCTCCAGTGCGCGCAAACGCCTCGTGAAGAAAGTTCGTGCCTTCGCCACCGCAAAGTCTGGGGGGCTGGCGGTTAACTGATTGTCGATCTTTTCGGGCACGAACGAATCACCCGGCATTCTAAACGCTACATTAACTCCAGTCATTATATTTTTTGCGCCACAAACAGATCACTTATTCACTAAAGCCGGGAACTTATTCACAAGTTGCACCTTGCATGCCAACGATTTCTGCTTCACCGTTCGCCCGGCTGAGCTAGATGAATTTGCGCCTGACTTTTTTGCTTCTCTGCCCCGTCCGCGGCATGCCCCTAGCTTCAATTGCCGCCGACGCCTTATGACCGCCGCGACCGAACTCCCGCAAATCCTTGTGATTGATGATGAAATGGGACCGCGCGAAAGCTTGCGCATGCTCCTGAAACCAAATTATCAGGTGCACACGGCCGATTGCGTCGAGGCCGGCCTCAAACTCCTGAAAGAGAAACAACCGGACACGATTGTCATGGACATTCGGATGCCGGGAATGAGCGGGATCGAGGGTCTACGTCAAATCCGCGAGATCGATCCGAATCTCTCAGTCATCATGCTTACCGGTTTCGGCGCACTCGACACGGCCAAGGAGGCCCTGCGACTCGGCGCCAACGATTACATCAGCAAGCCGTTTGATGCTCATGAAATGCAGCAGGTGATTAATCGCAATGTCGAACGTACGCGCGCGCATCGGACCAGCGAAAATGCGGCCGCCGAGATTAAAGAATTAAACAATCGTTTGCTTCAGCAACTGGCGCAGAAAGAGCGGCTGGCCGCGCTCGGCCAAGCGTCCGCGGAATTTGTTCACGATCTCGGCAATCCTCTCACTATCGTTTGGGGATATGTCCAGCTGCTGGCGCGGCGTCTCGAAAAATCTGAGGAGGATGAGAGCGCCAGCTCGGTCAAAGAATTAAAAATCATCGAGCAACATGTGCGCACCTGTCGTGAATTGCTTACGATGTGGCAGAGTTACGGCAACGTCGAAGCTTCGCCGCCCAAACAAATTTCAGTTTCGGGTATTCTTTGCGAAGTCCTGAAAGGAATTGCGCCAATGGCGACCGAAAGCGGCGTCGAGCTCAACGTCACCATCTGCCAAGACCCCTGCACTCTTTTAGGCGACGCTGTACAAATCAGCCGCGCTATTCAGAACGTGGTCGTCAATGCGGTGCAAGCTTCCGCCGACAAGAAAGGAAAAGTCACGGTTGTCTGCGCGCAAAAAGATTTCTATGTCGATCTTCGCATCGAAGACACGGGTGCTGGGATTCAACCGACGCAACTCCCTAGAATCTTCGATCCTTATTTCACAACCAAGCAGGCCAAGAGCGGCACCGGGTTGGGCCTCTATATCACCAAAAAAGTTGTCGAAGACCATAACGGCTCAATCAAAGTAGACAGCACCCACGGCGTGGGCACAGTTTTCACGATTCGTCTCCCGCTCTCGGCGAGTTAAATGGTCGGCTGATTCGCACCTGCCGTAGCCGGCCTTCCCGCGCGGTTTCACTTGTCAGTTCCCCCGCGTTTGGTTTTGCTGAACGCGTGTCATACCGCGTCGCGCCAATTTTTTTGATTCGTTTAGCTGGCGCGCCGTTCGACACGGTCGAACGTTTGGCCACTCCTGTCACCGCCAACACGGTTCGCGATCTGCTGGTTACGCAAGAGAAAATCGACCCGGGCGATGAGAAGGGCTTGGCGATAACGCTTCACGACGAGCTCGACGCCGCCCGAAGATCATTGCTCGGTTCCGCCCGCACGATTTTGCCGCGCTATTTGATCTTTGGTGCGGAAGGAATGCGTGACCGCATTTCGTCTTTGTTGGAAATCAATCCGGATGCTGCGCTTCCCGCACGCAACTCGCGCAGCCGCGAACGTGAGCGCCACCTCGTGCTTTATCTTCAACGCATCGCGGCGAAAAACGACACGTTTAGTGAGTTCGGACCTTCCGGTTGGGGCAAAATTGGCAAAAACGTTTCCGGAGTCGGATTGAAGCCGGAGCCGGGTATCGCAAAACGCGAAGCATTCCTGGAACGATGGACTGCTCACGCCGTCGCGGCGGCGATTAACGCCGATCCGGAAAACTCAAATCCAAAGCTAACCGTGCCCGCGCTTGAACCGCACGCTGTGGAAATTTTGCTCGAGGACGTGAAAAATTGGCTTCCAAGTCCGGCTCGCGACAAATGGCTGTCGATTTTGGAGGCATTAGTCGTTCTCCCGCAGAAATTTGTCGCGACGACCGACACACAAGATCGACAATCGATTCTGGACGAAGCGCAAACGTCTTTGCAATCAATCGGCGCTGCACCAAAACATGGCGATCGTTTTCTCTACGCCGCGAGCAATCCCATCGGCGAAGAATGTTTTCGCGAATGTCATTTCGAAATTAACGAAAGCTTGATCGATGAAGTCGTCACTCCGGCCGAACCGTGGATCGACCTCTGGCGCGACAGCTATGCGTTCATTGCTTCTCGCGTCGCCGCCGGTTTGCGCGGGATCATGGAAAGGGCCGGGGCAAAAAGCGGAGTCATGCCGTTGCCCGAATTCTTGCAAGCATGCGAAGCGGCGAAACTCCCGCTGACCGGACCAGGCCTGGTCGCGCTCGCAGTCATGGCGTTTCAAGAAGTGAAAGCTGCCTTTCGGAAACGCTTGCAGCCACGTGTTGATCTTAGTGAATACGAACTTACGGCCGGGGATTGTCATGTCGTGCGGGACAATTTCGATTATCCGAAATTCGACGAATACACTTATCCGTCAGCCGATCTGCAATTGGCCGCGACTTCAATTGAAGCGATCGAGCGCGGCGATTATCAATGGATACTGGCCGAGCTTCATCCGCCAATCGCAATGCTTCATCATTGCATGTTCTGGAGTTGCCCGGACAAAGAAACGCTCAGTCGCGCGTTAACGAGTACGACGTTCAGTCGGCCGAATTTTCACTTCGGTTTTTTCGCAGCCGATTTCACCGCGCATACCACCGTGCGTTTGTTCGATGCGATCCCGGAGCTTGCAAACTTCGTCGCGCCGCAACGTGGGCACCCAAAATGGAAAAAGACTTCACCGGCGGATGCGGAAGTTTATATCGATGAAGCAACCGGTGACGTTTGTGTGCGCAGGATCGACAATCACGAACATCTCGGATCGTTTGCGCGTGCGTGGGTGATTCCGCTCGGCTTTCATCCATTTCAATTTGGAATGGCTCCGCACACACCTCGTTTGCGTTGCGGGAAGGTGATTGTGCAACGTCGCAGCTGGACCGTGAAAGCCCACGATTTGATCCCGGGCAATTACACCGGCGTATCAAATCAGTTGGTCGTCGCCGTTGAAAGATTGCGCGCCGATAGAAATTTACCGCGCTTTATTTACATTCGTCCGACCGAGCAAGCCTTGCGTCGGAGCGGGGCGGAAGGTCGCGACAAAGATACCAAGCCAGTCTTTGTCGATCTTGAGAGCTATTTGTTTCTGGAAATTTTCCACCGCTGGCTCATTAAAGCGGGCGAGATCGAAGTAACGGAAATGTTGCCTGACCCGGAACATTTGTTTTGGAAAGAATCGAATGGTCGCCACAGCTTTGAGCTGCGCACATTAATTGTCCCGCGTTCATGAAAATTGTCGCGATCGCAAATCAAAAAGGCGGAGTCGGGAAGACAACGACCGCGGTGAATCTCGGCGTCGCTTTGGCGGAAAAAAAACTGCGCGTTCTCTTAATTGATCTCGATCCTCAGGCGAACGCGACCAGCGCGCTCGGAATGCACGAAGTGGAAGGCGAGAGCATATATGAATCGCTTCTTGGCGGTGCGTCCATCGCGAACAAAATATTGCCGACTCGCCTCAATCAGCTATTTATCATTCCCGCCGATCTCGATCTCGCCGGCGCGGAAGTTGAGATTGCTCGAATGCCGGACCATCTCACGCGTCTGGCCAGGACATTGTCTACCTTTCGTTCGGACGAAACGTTTAATCTCGTCCTTTTGGATTGCCCGCCGTCGTTAGGCATTCTCATGACCAACGCGCTGGCCGCGGCCGACGAGATCCTGACGCCGATCCAGTGCGAGTATTTTGCGCTCGAAGGTTTGGTCAAAATCGTGCGCGTGGTCGAGCAAGTGCGCGATTCAGGCGCGAACGATCAGGTCGAGATCGGCGGCATTGTCATGACAATGTTCGACAGTCGGACGAATTTGAGCGAACAAGTCGTAAACGAAGTGCGGCAGCATTTCGGCGAGCGCGTTTATAGAACGGTCATTCCTCGGACCGTGCGCTTAAGTGAGGCGCCGAGCTTCGGAAAATCGATTCTCGAGTACGACCCGAGCGGAGTCGGCGCCAGCGCTTACCGCTCCCTCGCGCGCGAATTCATCAAACGGCACTCTCTTTTCCCCATCGCGCGCGAGACCGAGAGAACACGTTTGTCAGAAAGCCTCGATGGATAGTCTGCTTCTTCAAACTCATTCCGATTTTTTCAAAACCGCAATAGCCGAGCAACATTCCATTGCTTCGGAGCATCGCCGCAAAGAGCGACGGCATGTTTGCATTTTGCCGCGCCAGAACTTTTTCCAGAACTCCGAGCGTCTGCTCGCGTGTATAAACCCCGAGCGAGAAACGCATGAAATCCTGGTTCGCCATTAACCCGGATAAAAGATCGACATCGTCTTGGCGGAATGGCCGCAAAGTAAGCGTGAAGTTTCCAGAATCATCATCGCTATGAATAAAGACGAATCGCGCATGAGTTGCGATTTATTAAGGAAAGATGCCGACGAAAACCGACGAATACGCGCGACCGGCGACGCCCCCGGACTCATCGAGCCTCTCGACCGTGCGAGAGGCCGCGCGGAATTGCACGGCCTGTCACCTGTACAAACGCGCAACGCAAACCGTTTTCGGCGAAGGCCCCAAAAAAGCGCCGATGATGTTGGTCGGTGAGCAACCCGGCGATTACGAAGATGTGGCCGGCAAACCGTTCGTCGGACCAGCCGGAAAAATCATGGATCGAGCTCTTGAAGAAGCCGGGATCGATCGCAAAGAAGTTTACGTCACCAATGCGGTCAAACATTTCAAATGGGAGCCACGCGGCAAACGTCGCATCCATCAGAAACCGAACTCGCGGGAAGTTGCAGCGTGTCGCCCTTGGCTCGAAGCGGAGTTGCGACTCGTTAGGCCGAAATTGCTTGTCGTTCTCGGCTCGACGGCTGGTCAGGCGATCTTCGGGCCTTCGTTTCGAGTCACGCGCGAGCGCGGGAAAGTTCTTTCTTCAAAGTTCGCGCCCAAAGTCGTGGCCACGGTCCATCCTTCGTCGCTGTTGCGGCAGCCAGATGAAGAATCGCGCCATCGCGAATATAAAAACTTCGTCTCCGATCTTCGCGTGGCGGTGAAAGCTTCTCACCACGACGAGTGACGCGACCTACTGGAGCCGGACGCAGAACAAATCGCCCTCGGCGCTCTGAATCTCTTCATTGTATCCGAGCAGCCGTAGATTTTGCTCTAGCTCGCGTGCCCCGTCCGGGTAACCGACGCGACTGACACACAGCGCACTGAAGCCGCGTCTCTTAACTTCGGCGACAGCGTCCAGCAAGGACAGCTTCTCCACATCGTGTTGCCATTGTTCGCGTGGACGTCCCTTCATTGAACCAAACGAGAACCGAAGATGGCGAGTGTAAAGGTAAGGCCGGAGATGGTCGTATGAACTTTCAGTGCGCAGAGGAGATTCCGGAAAGTCCATTACCGGGATTTGGAAGACCATCGCGCCCTCGGGAAAAGTGGATTCTATTTCGGCGACAAATTTTTCATCGGACGTTATGTGGCGCGTTATTGCGCCCTTTTCTTCCAGCGAAGGCGGCGTCGGGACTTGATCGAAGAGAATGATCACGCAGCAGACTCCAGCTGCAACAGCGGAAAATTGCGGTCGCGTGCGTCGACGTGTCAGCCAGTCGGCAGCGTAAAGGAGTGAAATGGCTAAAATAACAATACTCAGCCGGCAACCGGCTCGCAGGTAAGAAAACCCCGCTGCGGCCGCGATCGCGTTCAACCCGCCAGTAGTGAAAAACAAAAAGATCCAAAGCACTTGGAAGGCAGCCGCGGGGAGGTGCAATGAATTCCGGCTGATGGCGGCGCGAATCGCGCTCAGCAACAACAGCAACAGCGCACCTGTCCCAACGATTCCGAGGTACGATCCCTCATCGTGCAGTATCGCAACGTGTGCGCGCCATTGGGCAAAGTTGCGAAACGTCTCCCAGTGATGGTTGAGCGGCGGCACGAAAAGATCGAGGGCCTTCAGGGCATAGATTTCAACCCACTGAAATTCGCGGACAACGGCTCCTTGATTGCGACCAGAACGAATTTGGTAGAGCCAAGGGCTAAGGTTTATCAAGACAAGGCCCAACGCGGTGGCCGTGATAAACGACAGACCCGAAATCAGATGATTCAACTTGTGGGTGCGAATCAACATTACTGCCGCTGTGAGCAGAACGATTTGGCAAAAAACCGCGAAGTAATACGGATTCAGGAGTCCGGCCAAAAATCCAACGGCCATTCCGAACCAGAAGTGCTTCGAACCCGGTTTAATTCCGGATGGATCGGAGAGCCAGCGCCAGACCACCAGAAATAAAGGAACATGCCAGCACAAAGCGACCATCGGATGATCCGGCGACTCGGAAAAAATGAAGGACGCGAGCCCGAATGCGAGCGCGGCGGCGAACGACCAGAGAATGTCGATCTTATGATACCGAGCAACGAAATAAAATGTGATTCCCGCTAGCGTATGCCATAGAATTAAAGCGACGTTTAGCGCTGCGAATATTCCAACGACCCGCGCTAAAACACCAATTAAGTAAAGTGGAACGTACTCGAGATACGGCCAGTCGTTCCAATTCGCCCCATAAGGCGCGCCGAGTTCGGGAACAAACTTGGTGTGAAACGGCGCGAAGTGGCCGTCCCGAGCAGCCCGGACGAAAGCTGAATAGACAAGGATATCGGATTTGTCTCTTCCCGCATAAGGCCCGTCGTAAGTGGTCGGGAGATTCCAGTCCGCCACGGCGTACATAGAATTGGCGTAGCACCAACAGACCGCGATCAGTGCAACGAGCAGAATGATCGCGGTAATATCAGGCCAGTTCTTTTTTGTAGTCTGACCGACCAATTGCTGATTGTCGGGTTCGGTGTCGATCTTATGATGCAGACTTAAGACTTCGGCGTCGTCGACGCTTTTGGCGCCGGGCTCGCAGTTTTCTTTTCTGTCGGTCCAAGCTTTACAAATTTTGCCTCCAAAGTGCCGTCTGGGTTTTTCCAATAAGCGCCGCTCACTTCTTCATTATCAGCAATGTCCTTCATTGTTCCGGCCGCTGCGCCTTTCATGATGCCCGTCTTGTTCGTGACTTTAAAAACCCGCGTCGCTTCTTTGCCGCTAATCGTGAACGTTTTGTTCTTCTGATCGACTGCTGAAACCATCCCGTGGAAAGGAATTGGTCGATTCGCCTGCTTGCCTGGCGATGTCGATGCCGTGGGCGATGGGGAAGCAGAACTCGATTTTGTCGTCGTCTGTGCAGCAAGTGATAAGGAAAAAACGAGGGGAGCAATAATAGCCGCGGCAATAAGGTAAGTCTTTGATTTCATAGATTTGAGGCTGGTGGAATGGAGAATCAGTTGCCGGAATTTGCCAAGCTAAATGTGGAGGTAAGGGGATTCGAACCCCTGACCTTCTCATTGCGAACGAGACGCTCTACCAACTGAGCTATACCCCCGAAATCGGAGAAAGATTATCACGTCGATCTCGGCTTTCATCAAGCATTGTCCGCTCGGATTTGGAATGTGCTAGGGTCTGAAGGAAAAAATCTTGGCTTCGGCGATTGTTTCCGATACTATTTGGCAACGCCGCAGTTGAATGATTGCGACGCGAGGAGGTCCCCTTATGAAAAACTACAACTCGGGCGGCAAGCTGATCGTTCTTCTTTTTGCGGCAATCAATCTCGCCATCGTGGCAGCAGTTTCAGCTGGTAGTGGTTACGATTACTCACGAAGCGAATTGATGGGCAACAGTGGACTCACAATTTGGCGATCGGCAGATTTCGGCAACGACATAGGCCTGAGTATCTACATTGATGGGATTCCGATTACGACGCTTTCACGTGGTGAAGGTTATCGAGCCATTGTGCGGCCAGGTCATCATCAGCTGAGTGTTACTGATACCCCATCTCCCTACGGCAAAACGAAGTTTACGCATCGCACCATCGATCTGGTGCCCGGCCAAAATTACTCATTCACTGCTTTGTGGGAAGTCGAGACGATCCTTCTCGAAGACGGCGGCTATCAGTTTCACGGTTTCTACCGCTGAGCGACACTGCTGCTCCTCTTCCTCAGTCTCGAAGCACGGGAATCGCAGTTGTTCCTGAACCGAATTGCGTTTCACTGATCGCGACCTTCGGCGGCGGGGCCGAAATTGTCGGTTGATCCTTTGATTTGAGCGAATCGTTCAAGCTCGGCAGATCTTTCGTCAGCAACTGATCGAAGTCTTTCGTGACGTCCTGCAACTCGTGGCGCAGCGCGTCGATGTAAGCGAGCTGGTAATCGCCCGGCTTGCCCTCAAAGCTCAGCAATGCGCCGTAAAGCTGATCGGTGTGTTCGCGCAATCGTTCTTCACCGGTGATGGCGCCGCCTTCTTTCGTTGCGACGATTTTCTTGCGCACGTTCTCGATCTTGTCATCGAAGGCTTTGATGTTCTTTTTCAACGGATCATTTTCTGAAATCGTTGAAGAGGCTTTTGTCACGTCGCGTCGCAAGACCAAAATCCGGTCCATCAAGGCGCTTTCGTCGTTGAAGAGCGCGTGCACCTTCATGGCCGCGTCGTACTGCGCCTTGCGATCTTCCAGCGTAAATTTGGCGCGCCGATCCAAGCCGACCGTGAACTTGGTCTCGTACGCTTTTCCGGCTTTTGTCAGGCGAACCGTGTAATCGGCGGGAACAAGACGAGGACCGCGTGTGCCAGCGCCAGCAATTTGCGCGGCGGGGGGGACGCGCGGCGGTTTTTCGCGCATGCTCCAAGTTACCCGATTCAACCCCGACCGTTTGCTCGCCGGAACTTCATCGACGACGCGTTTAGCTGAATCGAGGATTTCGATTCTCAATTTTCCAAACAGATGACGCGTTTTCTGATAATACGTAATGACCGCAGCGTCCGGCGGATTGTCACCGACAAACACGGCGTCGCCGTTGGCCCAACCGCCACTTCCTTCAATGCGTTGCTGCACCGGCCGCGCGGAAACGAATGCAACATCCTGTGAGGTTACATCATTCGTTAGGTTACGAAGCGGGACAATGTCGTCGACGATCCAAATGCCCCTGCCGTGCGTCGCCAGGACAAGATCATTCTCGCGCGGTTGAATCGCCAAATCGCGAACGGCGACGGCCGGGAAATGATTGCCTTTGAACTGGGCCCAGTTTTTTCCGCCATCGATGGACACCCACAAACCAAACTCGGTCCCGAGAAAAAGCAGATCCGGTGTCTCCAAATCTTCCTTAATCACATGCGCGTAACCGCGAACGCCTTTGGCATCCTGCGCATTGACGAGCGGCGTCCACGTTTTCCCGTAATCCGTCGTGCGAAAAACGTACGGCGACATGTCGCCGAATGTATGTCGATCAAACGCGGCGTGGGCCGTGCCTGCATCGAAGTTGCTGGCTTGCACCCAGCTCACCCAGGAATTTTTCGCGATGCCGGGAATATTACTGACGACGTTGTTCCAGGTTTTTCCGGCGTCGCGGGTGACCTGAAGATTGCCATCATCGGTCCCAACCCAGATCAGATTTTTGTCTTTGGGCGATTCGCTGATCGAATAAATCGTGGTGTGCATTTCCGCAGACGAATTGTCCACCGTCACGCCCCCGGACTGTTCCTGCTTTTGTTTTTGCGGATCGTTTGTGGTCAGATCGGGCGAAATGCGCTCCCAGTTTTGGCCGTGATCGCGCGAGCGAAATAAAAACTGCGCACCGATGTAAACCGTTCCCTTCTCGTTAGGCGAAAGCGCGATCGGCGTATTCCAATTATAACGCAGCTTCTCGTTGTAATTCGGCCGCGGTTTAATGTTGCGCGCTTCGTGGGTCCGGCGGTTGACTCGCGCGATTTCGCCGCCCTGATATTCCGCGTAAATGTAATCGGCATCCGCCGGGTCTGGGAACATCCAGAATCCGTCGCCACCATACATATTTTCCCAACGATGGTTGGTGATTCCGCCCGGATATTGCGAATCGCCCACCCACGAACTGTTGTCCTGAAGGCCGCCGTAGACCCGATACGGATCTTCGTCGTCAACGCTCACGTGATAAAATTGCGACACGGGAAGATTTTCCCCTTTCCACCATTTGCTTCCGCCGTTGTAGGAATACCACATCCCGCCGTCATCTCCGGCGAACACGGTCTGCGGATTCGTCGGGTCGATCCAAACATCGTGGTCGTCACCGTGACTTCCCTGGAAACCGCCAACCATAGCGAAACTCTTTCCGCCATCTTCACTCAAAATCAGCGCGCCGTCGGGCTTGAAAAGCCGGTCGGGATTTTTTGGATCGACAACCAGCCGCGCGAAATAAAACGGACGCCACACCATCCAATTGCTTTTGTCGCGCTGCTCCCAGGTCGCGCCGCCATCATCGGAAACGAACAGCGCGCTCGCCGGCGATTCCACAAAACAATAAACGCGTTTTGAATTTGAAGGCGCGATTGCGACCGCTAGCCGGCCATAAGGCTTTTTCGGAAAACCTTTGTTAGCTTCCGGCGTAACTTCAGTCCAAGTCTCGCCACCATCGTTTGAGCGAAACAATCCGCTCGCAGAAGGCTTGTCGGGTCCGTCGCCGCCGGAACGATATTCCCAGCCTTTACGCCGGAAATCCCACATGCAGGCGAACATGGTGTTGGGATTCGTCGGATCGATCGCGACATCAGTGCAGCCGGTGGAGAGATTTGCTCCCTTTAGAACTTGTTTCCATGTTTTGCCGCCGTCGCTTGTCTTGTAGAGACCGCGATCCGCTGAATCGCTCCAGAGCGCGCCCGGCACTGCAGCGAAAACCGTATCGCTCTTTCCGGGAGTCACCGCGATCCGCCCGATGCGCTCCGATTTTTCCAATCCAACGTGGTTCCAAGTTTCGCCTCCGTCGCTGGATTTATAAATTCCGTCGCCGATCGCAACGCTGTTGCGTGTCCACGACTCCCCGGTCCCAACCCAAACATTTTTGCCGTTGCTCGGATCGATCGAGATCGCGCCGATCGATTGCACATCCTGCTCGTCAAACACTGGGCGATATCGGGTGCCGCCATCGTCCGATTTCCAAACGCCGCCGCTGGCGGCGGCGACAAAGAGGGTGATTTTTCCAGACGGTTCGTGGACTCCGGCAATCGCTGAGATGCGTCCGCTCATCGCGGCTGAGCCGATATTGCGCGCGCCCAAGCCGGAAATGGTCGCGGAACTGAATGTCGGCTGCTGCGCGGGCGAACTAGTCGCGGCAAGGCAAATCGCAACAGCGAGCGTTAGTGCAGAAAGAGTTTCCCTCACCTCAATCCTGTCCCACAGGGAGAGGCGGTTCCTTCTTCCCGAGGGAGAAGACGACGATGAGGGCTCCGACCAAATAAATCGCGGCAGCGATTTCACTTCGAAACCGACTGAGAAAAACTTTTGTAAGCGCATGATTGAAAAGAATTATTTCGTAGCTGTTGTCGGAAAATGAAAGATCGCGTCCTCGATCGGCACATTGGCTTCAGCTTTTTCGATGACGATTTTTTGTTTGTCCGGATCGCCTTTGCGCCCGGCCTCGATCGAAAACGGAACAAACACGCCGCCGATTTTTTCGTAGTCGCCGACGTCCGTTTCCACTTCTTCCTGGGCGCCGTGTTTAATCCGCTGAGTTAAAATCCGAATCTCGAGAAAGTGATCCGGATCGAGATAAACGAAACTCACGTCGCCATTCTTGCGGACCACTTTGATTTTGTAGGCCGACGTTCCATCGACATCTTCTCTTCCGAGATACTCGAGCTTGCTCTCTTTCGTTTTCCAATCCACCAGCGGTCCGTCGATTTCGGCATCTTCCATCAACGGCTTCACATCGTCAGCCGACATTTTTTCCGGATCTTTGCGGCCTTGGAACGGCGATATCTTCCATCCTTCTTTGCCGTCGTAGGCTTGAACGGCGGTCATACCTTGCAGTGTGAACTCACTGCGAATCTCGCCGGGACGCTTTTTTGTTTGAAGATAGGCGAGCTGAAGCTGGCCCTCATCCACGATCAGTTTTCCGGTGAGCTTGAGCGATTGCAAGGCGCGTAACGCATCCGCGCCGCCTTTGGCCTCAGTGTTTTTTGTTACCAACTCTTCGAGTGTTGGCGTTTTCTGATCCTGAGTTTCTGCCGACGCTGAAATCAACGCGACACCAGTGACGAAGAGAGCAATTAAACGTAAATTCATATGAGGTTGAGCCGAAGCGACGTAGAACAGAATGGTCGCGCCGCGTTAATATGCAAAGCATATGCCAAACGCGGCTTGGCGCTACAAGTTGCTTCTGATCAGTGTTTTATTGGCCACTGCGAAATTTTCGATTTCACCAACGTCCCAAGAATGGGATTCTGCTGCTCGGTTTTGGGACGAATCGCACAACTTGTTCTTCTATCCGCGATATCCGAAAGAAGGGCAACGGTATCAAGTAGTTTTGTTACCCAAATCAAAATGTGTCTTTCCTTTTAACCTATAAAATTAAGGTGCGCCTAAGCCTAGTCACGTGATGATCGGTGATGGTCGACGTTAGCTGATCGCGCCGAAGGCGAGGCCGAGACTGTAGGTGACGGCGGCTTCGATTACGCCGACGATCGTCATTTCCAATCCCGACGCCCACCAGGAGCGAATCGTGATCAGTGATTTCAAGGCGCCGACGGCGAAATGCGCAATGATGCTAATGACGAAAGCCGCGACGATCGCCGGGACGCCGCTCATAAAAAAGAAAGGAATGATCGGAATAAACGCGCCGATGGCGGTGGAGACTGCCGCTGAAAATGCGGAGGTCCACGGTTTGCCAAAGTGTTGTTGAGAAAGTCCAAGCTCGCTCTGCGCCATTGCCTGCACCATTTGGTCCGGCTGCTCGGCCAATCGTTCCGCCATTCTCTGCGCTTCTTCAGCGTTGAATCCTTGTAATTGGTAGAAGAGCGACATTTCTTCGATCTCTTCTTCGGGATTTTCTTCGACTTCGGCTTTTTCCCGCGCGATCTCCGCCTCGTAAACCTCGCGTTCGCTTTTCACGGCCAGGTACGCGCCGGCGCCCATCGACAACGACGACGCCAACATTCCCGCGAGACCCGAGATCAGGACGTAATGTTGCTGATTGTTCGTCGCACCCGCGACGCCGGAGACAATTCCGAATACGGCGCCGAGTCCATCGTTCACTCCATAAATTGCGTCGGCCACCCAACTGCCACCGCGCCCATGCCAGCGTTCGCGTTTCAGAATGGTGTCGAGCACCGTGCGCGGGCCGAGCTGCGGCACCATTGTCTGAAGCGCGCGTGCGTGCGCTTTTTCCTCGACCGCGCTTTCGCGGAGAAAATCTTTCACGTCGTGTTCGCCGGCGAGAACGCGCTCGCGTTGATCGCGAAACGCGGCTTCGTGTTTTTCTTCCGCCGCTTCCATTCGACGGATTGCGATTTCGGTCCCGAGCGCGCGATTCAACCAGCGTTGCAAGCGCCGGCCTAACGAATCCGGAATTGTCGGAATCGGTTCGCCGAGGTCGGCTAGTTTTTTTGCCCAACGTTGCGCGTGGCGTTCTTCCGCTTCCGCCATCCGATTCAAAATACCTTTGCGTTTCTCATCAACCTCGCGCGCAGCGAGCTCACGATAAACTTGCGCCGTCTCCACTTCCGCGCGCCAGTTGCGCTTCACGACTTCGACTGTCTCCTGTCGATCTTGTTTGGAGTTCATCGCGCGCATTCGGTTTCGATTACAGCTGTGATTGGCGGCAGCGCTTTCGGCTTCAATTGTTGAACAGTGATGATGAGCGCGACCGACCCGATGATCAATGCTGCAGCCAGCACTGTTCGCAACGTCACAACTTCGTGGGCGAACAACGCGCCGAGCAAGACGGCCACGATTGGATTTATGTAAGCGTAAGTCGCCACCTTGGCCGGATCGCAATTTCGGAGCAGCCAAAAATAGGCGGTGTAGCCGACGATTGCGCCAATCAGCACGAGATAGACAAACGCGCCTGACGATAGACCTGTGATGGCGGACGGGTGAAAATGTTTCGGCTCGCCAAGAAACAATCCGGTCAGCATCAAAAGCAAACCGCCACAAAACATTTGTTGAGCTGCACCGAGAAAAGGCGACGCGGCATGCTTTGCCGTGCGCGAATAGAGCGAGCCGGCCGACCAAAGGAACGATCCGACCAGCAAGATCGACATCCCGATGAGCGGATGGCTATTGCCGCCGCCGGAAAATCGCAACGCCGGGCCGAGCAAAATTCCGACGCCTAAAAATCCGCCGGCAAGTCCGAGCCAGACAATTCCACCTGGTCGCGGCGTCATCCCGAACAGCCAGCCAAGCAAAATGATGTAAATCGGAACGGTCGCGACGATCAAACTGGCGAGTCCGGTTTCAATAAACTTTTCCGAAATGGTGACGCCGCCGTTTCCGCCTAACAGCAAACAGGCGCCGACAATGAGGGAGGTCCGCCACTCCGCCCATGTCGATCTTAGCGACCCTTGAGTTCGCGCGATCACGAACATGATGAGGCCGGCGAAAAAAAAGCGTGCGCCCGCCATCAGAAATGGCGGGATCGATTGAATGGCGAAAAGAATTCCGAGATAGGTCGAGCCCCAAATCAAATAAAGCGCTGCGAAAGCGCTAACGATCTGGATTTGTCGCGGCACTGCCATGACAGATGACAGTTACTCGATGCGAATCAATGTTCCAGTCGGGCCAGCGCTTCGCGCGCTTTCGGAAACTGCGGATTGATCGCAAGCGCGCGCTGGTACCAAGTCCGGGCTTCCGCTTTCAAGCCGGCGCGCTCGCAAGTGCCGCCAATGTTGAATGCCGGATATGCATAAAGGGAAAGGATGTCCCCTTCGAAAGTATTCGCGCGGAGTGTCCCCGGTGCTGGAGGACGACAACTAGCGAGCAATTGTTCGTTCTCAGCGAGCAAAGTATCCAGCGGCAGGTCGCGCGATTTCGGCCTGACCACAATTAAGAGACCTTGTTGGTACGGCCAATAATCCGCGTCGAGGCTGTGATCATTTCCGATCGTCCCGGCAATGGCAATCGTGCGGCTGGAATTGGCCTCCACGAAAATCTTTATGTTAGTGCTCAGAGGATCGTAGCGATCAAAAGGGAGGGCGAGGTCAGGATGTTGTTCGCGCAACTGACGCACGTACCAATTGCCAAGCAGAAGTGGAACTACGACGAGAGTTGTCTCGTTGCCGACGTTCTCAACTTTTTGGAAATACATCAGCGGAAAAGCGAGGCCATCGCCGCTGACCAGCAGGATTGAATGTGGCCGGACCGTGTTGAATACGTCTTCGGCAAAGTGTCGGGCGATAAAATTTCGGCTCTGATCGATGCGGCGATAACTTGTTGCCACAGTAATCAGAACTGCAGCGAGACAAGTTGCGGTAACGACACGCAAAGCCAACGACGGCGTTGAAGCGATAGACCTTGTAACGAATTGCGCAAGCGCGAGGACGCCAAATGCGGCAAACGGGGCCAGGATGACTTGCGACAGCAGAAAGAATCGCTGCAGAACAAAAAGCGCAGACGGCGCCGTGCTCAGGTTCAGGTTACTGATCCAGACAAAAAACGGGCCCGCGAAAATAAATGCGATCAGACTGAACCAAAAATACCAACGCGCGCGCTGAAAAACTTGGATCGCGCCCAACATGATGAGTAATCCCGCGACCGGTCCGAAAGAAATGCCAAGCTCTGCGAGTCTGGCCCATGGCGATCCGCCGGAATAGCCGACCGTTGCGACGAGTCGAGTCGACCCATAACTTCGTCGAGTAATCAGGCCGACGAGATCGCGAAACGAAGAGACGTTCCCCCAATTGTGGGCAGGATGATGGGCCGACGCCCACGGGATGTACGCGTACGGCAAAAGTCCGATGACGAACGCAGCGATGCCGATCGCGAGAAGACGAGGCCGCAAAATCGATCGCCGCCGCCACAGAACAAAACAAAACGCCGGACCCAGGAGCGCGATTGTTTGGTGATTTGTGAGCGCGAGTCCGGCGACAAAAAACGCTGCGACTAAAAAACCGGTGCGTTCTGGGTGTTCGTGCCACGTGACCAGCAACAGAATCAGCACCGCGGCCAACAAATTATTTAGCGGAAAAACCTCAGCCGCGAGCGACCACTCCCAGAACGTGGGATTAACGGCGAGAACCAAAGCTGCAACCGCAGCAGCAAACCGCGACTTCGTGAGGCGGAATGCGCTGAAATAGACGACGCCAATCGTGAGCGCGTCGCATGTCACCGAAAGTAAATTCACTCGAGACGGAAGCGAGCCGAGCGGGAGCAGACTGAAAAGATGCCCGAGCATGGTGAACAGCGGGTAACCCGGCGCATGCGCGACTCCCAAAGTCACTGCGGCCGTAATCAATTCCGGCGAGTCGCCGACAACAATGTCGCGGGCGGCAGTGAGGAAATATAAAACTGCGGCCACACTAACAACAAAGATCGCGCCGGCCCAGGTCTTGGAATTACTACCTGCTAGGATCGACATAGAGCCATGTCGACGCTCACAATTGAATGACTTGAGCGGAATGAATGTCGCCGCCGGCCCGGATTTCTCGCAGCAATTGCTCGCTCGGCGCGTTGTCCAAATTCAAAATCGTGAGCGCGGTGCCGCCCGCCTGATTTCGGCTCAACGACATGGTGGCGATGTTTACATCATGCTCGCCCAGTAATGTTCCGATGCGGCCGACGATTCCCGGCCGATCCGTATTTTCGAGAACGAGAATAACACCGTGTGGCCGTGCCTCCACCGGGCGACTGTTGACGCTCACAATGCGCGGCGTCGCGCCAAAAAATGCGCCACCAACGGAAACGGTTTTTCCTTCCGCATCGGCGGACAACTCAACCAGATCGGTGTAATCGCCGGCCGCGCTCAATCGGGTCTCAGTTACTTTTAATCCGAGACTTTCAGCGAACGCCGGCGCGTTCACTTCGTTGATGTCAGCGCCGCCGGCGCTTTGGAGAAAACCTTTCAAGACCGAGCGGGTGATCGGCCCGGTATCGAGTTCGTTCACTTTGCCGCTGTAATTAATTTTCAACTCATCCACGCGCCTTGGCGCAACTTGCGAGAGAAACCGGCCGAGCTTTTCTCCGAATCGCAGATGCGGGCCGATGACCGATAATGTTTTCGCGTCGAGGTTCGGCATGTTGACCGCGTTGCGAATTGTTCCTTCGAGGAGTGCGGCCCGGATCGATTGCGCAATTTCAATCCCGACGCTTTCCTGCGCTTCGGCGGTGGAAGCGCCAAGATGCGGCGTCAGAATTAAATTCGGCGCGACGCGCAGCGGCGACTCATCCGGCAACGGTTCGATTTCGAACACGTCGAGCGCGGCGGCAGCAACATGTCGATCTTGCAACGCCGCAGCCAGCGCCGTTTCATCAATCAAACCGCCGCGCGCGCAATTGATGATGCGAACACCGCGTTTCGTTTTTGAAATGCGCGTCGCGTCCAGAAGGTGACGCGTTTCGTTAGTGAGCGGCGGGTGCAACGAAATGAAGTCCGCGTTTGCAAGCAGATCGTCGAGCTCTTCTACCAGTTCGACCTGCAAACTGCGTGCGCGCGCGGCCGAGAGATAGGGATCGTAAGCCACAACCCGCATCCCAAAGGCGATGGCGCGCCGGCTCAGTTCGCTTCCAATCCGCCCCATGCCGATAACGCCGAGTGTTTTGTTGTAGAGCTCGACACCTTCGAAATCTTTTCTGCTCCACTTTTTGCCACGCAGACTCGCGTCCGCTTGCGGAATTTTTCGCGCAACGCAAAGCAAAAGCGAAAATGCGTGTTCCGCTGTTGAAACCGTGTTGCCGCCGGGGGCATTGAGCACGAGCACGCCGCGCCGCGTTGCCGTTTCAACATCGACATTATCTACGCCGACCCCGGCACGCCCGACGACGCGCATTTTTTTTGCGGCATTCAGTACTTCTCCGGTCACTTTCGTTTCGCTACGAACGATCAACGCCGCGAATTCCGGAATAATTTCGATCAACTTCACCGGGCTTAGCTTTGTTTGAACCGAAACGTCCAGCATATCGTCGCGGGTAAGCTCATCGACTCCGCGCTGCGAAATGGAATCGGCAATCAAAACTTTTGGCGAAGTCATAAACGAATGGCTAAATCGTTAAATCGTCGAAGCATCAGAGCGTTGCAACTGCACGACCACTTCGATTTCCGCCGTCTGCGGAAACATGTCGAGCGGCGTGACGGATTCGATTTTGAATTGCTGCTGCAGCTCAGCGAGATCGCGCGCGAGCGTAGCCGGATTGCACGAAACGTAAATCAGCGTCGCCGGCGCGAGATCGACAATCGTCTTCCGAGCGTGCGCGCTCAGACCGACTGCCGGCGGATCGACAATCACCGCGGTCTGGTCGGCGTCGGATTGTCCCAAAATTGAGTTAAGGTTAGCATCAACATCGCCAGCAATGTAGGTTTCCTTCGCGCCTGCCGTCTCCAGCGCCGCCGCGATTGCGAACCTGTCCCAGTCGATGCCGACAACTCGATTAAATTTGTCGACGAGGGCCTTGGTAAAAGACCCGGCACCGCAGAACGCATCGATGAGCAGGTCCTGATTGGGCGGCATCAGTTCAACAATCAAATCGCGCAGCGCGTTCGCCACGCCGTCATTCGTTTGTGAAAAAACGCGCGGGCCAGATCGCGCGCGCAGAGTGTAATGACCGTCGCCAAGGTCGCGCGCCCGCAAATCAGTGAGTTCGCGATTCACTTCGTCCATCGCGATCGGGCATCGCTCCACGTCGATCAACCGATGCGAATCGCGTCGAAAATATCCGATCACGCCATTCTCGGCGTGAACGGTGATGCGATTGCGATAAGCATATTGAAGGGGCGAGGGGATGATTGAACGCATCGGAACGTCTTTAAGTTTTCCGATTCGCTGGAGAACGTCGTGGACTTGGCGTGACTTAATCGCGAGCTGGTGCGCGTAATCGATGTGTTGGTAGGCGCAACCGCCGCACTGCCCGAAATACGGGCAAGGCGGTTCGACGCGATGCGAGGAAGTCTCACGAAGATCGACAAGCTCCGCTTCGGCAAATTGCTTTTTCTCGCGCGTGATCTTTGCCGAGACCGATTCGCCGTCGATCGTAAACGGAATGAAAACGGCTTTGCCGTTTTCTCGCGCCACACCTTTTCCGCCGAAGGCGACGTCTTCGATTTTAAGATCGACCGTGCGCATGTCATAAACACCCTGCTTCAGCAGGGTGTTAAACGCGAACAGAACTCGTTTGCACAGAGCTTTGCGAGCCACCGCCCTGAAGCGCGGTGTTAATGAGAAGTTGCAGGATTGTCTGCTACAGAGTCGCCGTCGCCATCACGCGGTCGATCGCAGCTTCGAGATTTTCCATTTTCACCGGTTTGACCAGGTGCTCGGCAAACCCGGCGTCGATGCTCTTCTCGATGTCGCCATTCATTCCAAATCCGCTGATGGCGATTCCCGGGATTCGCGAAATCGCGTGCAGATAAGTCATCAACTCGGTGCCGGTCCCATCGGGCAAGGCGATGTCGCTGATGAGCAAGTCGAACGAATTACGCGCCGCAGTTTCCATCGCCGAGCGGACATTGTGCGCAGCTGCGACCAAATGGCCGCGCCGAACGAGCAGTCGCTCGAGCGCAACGCAAGTGTCCTGATGATCGTCGACCAGCAAGATCCGCAACGGCCGGCTCTCCGACACCGGCGATGTAAGCTTCACGATGCGCGGCGGTGCCGGAACGGTTTTCATCGTTAAAATGAAAGTGGAACCGCGGTCGTGTCCTTCGCTGCGCGCGATCAGTGTGCCGCCGTGCGCTTGGGCGAGTGATTTGGAAATCGCCAAACCGAGGCCGAGTCCACCAAAGCGCCGCTGAAATGCGCGCTCGCCCTGCTCGAATGGATCGAAAATGCGATTCATGACTTCCGGTTCGATTCCGATTCCGGTGTCGTGCACGGCGATGGCGAGGAGCTGCGGTTCTGGGTTAGACGATGAAATTGTGATTTCGCCGTTCTCAGCCGTGAACTTGATCGCGTTCTTGAGCAGGTTCCAAACAATTTGCTGGTACTTGGCTGCGTCGCCCAAGACATGGTGCCCACCAGCGCGCAGGTTGAGCTGCAGCGTCAAATTTCGCGCCTGCGCTTCCGGGCGGCAAATTTCCACCACATTGGTAATCACTTCGTGAGAATCGAGCGGCCCGAATCGTAATTGCAATTTGTCTTTGGCGATGCGGGTGAGGTCTAGGAGATCGTCTATCAATTGGCTCTCGAGTTCGACATTGCGCCGAATCATTGCCAGTGAGTTTTTTGATCCACTCGAGCGCGAACCATCCGCCTCAAGAGTATCGAGCGCTGCCATCACAGGCGTCAGCGGCGTGCGCAGCTCGTGCGACAGCATCGCCAGAAAATTGTCTTTGGTCCGGTTCGCGGCTTCAACCGCGTCCTTTTGCTGCTCGAGCGCAACCTGGGTGCGGTTGCGTTCCGTAATTGCGGCTGCGATTGCCATTGCTGTGATCGTCAACGCGGCCGTCCATAACTGCAGCATCAAGAGCGATTGGTTCTCGGATTGCAAAATGAACGGCCCGAATCCATTGAGCGTTCCCCAAATTGCGATGGCCGAAAGAATAAAGATGCCAGTGGCTGTTTCGCGCGGCGTGAAACGAAACGCGGTCCAGATGACGATCGGTCCGCAAATGAACGAGATCGGATAATTCCGCGCCGAAATCGGAAGCCATCCACCGAACACGGTTTCCGCCAGCACCACGAGCAACAGCAAGAGGACGGAAACTTCTAATACTTGCTTCTGGTTCCACTTGCGCTGCGTCGCGGGCACGCTCCAAAGCAAGAGCAACGGGGCTATAACCAGAACTCCGGAAGCATCGCCGAGCCACCAGGTCAGCCAGACGGGCCAGTAGCTTGACCATTGCGCGAAGCCGCCAGCGGCCAGACTGCTAACTCCAAACGTAGGACTGACTGTCGTACCAATGAGCGCCGCAAGCGCGAACTTGAAAACGTCCTGCGGACGATCGAAAACTCGAGCGCCTCCAGCAAATCTGTTTACGAGCCAGGCGCCACAAAGGGCTTCCAACGTGTTCCCGCTGGCGATGCCGAGCGACGTCCAAATGTTTCCCAGCGTTGTCAGGTTTACCAAAAACGCGCCGACAAAAAGTGCGGGCCACACGCGGAATCCCAGAACAAGCAATGCCGCCAGGGCGATCCCGGCTGGCGGCCATACCGGTGACGCACTCTTGTGAAGAAAAGCCAACTGAAGCGAGAGTTTGCCGGCAACGAAATAGATCAGCGCCAGAGCGCCGATCGCCGGCAGCGTGGGAATTTTTCTGGGATTCATTACCCGACCGCCTGTGCGAATCGCTCTACCTGTTACGCGCCTCGCCACTTCGGTCAACCGATTTGTGAATAACTTGAGGAGTATGCACTTCACAAATGTATTCGAGTCTGGCTGGTGCAATTAAATTATTTAAGCAGACTAGAAGCCAAAAACGGCTGTCCGTGGTGCAAAAAAGCCAGTTAAGCGATTTGGCGGCGGGGCCGCATATGAGGATATGCGAAAACTACCTTACGACCCGTGGTCATGCGGGCTTGTTCCTCAGTCAAACCTCGTCGGACCGAACGCGACGGCTAAAAGACGCTCGGAAGAGAGACGGCAACGGAAGCAACACGCCATCGATCAGCTTTTTAACGACAGTGCTGTTACAGAGCTTATTTCGCCGCCGGACGAGAGAGCAAAACTGATATACCTAGGTTGTGGAGTACACGGGACGAGCAACGGGCATTATTTTACGACGCTGTCGCCAATACCCAGTCAGCTACAGCGGTATCTTAGCCTCTAGTTTTTCCGCTGTTTCTTCCGATTCGCTCGCTTGGGCTTTTTCCCGGTCGGCGGTGCGGGCAATCTGACAAGGCGTCGCATCGCCTCGACGGTGACGGTGAATTGCGTCCAATGAACTAATAATCGCGGCAGTAGGGATATTTCGATTCGTTTCCGAGCTCGGGTGGAAATTCCGAATAACCGGCGTGAATCCACGGAATATCGCTCGGCAATACTGGCCGA
>Ga0209577_10000552_pt1 | contig 37733 bp, 33 predicted proteins | sample GraSoiAngelo_109_FD_185874 | JGI IMG/M metagenome (GOLD analysis project Ga0209577, IMG submission 185874) | Grasslands soil microbial communities from the Angelo Coastal Reserve, California, USA - 14_0903_12_20cm (SPAdes) (version 2) | ecosystem: Environmental > Terrestrial > Soil > Grasslands... | reverse complement strand
ACTGGCGTTCTTCTGATAAGCTCTTTGCAATCAACGAAGTACCTTCCAGCGGGCCCGTAGCTCAGCGGTTAGAGCAGTGGACTCATAATCCATTGGTCCCAGGTTCAAATCCTGGCGGGCCCACCAACCACCATACAGTTGACACTTTTCACGCCGCAACCTCCGTTTTCATAACACTTCGTAACATCTGGTCGAGCACCGGCCGCAGGTCTTCCGCCGCGGGCGCAGCCAAGCACACAATGACGAGAAGCGCGGTAACGAAGCTACGGAGCCAGCATTGGGGTGTTCAACAACCCTATGGCGACTATACGTCAGAATCGAAGATTTGGAGTTTTTCCCTGTACAGCAGGACGAAGTAGCCGGTCCAGAGCAGGCCTGCTTCCTTCTCGGGGAACGGAACGGTGACGACCGTGAATGGACGAAGAGCAACCTTGAAACCAAGAGCGTTGATGTACTACCGCTGTCAGTTCGCCGTGTCGGAGACCTGGGCGTGTCGTGGTGGCCCGGAGTGCTCAAGGGCAATCTTGATATTGCGAGGGTTCGCCGTGAGGGGTTCGTTCTCTACGAGGTCGAGAGACCAGCTAATTCCGTCATGACGGATGTCCTGCTCTTTGCGGTCGATTGGTCGAACGGTCGAGGGTTCTTCTATCAGACGTCAAAGGCGAACAAATAGAGCAGCAGCAACCTTGATACTTAGCGTTAAATCGCGGTTTCTCTCATTGAGTCCGCGACGCGTTCTGGGCAGCTAATGTCCAGCCACTGATCATTACTGGTAGAGCCGGAACCTAACCTCCACGTTGATTTGCATTGGCATTGGTTCTCCATTGCAAGTTCCGGCCTTGAATCGCCACGAACGCACTGTGCTTACAGCCGAATCATCGAACGCTTTGCCCCCGGATCGCGCGACCGTTATGTCGTGTGGTTTGCCTTTGGTGTCAACGATCATCCACAACACGACCGAGGAAGTTCGATCCCGTATCCCCGAAGGAAACATTGGGTCTGGCTCAAAGACTGGTCGGGGTGGCACCGGACTCAGCGAGCAGTTGCCAATCTCCAAGGCTCCTGCGGGAGGCGTGAAAGGGGCGGCGTCCGGAGATGATTCCAATGAGAGCTCACTTACCTTTGCTTCGATTTTTCGGTGCGTGTCTACAAAGCAGGCCATCTCGCGCGGAAACCAATAGTCACCAAATTTCTGAAACATACCATAGCGACAGGAATAATCTGCAACGCGTTGTCCAATAAAGTCGGGTACTATGTTTTCTACGAGCATTCCGCTGTGCTTGTCGAAGCAGAATCCGTGTCTTCCTTTCGCTAGCCCCGGCTTCGTGATCGCACATTGTGTCGAAGGATCCCGATCTTTAAAGGATTCGAATTCGAACTTAGCGAACCTGGGCGGGAAAATGTCAACCATCGTGGAGACTCGCGTCGCCTGCTGAGGGAATTCTTTTCCGCCATCCGCGATCCACCGTTTGTTAGGTCCGTCAACTTCGATGCGCCGGGAATTACCTACTACGCTCTCTCGACGCCATTGCGAGTTCGTTACCCACACCTCCGTATAGGTGCCTTGGATCGTGTCAAGATCCTCCGCGACAAACGAGAAGTGTACGTTGAGACGGAACGCCGGTGCGTTCGGCGAGCGAATGTCTGAGAGCTGCCGAGCGTGCTCCAGCAGAACCTCGGCCGTTTTTTGTTTGTCTTCAGCCGCAACACAAGTTGCGCAAGCAGCGACTAGCAAAATAAGGACAGAGGCTGTGGTCCGAAAAAGTATCACAAGCGGTACATGTTAACTGAACGTGACCTCTGTCGTAAGAGGCGACTCGATGAGGGTCTGAGCGATCTACCTTCTTACGGTCCAACTGCCTTGGTCCTCGATTGTCTGCTGTGCCTCAAGTTTTTGACATTTCTACGTGGCGTCTCTCCCGACAGTCACCGCCAAGACTTATTCTCGAATCATGCACGCGTGGCCGGGAAGATGACTGATGTAATACTTTCCGCTCGTGCCTCAGCCGCTAAAATTGCGGTTCATGCTTGCGCGGAGCTTCCATTCTCCGCCTTGAATCCGCGGCATCGTGGGACTGACCTTTTGCACTGCGGGCTCTCCCGTTTTAGCACTGAGGAAGGAGACGCAATGGCTTCTCAAACATCCGACTTACTCGACACAATGAAGCAACTCGTAGGGCACCAACAGTGCGGCTCGCTTGAAGTCTTTCATTTGCGCTGGCCTGTAAGTGACGGCTTAGTTTACATTACAGCACACTGGACGAAGCAATTGAGGCCCATTGGATCGAGGTGACGGAATCCACAGAAGCTGGTCAGGTGTCGCGGATTAAGATCAGCAACCACTCGGAGCACATGGTATTCATCATGGCGGGTGAGCAACTCGTTGGGTGCAAGCAGAATCGGGTCCTGAACTCCAGCATCATGGTTCCCTCTCACCCCGAGATTCCGCTGCCGGTGAGCTGCGTGGAGCGTCGCCGTTGGGGATATAGCAGCTCAGTGTTTTCGAGTCCGCACACCTCATCGCACTATACTCTTCGCGCCATGGTGGCAGGGCAAGCTTCGAAGAGTTATCGAATCGCAGGTGTGCCGGTTTCCGATCAAGCGGAGCTCCGGGGCGAGATATCTCGAAAACTGGATGTCATGGGTTCGCCTTCTTCTTCGGATGCTCTGCAGGACATGTTCCGTGATTACGAGGTGAAACTCAGAGAACTGGAGGAGAAGCTTCCGGCACCGGCCGACTGCAATGGCGCGGCATTTGTTACTGGGGCACTATCGTCGGAACCGACTTTTTCGACAAGCCGGACACGCTACGCAAACTCTGGCCGAAGCTCATCCGAAGCTGCAGTATTGATGCACTGGAGCGGCTAACACAAAATCCAGGATCAACGTCGCCGCAAGAGATTTCGAGCTGGCTGGAAAGTAGCGCGAGTGCAACGCAAGAGCCGTCTCCATCCCCCGGAATGGGGATGGACGTGCGAATTGAGGTAAAGATGTGGTCGGCGCCAGTTTGGTTATAGATGATCATCCGATTTACATGGAATTGTTTCGCCGCAAATTGCCACAGCAACATCGACGGAGCGAAGGCCCGGAACCGGTCACGCATTGCCAATCAGATTTGGAGCGGCCTATCGCTGATGTCGGGCGTCCTCCCACTGAAACACGCAGCCGGGCGAAGCGTTGGTTAGACCGCATCCTTTTACGGAAACTGCAATGATCGGCTGCCCTTCGAGATGGGCGCCCCGACTCTCGACGTCCATCTGGAGTGGAACCTTATAGCACGTACTCGTCGCTGATCATCAGGTAACCACCGCCGCCAGGCTTGCGGCGGCGGTTCACCCCTCCTCAGTTTGCAATGAAAAGGTTTTCCGCAAAGCCCCACTCATCGTCGATCCACTGAGCGCGGCACCGGAAGCCTGCGGCCATGGCGATCTGGAGCAGTTCGTGGCGAGAGTACTTGTGGCTGCTTTCGGTCCAGATGGTTTCGCCTTCTTTGAAACAGACTGAGAGATCGGCGGCGGGGATCGCGACCGTCTGTTTGCGGCTCGAGCGGAGGTGCATTTCTACGCTGCGGGCTTCGGGATTGAAGCGGGCGACGTGCTCGAATTGCTGCAGGTCGAAGTCGCCGTCAAGTTCGCGGTTAATGCGTGCCAGGAGGTTAAGGTTGAAGGCGGCGGTGACGCCCAGCGGATCGTCATAAGCGGCAATTAATTGCGGGACGGGTTTTTCCAGGTCGGTTCCCAGCAGCAGAGTGTCACCGGGTTCGAGAATGCGGCGAACCTGGCGTAGGAACTTGGTTCCGGCGGGCCGGTCAAAGTTTCCAATCGTGCTGCCGAGAAATAGCACCAGCAGGTGAGCGTGGTCCTGGCGGCGCGCCGCGACTTCGAGCAGGCCATCCAGATACTCGCGCTCGAAGCCCACGATGCTGATTGACTCCAAATCGCTGAGCTCGCGGCGGCACATGGCCAGCGCCGTGGCTGAGATTTCAATCGGACAATAATAAGTTTGCTGCCGGCTGCAGAGCGCTTCCAGCAGCCAGCGCGTTTTCTTGCCGCTGCCGCTGCCCAGTTCGGCCACAATCACCGGGTCGTCGATCCTGTCGACGATATCGTTGGCGTGGCGCCTTAGAAGCCGCTCGTCGGCGCGCGTCAAGCCATATTCGGGGAGCACGCTGATGACTTCAAACAGCGCGGTGCCGACATCGTCGTACAAGTATTTCGACGGGAGTTCTTTCTGGCCAGGGTGGGTGAGACCGGCACGGACGTCGGCGGCGAACTGGTACAGCGGATTGGGACTAATTGCGTGGGTGAGCATCTTTCCTCAATTCTCCACGCAGCGAAAACCCGCATAGACGTACTGGTAATGAGCCTGAAACCAATTGCGAAACGAACGGCGCAACATGCACGCTGCGGTTCGGGCCGAGCCGCCATGAATCACGTAATGCTGCCCATCAAAGAAATTGGCGGAATATCCGGGATAGAACGAAAACGGCTCAAAACCGGGAAACGGTCCGAATAAAGAGGAGGTCCACTCCCAGCCGTTGCCTAGCAGGTCGGTGACCCCAAAGGCGCTCTGACCTTGAGGGAAAGCATTGACCGGAGTTGGATCCCAACTCTGAAAATCGAAATTGCCCAGGGTCGGGTCAGGCGGGTCAGCACCCCAGGGGAACGGTCGCTCAGAACCATCAGGGGTGCCGTAAGCGGCGCGGTGCCATTGGGCTTCTGTGGGCAAAGATTTTCCAGCCCAGCGCGCGTAGGCGCTGGCTTCCGCGTGGCTTACGTAAACCGGGGAAGTCAGGGAAAGAGGTAGTGCGGCAAACATGCCTCGGTAATGCCACTGGTCGCCGGCACGTCTCCAGAACGCGGGATGAGCGATGTTGTGCTCGGTTTTCCACTTCCAGCCGGCTTCCGTCCAAAGATCGCGATTCTCGTATCCGCCACCGGCGATGAACTCGAGATATTGCCCGTTGGTGACCGGGTACTGATCCATCGCAAAAACCGGAACGTCTACGACGTGGGATTCGTATTCGTTGTCCCAGCCGAAAGCATTGACGTCGGAGCGCGAGAGCCCAAGAGTCGCACAGCCGGCGGCAATTTCAACCATCCGTGGCGTGAGCGCTGGAGTCGGACAATCAGGTTTGCGCGCCTGCCGAATCTTCTGATCGAGCGGCAACTGATGCAGCATGTAGGCGAGGGTTTCCGCATGCATCAGCCGATGTTCAACGGCCACGTTGAGCAACTGGCTGAGGCTGAATCCGTTGTTCGACTCCGCCAAGGCCGCTACGTCCAGTCGGGCGTCGAGCGCTTCGCGAATGCGGCGAACGTAATTGCGCACGGCTTCCACAGATGGCCAGTCAGTCGCCTGATCGGAAGGCAGTCCGCCATCCACAGGATCAATGCCAAAGGCAAACAAGTGGTCGAAATCAGGATGGAAAGACTGCAGATTCAGAATGCGTTCGCGCAGAAGGTTCCAATCGAAGGCTTCGAGGTGACCAATATAGAAGACGATGCGGTGCCTCTCCGGGATGGGCCGATAGTAGAGAGCTTCGGGCGGCACCAGATTGAAGAGTTGGTCGGTGAGGGCGCGAGCGTCTGACAGGCGTTCCAGCAGGGGTGGTCGAACCGCATTTTGCGCGACGAGCATATCTGGCCCCCTCGTGCGAAAAACGACTCTCCCTTCGATGAGGGAGCAGAGCGTCTGGTTACAGCATTTAGTTCAGCCCGCTTGGGTTGGATAAGGGGCGATCTTCGAGGAGCCGATCAGTTGGGCTCATCCCATTGAAAGCAGGCAGTTTGCCCGGGGGCGAGACGGCAGGGAGCGCCAATTTCCACATCCCGTCGGGCCATCCGTGCCTCCGGGCGCTCGATTCATTGCGCATTTACACGCTATTCATCTGCTGTTAACAAAGCCGCTCTAGGATCAAACGTTCTCGAAATAAGTGGCAGAGACGGTCACGGTTCGGGTTCAGGCAACATTGACGGAGGATTCACGGAGGCGCGATGAAGCAAGTTACGGCTGTCGTACTGTCGCTGGTGCTCACCGCAATTGCATTTGCGGAGCCGCAGGCGACTGGCGCAGGCAAAACCAAGAGTACCAGGAAGAAGTCCACTAACGTTTCGGCGGAGCTTCAGCAGCTGAGACAAGCTCTGGAAGCGCAACAGCTGCAGATTCAGCAGCTCAGTGACGAACTCAAGAGCCGTGACCAGGCCTTGCAGCAGATGCAGCAGCGCTTGGACCAGAGCCAGGCGGTCGCAACCCAGGCACAGAGCAAGGCGGATGTCGCGGCTTCTCAAGCCAGCCAGCAGGAGCAGACGGTCACCGCTCTGAAAAACGATGTGACTGATCTGAAGGCGAATGCGGCCAATGTCGCGGTCAATCTCCAGGAAACGCAAAAGAGTTTTCAGGGGACGCCGGAAAGTCCCACCGCGCTTCGCTATAAGGGGATCACCATCACTCCCGGTGGATTCTTGGCGGCTGAAACCGTGTGGCGCAAACGGGCGCTGGGAGCGGATATCAACACTCCCTTAAACTCGATTCCCATGTCGGGGGCGTCGGCGAGCAATATCTCCGAGTTCTACGGTTCGGGGCGTCAGTCGCGCGTCTCCATGTTGGCCGAGGGGAAGGTGAAAAACCTTAAGCTGACGGGCTACGTAGAGGGCGACTTTCTATCCGCCGGCGTCACTTCCAACAACAATCAAAGCAACAGCTACACATTCCGGCAGCGGCAAGCGTGGGGACAAGCGGCACTGGACAACGGCTTGACCGTCACGGGCGGTCAGATGTGGAGCCTGGTAATGGAGAACAGAAAGGGTCTTGAGCCACGACAGGAAGCATTTCCGCTCCAGATCGACGCGCAATACATCGTGGGCATGAGCTGGACGCGGCAGTATGGATTCCGCGTGGCTAAGGGCTTTAACAACAAGGCCTGGCTGGGTTTCTCGGTCGAGAACCCACAGATTAACGGCTTGGGCGGGCAGGGTTTGCCTAACCAGGTCATCCTGGGCGCCCCCGGTTCGAGTGGTGGCTTGTACAATCCCAGCGCAACCTATTCCTTCAACGTTGCGCCTGACTTCGTCGTGAAGGCGGCCTTTGAGCCGGGCATCGGACACTACGAAGTGTTTGGCGTAGTGAGTCAGTTCCGGGATCGCATTTATCCGTGCTTTCTCGTGTCGGCCACAACCAGCTGCCAAGGCGTGACGGGTCCCTCGGCCCGCGGGGCCTTCAATGACATGAAAACTGGCGGTGGGGTAGGGGCGAACGCGCGCCTAGTGGTCTTGAATAAGCATCTGGAATTAGCTGGGCATGCTTTGGCCGGAAACGGCATAGGCCGCTATGGCAATGCCGGGCTGCCCGATCTGACCCTGCACCCGGACGGTACGATCGCCTTGATCCGGAATTATCAAAGCCTGGGCACGATCGAATACCACAATGCGAAGTGGGATCTGTATGTGTACGGCGGCGGAGAGTACGATGGTCGACGAGCCTTCCTGAACGCTGCGGGGGCCGGAATCGGCTATGGCTCGCCGTTGCGCAAGAACACAGGGTGCTCCACCGACGTGGGTCCGGGAACGGCTACAGGCGGACAGTTCCCGGTTTCCAGTGGCGGTTTCCTGCCTACGAATCCTACCAATTGCGATGCTAATACTCGTTTGCTATTGGAGGGTTCGACCGGTTTCTGGTACAGAATTTACAATGGTCCGAAAGGCAGGCTGCAACTCGGAGGCCAATATGCCTACGTGACCCGCAACACTTGGTCTGAGATTGGCGGCCAGCCGAAGGGCATCGAAAACATGTTGTTCACCTCGGTCCGCTACTACCTGCCGTAATCTGAGTGCTCCGGTGTGGCTAGACTGCACCGGAGCGCTTCCTCTTCGTTTCGTCTCCTTCCCTTTCTTCGCGAATTGTCATCCGGACTTTACTGTATTGACCCTTAGCTCCGGAAGACTTAACGTCCACCTTATGATAAGGGCGAAGTATTGGCGAAGAGTTTGACCCCGGAATACTGCCGTAAGCGGCTGCACGGAATAGGTCGTATAACGACACCACGCTTTGTGCGCGGGTGCGCCTTTGCGACTATGCTAACCGTATTTGCGGAGAAGGGACCTGTTGTTAATTGTGACCTCCGAAGTTCAACCGATGAAGGTGCGCATTCTGATCGTGGATGACAGCGCCCTGCTGCGCGAACAGCTGCGCAGACTGCTGCAGCAGAATCCAGAGTGGGAGGTGTGTGGCGAATCGGAAGATGGATGCGACGCCGTCCAGAAAACGCGAGAGCTGAACCCGGACCTGATCGTCATGGATTTCGCAATGCCGCAGATGAACGGCGTGGAAGCCGCTCGCGAGATTACCCGGAACTCACCGACACTCCCCATTTTGATGTTCACCATGTACATGTCCAACCAGCTGGTCGACGAGGCGAAGGGATCAGGAATTCGCGGGGCCGTGGACAAGAACGAAGCCGGCAAGGTGGTCAAGGGCGTCAAAGCTCTACTGCGTGGTGAATCCTTCTTCGACGAAAGCGCTGCCTGAACCAGGCCGAGCCCAATCGGCGCCGCTGTGCCCCATCCAGAACTGAAGGCCAGCCCTGAGCACCGATTCGCGTGTCATAATACAAGGATCTGTTACCGGAGGACGGATTCATGAGCGGCCGCAAAGTGTTCTGTGTGAAGTTTCAAAAGGAGCTAGCCGGCTTGGACGAACCTCCTTTTGACACGGAGCTGGGCCGGAAACTTTACGAGCACGTTTCCAAGGACGCCTGGAACATGTGGATGGAACACTGCAAGATCCTGCTCAACGAGTACCGGCTGAATCCAGCCCGCAAAGAAGACCAGCAGGTCATCGTGCAACAACTGGAGCAGTACTTCTTCGGAGAAGGCGCGGCACTGCCCAAGGAGTTCGTTCCCCCCTCGCAAAAGTAGGGTCGCAGGTATCAGGTTCAGGTTTCGGGTCTGCCAAAAGATCACTTGCCTGAGACGCGCGAACCGGCACCTGTACCGTGGAAGCTCAAGAACGGTGAGCGCCCAGCCTAGAAGCGAAACACAATTCCGGTGGTGAGCCGAAAATTGTTTTGCGTACTGTTGAAGAAGCGGGTGTGCAGATCGTCTCCCTGAAAGCGCCAGGCGAGACCTTTGACTAATTTGTAGTCCAGGCCGGCGCCTACTGCCGTGGTGAAGACCGTATCCGAAGTTGAGAAATTACCACCGCCGGGGATAGTGCCACTGGAACTGATGTGTCCGGCACCCAGCAGGACGTGGGCAAATGGGGTGAATCGGCTGATGGGCAGGGAGACTCGCGGCCCGAATAGGAATGTGTTTACGTGGGTAGTGGCGTCAAAAGGGCCGCAGGGTGGCGAAGGGATCGCTTCGCAGGCGGGAGTGACGCGCGGGGTTCCGTAAGTGCCGCCGAAATCGGCCACCCCTCCTAACCAGGGTATCAGTTTGAACTCAAGCGAGCCGTCCCAACCATTGAAGTTGGAATTGCTGAAAGAGGGTGAGAGGGGGCGACTCGTCGAAAGATCGGCTCTGACATACGAGTAGCCAAGGGAAATATTTCCGGACGGCACGAACTGGGCATTCGCGACCGCTCCGAGCAAGAAAAATGAGACAATTCCAAGTGCGGCTGCGCTGCGCATAGCGAATCCTCCTTAATGGTCGAAAATAGGAGTTAGTTTCGCGACAGAAACTAGTTAGATGCTTGTCCGCAGCAAAGACTTTGCTTGGCGCGGAGAGCTCTCCCTTAACGCTAACCGACCGACACGGCGAGATCGTGGACAGCGTAACAGTTGATGGTTTGACGCGTAGAAGCCGGCCCTCATTGCATGAAAGCGAGCAAATGATGAGACACGTTCCTTTCTTGATCAGCGCGGCAGTCATTACGGCAGGCCTAATTCTGACCAACCCGGCGTTAGCGCAACCGTCCGCGGGGTATCACCTGCTGAAGACGTACAAACTCGGCGGCGAGGGCGGCTGGGATTATCTGACCCTGGATAATTCGACTCGCTATCTGTACATCTCACGCGGCACGCACGTTATGGTCATCGATGTGGACACTGGCAAGCAAGTCGCAGAGATCGCAGACACACCCGGCGTGCACGGTATCGCGCTCGCTCCGGAACTCGGACGCGGGTTCACCAGTAACGGCCGTGAAGGAACCGTCAGCATCTTCGACCTGAAGAGCTTTGAGACCTTAAGCAAGGTGAAGGTTGGACAGAATCCGGACGCGATTCTGTACGATGCGGCCAGCAAACGTGTCTTTACCTTTAATGGCAGAAGCAGCGATTCGACGGTAATTGATGCGGCGAAGGGGACTTTGGTAGGCACCATCCAGTTAGAGGGGAAGCCGGAGTTTGCGGTTAGCGACGGAAGGGGCGAGTTGTTCGTCAATATTGAAGATAAGAACCAACTGGATGCGCTCGATTCGAACAAGTTGGAAGTAAAGGCGCGCTGGCCGCTATCGCCCTGCGAAGGCCCGAGCGGACTCGCCCTGGATCGGGAGAACCGGCGGCTGTTCTCCGGATGCGAGAAACTGCTGGCCATTGTGGATGCCGACAGCGGGAAGGTCGTCAGCACTCTGCCGATTTGTGACGGGGTTGATGCGACCGCCTACGATGAGGAGACGAAGCTGGCATTTGCGTCTTGCCGCGATGGCAAGCTGACCGTGATCCGCGAAGCGTCACCCAACCAGTTCAGCGTGATGGAAAACGCGACGACCCAAGAAGGGGCGCGAACCATGGCGTTGGATCGAAAGAACCATCAGGTCTATACAGTCACGGCCAAATTTGGACCGCGGCCCGAGCCAACCGAACAAAATCCGCACCCGAGGCCTTCGATTACTCCGGATTCCTTTGTGGTGCTGGTGATGGGAAAATGAACGGCATTCTTGACCCAACCCAGACAGAAGATTGCCAGCGATTGCAGGGCGCCTTTTGGACGAATTCCTGTACCAGAACAGTCTCCAGCTTTTTCCAGCCGCGACGCCACAATATATTCCCCAGAACGGACATGAACCTGTGAGGTAAAAGTCAATCGGCAGATTTTTCAATAAAAGCAGGGTCGAGGAACCTGGGCAACATCCATCTTCGATAAACTAGGGAAGAATTCATTCGATCAAGCTTAGAGGAAAATCATGCCCACGTCGGACGAGAAGTTTTATAACGCCAAGATTACAAAACGCGTAGATTACGCCCCTGATCTGTGGAGTATTCGGGTCAATCCGGGAGGCGAGTTCCGTTTTCAACCGGGGCAGTACGCCACCTTGGGCGTGCAGGGACCGGAGAAGCGGAGCGAGCGAGCATACTCCATCGTTTCTTCGCCCTACGAAGACGAGATCGAATTCTTCTTTGAACTGGTGCCCCAGGGAGAGCTCACTCCGCAGCTCTACAAGTTGCAACTGGGCGATTCGATGCTGATGCGTAAAGTCCCGAAAGGCCGGTTCATGCTCGAGATCAAGACCTTGCGCACCAACCACCTGCTGGTATCCACGGTCACTGGACTGGCGCCCTTTATCAGCTACATGCGCACTCTTAACAAAGACTATCGCGAAGGCAAATTTCCGCAAGGGCACAAGCTGTATCTCCTGAACGGGGCCAGTCGTTCCTGGGAATTCGCTTACTATGAAGAGGTGCAGAAGATCGCGAAGCAATCTCCCTGGCTGACCGATGTGTTTACGATCAGCCGTCCGTGGGAAGACGAGAAGTGGACGGGCGAAACCGGACGAGTGGACGACTTGCTGCGCAAGTACGCTGATATGTGGGGTCTCACCGGCGAAAACTGCATGGCTTACCTGTGCGGTCATCCCGATATGATCGAGCACGGCAAGGGGATTTTGAAACGCAAGGGATTTCCCAAAGAGGCTTTGAAGGAAGAGATTTACTGGATTCCCGCGAAAAAAGCAGTAGCGACTTAAATCCTCACCGCCGAGCACACCGGAGGCGGAGAAAAAACAATCCTGGCCCCGGCGTTCCCGGGGGGAAGAACTGAGCCTACCGGAACGCCCCGGAGAAAAAGATTTCGGTGTACTGCTGAATCAGGTCCTCCTCCTGCAACAGCCCTTCCGCTTTGTACCACTGATAAATCCAGTTGATCATTCCTAGTAGGGCAAATGCCGCGGCGCGGGCATTAAGACTTCGGGCATTTCGAATTCGTTGCACCTCTCCGATCAGGCTCTCCACAAATTGGATGTACTCCTTCTTGCGGGCATTTACCCGCTTGCCTAGGCTTGCAGGGAGCGGATGGTTCTCATGAAGGATCACCGTGATCTCGCGATCGCGGGCGCGCAGCACCAGCTGAATATGCAATCGAATAAGGGCGCGCAGCCGCTCCTCCGGATCGGATACCTTGCGAACCGGCACCAGGACACGCTCCTCGGTGATGTCCATGGCGTGGTTCATGATGTGGAACAGAATCTCGTCCTTGCTGCGAAAGTGGTGATAGAGTCCGCCCTTGCTTAGCTTAAGGGCGGCGGAGATATCGTTCATCGAGGTGGCATCGTAGCCGCGCTCCCGAAAAAGGCGTGCAGAGGCGCGCAGGATTTCCTGGCGGGAGTCGGGGACCAGTTCTCGGGGCATGGACGGAAACAGCATAACAGCAGGCCACGAAATGCCAAATGCTGGCGCCGCTTGTGTGGAGATCGATGGTTGCTATTAATATCTGGATTAAGGACAAGCGGGGTTTACTCTTGACTTGCCACGCCGAACCTCGTAGGATTTTCTAAACAGACCGACCGGTCGGTTTGTAGGTTATATGTCAAGCCTGGAGCGCTGCACCCGGGGTCCTTGGGAGAGCGGTGCTCTCCTCCGAGTTCGCGATTTTTTGGGGCTTAAGTAATTTTTCCGATACGTAAGCTGCCTGTTGCGTCACTTGGTGTGTGAAAACGAAACCGGTCACAAAATCTCAGGATGACGACGCATAGCAGGAGAAAATCAGTGCCAGCCAAAGTTTTTTATGAACGCGAGGCCAATCCCAGCGCCCTGATGGGCAAAACCATTGCCATCCTGGGCTACGGCAGCCAGGGACACGCCCAGGCGCAGAACCTGCGCGACAGCGGGTACCAGGTCATTGTCGGGCTTGATCCGCAAAGAGGGTCACGACAGCAGGCTCGGGCGGATGGGATGGCGGTCGTGAGTCCGGCCGAGGCGGGCAAGCGGGCGGATTGGATCCAGATCCTCACCCCCGATGAAACTCAGGCAGAACTTTATCAGGCTTCGATCAAGCCATTTCTTCATGCCGGCAAAACCCTGGGCGTCTCGCACGGGTTCACCATTTCAAAACTATCGAACCAGCGAAGGATGTCGATGTCGTGATGATCGCTCCCAAGAGTCCGGGCCACCTGCTGCGGCGGGTTTACAGCCAGGGCAAGGGAGTTCCTTCCCTGCTGGCGATTTATCAGGACGCCACTGGACGCGCCCACGAGCTGGCTCTGGCCTATGCCCACGGGATCGGTTCTACGCGGGCCGGTGTTCTGGAAACCACTTTTAAAGAAGAAACTGAGACTGACCTGTTCGGAGAGCAATCCGTGCTCTGCGGCGGGCTGACTTCTCTGATCAAGAAGGGCTTTGAGACTCTAGTCGAGTCCGGTTATCAGCCTGAGATTGCCTACTTCGAATGTTTGCACGAGATGAAGCTCATCGTTGACCTCATCTATGAAGGCGGGCTCGGCCGGATGCGGCATTCCATCTCCAACACCGCCGAATATGGCGATCTGACGCGTGGAGAGAAAGTTGTCGGCGAAGCTACCCGCACCGCCATGAAACAGATCCTGGCACGCATTCAGGATGGAACTTTTGCTCGGGAATGGATCGAAGAAAACCGCAAGGGCGGCAAGAATTTCGCTGCGCTGCGCGAAAAAGAGAAGCAGCACCAGATTGAAGAGGTCGGCGCACAGCTGCGCGCGATGATGTCGTGGCTGCCGCAGGACCGAAAGAAATCGAGCACCCAACCGGCAGATCTGAAACAGGCGCAGGCCGGCAATGCTTAAGGGAGCGCAAATCGTCCTGCGCTGCCTGCGGGCAGAAGGAGTCGACCTGGTGTTCGGCTACCCCGGGGGCGCAATTATGCCGCTCTATGACGCCCTCGAGGGCAGCGGAGTGCGGCACATCCTCGCGCGGCACGAGCAAGGTGCCGTGTTCGCGGCGGAAGGGTATGCGCGCTCCACCGGCAGAGTCGGGGTAACGATTGCCACCAGTGGTCCCGGCGCAACCAACCTCGTTACGGGAATTGCGGATGCCAAAATGGATTCGGTTCCACTGGTCTCGATCACGGGACAGGTGCGAACGCCGCTGATTGGGACTGATGCTTTTCAGGAAACCGATGTCTTCGGTCTTACCCTCGCTCTGACCAAATGGAGCCGCCTGGTTCGCACCGTCGAGGAGATTCCGGAAGTGATTGCCCAGGCATTCTACTGGGCGCGCAGCGGACGACCGGGACCGGTGATGATCGATATTCCGGTTGACCTGCTGAAAGCCTCCAGTGAATTTCGCCGCCCGGTGGGATTCCAACCCCATCCCAGGCCGGCCGATAGGGCGACGGACTCGACATTTTGCGATACCGCGGTCGCTCTGTTACGGCAGGCGAAGAAGCCGGTCGCTCTGGTGGGTGCGGGAGTCAAGCTGTCAGGCGCGGTGGCCGATCTTCGCCGAGTTCTGGATTGTTTGCAGGTCCCGACTTTTGCGACCGTTCACGGCTTGGGCGCGGTGAGTCCGGAAAAGCCGTATTACCTGGGAATGGTGGGAATGCACGGCACGCGGGCGGCGAATTTGGCACTGAACGAGACCGACCTGTTGCTGGTTTTTGGCGCCCGCCTCGATGACCGCGTGACCGGGGAACCTGCTCGCTTTGCTCCTGATGCGCGCATCGTGCATTTCGAAATTGATCCCGGACAACTGGATCGCGTTCGCCCCTGCGAGTTGCCGGTCATTGGCGATCTGGCGCATACGATCCCGACTTTCCATCAAGCCTTGAGCCGGGTTGCTCTGCCGGACTGGCGTGGCTGGCAAGCTATAGCTTCCGGACCGGACCGCGCAGAGCCGGATTCATTAGGATTGGCGCAGCCCACGATCCGTTTTATCGACGAACTCTTCCGCCAGTTGCCGGCGGACAGTACCGTTGTGGTGGATGTCGGACAGCACCAGATGTGGGCGGCGCAGCGCTATCGTTCCAATTCTCCGCGATCCTTCATTACCTCGGGTGGCTTGGGAGCGATGGGCTTTGCTTTGCCCGCTGCCATTGGCGTGCAATTGGGCAATCCGAACAAGAATGTTGTCTCGATTTCGGGCGACGGCGGTTTCCAAATGAATATCCAGGAACTGGCCACCGTGAAGCGGTTGGGACTGCCGATCAAGATGGTGGTCGTCGACAACAAGTATCTCGGCATGGTGCGACAGTGGCAGGAGTTGTTTTACCAGCGCAACTACGCCGAGACCGACCTGAGCGACAACCCGAATTTCGTGGCAATTGCCTACGCCTACGGAATCAACGGGCAGAGATTACGGGCAGACTCGGTCAGCGGCTTGGAGATTCCAATTGAGACAAGCGAGCAGATCGAGAGATTTCTCGCCTCTTCGCACCCTGAGTTATTGGTTTTCGAATGTCCGCCGGAGGCCAATGTTTATCCGATGGTGGCGCCGGGAGCAGCTTTGTCGGAAATGTTATTCGAAGAAGAGTAATTCAAGATGCGGGCGTACTCGCCCGCATGAACCGGGGAGAAAGTCATGCACGTATTTCAGATTCGGTATCGTAATACGCAGGGGACGTTGATGCGTATTCTGACTGCAGCATCACGGCGCGGGATTGACTTGCCTTATGTTCAGGCGGAACCGGTCGAGCATACTCACAAAGTTACGCTGCTGCTCGAAGTGAATCCCAAGCAGGTAGGGCAGCTCTGCCGGGATTGGAACGCCGTCGTGGATGTGATCGACGTGCGGGCCGGCGCGCAGTTGAAGGAAGTGTTCGACCACGGTGTGGCCTGGGAGTTGGCGCCACAGCCTGTGGCCTCGGCTCCTTTGCAATCCTCTCGGCAAGCTTTGGCCTAAGTTCCGCGAAAGTCTCTAACCGCAAAGAACGCCAAGAAACTCCGCAAAATGCGCGAAGGGTGGATGCCGCACGCCACGTCTACCCACATTTCATCTTAGGGGCGTAAGCTTACCTGCTATGGATCTCAAACATCGCAGCCGTGGAATTACCGAGGGGCGCGACCGGGCTCCGGCTCGCGCCATGTTCAAGGCCATTGGGTTTTCGGATAGTGATCTGAGCAAGCCGCTGATTGGCGTGGCCAACACCTGGATTGAAACCATGCCTTGCAACTTTCACTTGCGGCGTTTATCGGCCAAGGTGAAGGAAGGCATTCGCGCGGCAGGCGGCACACCCATGGAGTTCAACACCATTGCTATTAGCGACGGCGAAACCATGGGTACGGAAGGGATGCGGGCTTCGCTGGTCAGCCGCGAAATTATTGCCGATTCCATCGAGCTCGTGTGCCGGGGGCAGATGTTTGATGCCGTGGTTTGCGTGGTTGGCTGTGACAAGACTATTCCTGCAGCAGGCATGGCTCTGGCTCGGTTGAATATTCCCGGACTCGTCTTGTATGGAGGCACGATTGCCGCCGGCACCTACCAAGGCAAAGACGTCACCATTCAGGATGTGTTTGAGGCGGTGGGCGCCAACGCCGCAGGTAAGATGAGCGATCAAGAGCTGCGCGAGTTGGAGAATGTAGCTTGTCCCGGCTCCGGGGCATGTGGCGGCCAATACACCGCGAACACCATGGCGACGGTAATGGAATTGATCGGGCTCTCGCCCATGGGATTTAACGGGGTGCCCGCCATGGAGCCGCGGAAAGATGATGTCGCCTTCCGTTGCGGCGAGATCATTTTGCAGGCGCTGAAGAAGGGAATTCGTCCGAAAGACATTCTCACTCGCGCTGCATTTGAGAATGCTATTGCCGGTGTTGCCTGCACGGGGGGCTCCACCAACGCAGTTCTTCACCTGCTCGCGATTGCGCGCGAAGCCGGAGTGGTCCTGGCCATGGATGATTTTCAGAGAGTCAGCGAGCGGACGCCATTGCTGGCTAATCTGAAGCCCGCCGGAAGGTTTGTCGCGGCCGATGTAGACAAAGCCGGCGGAATTCCCGTCATTGCCAAACGGCTCCTGCATGGAAAACTTGCACACGAGTCAACCCTGACGATCACGGGGAAGACTTTTGCCGAAGAAGCCAACGTCGCCTTGGAAACGCCTGGGCAGCAGGTCATTGCACCGCTCGATCGCCCCTTGAAGAAGACTGGCGGACTGGTGATCTTGCACGGGAATTTGGCTCCCGAAGGATGTGTGGCCAAAATCAGCGGACACGAGCGGCTGACGCATCGTGGTCCGGCCCGCGTCTTCGAGTCCGAAGAGGATGCTATGACAGCGGTTACCAGCAAGCGCATCCAGCCCGGCGATGTCGTGGTCATCCGCAACGAAGGTCCCAAGGGCGGGCCAGGAATGCGGGAGATGCTGGGCGTCACCGCAGCTATTGTCGGAGAAGGATTGGGTGAGTCGGTGGCGTTGCTCACCGATGGGCGCTTCAGCGGCGCAACCCGCGGGCTGATGCTTGGGCACGTCGCTCCTGAGGCCGCGCTGGGCGGCCCCATTGCTGCTCTGCGCGACGGTGACACAGTTCAGATTGACGTCAACCAGCGGAAGATCGAAGTCGAGCTGAGCGATACCAGTCTGAAGCAGCGCCTAGCAGGATGGCATGCTCCCCAGCCGCGCTACGCCAGTGGTGTGTTCGCCAAATACGCGGCGCTGGTATCGTCGGCATCGGCCGGGGCAATCACCCGGCCGCCCGCGGTTGAAACCGAAGTACCGCTCCTGCACAGCCCTGGTTAGACGTCTTTTCCACTGAGATCGGCATCCCATGCCGTTTGTGATAGGGATGACATTCCTCCAGGTACTGATCGTCATATGATGAACTCACGCCGGGAGTCAGAGTCAGTCGACGGGCGGTCCAGAACGTCAAGGCTGCGAGGGAGCCTTGCCGGCTGTGCGGTCGGGAAGTCAGGTTCTGCCGAAGATCGAGAAAAGCATCATCCCTGCAGCAGATGCCTTGCGGTCGTAACCATCTGCACGCGGCTGCCATAAGCATTCTTGCTCAGGGGGTGTTATGCCTCAGGTGGAGCAGCAGAATGAGTCCCGGGAGATCAAGCAGCTCAAGCGCGCTCGTCGCCGTTACTCTTTGCGCGGTAAGGTACCAGAAGCACTTGACCAGAGCAACGGCCCGAGCCTCGCCATGCACGCCTAAGGCCTAAGGCCTCTAGCCACATCCCAACGACTCGGGTTGACCGATCACGCCGTTCCAGCCAGATAAGCCAGATACCAGATAAGCCCGATAAGCGACCAACTGTTCCTGCAACCCGTACGATAAGTTCATCATGAAGGACAACGCGCCTGCATTTCGCGCGCCGAGCACGGGCGAGCGGATCTTTGATCGGCTCTTTGGATTCTTGGTCGGTCTTGGCCTCGGGTTGCCGCACAACTACCTGGGCAGGTCCGAGGCCGCAAATCCGGGCGAATTTATACCCTATCGATCTCGTCGAATTGGATGGCCAACGCTTTCTGGTTGCTCCGCGTGGCCGTACACCATGGGCGCGAAACGCGGAAGTCGCGGGAGAAGTCACACTGAAGAAAGGCAGGACCTGTCTGAGGTTTCCTCTGCGGCCGGTTTCGGATGAAGCGAAACCCGGGATCCTGAACGCGTATCTGGACCGGTTCAAGACCACCGAGCCACGCGTTATTTTCGCCTGCAGGCAGGGTCGCTGCCGGATGCATTTAGGGAAATCAGCCCAAATTATCCGGTCTTCGAACCTATTCCTGTATACCGTCGTTAGCCGAGGATGTTGGCTTCCGGCTTTTCCTCGGCAAACTCAACAGCAGCTTTCACGAAACCCGATATCAGCGGATGCGGCTTCTTGACTGTGGAAGACAGCTGAGGTTGAAAAAGAGTGGCTACAAAGAAGCGGTGGGTAGGAGACTCGATGGCACGGACCTCGCCGTTGGCTCCGCGCGCGACGGTGGGCAGGCCAGCCTCCATCGTGCAATATTCGTATTCAGGATTGATCTCGAAATTACAGAAAAACTCCTCCTCGACCACGTCTTTTCCATAAAAGGATTGTAAGAAAGAGCCGGGACGCAGGCGGATCTCGCCGACGCGGCCACTCAGCTTGGGCCCATTCGCCGCACGGTTAGGCGCTTCGCACGCGACAGGGCGGATGACGATGTGCTTCGAGCCGGAGTTGTTTTCAGCGGAGTCGGCATCGGCCAGCCCAATGACGTTGCGTGCGACTTCAAGGAGGGTGTACTGGAAGCCGCCACAGGTGCCGAGGAATGGCCAGTCCTGCTCGCGGGCGAATTGGATGCCCCGGAGCATCCCGTCCATGCTCTGATAAGGGCTGCCGGGCGAGGCCCACAGAGCGTCAAAAGTGGCCAAGATTTCTGGGGCAGTGGGATTCACCAGCGAAGGAGTTGACAGCCACTGGGACTCCAGCCTCACGCCCAGCCTGGCAGCCGCATGTTGAAGGGAGTCGTTGGTCGCATGGTGAGAGCGGAATTCAGGATTGAAGTCTCCCAGAATTCCTATGCGGAGAATACCGGCGCTCATTGCCAGCATTCTACAGGACGGAAGAGACAGGAATTGGCGATTGTCGAATGTTAATTGCCGAACCGTGTTGGTTTGCTAGTTCCGGGAATCAGCAATCAAAAATCAGAAATCAGAAATCAACAATTTCAGAGCCAGCCGAAATGGGCGACGAGAACGTAGGCGCTGAGCAGGGTCAGAACGGGTCCGCCCCAGATCAATGCGGCCGATTTCCAGCCTAACCAGCGAACTACCTCCCGCTCGCTGCGCCACGAGATCAAGAACGCGGGATTATTTTCGCCTTTCATCATCACTACTTTAGGCTGAAGATCGAATTCGAGCGCAACCCCGGCGGCTACGCCGGTCGCATCTGCCGAGACAACGGTCTCACTGACATTCGCCATTCGAGCAGCGGGATTGGCAAGGCCAGCGGCCGCCCAGGCCGCCGGATGGGTGATGCCTGCCTTGACGAGTGCGGCTGCGACCTTGCTCTGCCGGGTCGGTTCGGCCGGCGTTGCCATATTGCTTTCGGAGGAACATCGGATCACGTCGTGGGGTGCTGATTCAGCAGAGCTCGGCATGGATGTCTTGAAGTTCACTGACGACATTGCCGAGCCAGGGGTCGATTCCAAGGCAACTCCGAGCTTGGGTGCACCGGGTAAATTGAAACTCAGTTGAGCCACGGCGGCGTGCCGGGTCTGGGTTGGCCGTGGATCCACGGATAGGCCTGGGTTCTCCGCCAGAGTGCCCAAGATGAAGAGAAAATTCTTGGGCTTGATGCCGTACTCGTCGATTCGTATCTTGTGGTCGCCAGTGACGCTGTGGCGGGTCAGGAAGCTGCGCACGTTGGGCGGCATGTCGTTGCCGAAAAGGATGGAGTTGCTGTACTCCTCGTGGAAATCGCGGTGAATGTCCATTTCGGCGCCCTGCGGATTCACCAGCAGGCGACCGGTGTTGTCGTCAAGGTAAAAGGGCACGTGCTGGCTTTCGTCGGCGACCTGGTGCCATTCCTGGCTCTTTCCCGACTTGCGCAGCTCCCAGGCCAGGGTTCGGTAGTAGAAGCACGGCACGCCGGTGATCGGAGCATTCATGGTGTACGGACCAACGGCAAGGCCGTTCACTTCCACTAATCCGAGCGAGGCGCTCCGAATCTTCGACGTGGGTGTGTTCAGGATGAGGCGTTTACGCTGCAGAATGCGGAAACCGCGGTAAAAGAGAAAAAGTCCTACCCCGACGCCTAACGCGGCGGCGATCCATGAATTATCAGTGCTATGGGGGAACAGTAGTGTCAGATGAGCGTTCATGCGGTCTTCAGCGTGCCTAACCAAGCGCCGCTCCGAGCGTAGCGAACCCCGGGCTGGGCCGGCAGCAGGAAATCGTGGCTAGGGCTTACCGAAGTAATACCGTAAGGAGGAGTTGGAGACGTAGAAGCGGCCGATTAGACGGACAAGCACGGATCGGAGTCAGCGTGCCGCTACTTGCCTGTCCTTCAGGATTTCTTCGACCGCGCGGATTAGTGTCTCGAGTTCCTGGTCGCTGTTGTAGAAGTGTGGCGACACGCGCACGCCCGCCTGGGGACGCCAGTCCACCAGGATTTCGCGGCGGAGAAGTTCCCGACAAACTTCTTGCGAATCGGGCATAGCAATGGATACCGTGCCGCCGCGCTCCTCCGGATCTCGAGGAGTATTCACGGGCCAACCGTTCTTATCCGCCAGATCGATCAGCGTGGCAGTTTGCCGTTTGGACTTCTCTCGAATGCGCCGCACCCCGACCTCGGTGATGATTTCGAGGCCTGGTCTGGCCGCTTCGAGGGCGGGCACATGCGGCGTGCCGTTCATGAAACGATATGGCGGATCGGTGTAGCGGATCGGCCCGGTCTCGAATGCGAACGGATCCTGATGCGCCGTCCAGCCGGTAAAGGTGGGTTCGAGTTTGCCGCCGAGGTCCGGCCGTACGTAGAGATAGGCGACTCCCGGTCCACCGCAGAGCCACTTCAGCACGCCACCACAGGCGAAATCAACGTCCAGGGCTTGCACGTCAACCGGTAGAGTGCCGAGGGATTGAAACGTATCGAGCACGACATGCGCGCCGACCTTGTGTGCCTTGTCCACAATGGCTTTGGCATCGTTGATAAAGGCGCTTCGAAAGATGACGTGGGATACAGGCACGAGCAGGGTCTGCTCGTCAATGGCGTCCAGCAAGTGGTCAGTGGGCACGGTGATGCCATCATCGGTCTTCACCATGTGGACGCAAGCACCGCGCTTCTTTTGGGCCTCCCAGAAATACATCACCGAGGGGAAATTCATGTCGGTGTAGACGACCTTGTTGCGCTTGCCCGAAAAATCAAAACACGAGGCCACGACGGCCTGGCAGGTGGTTACGTTCTGGTGAGTAGAGACTGATCGCTTGGGCGCATTCATCAGGGCGCCGACCTCGTCGCCGACTTCGGCGGCCAGCATCCACCAACGTTCCTCCCATGCCCGTACGCCGCGCCGCGCCCAGGTGTCCGCGTAGCCCTTCATGGCTTCATAAACTCCGCGAGGCATGGCGCCAAGGGAATTGCTGATTAGGTAGGTCGCGCGCTCCAGGATGGGGAACTCGGAACGATAGCGGAGAAGCTGGTCGGACATGGCGTCATTGTACTGCTCCCCCACCTGCGATTGAATCGACGGTGCCGATCTTTACCAGGGGCTTCGCGGGTTTGGCTGCGGTTTAGGTTCCTTGTGCAAGGCGCAGGGCAAATGGTCTACCCGATAGTTTGCCTGCAGTTGGTAGATCTAGCTGTTTTGTCTCCCCACTTTGATCCTCAGAAGCTCATTTCTGCTATGTGCATTCGATTCCCAGTCTAAATCGGAACCGTTAGTGAACCGCTCGAGTTTGCCGGATGAGGAAATAAGCCAGTGTGAGCGCAAGGAAAAGTGTCAATCCGCTGCACAGGTTGACACGCGAATCCCACCAGGTTTTCAGGACGGCGGCGGTTAGCACGGCAAAGCCGAACGCTGAGCCCCATCCACCCAGGGGTGAACGCATGGGAAGTTCAGCTAGTTGGCTGGCAGTGAGCCGACGACGGAAGCAAACGTGGGCCGCCAGCGACACCAGCCAAGAGAGAATCATGCCGAAAAATGCTCCCCGAAGGATGTATTCGAAGGCTACGCCGGGCGCCCATTTCTCAAGCACCAGGGCAGCGACTATGCCATAAGAAGAGACGAACAGAGCCAGATTCGGCGATCCCGCCCTGTTCAAGTGACCGAGCCGGGCAGGCGCCCAGCCACTCCGCGCCAGGGAAAACAGCATCCTCGAGGACACATACAGGGCCGCATTCGCGCCCGATAGGGCAGCCGTCAGCACCACGAAATTCATCAGGTGCGCGGCTCCCGGAATCCTGACTAGGCGGAACACGCTCACGAACGGACTCTCCGTCACTCCAGCCCGATTCCACGGCATGGTGCCGACCAACACGGTAATGGCGCAGAGATAGAGCAGAGCCAAAGTCACGAATGTCATCTTTACGGCCTTGGCAACTTCGTAGGCGGAACGCGATTCGCCTGAGCTTACGGCGACGAATTCGATACCTCCGAAGGTATAAATCGCGAAGGTAATTGCCAAGAGCGGGGCTAATACTCCCTGGGGGAAGAATCCGCCCTGGCTGGTGTATTGTGCCGGGACGCGGCCTGCGAGGAGCAGCGCGGCGCCCAGCACGACGAAGGCAGCAATCGCGAGCGCTTTGATCATGGCGAACCAGAACTCGAATCGGCCGTAATGACCTACATCCCACAGGTTCACCAGCAGTAGCAGCGCGGAGAAGAGCCCGACCCAGACCAGGGCAGGGATGGTTGGGAACCAATAGGCCATGTAGGTGGCGGAGGCCACCAGTTCGGCGCCTATGGAAATTGCAATTGCCGCCCAATATCCTGCGCGCGAGATAAACCCTGCCCATTCATTAAGATAGAGGTCGCCGTAGACACCGAAGGACCCAGCCGCCGGGTGCGTGCTGGCCAACTCGCCCAATGCCATGGTGACGGTCCAGTTAATGAAGGCGGCGAGCAGGAAAGTGAGGATTACTGCCGGGCCGGCAATTTCGATGGCGGCTGCTGAACCCAGCAGCAGGCCGGTACCGATGGAGCCGCCGACGGCCACCATGGTCATCTGCCCGGCACTAAGTTGGTGATGCAGGCCGTGTTCCTGGTCGGTTTCGGTTCCCGCAGGCACGCACGGCGCTTATATCAGAAACCGCCTTCATTCCAAAAGGTTATGCGCTGCATGACCTTCGTAACCGGCGCTAGTCGTTACTCGATTGCTGGTCCGAGCGCCCCACCCTAAAATTCCAAGCGGGCTACTCTGCACGTTTACCAGTCATGCCAGATACCGCCAAGCGGCCGGATCGAGCCGAAATCGCTAAGCGCGTCGAGCGCGCGGAGAAGTATCTGCAAAAGGGCAAGACCCCCGATGCCTTGGCGGAGTTTCTCGCTATCCTAAACGAGGACCCGGAAAACGACAGTGTGCGGCAGATGGCGGCTGACCTCTGCCTCTCTCTCAACCGCACTTCGGAAGCCGTAAAACTGCTTGGCCAACTCTACGATCGCCAGTTGGCGAGCAGCGACGCCAGTCGAGCCACCCTCACTTACAAGCGGCTATCCCGGCTGGTGAATCCCACCTGGGAACAGAAAATGCGCTTTGCGCAGCTGGTGGAGCAATCCAACAAGAAGCTGGCGCTGGAAACCTATGAGGCCGCCTTAGGCGAAGTGACGAAACTGGGGCGGAAGCAGGAGTCGCTCAGCATCGTCAAGCGTGTCGTCGAACTCGACCCCAGCCAGGCCAACCTGCTGCGATTGGGTGAATTGTGCTCCCAGATGGCCGACCACAAGGGCGCGGCTTCGGCGTTCGCACGCATCGCGCAAATCCAAGAGGCCGAAGGCAAGAATGCCGGGCCCTGGCATGAGCGTGCGTACACGGAAGACGCTTCGGACCCTGCGATTGTGCTGTCCTACGGTAAGAACTTGTTGAATGATGGCCAGGTGGGCGCGGCCATTTTCGTCCTTGAACCGCAAATATTGGCCGGGAACGCTCTCGAGGGCCTCCGTGAGGCTTACGGGCGTGCCTTGCTGGCTGCCAACCGTCTCGTCGATGCCGAGCCCATCATCTGGCCAATTTTCGAGCAACACCCAGTCCGAATTCAGCAAGTCCTGGAGCTGATCGGGTCCATGATTGATTCGGAACTGGACAAAGAAGCTGTCGCTCTGGCTCGCAAGCTTGAACAATTTCAGCGGCGGCGCGGAGAACGCAAAAGCTTCATCAACCAGATGCAGGAGCTTTCCGCCAAGCACCGGGCATGCCCCGAGGTGCTGGAATTCCTGAGTGAACTATTCAACTCTTCCAACAAGGAGAGCGACTACGCCCTGACGCTGCTGAAATTGTTTGATCTCTACTGCAACACGGGCAATTACCAGAAAGCCGGGGAGTGTCTGGACCGGGCGGCCGAAGTCGATCCTTATGAACCGGGTCATCAGAAGCGGCTTGAGATGCTGCGCGGCCGAATTGACGAAAACCGTTTTCAGGTCATTGCTTCCCGCTTCACCAGTGCCACGAAGACGGAGCAGCAGCGCAGTCGGTCGGAAGAAGTCACCCTGGGAACCGCCGCGCTGCAGGACCTGATGTTACAGGCCGAGATCCTGGTCCAGTACGGGATGAAAACCAAGGCCATCGAGCGGCTGCACCGCATCCAGGAACTGTTCCCACACGAAGAAGACAGGAACGAAGACCTGCAAAGGCTCTATATTGCGGCGGAAATGACTCCGAAGTACGGGGCCACCCCCGCTTTGCCTGCCAGTGTTCCATCTAAGACACCCGCTGCTGCGTTGCCCGCCGCCTCCATTGCACCTGCCGCCGATGCCGGAGACGTGAGCAGTCTGACCAAGGTTGCCGAGATCACTCGCAAACTCTATAAGCAAAGCGCCGCCAACAACGTGCTGACCACCGCAGTCAATGAGATCGGCGCGCACTGGAAGACGACAAGATGCGTCGCGGCCATGCGCAAGCCCGGATTGCCGCTCACAGCGGTGCAGGAATACTGCGCCGACGGCGTCAAAGCCACCGAGGCCGGATCCCTGTCCAAGTTAGTAGCGTTGCTGCACGACCTGGTGATCAATCGCGGAACCATTACCATTTCCGACTCTGTCTCCGCAGCCGAATTGCAGCCCATCCGTCCGATCATCGCCGAGTTGGCGGTAACGTCTCTATTGGCAGTACCGCTCAGCGATGGTCAAGATCACGTGGGAGTGCTGCTGCTCATGCAAGGCACGCCCCGGGGCTGGCATTCCAGCGACCTGGTCGTCCTAAAAACGATTGCCGAGCAGATCACCATCGCGCTCAACAATGCCGGCTTGCGCCGCCTAGTGAAGAATCTCTCCGTTACGGATGAAAGTTCCGGGTTGTTGAACCGCGCTTCGTACCTTGACTTGCTCCAGGCGGAGGTCCGCCGGGGAATGCAGCAGGCGACTCCGCTCACCGTAATGCTGATGAAATTCGGCAAGCACCTGGCAAAAGAATCCCGCGACAAGGCCGCGAATGGCATCATGCAAGAGATTGGCAAAGTGATTGCCGCAAACATCCGTCAAAACGACCTAGCCTTCCGGTATGACGGCATTACGGTCGCGATTGTCTTGGGCGAAACGGGGGAGAAGGAGTCGATGTTGGCGGTTGAGAAGCTCCGCAGACTCCTCGGCGCAGTGCACGCCACAGGCAAGGACCAGCCGGGCAGCTTCGCTGCCGGACTGGCGCAGGCTGTGATGAAACAACAGTACGATCCGGTCGATATTGTCACCGAACTTATCAATCGAGTGGAGCAGGCGCTGGAAGGCGCTGTCACTGGGCCGAATAAAGTCGTTGCCCTGCCTCCCGCGAACGCCGCCGCCGCAGTGGCATAAAAAATTGGCTTGTTGATTTAAGAACCGGGCAATCGGTTTGCCATGCCCGCGATCTAAAATCCGAAATCAGCAATTAAGAAAATTAAGAAACCCCTTCCTTGCTGCCCTATTTCCCCACTGCTAAACTGGCGGGTTTGGCTTTCCTGTTCATAAATTTCTGTACGCCAGGATTCCTATGTTGAAACCAGGTGATATTGCCATTGTCAGTGGGTCGCGGACGCCCATGGGGCGTTACGGGGGTAAGCTGCGCGATTTTACTGCCCAGGAACTGGGTGCGCTCGCAGGCAAGTGCGCCATCGAGCGGGCCGGACTCGATCCCAAGGAGTTTGATCACGCCGTGTTCGGCAATGCGCAACAGACTTCGGGCGATGCACTCTACGGTGCGCGGCATGTTGCGCTGCGCGCAGGATTGCCTATTGAAACTCCAGGGTTGACAGTGAACCGTCTGTGCGGTTCCGGAATGCAGGCTATCGTCAGCGCGGCACAGATGATTCAGGTAGGCGAGGCCAACGTCGTGCTGGCGGGGGGCATGGAATCGATGTCTCAGGCGCCGCACGTGATTCGAGGTGCTCGCTGGGGATTCGGCCTGGGCGAAGGCAAGCTGGAAGATTCGTTGATGGTGGCGCTGCTCGATACCTACTGTGGGCTCTACATGGCCAACACAGCCGAGCTCTATGGCGAGGAGCAGGGCATCACCCGCCAGATGCAGGACGAATTTGCACTGCGCTCGCAACGCTGTGCGGAAGACGCCTATCAGGCAGGGAGGCTCCAGGAGGAACTGGTTGCCGTGCAACTTAGGAACCATCGTGGTGAGCCCACGGGTGACGTGTTCAGCGAGGATGACCATCGCCGGCCGCAGACAACTATGGAAGGGCTCGCCAAGCTGAAGCCGGCGTTCGGCAAAAATGGCACCGTCACGGCCGGGAACGCCAGCGGGATTGTGGATGGCGGGGCGGCGGTGGTGGTCATGTCGCTGGAAAACGCACAAAAGCGCAACCTGAAGCCGCTGGGGCGGATTGTGAGTTGGGGAATTGCCGGCGTCGAGCCCAAAGTCATGGGACGCGGGCCGGTGCCCGCAACCAAGATCGCGCTGCAGAAAGCCGGGCTAACGCTCGATTACATCGATCTCATTGAAGTGAACGAAGCCTTCGCGGCGCAGTATCTGGCTGTCGAGAAAGAACTCGGGCTGGATCGAGAGAAGGTCAACGTGAATGGCGGTGCCATCGCGCTGGGTCATCCCTTAGGAGCAACAGGAACGCGGCTGGTTATAACGCTGCTGTACGAGCTGCGGCGCCGCAAGAAGAAGTATGGCTTGGCAGCGGCGTGTATCGGCGGCGGCCAGGGCATCGCGATGATAGTAGAAAGTCTGAATTAATTCGGCTGCGAATGAAACAACCCGTGGAATCCGTGCCCAGCGCTGGCCGCCTTCTTAAGGAGCACTCATGACAATTCATAAGGTTGGAGTTCTGGGCTGCGGTCTTATGGGCTCCGGCATAGCCCAGGTGAGCGCGACGGCCGGATTTAAGGTCACGGTGGTGGAGGTCGAACAGAAGTTCATCGAGAAGGGTTTTGCGGGAATAGAGAAGTCGCTGACTAAGTTTGCGGAAAAGGGCACACTCACAGAAAAGCCGGATTCGATTCGCGCACGGCTGAAAGGGACGACCAATAAACAGGAGCTTGCGGATTGCGACATCATCATCGAAGCCATCGTTGAGAACGTTGAAGAAAAGAAGAAGATGTACGAGTCCATCGACGGGATTGCGAAAAAGGACACGATCTTCGCAACCAACACCTCCTCGATTTCCGTCACCGAATTACTTTCTGCCACAAACAGGCCGGACCGCTTTATTGGGCTGCACTTTTTTAATCCCGTGCCGTTGATGAAGTTGGTCGAGGTGGTTCGTACCATCGCTACTGCCAACGACGTTTACGACACCGCAATCGAGTTTGCAAAAAAGCTGGGGAAAGTTCCCGTTCGCACCAGTGACCGAACGGGCTTCATTGTGAACCGGCTGCTCGTGCCTTATCTGCTGGATGCGATTCGCGCCTATGAAGAAGGCGTGGGCTCCATACCCGACATCGATAACGCCATGAAGCTCGGTTGCGGCTACCCCATGGGTCCGTTCACGCTGCTGGATTTCGTCGGGCTGGATACGACCTACTACATCACTCACGTGATGTACGACGAATTTAAGGAGCGGCGCTTTGCTTCGCCGCCGCTGCTCAAGCGCCTGGTGCTGGCAGGGTGGTATGGACGCAAAACCGGCAAAGGATTTTACGACTACGCCGATCCGAATAAACCCGTGCCGGCTAACTTCTAAATCCACCACCGGCACAGAGACACGGAGGAAAGAAATACGGAGCTCAAGCGGTCAGGCTCCGTGCCTCAGGTGCTCAGGGGCGGGTGTCAGGTCAAACCTGTGAGTAAGAGGCGGGAGTCATGAGCTACGAAAATATTCTTTTTGAGAAGAAAAGTGCCATCGCTTACCTTACGGTTAACCGGCCGAAGGTGCTTAATGCGCTCAACATGGCGACCATGGAGGAACTGCGATCGGCTTTTACCGCCATCAAAGAAGATCGCACAGCGCGGGTCGCGATCATTACGGGAGCGGGGGAAAAGGCCTTCATTGCCGGCGCCGATATCGGAGAACTGGCGAAACACGACCCGGTCTCCGCGAAGGAATACACACATCGTGGACAATCTGTGCTCGACCTGATGGAGAATCTCGGCAAACCGGTGATTGCCTGCATCAATGGCTTTGCCCTGGGCGGTGGATGCGAGATCGCGATGGCCTGCACCCTGCGTCTGGCCAGTGAGAACGCCAGGCTCGGCCAGCCCGAGGTGAAGCTGGGCATCATGCCGGGTTACGGCGGGACGCAGCGGCTGCCGCGGCTCGTAGGCAAAGGCATCGCCATGCAGTTGGTGCTGTCGGGCGACATGATCAGCGCACAGGAAGCGTATCGGATCGGACTGGTGAACGAAGTGGTTGCCTTCGCCGAGCTAATCCCTCGCGCCGAAGCTATCGCTCAGAAAATCGTCGCGAATGCGCCGCTCGCGGTGCAGTATGCCATGGAGGCCGTCAATAAGGGCATGGAGATGACCTTGGCCGAAGGGCTCTATCTGGAGGCGACTTTGTTCGGCGTGTGCTGCTCGACTGAGGACAAGAAAGAAGGAACCACGGCGTTCCTGGAAAAACGGCAGGCGCAGTTCCAAGGCAAGTAATAATCTTGTCAGCCTGAGCGAAGCGAAGAATCTCGGCATTTTGCGGTAGTGGGGAAGTAGATAGATCGTTCGCTCCGCTCTAGATGACCAGTCTGTTTGCAAAAAGCATAAATTGCTTGTGCTCAAGTCCCTTCACATCGGCCGGTACACCAGCCAACCGGAGCACCTCCGCGAAGTCGTGGAGTTCTTCGAAGCGATCGGTTTTGATCGTGTAAGCGAAGACGGCCAGTCGCGCTCTGCCGTTTTGTCTGCGCCACTGGGATTGCTCAGTATCAATGCGCTGCCTTCTGGATACCCTCCCGAAGTTGCCGATCGGCTTAGAGATGTCGCCAAGCTGATCGTCATGGAAGTGGACAATCCGGATTCGATTTTTGAAATTGCGCAAGGAATGAAGTTGAAAGTACTGGCGGACGCGGCTTCCCCGAAGACAGGCGAACGCAGTTTTTCCTTGGAATTGCCGGGCGACATCGTGGTCACGATCCATGGCAGGCCCGGCGAGCAGGCCGCGGCAGTCGAGGGCAAACTGGATGCTGCTGGGAAGCGGTTCGCCATCGTTGTGTCCCGCTTCAATGCTTTCATCGGCGAGAGGCTTCTGAGTGGTGCGCTTGACGCCCTGCGACGTACGGGAGCCCGCATGAGAGATGTCGAGATTATGCGAGTCCCGGGGAGTTTTGAGATTCCCGTTGCAGCGCGCACACTCGCTCAAACTGGAAAGTACGATGCCATCATCTGCCTGGGTTGCCTGTTGCGCGGAGAGACAGCACATTACGAGGTCATCGCCAACGAGGTAACACGTGGAATCGGCCAATCGGCCCAAGAGACGGGTGTCCCTCATGCCTTTGGCGTTCTTACCTGCGACACGCTGGAGCAGGCCATCGATCGTGCCGGGTTGAAGAGCGGCAACAAGGGTTTTGAGGCGGCGCTGGCGGCGGTGGAGATGGCGTCGCTGAAAAAAGCTGTCAGCTCTCAGCCGTCGGCTTTCAGCAAAGGGGGCAGGGGGCAGGTTCCAGGTCGCAGGTCCAAGGTGTCAGACGCCAGAAAAACACCCGCGAAGAAGCGGCACTAGCTTGTCCCCTCGTCACTGTTCCCTCCTGTAAACTGTGCATGCTCGGTGCAAGACCCTGCGACCTGATACCCGCGAACACTCTCCCATGGGCACGCGACGCAAATCCCGCGAACTGCTGCTGCAGATGCTTTTCCAGGCCGACATGGGCAAGCAGAGCCTGGACGATGTGCGGCGCACGTTTTGGGGCGAGCGTGGAACTGTTGATGCCGAGTCGCGCGGATTCGCCGATGACTTGTTTCGCGTTGCCACCGACCGCTCAGCCGAGATTGATGGTTTGATCGAACGTCACGCAGAGCATTGGAGGATGGACCGCATGGCAGCCGTGGATCGCAATCTGCTGCGCGGGAGCGTGGCAGAGTTTATCGGATACCCGTCGACGCCCAAGCCGGTCATCATCAACGAAGCTATCGAGATCGCGCGGAAGTTCTCCAGCCCCGAATCAGTCCAGTTTATTAATGGGGTGCTCGACAGCGTGGCCAAGGAACTGGAGAAGAAAGTTTAGCTGTCGGCCCTCCTCCATCAGCTTGCAAGACTGAGAAACTGGGAATAGTCTTACGGCCTTACCACCAGCAGATCCGGTGTGCAGGCTGGCGGTGGACCGCCGGTGCTGACTGAGCAGAGGCTTGAGGATGGAATGGGAACTTGCTGCACATCGCCGCCCACAACCGTGTCGATCACGTGCACGCTGTTGTCACTAGCCGCCACGTAGAGCGTTAAACCGTCCGGCGCCAGGCTGCCCGCCAGAGGAGCTGGATTGCCAACCAGCGCAATCGACGAGACCGTTTTCGTTGGAATATCAAAGACCACGACGCTGGCCTGATTCTGTATCACGACATAGGCCTTCTGGCCGTCCGACGAGACCAGGAAATCAATCGGAGTGAACGCGCCCTGACCCAGATTGAATGATGACAGGCTGCTATTACTGATGTACAGATAGCCCGCTTGAAAGGGCAAAGGACAGCCTGAGTTCCCCAGATTGGCAGTGCCAGCAAATGTGAAAGTTATGATGTCGACGTTCGGAGGATCGAGTCCTACAACCTGTGCCCCATTATTTCCTGCAACTTGTATCCCATTATTAAGGGTGCGCACGAATTGCACCACGCCGGGCGTAGACAGGACTTGAAGCGTTGAGTTAGGCGTTTGCGAAATTGAGTTATCACAGGTGTTCCGTACCGTGATCTGTGGTTGTGGTGTTGGCGACGATGGCGCCACTCCTGCCATGTACGAAAAAGCGCCATCGGGCAGGAAGGCCAGGTCGGTTGCCGTCATATCGAGAGGGATAGTTTGCAGGGCAGCTTCTGCCGAATAGACGTACAAGCAGCCAACGGCAGCAGTGTTCTGACACTGAACGGTGAGACCGGTAGCAGCGTTAACCGCAATGAACGCCTTAAGATTATCGGGCGAGAACGAGGCCACCGCCGAAGCTGCATTCGGATCAAGAAGGATGCTGGACGAGCTGTTAGTGCTTGTGTCCAGAATGAACACCTGCTTGACGGGAGGATTGGGAGCGACTGGCAGGGTATCGGCGACGATGACCTTGCCCCCGCTGGGAGAGATCGCCAGCACTTTACCGGTGACCGTGGCGAAGCTGCTGACGGTTACGGGGTTGGCGGTCGGGTTCACCTGCATCAACCCTTTCTCGCTCCCCAGGTAAATCCTGTCCCCCGTTGGCGTGACCCGCAGAGAATTCGGTGCGGCGGGCAGGCTCGCGACTGAAGAGGCCGTTTTGGGAGATCCGGAGACCTGTACCAACAGGGGCGTGCAGCTCCTGCTCGGATCGCACAGCGGCGGGTTCACCTCTCTGATGGCGGTAAAGGCAGAGAACGCTGTGGTGGTTGTCCCCGTGTAGGTTGCGGTGATCGGGATCACTGCATAGATCGCCTGCATCGGGCTAAGGCCGGAGTTGCAACCGGGCGGAATGCAGGAAGCAGTGATCGAGGTGCCGCCTACATTGGATCCACTCACGGCGGCGCTCACCGACGCGTTGGCGGGCGCGGCGGCTACGGCTGGGTCACGGGAGCTCCAGGTGAGCGGGATGTTGCCCAGAATTTGGCTCGCGGTATCGACAACGGTGGCATTGATCGTATTGGAAGTCCCCTTGGCGGCGTTGATGATGGTGCCCCCGGTCGTGCTGACCGAGAGTGAGATCGATTGGACCGGGCACGTCGTGAAGTCCTGGGGATCGCTGTTGTTGTTTCCCGCGGACGCGAAGATCTGAGTTCGGCCTGGAATTTTCGTCGCCACCTGTGCCTGGTTCGCCAAAGGACCGGCAGCGGTTGTGCTGACGGTCGCCACTTGCGTGTTCACGACGCTCCAATTGATGGGACCGACTGTGGAAGTAATGTCCATCCCTTGGCTAAGTGCGGTCGCCTGATAGTTCTGACGGTTAGCCCTCGTGACCGAACCGGTGGCAGCCGTAAAGCATCCACCGGGACCCGGAGGCAGAGAGCCTGGTGGCGGCGTTACCGGAGTTATTTGGACCCGGTCGATGTGCTGATGGACATAAACGGTCACCGGCGCGCTGGTGGTGCCGCTGGCGGACGCTATGACCTGGGCAGTCCCTACGCCTTGGGGAGTACATATCACCGGCGTGGCCAGCGAATCCCACGACCCGGCGCAGATTAGTCCGTTATTGGCTACTGTTACCGCTTGGGGGTTGCTGGATTGGTAGGTCAGAGAAATTGTGATCGGTCTCTGGTCAGCCCCGAGGGCTGTCGGTGTGAGTTGAAGGGTTGAGCCGAGTTCAATCGATGCGGTGCTGGGCGCCAGCCTGATGGACGCAGGTAGTGGAGAACCTGGCGGGTTGCTGTTACCCCCGCAGCCTACTAAACCCGCAACCAAGATTAGAACAAAGAAAAACAATAGGATCGCAGACAGACTGGATTCCAACCTACCCATGAAACCTCCCCGCCCGGCGATCGTTTGCTGAGCGAGTCAATCGTTTGCTGGAAAATGTTCAGTGTAGAGGCTGGAGGTTTTTTCGGCAACTTGAGCCGGCTGTTTGGGCTGTCAGAAATTTCAGAAATTTCAAAGTCTCTAAGGTTGCAGAGTTTCTATTATAAAGTAAGGTAAGAACCCCGATTCGGAGTCTTTGAGAGTTTGTATCCTTGAGACTTTGAAACCTGAGAGACTTTGAAACCTGACTCCAGCCGGTTACCCTTAAGCGCCAGGCGCCGCGGTGCCGAGGGTGCCGCGTCCTATCATTGACGCTAGGGGTGAGAGTTGTTATATTTGAAAGGTTCCGCGAGTTAAGTCTGGCTTGCCTGTGGCGGTGGACTCACCTGCGTGTGCGCAGGAGTCCCCGAAAGTGTTGCGGCTGAGCTGTAAAGATACACGTTCCCAGCCAGCAAGAGCGGCTTGGGACGCCCTCGCTGAAACAATCCTTGCGCTGCCTTCCGCCATCGGAAGGGTATGCAGGGCGGCTGACGAAACGGAGTGCCTCCCGAGAATGGGGGCTGGGCGCCACCGTCGGCAGCGTTGGTCATAATGGAAACCCAGAAATTTCTCTCCAGGAGCGTTGTGCCTGGCGAGAAGCATGGCGGCGGAAAGCCGGCCAGCCTCCCAAAGAGGAACTAGCAGCTAGCAGAAAGAGCGCGGGCTCTGCGCGCCAAAACGGGCGTGCGGGAAGCCACAGTGCGCGGAGGAGCGGCAGGAGTGCCTACATTTCATCAACTGGTGAAAAGCGGCCGGAAGCGGCCCCGTTATAAGACGGCGAGCCCGGCTCTGCAGGGATGTCCGCAGAAGCGCGGTGTTTGTACCCGCGTGTACACGCAGACCCCCAAGAAGCCCAATTCGGCGCTTCGCAAGGTGGCTCGCGTGCGCCTGACCAATGGTATTGAAGTCACGACCTACATTCCGGGCGTCGGTCACAACCTGCAAGAGCACTCGATCGTGCTGATCCGCGGAGGCCGCGTGAAAGACCTGCCCGGCGTGCGTTATCACGTGATTCGTGGAACGCTTGACGCCGTGGGCGTCGCCAACCGTAAACAAGGAAGATCGAAATACGGAGCGAAAAGGCCCAAATAGCTGTTGGTCGCTGGTCCTTGGCCAGCAACTGAGAGCTGAAAGCTGATAGCTAGGAGCGAGTAGCTAAATGCCTCGTAAAGGACATATCGCAAAGCGCACTGTGGAAGCCGATCCGGTGTTTGGATCGGACCTGGCCAACAAATTCATCAATTCGATGATGTGGGCGGGCAAGAAGAGCACGGCCCAGGGCATCTTCTACAAGGCCATGGAGCAGCTTCAGCAGAAGGGCGGCGACGAGTCGCTCAAGCTGTTCAAAAAGGCGGTGGAGAACTGCAAGCCCTTGCTGGAAGTGAAGACCCGCCGCGTGGGGGGCGCGAACTACCAGGTACCCGTCGAAGTGAATCCCGACCGGCGCACGTCGCTGGCGATTCGCTGGATCATCACGTACTCGCGCGGCCGTAGCGAGAAAGGGATGGTCGACAAGCTGACCAACGAGTTGCTGGACGCCGCCAACAACCGCGGCGCCGCCATCAAGAAGAAGGAAGACGTACACCGCATGGCGGAAGCCAATAAGGCGTTCGCGCACTATCGGTGGTAAGCAGCTTTTAGCCATTAGCTCTGAGCTGACGAGCTTTCGCTAAAGGCTAATAGCCAAATCTAAATATTTTCAGAAAGAGCAAGAAAACACCGTGCCCAGACAAGTCCCATTAGAGCGTTGCAGGAACATCGGCATCATGGCTCACATCGATGCCGGCAAGACCACTACGACGGAGCGCATTCTTTTCTATACCGGAAGGACGCACCGCATCGGAGAGGTGCACGAGGGCACGGCGATTATGGATTGGATGGAGCAGGAGCAGGAGCGCGGCATCACGATTACGTCTGCCGCCACTACCTGCGTATGGCGCGACATCCGCATCAACATCATTGATACGCCTGGCCACGTGGATTTCACCGCTGAAGTCGAGCGCTCGCTGCGCGTGCTCGACGGCGCCTGCGCCGTATTCGATGCCGTGCATGGGGTCGAGCCGCAGTCGGAAACCGTGTGGCGCCAGGCCGACAAGTACGGCGTCCCGCGCATTTGCTTCATTAACAAGATGGACAAGATGGGCGCCGATTTTGAGCGTGCCATCGACACCATCCGCAAGCGTTTGAATGCCCGCCCTGTTGCCATTCAGCTCCCCATCGGACAAGAAGACAAGTTCAAAGGCGTCATCGACCTGTTCGAGATGAAGGCGATTCTCTGGAAGGATGAGACGCTGGGCGCCGAGTACGTCACCGAAGCGATTCCTGAAGAGTTGAAGAAGAAGGCGAACGCATTCCATAACCAGATGGTCGAGACCATCGTCGAGAACGATGACGAGCTTCTGCATAAGTACATGGAAGGCGAGGTGATCGCGCCGGCTGAGCTGAAGGCCTCGCTGCGCAAGTCAACCATCGCGCTGAAGCTATTCCCCGTTATCTGCGGAACGGCGTTCAAGAACAAGGGCGTACAGCCGCTGCTAGATTGTGTGGTGGACTTTCTGCCTTCACCTCTGGACATCCCGCCTGTGAAGGGCATAGACCCTTATAGCGGGAAAGACGTCGGGCGCAAGGCCGACGACAAGGAACCGTTCTCGGCGTTGGCGTTCAAGATTATGACCGACCCGTTTGTCGGTCAATTGACTTTTATTCGCATTTACTCCGGCCAGCTCAAGACGGGAGATTCCGTTTATCTCACCGTCAAGCAGCGTTCCGAGCGCATTGGGCGTTTGCTGAAGATGCACGCAAATAAGCGAGAAGAGATCAGCGAGATCTATGCGGGTGATATTTGTGCATGCGTCGGTCTGCGCAACGTCACCACCGGCGACACGATTTGCGACCAGAAGCACCCGATTCTGCTCGAATCCATTGAATTCCCGGCTCCGGTCATTTCGGTAGCGGTCGAGCCCAAGACCAAGGGCGACCAGGAAAAGATGGGCATCGCGCTCTCCAAGCTGGCCCAGGAAGACCCCACCTTCAAGGTTCACACCGATCCTGACAGCGGACAAACCATCATCAGCGGAATGGGTGAATTGCACCTGGAGATCATTATTGACCGCATGATGCGCGAGTTCTCGGTCGAGGCGAATGTGGGCAAACCGCAGGTGGCGTATCGCGAAACGATTCGCAAACCTAGCGAGGCGGAAGGCAAGTTCATCCGCCAGACCGGCGGCCGTGGGCAGTACGGCCACGTGAAGATCCGCCTGGAACCTCAGCAGCCGGGAGCGGGTTACGTTTTCGAGAACGAGATTGTCGGCGGAACTGTGCCCAAGGAATACATCAAGCCGGTGGACCAAGGCATTAAAGAAGCCATGGAAGGCGGTGTCTTGGCCGGTTACGAGATGGTAGACATCAAGGCCATCCTCTACGACGGCAGTTATCACGAAGTCGATTCCAGCGAAATAGCGTTCAAGATCGCCGGTTCCATGGCATTCAAAGAAGCTGCGCGTAAAGCGAGCCCGGTACTGCTGGAGCCGGTGATGTCAGTAGAAGTCGTGGTGCCCGAAGATTTCGCCGGCGTCATCATGGGCGACCTGAGTTCACGCCGCGGACGGATCGAAGGCATGGAACATCGCGCCGGGTCCCAGGTGATCAAGGCGATTGTGCCGCTGGCCGAGATGTTCGGCTACGCGACGCACATGCGTTCTTCGACGCAGGGGCGCGCGACCTACTCGATGCACTTTGCACGTTATGAAGAAGCCCCGCGCTCGGTGTCGGAAGAAATCATTGCCCGGGTGCAGGGGAAGGCAACCACGAAGTAGTGAGGTTTTCGCGGGCCAGAGTGCCCGCGCCATACGGAGCAGCGAAATGGCGAAAGAGAAATTCGAACGCACCAAGCCGCACGTGAATGTGGGGACGATTGGTCATATTGACCACGGCAAGACCACGTTGACGGCGGCCATCACCAAGGTGTTGCAGAAGCACAACCCCAAGA
>Ga0209577_10000551_pt1 | contig 37791 bp, 34 predicted proteins | sample GraSoiAngelo_109_FD_185874 | JGI IMG/M metagenome (GOLD analysis project Ga0209577, IMG submission 185874) | Grasslands soil microbial communities from the Angelo Coastal Reserve, California, USA - 14_0903_12_20cm (SPAdes) (version 2) | ecosystem: Environmental > Terrestrial > Soil > Grasslands... | reverse complement strand
AGTGTATACAACAGGTAGTTGTTGTCAACAAGAATCTGCAACAGGTAGTGTACGCCTTGCCATAGCCACACAAATATGGGAGAAGAGTGGGGGTAGAAGGCTGTAGGAATCGTGGTGTAGCACGAGGTCTGGGTCAGTATTTAGGCTATACAAAACGAGGCAAAACGAGACGCCTCGCCAAGCGCGTTTCTGGGGGAAGGAAAAATGATAAAACCTTTACTGAATGCCGCTTTTCCGAGTTGAGGCGAGGGGGCGACGATCAAAAAATTAGGGCAGAGCGAAAGTCAGCCCTGCTAATTCGTAAACTGAGGCTAGCTCCCTGCTCATCTCTTTCGTCCTCCAAAATAGTGGACGACGCCGATGACGGGCCGGAGATGGTAGCGTCCTTCAATCGTTCCCGACGCGTTGAAGAAAGAGGTGTGTATAGCGTCAATGCTGACTCGCAGGGCCGTAGAGTTAGAGAACCAGTATTCGTACCCGCCACCGAAGGCCCAGGAAAAATCGTAGACGTATCCTCTCCCGAATCCGCCACCGAGGGGAACGACGCCCGTGACCCTGGCGCCTCCCAATAATCCATGAATATAGGTAACCAGACGCCGGTCCCTCTGGGGACAGAACACGGGGCCAACGAGGTAGCTTAGAATATCGCTGTGATGCCCTGTGCCAAGCACGTTGGGCGCGCGCATGTAGCCCAAGTCCGCCCTCACGCTGAAACGCGGAGTTATACCTTCCGTCAAACTCGCGTCCACGCCGTTCAAGCCGACCCCGCCTGGCAACGGAGTATTGCTCCTCATGTAGGAATACCCCAGGCTTGCATCCATCACCGGTCCGACTCCAGCCGGGGCCGGTAATTGCGCCGAGGTACGGGAAGTGCAGAACAAAAGACCAAGTACCATCTTGCTGGCAATTTTCATAGGATCACAGAGGGCCCAGGGCTTCTTAGTGGGATGCAGTTCATGTCCTCCTCCGTTTCCCGCAAATGTGGAACTTCATCACGCGCCGCATTCGCGACGCTCGCCCTGGACTCCGGCACAGCGATCAGCGGCAGCCGGGTGCGCCTTAGGCGGTTCCCGGATGCGGAGATTTTGACATTCGATCAAAATGATGTGGAAGAGGCTCAAGAACCGGTCAAAGAGGGTGGCGTTACTCTTTATCCCGATGCCTCAGTCACTCTGGCCCCTGGGGTTGTTCCTTTTTGTTGGAACTGGGGCCAGAGTGACCGCAAGCACACCGAAAATACGGCAAGCCCTCTTCGCACCCTCCCGGAATTCGCACTTTGCTTGGGATTGTAACCAACGCCCGTTTCAGCACCCCAGAGGCGCAATCGCGCACATTCGAGCCGAAGGGATTTTGCTCTTCAGCCGAGAAATGCAACGGCCTGCAGAGATGCCCTGGAGAGAAAGGGAATCTTAATTCTCTATCGTTTGCTTTCGAGCAAAGCGCAATTGGCGACGCACTTTACCGCCAGCATCTCGATTTCGGCTTTCTTGTGATTCGGGACGCTTCCAGTGGATTCCGGCACCACGATGAGCGACTGCGGGCCATCGCCTGCATTGAAGGTACACTGGAACTGCAAAGACTGAACACCGCGTTGCTGGCAAGGGTTTTTCTCTAGCGCGGACTCAAACATTTCCGGCTTCGCATGTAATTGGTTGGCGATTTCCGACGGCAGCATCGCCACCACCATCGGAACCGGCGATTTGATTTTTATACTCACCTGCTCCCCGTCATGGTCCGGCGTAAACCCGCCATAAACCTTCAGGAACGACGTGAGCTCATACTTCTCTTTGACCTGGCGCATCCACTGATACTCCGGCTGGATGCAGTTTTCCACGCAGTCCCAGCGGAAGTATTGGATGTGCACGTCGTTGGGTGAGGTGAAACGACGGGAGACCGAACCTTGACCCGTCAATACCGTCACGATTCCCACGCCAACCGCGCGCTCGGCCTTATCGTGCGGATCTAACACCGCGCCGAGTCCGGCAAAGACCGCTGGATCGAGGCTGTTTCGCTCGTCACGGATGACCAGCGTCATTGCTTCCGGCGGCAGGTCGCAGACATAGGTAGTTTCCATCACATGCTCTCGCGTGCACAGTTGCTGCAGGTTGCCGAGGCCCTCGGGATGCTGTAGTGCCTGGTTCCATCCCTCCGCCGAGGTCAGGAATATGGTGATGGGCTTTTCCGCCTTGATATCCACGTGGATGTTGCCGCCATTCGCACCCGGGTGATACGTACGCCCGGTATGATAGTTCGCCGGATCCAGCCGCACGCTCTCATCATTGGCGGGAAGCCAATTGAAAACTCGTTGCTGGCCAAACGACGGCCCAGAAAATGAGAGAATCAGCGAAAACGCGAAAAGGAACGGCATTTTGGTGTTTCTCATAGTAATTCCATTGGAGCGCGACGGCCCTTGGCCTGCAAGGTTTCCGCGCAACCGTGCCCCTTAGAAGTATCCTGACCGATGGGACAGGTCACCCAGCGTTGCTGGGCACCATGGTTTCGAAGAAAGCATCGGGGAATTGACTTGAGGTTTCGCTGCCTCTGGATTCACACCGGATCAGCTTCACGGCAGTCCCTCCCCTCCGACTGGAACGAATCCGTGCCGCCGTGCCTCAATCCTGCCCATCGCGCACAACCTCTGCTAGAATGACTGCCATGAAAAGACGCACTTTGCTTCAATCGCTTCCCGCAGTAGCGTTCCTTCCAACAGCAGCCTGGCTTAGCTCAGATCAAGAGAAGCCGGGCTCCGGACAATCCTCAACACCTATCTACGAACTCCGTGTCTATCACGCTTACGAAGGCAAGCTGGACGATTTGCTGCGTCGCTTTCGCGAACACACCATGAAGCTCTTCGAGAAGCATGGAATGAAAAACGTGGCGTACTGGACGCCCACCGACGAACCCCTCAAAGGCAAAACTCTCGTCTACATCCTCGCGCACCCGAGCCGCGATGCCGCAGCCGCCAACTGGAAGGCCTTCGGCGATGATCCCGAGTGGCGCAGTGTACGCGATACCTCTGAAGCCAACGGAAAGCTGGTTGAGAAGGTTGATTCCACCTTTCTCCTTTTGACAGACTTCTCCCCAACGCTCCCTTAAATCATTTCGTTTACTTGGCAATCCTTCCGAAGCACCATTTAAGCTAAAACGCGGCGGAGAACAGAGACGCCATTCTCATTGTAGGGGCGGGGCTTTCGCTGCCCGCATAGTGAGGTCCAACGTCTGGTGCCGCATGCGCCGAATCTGCGCGTGGGGTTTTTCTCTTCGCCCTTTTCCAATTTCCATTTTTTGATTCCATTCTGTTGGTGGTATCTAGTCGGGGGGGCAGTATTTTCCGGCGAGGAGAATCCGCGCCAGCCAGTCGGCATGGGGTAGCCCCGAACGCAAGAGTTCTTTTGCTTCACTCTCCACATCGTACTCGACCCGGCGAATGATCATGCTCTCTCCGTCCATCACCAGATATGACGCGCGGCGATCTCCGTCATAGGATTGGCTGACACTGCCTGTATTCGCTAGGGTCATACCTTGAAGCCGGCGTACGTACGGGCAATGAATATGTCCGTAGACCACGATTTGAGCGCGAAGAGACGCATAGGTAGTTTGTAATTCCTCATCGCTGGCATTGGCCATGGGAGCCCGCCAGAGGTCATCTGGACTGGCGTGAACCAGAGTAAAGCGTTCCTTGGAGTACAGCGTAGGAAGTCCTTCCAGCCATCGCAAGCGTTCTTCCCCGATGCTCGCGAGCGTCGGGGGAATCGTCTCTTGGACCATGGCAAGAATTGGCCGGAGCTTCGGCTGTGCGGCGGCATATTCAGCCAGACGTTCCGGGGCCCAAAGCATCTCATCGGCATTCCCGCAGACCCCGGACCACGCGAGGGCGCGGACCTGATCGATGATGTCCGCCGGGTGAGCTCCACCGGCAGCCAAATCGCCGCCATGGAGAACCACGTCAGGTGCAACCTGCCGCAGGTCGTCGAGAACGGCCTCGAAGGCGCGCCGGTTGCCGTGAATATCCGACACGATCGCGACTCTCATCTTGTTTCCTGCCGCCTTTGCGAGGCTTTAACCTAGGCCGCCACAATTTTAGCTCATCAGCTTTATACATTCTCTGACACGAATATGTCTTGACAAGAATATTCCTTTGAAGGCATATTCAGATTCGCCATGATGGCAACACTCAGAGCGCTGGCCGAGCCGAACCGTTTTCAAATCGTCGAACTCTTGCGCGACGGTCCACGGCCCGTCGGGGACATGGTCCACCGGTTGCGTCTCCGCCAACCGCAAGTCTCCAAACATCTGCGGGTGCTCAGTGATGCCGGACTGGTTGACGTTCGCGTGGACGCGCAGCGCCGAATTTATGCATTGCGGCCCGCCCCGCTCCAGGAGCTGGAAGTTTGGCTGGAAAAGTACCGGGGTCTTTGGGAGGCCAACTTCCAGCGCCTGGACGCCCTTCTCGACGAACTCAAGACCGTCGAGCGGAAGACCAGGCGGAAAAAACATGCACGCACGAAACGATAGAGGAGATAACCGATGAACAACATTGGAAATCTGAAGCTGACGACACCGAACAACTGTGAAATCGCCATAACGCGTGTCTTCGATGCTCCGCGCCGCCTGGTCTTCGACGCCTTCACCAAGCCCGACCTGGTCAAGCAGTGGCTTCTCGGCCCGCCTGGCTGGTCGATGCCGGTCTGCGAGATCGATCTGAAGGTGGGCGGCGCCTATCGTTACGTGTGGCGTCACGCCAACGGAAAAGAAATGGGGATGGGCGGCGTTTACCGCGAGGTTGTGCCGCAAGAGCGGCTCGTCTGTACCGAGTTGTTCGACGAGGCTTGGTACCCAGGTGAGTCGCTGATCACAACCACCCTGGCCGAGCAGGGCCGCAGGACCACGTTGATGAGCACGATACTCTACGTATCGCAAGAAGCCCGCGACGCCGTACTCAAGTCCGGCATGGAACGTGGGGTCGCCGCGAGCTACGACCGGCTTGCGGAGCTGTTGGCATCGCTGGGGACGCTTGGGATGGAGAAATCAGCGAGTCCGTCATGAGCGAAACCCAACATCCGCGGCGTATTGGCCGAAGCATTGTAGCCGTGCTTGCCGGCATAGCCGCGGTGTTATTCTCACCCTCGGCACCGACATCGTGCTGCCCGCAATCGGTGTCTTTCCGCCATGGGGCGAGTCGATGGTCGGCTTCGACCGGGCCCTCCTGCTTGCAACCGTCTATCGCAGTGTCTACGGCGTAGCGGCCAGCTACATTACCGCCCGGCTCGCGGCCCGATCGGCCCATGCAGCACGCCTTGGTGTGTGGCTTCGTGGGCCTTGTCGTGAGCATCATGGGCGCCGTCGCGACGTGGAACAAGGGACCGGCCTTCGGGCCCACTGGTATCCGCTAGCGCTGATCGTGCTTGCGATGCCGACCGCCTGGGCTGGCGGCAAACTCCGCGTGATGCAGCATGACGCAGGAACCGATTAAGGAGATCAGCAATGAAAAACACGGGAACATTGCAAGCAACTACACCCACGGAGCGTGAAGTCGTCAGGACCCGTGTCTTCGATGCTCCGCGCCGCCTGGTCTTTGACGCTCTAAACCAGGCCCGAGCTGTTTAAGCGGCTCAGCAGGGAAAGGGCACGACTTTGCGGCTCACTGGGGCCCGGAGGCCTTCCCTGAGCACGGGATCATGCGTGCCACTTGAATGTGGATCCCTCGAATTTTATGCCCACACAATAGCCGCCGTTCGGCTGCGGAATACAATAGACTACTCGTGCGTGCTTTGGATACTTGCCAATCAAGAGCGTAAGCAGCGGCACTTCCCCCTGCTGCCAGTATCGACTGGAGAGCACTCGAGCGCCGTGGGGACTGACGTCTTCCGTAACCGTCCGCTCGCGAGCCCGGGGCTCTTCCAGGCTGGCGAGGTAAACCTGGACTGGGAGAGGGTCGCGTTTCTCAATTCTCGCGTCGAAACTCTTCAGGCGAATAATCTTCTGCCGCGTACTGCGATAACCAGCTTCCTCGTTGGAATTGTCGACTGATTCGATTTTTTTCGGCCACACCATAGTGCGCCTCCAGCATGGGTTCTGAAGTAAGACGTAACGGCCAGGGCCAAGAAGCCAGAGTTTCCCTTACGGGAATGCCCGACACCTTTGCTCTGCCACTCCCCATTTGAGCGAATGTGGGCAGATAGTTAGCATTGACCGCAGTGGTTGGCAAGCGGGGTAATCCTGTAGTTGCGCTTCGGGTAATCCCTTTAGGCCCTTCCTGCGCCTGACGTGGTATTCGGGTTTAGGTCAAACGGCAAGCATCCGTAGACGACCATGGGAGCACCCAAGAAACGCATACGTACTCCGCAATTCGTCATTGTTGACATTGGGTAATGGAATTGCCCCCCGGCGGAGAGCGACAGGTATGATGATGAAATCCGGATGAAAGACAGCGTGATTGTGGGACGACGGCTTTCGGACCCTGAAGGGCTCTGAGGCCTGCTGCTGGTGGCCGATACACCACTGGACGGACCACAAGATCCCACGGTTTCTTCTCTGTCTCGGCCTTGCTCTACTCCTCAGTCTCTTCTAGCGTCAACTCGCACAGAAGGGCAACGACATCAGCATCACCCGCCTGATCCGGCGTCTGACGGAGATCCAACAGACGGCGTTGGCTTATGCTCCGCGACCGGCAGTTCGTGGAAAGACCAAGGCGCGCTCCGTCTATGTCCTCACGAAGATGTCATACCGAGCGGAGTGCTCTGTTAACCCGGAAACTCGGGCTAGGTCCGTCAGTCAACCTTGTGCGCTAAGGCCCCCAAGTCCCAATTGACCTCGGCAGTGCGCGTTCTGCCGTTGATGTCCGCATATATGTAGGATTGCATTTCGGCCTTAAGGTTTGCCGACATCCGGGCGGACAAAACGCTGTCGGTCGTGGGGTCGATGCCTGCGTTGTACGCGGGGCTGGATGAGGAAGCGAGCCCGAACCCGCTGACGATACCGCAAGTAGGAACCATACCCGTGCATCTTTGTGGCGGTGCGTGGGGGGTTGGCGTTCCTACCGAAGGCGGCCGTGCTGTCTTGTACTGCCCATCCGCGGTTGCCGCCGCATCAAAATAAGGCGTATTGACAAACACGGGATCGCCAGAGAACCACTGCATTGCATCCGAACAGGCAAAGCTGCAGGAACTTCCGAAAGCAAGATTCTTGAAGTAATAGATGTCGGAATTCGTACCGGCTTGCGAGTACGCAGCGTGAGTCAGTTGCCAGGCTACACTTATGTTATTCACGAAATGACCATTCGTTGAATTTTGCAAATCAAACTCACCAATACTGGGCTCCTCGGAAAGATCTAAACCGTTCTTATAGCAGGTGTTGTTCACGATCCAGAAATTTGAAACTTCATTGGCCGCGATACATCGGCCGCCATTGCCATAAACTATATTGTTGACGATCAGTGCCCCAGGCGGGTAACGGCAAGTAATGACGGGAGGCGCGGTATCGGTGTCATAGTCGAGGATGATGCCGCCACCGTCGGTGTGCCTGCCGTTGACGTCCTTGTGGTTCGGGCTTTGGTCCACTTCCCCGACAATGATGTTGTTGGAGATAATTAGATGCAATCCGTCATAAGAGTCAGAGCACTGATTTATGTTGTATGAAATTCCGCTCGTCCAGCTGTAATACTGCGCGATATTAGGATCGGCGCCGGCCGAGATGTAGCCGTTGTGGGAGATGATATTGTGATCGGCGGTGACGTAGTCGCAATTCTGCGACCCTATGCCGGACCCGCCGGTGTTGCTGATGACGTTGCCGTAGAACCGTACCGAGGAGTTTCCCCTGCAGAAAAAACCATCAAGAGCCGTCCCCTGGCCGTCCAGAGTCAGTCCGATGAATTGGACGTACGGAGTGGGAGGGGCGACAGTCGAACTTATGTTAATCATCGGTGCTGCGGTGAAACCACCCGTCCACACAAGGAGCACATCGCCATCGCCATAGTTCTTATAGGTGATCCAAGATGAGGAGCTGCCGCCGTGCGGAGGGACGAATGCGTAGGGCAACTCATACCTGCCACCGAACAGACAAACTACCGAACCCGGCACCGTAGATGCCGCCGCGCCGGTTAGCGTTTTTGGGTAAATGGTTCCGTCCGCATGCTTGGTTCCGTCGTTGCCGTCGTTCCCATTCGCTGCAGCATATATCGTGCAGTCGATGGCGAGCGGGGGGGAAATCCCTCGATTGACGCTCAGCAGCGCTAAAGGTGAGCCGCCGCGGGCGAAGTCAAAGAAGGGGCCGATAACCAAACTTGCTAGTACGCATCCGAGGAAAAGGGGCTTGGGCAGTTTCTTGATCATTCGATTCTCCTTGCAGGGTCCCCAGACGATTCCGCCAAGCACCCGTCTTTCGTAGTCGGGACCTCAACGAATTTCTCGCTCCCTGCGGGGATAGCCTTCTCGCAGAGACATTGAATGCTTGTCCTGCGAGATTCCAGGAAGCAAGCCTAAGTAAGGTTAGGTACTCGACGGCCAACGTGCATGCAATCCGGTGAACCTCGTATCCAGGAACAGGCAGACCTGTGAAACGGTGGTCGGGTAATGTCCTGAAGACTTTTGTTGAGCCGCGGGGCCTGGCGAAGGTTTGACGAACGAGGGTCCCGGACGCTTGAAGCGGACGTTGGCCGCCAATGCGAATTAGCGTACCGCCGCAGAGGACCTTTGCGACGGGGGCGTCAAAGCAAGACGAGAGACAGATTCCTCGCTTCGCTCGGTTGACAAGTGCAAACGGTTCCACACCATTCGCTACGACCTCCGCGGATATGGCCGCGCTTCCGCCTCCACCACCTGGTATACAGAAACGGAAGATCTCGCTACGCTTGTCCGCAATCGAAAAATAAGTCACGCCATCCTCGTCGGCAGCTCCCACGGCGGCGAACTCTCCATCGATTTCACTTTGCAATATCTCGCGTTGGTCCGCCAGCTCGTCCTTGTGGGCGCGGTGGTCAGCGGCCTGCCCTACACCGATCATTTCCTCAACCGTGGGATAGGCAATTTCCAGCCCTTCGAGAAAAACGACGTCCCGGGCGGCCTCGCTAACTGGGCCAAAGACAAGTACCTGCTCGCTCCCGGTCACGAAGCGACCAAAAAACGCCTCCTCGACTTACTCACTGCCAATCCACAGGACATGACTCACTCGGATTACGCTCGTCCAACCCAACCTGCGCTGCATCGCCTAAAGGAAATTCGCATTCCCACTCTCATCCTCGTCGGTGATGCGGATATCCCGGACGTGCACGCTCACGCCGGTGCCATCGAAGCAGGGATAGCGGGTTCAAAACGAGTGGTCATCACTGACGCTGGTCATTGATGTATTTGGAAAAAGCTGAAGAATTCAGCCGTGCGGTCATCGCTTTCATCGACGCAAACGGCCCGTAAATATGGGCTTGTGAAGGGTATCGAACGGAGAAGGGAAGAGACTCAGATTTTGACAATTCGTTCAGTACGTCAGCGACCAGCCGAGCACCGTCATCGTCAGCACCAGCAACAGCATCCCGGTGCTGACCAGGCTCAAGGTTCTCCCGTGGCCCAGCAGATAGTCCCGCGATTCGGGATCAACGCAGAGAAGAATGGTAACGATCAGCACCACACTCCATGCCAGCATGACTGGCACGCCGGGGTGCCTGCCGATCATATCGAAGAATTGCGAGGGAGGCTGGCCCGCCGGAATCCACCAGGGCAGCAGCGGCGCTATGCCCGCCGCCAGAGAGAAAGTCAGCAATTTACGCGTGAACCAGCCTTTGACCTTCGGCCGGGCCTCTTTCCATACGAAGTAATCCCAGGCCAGCAGGCCGATCGCCAGCGGCACCCAGCCGTACATAGCCGCCTTTTGGTTGAACCAATACCATCCCCGAAACAGAACTCGCCCGTGGTTCGCCATCGCCAGCCGCGGCAACAAGAATAACCCCAAGATGGTGTTGCAAAGCACGGCCACAAAAATCGTCATCAAACTCATGAATTGAAACCAGTACCGCGTCGGCACTCTTTTGCACCGAGTGCACACGGACTGTTTAGGCAGAAAGTTCAGTCCACAGCGGTCGCAATACACGGCTGCTCTCCCACACGCCGGGATTCAAACCAGCGATCGCCGTCAGCTTACTGCGTTTGCCCTTCCAAAAACTACTGTCCCGAGGGGCAGTTTTGGTCTCGGTCGTTTTTCTTGCACCAAAGTTTTATCTGCTCACGCGGGGCGGATTTGTGCGTTCCCGGGGCTCCGGGCTATCGATTCGCGCGTCTCGTGCTCACCGGAACCAGGAGGCCGGCGCCCCCGCTTTGCGGCCTTCGTCTTGCAGTTCGTCCAGCTGCTTTTGCAGATCTGCTTTGCGCTTCTCCAAATCCTTCAACTGGCCATTCCTGTCATTGATGTACGCGATGTTGTCTTTCATCCCGGTGGTCACGTCAAAACCGCCGCTTCCGTACTTCTTGATGTCGTCCTTCATTCTCGCCATGGCCTCGTCCACGGCGGCGATTTGGCCCAGAATCTCCTGCGCGCGCCCACGCCAGTACTCTTCCTTGTTTTCTGCTCCATCTCCATTCGGCTCCGTTGGCCGCGCGCGCTTCTTCGGCGCTTCTCCCACCACGGATACGCCGGGGCCTTTCATCCTGGACAAATCATCCTCGGTGTACACCTTGCCATTAGCCGCGGCTGGCTTTTTTGCTTTGGCTTTGCGTGCCGCCTCTGCGAGCGAATCTTCCTTTTGCGGGTGCTGGCCGGGGGTCGCAGGCTGAGCCGGGGATTGCGGCTGAGCTTCGGTCGATGATTGTTGCGACGATGACTGTTGCGATGACGAGGAAGATTGTGCGAAAGCTGCGGCGAACGGCCAAGTCACCGCGAGCAGGCCGCAAAGCATCTTTTGATGGCACGCAAAATTGCCGGTGCGTGCCGTTGCCACGGAGAATTCTTGGAGCGCGGGAAAAAGTCGATCCGGCACGCCGAGTTTCAGAGGAGAGTTCATGGGTGACTCCGGTTTTTGCAGGCGATAGAAAGACGCTACGCCCGGTCTGCCGTCGGGTCAAGGCGATTGCAGGCCGTGAATTCCCGGGGGTCACCGCTACGATATTTACATCAGCCGTGCAAATCGCCCGATTGCGCGTAGTTGCTCCTGCAGGATGGCGTTTGATACAGTGCCAATTCACGTAATCGAATGTCAAATCCCGGATGGAGAAACCAATGGAATTGCCGAAATATGCCCTTGATATTCTGGTTTGCCCCCTTTGCAAAACGCGCGTGGAACTGCTGAGCGACGGGTCAGGCCTGAAGTGCGTTTCGTGCCGCCGGGTTTATCCGGTGCGCGATGAAATCCCGGTCATGCTGCCGGAAGAAGCGAAAATCGCCGACGAGTAGCCGATCAGGGAACAGATAAGTCAAAGAGCCCGCATGGCCACGAACATTGCCGATGCCGTTCCCCGCTTGAAACGATTGATCCCGCGACTGCGCGACAAGCGCATTGGCGTGCTCGGCGACCTGATGCTGGATCGCTACCTTTGGGGCACGGCCTCGCGGCTCTCGCCGGAAGCGGCCGTTCCCGTGGTCGATTTCGCTGAGCAGAGCGAATGCCTCGGCGGGGCGGGGAACGTCGCCGCAAACGTCGCAACGCTGGGCGCACGTGTGGAAGCATTCGGGGTTATCGGCAGTGACGAGCCCGGTCGCGCCCTGCAAAAATGCTTTCGCGGAGCGAGCATCGCGGACAAAGGCATCATCGCCGATGCCAAACGCGTCACCACGGTGAAAACGCGCATCATCGCGCGTCACCAGCAGGTGGTCCGCGTCGATCGTGAACGCCGCGAACCGCTCCGCTCCGAAACCCAGGAAAGCCTTCTGCGCTTGCTTTTTTCCGCGCTCAAGAAACTTGACGCACTGGTGCTTTCCGACTACGACAAAGGCCTGATCACCGATGATTTTGCCGACCGCGTTCTGAGCGCCGCGCATCAGTTGCACGTTCCCGTTTTCGTGAAGCCGAAGACCTCCAGGCTCTACGCATATCGCGGCGCGCGGGCTATTGTGTGCAATGCCAAGGAGGCAGGTTTCTACGTCACGCGCTCGCTGGCCGACGAGAAATCCGTGGAAGAAGCGGGCCGCGCGCTGCTCGCGCACTTCGGCTGTGGCGCGGCGGTGATCACGCGCGGTGAAAAGGGGATGAGCGTATTTGAGGAATCCTCGCCGCGCCATCTGCACCTTCCCGCGACGAGTTTTGAAGTGACCTACGCGCGCGTGGGCCAGCCGGGTATCGAGAGCGACGCAACGGGCCGGCAGGTCTTCGACGTCACCGGGGCCGGGGACACCGTTCTCAGCGTTCTGGCCCTTGCCGTTGCAGCTGGAGCGCCGCTCGCCGACGCGGCCATGCTCGCCAACACCGCCGCCGGCGTTGTCGTCGGCAAGCTCGGCACCGCCAGCGTCAGCCCGCAGGAACTCCTTGACGCGCTCGACGACATCCGCCGTTAGCCCGGGCGAATGTATTTTTTTGCGGAAGCGATTAGGATCCGGGAACCGGGAAGCTAAGCGATTTGTCTGTGGCCAAGACCCAAATTTCGACGACTCTCGTCTTGCGGCTTTTTTCCGCATCGGAAATCTCCGGCATCGGCAAAAAGGGACTTATCTCCACCGAAACAGCAATGGCGTTCGAACCGCTGGGGGCTTTGGCATGAATAATCTTGTAGCTCTTCACCGGGCCGTAGTAGCCCTGGGGCCCCCAGTCGGCGAGAAAATCCTTCATCGTATAGCTTGGGCCGGGCCTCCACAGCTGATAGGCCTTAGCTGTGTCGCCCGCGACCAAGGCATCGAAGAAATGTTCCGCCGCCCTTTTTTCCGGGTAATAGCGGAAGGTGTACCACAGCGCCACAATCGCGACCAGCGTAAGCGCCGCAATGGTGAAGGCCAGGGCCCGTGATTTATCTGGTTTGTCGGCAGGTGGATCGATAAGTGACATTCAGTAGTCTCCTGCCCCGCGAGCGTCGGAATCAGATTTGGCGTTGAACGGCGGCATCCCTGCGCCGTTCAGCAACGCTAAGAATCGTAACAAAAATTGTGCGTGCGAGTAAAAGGACGCGGAGTGTGAGCGGCGGACGGGATTCCGAATATGAGAATGGACTTTAAGCGAAGCGCTCACGCGTGGTAGCAGAGACGTGTCGACGCCTACGGAATAGCTTTCTCACGGCGGAATGATCCCGCAATAATTTGCAGCCGAACGATGGAAACTTGCTGCTTGACACTTTTCCTCCCTCTAGTTAGCCTTACACAATTTTAGTAATGTTAGGTTCGCACTGTTGTCATGCCTGGAAAAACTTGAATCTGTGAGTGGGAAGGACGCTATGAACCGTACACCGCACCCGGCGAGAATTTTCTCTTTTTTTTCGTGGAGGAGCATCCTAAAGATCAGGGCTCTGGCTTTCATGTTGCTCGCCCAGTTGATATTCGGTGGCATGGCATGGGGCCAGGCGACAACTTCGATCCGGGGCACGGTAACTGACAGTTCCGGAGGGTACGTTGGCGGAGCATCGGTGACGCTGACGAATCCGGAGTCCAAGAGCGTACGGACGGCGACGACAGGAGATGACGGCGGTTATCAATTTTTGTTTCTTCCTCCGGGAACTTACACACTCGACGTGTCCGCGACGGGTTTCCAGAAATATGAGCAGACCGGGCTGCAACTGCTCGTGAACACGCCAGTGACGGTAAACGTGCAACTCAAAGTTGGCGGCGGCAAGGACACGGTTACGGTCACGGCGGAAGAACCGGCGCTGAATCTGGTGGATGCCTCGATCGGAAATTCTTTTGACGAAACACAGGTGCGCCAGATTCCCTTGGAGGGCCGCAATGTTCCCGATTTGCTGAGCTTGCAAGCCGGAGTGGCCTACACGGGCAACCGTATTGGAGATAGAGATCAGGATACGCGGAACGGATCCGTGAATGGCGCGCGGAGCGATCAGAGCAACGTCACGCTCGATGGTGTAGATGTGAATGACCAATCCAGCGGATATGCGTTTACCTCCGTACTGCCGGTGACCCAGGACTCCGTTCAGGAATTTCGGGTAACTACCACCAACTATGGTGCGGATCAGGGACAGGGCTCGGGAGCGCAAGTGACCCTGGTCACCAAAAGTGGCACGAACGTCTTACACGGCTCGGCCTACGAGAATTTGCGCAACACCATTACGAGTGCCAATGACTACCTCGTGAAACAGTCGGAGCTGAACATTGGCGCTCCCAATAAACCTCTGAAGCTGAACCGCAACATCTTCGGCGCGTCGCTGGGTGGACCGCTTCGCAAGGACCGCCTGTTTTTTTTCACCAACTATGAAGGAACACGAGAGCGGGAGGAACAACGTGCGGAGCGCGTTATTCCCACTCCCTCTCTCTGCCAGGGAATCTTTCGATATTTGGACGGCGGCGGCAACCTTGTCACCTTTACGCCCACCGACCTAATGAACCTCGATCCCCTTCATGTAGGGATTAATCCCACCATGCTCGACCTGACCAATCACACTGGCTATCTGGACAAGACCTTCTGCACGGGCAATACGGTGACCAACGATCCCTCGGCCGGTGACGGTTTGAACTATGCCGGTTTCGTTTTCCGCGCTCCCACCAGCCTTGATAACGATGTTTTCATCGCCCGCGCGGACTACCGTCTGACTGCCGACGGCCGGCACCTCATCTTCTGGCGCGGCGCCCTGCAAGATTTGCGCAACCCCGGAGCTCCCTTCCTGCCAGGAGACGCTCCCCAGCAAACTACCGCCGACCACAGCAAGGGGTTCGCCTTCGGCTACACCGCTATCCTTAGCTCCACTCTCGCCAATTCCTTCCATTGGGGATACACCCGGCAGAGTTTCGGCATTGTGGGTAATACCAACCAACCGTGGAACACTTTTCTGGGGCTGGATCAAGGCATCACGTATAGCCGCAATTTCCAGGTGGGTACGCATAACCTGCTGGATGATTTCTCCTGGACCAAAAAGAATCATGTCTTCCAGTTCGGGGCCGCGATTGGCCTTGCCCGCGATCCTCGCACAAGCTTTTTGCACTCCTCTCATCTGGGCATTGGGACTACCAACTGGACGTCTCCGATCGGTTTTGCCGGAACTACGAGCACGCTCGATCCCGCCAACGTTGCCGCGCATCCGCTCATAAATGCGCCGGAGCCGCTGAGCGCAACACAGTACGACCGCCCGCTGCTGGCCTTGTATGGAATGATCTCCGATGTCGTGGCGAACTATAACCTCGACCGCAACGGCAACGCGCTGCCCCAGGGCTCTCCGGTAATGCGAAACTATGGGCTCGACTGGTATGAGTTCTACGGGCAGGACACCTGGCGAATGAAACCAAACTTTACGCTCACCTACGGGCTACGCTGGTCGCTCTTTCCTCCTCCCTGGGAGACTAACGGTTTACAGACCGCGCCAACATTCGGTCTGGGGACGCAGTTTGATCTGAACGTCAAGAACATGAAACAAGGTTTAGGGTATACGTCGGAGCCACCGATTGCATTTACCCTCGGGGGTCCGGTAAACCGCGGCCCTGGCTTTTACGTCTTTGAAAAGACGGATTTCTCGCCGCGAATCTCCATCGCCTATTCGCCTCGTCCTCGTGGTGGTCTGCTGCGGAGTATCTTCGGCGAGAACGACAAGACGGTGTTCCGCGCCGGCTTCAGCCGCGTTTATGACCGGGCGGGATTCGCCCTCTTGAATACTTCCGACCAGGTCGGTGCAGCCGGTTTGACCACAACCTTGCAGAATACCTGCTGCACCTTTGGTGTCACGGGCGCCGAGGACTTGCCGCGCGTTACCGGGATCAACACCATCCCCACGGTGAACCAGAATGGCGTGCAATTCCTGATCCCGCCGCCTCCGCGGGGTTTCCCTCAAGTGCCCAACCTTGCCGCCGAGGCCAACTTGTGGGCAAATGACAACACGCTGAAGACCCCCCACGGCTGGCTATGCTGTTGACTTTTCGGTGGGCCGCGAGTTGCCTAAGCGATTCTCTCTGCAGTTCTCCTACGTAGGCCGGTTCGGACACCGTCTGCTCACGCAGCGCGATCTGAATCAGCCCCTGGACATCGTGGATCCGAAGACCGGAATTGACTACTACGCGGCGGCTAGCGCTTTGTCGAAGTTGGCGCGGGCTGGTTTCAATTCAAATCAGGTTACCGCGGCGACGGTCGGTCCGACGGCGCAATATTGGGTGGACATGCTGCCAACGCTTCGGCCGGGCGCGACTCAGTACATGGACCTGTTTACGGGGTTTACTCCTACCACGACAAATACCACGGATGGCCTGCTTCAGAGCGTGTTCGACCTCTATTACAACCCGGCCCTTTCCGTCATCGGCGATGAGATTGTGGGGCTGGCGGATATTGACCTGTACGGCGGACTGGGGGACAACACGCCGGTTCCCCCGGGCAGCAATCCTGTGCCCTATTTCTTCAACGGTCCACCGGGTCTGTTGGGGAACAGTTCCGGCACGTACCTGAGCAACCAGGCCATCTCCATGTATGGATGGAGTTCCATCGGCACTTCGAATTATCACGCGCTCCAGGTAAGCTTGAGGAAGCAATTCAGCCATGGAGTTCAGTTCGACTTCAACTATACGTTCTCCAAGTCCATTGATATCACTTCCGCGGCGTCGCGCGTGGGCTTTTCAGTTTATGGCTACCAAAATATCGGTCTTGTTGGAAGCCGCCTGGCAAATGACTTTTCCCCGAACTTGGCCCGCGCGGTCTCCGACTTTGATCTCACTCAGCAGATGAACGTCAACTGGATTGCCGATCTTCCGATTGGCAAAGGACGGGCCCTGGCCGGCAACGTGAGCGGAGTTGTGAATGCGTTCATCGGCGGCTGGCAAGTTTCCGGACTGGCCCGCTGGACCAGCGGATTCCCGTTCAGTGTGGATGGCGGCCAGCGCTGGCCCACGAACTGGTTCCTCACGGCTATTGCAGAGATGACTGCCAGGCCGAAGACGGGAGTTTACAAGCGAAATGGCAGTGTCAGCGTTTTTGCTGATCCGGCGGCGGCACAAGCGGACTTTACTCTGCCCCTTCCGGGCGGAGTCGGCTCGCGCAATGTCCTGCGGGGCGATGGCTTCGCGAGCTGGGACATGAGCCTGGGGAAGAGCTGGAAAATGCCCTGGGAAAGCCACAGCTTGCAGTTTCGCTGGGAGGTGTTCAACGTGCCGAACCTCACGCGCTTCAACGCCCAGGGCGTGGGAGCATCGTTGCTCACTTCGCTGACGCAGTCGCCGGGCAGCTTCGGGGCCTACAACAGTCTGCTGACGCAGCCGCGGGTGATGCAGTTTGCGTTGCGCTACGAATTTTGATTTTGGACTGAGCTAGCCTTCGAGGGCGCCGGAGGAGCCGACGGCGCTCGATTTGGTATCTGATGCGGGCTTTTTGGAGCGTGCGGTACGAGGGCTAGCTCGATTAGTTAATCGATCCACTCGCGGAAGGGGATGCCGTCGGCTTCCCACCAAGCAGTTCGCTTGGAGTCAGTGTTCGTTGCTACTAAGTGCTTTGCCGATGTTCTCCGAGACTGTTACGAGCAGAGACCCGTCTGCGGGGAGAAGTTGCTCTTTCTTGAGGATGTTGGCTGCGGCCGAAAAATACAACAGGGCACGCTCTTTGCATCCCGCGGTCGCCGAACACTGCGCGGCCAAGGCGCTGGCGAGTAGCAGAGTCTTGCGCCGGCCATCTTCGACATTCATCTTGGCGTGGCCGGGGTCCTTCACATCCTCGCCAAACAGGGTGAGATCATACGTGAATCCGCCCGCGGCGCAAAAAAACTGTTCCTCCGTCTGGACCTTGCAAAGTTTATCTAAACCCCCGCGGAGCTCGCGGATCAGAATTGGAACAGGGTCGGCACGTTCTTCTGGGCGTAAGTTCAACTGGATGGCAGCTCGATTCGCGAGTTCAATCAAATCGCCGGGAGCTGCCACCTTTTTGAGGTCCTGCTGAAGGTTAGCGGCGCAGCGCGCGGCCAGCTCACCCGTATGCGACCACAGGACCTCAATCAGTCGCATATTGAGCCCTATCCTATAGAAAACCTGCACCGAGGGCTCCTTTTCTAATCCCTCATCTCCGGTCGCGCCAGGAGCCGAATGGCGCGTTGTGCCGGCTGGGGACGCATCTGAAGTGCCCGTTGACGGGTTTCTCGGCTTCTTACCCTTCAGGATTGCTGGAGGATTCTTGAGCAAGGCAACAACATCGGAATAGTTGTGTTTTTCCGCCTTCGAGAGGGCTGTTTCTCCATCCCTATCCCGAACAGTCATATCCGCTCCTCCCTCCAGCAGGATGCGCACCGTTTCCGTACGGCCCTGACGGGCAGCTTCAATCAGCGCGGTCTTTCCCATATCATCCTTGGCGTTCACATCCGCGCCCTTTTCCAGGAGCACGCCCACGGTGTCCGTGTCGCCCGCGTACGCCGCATGAATCAACGCGGTATCGTCATACTTATTCTTGGCGTTCACGTTCGCGCCCTTCTCCAGCAAGGCACGCACGGTATCTGTACGGCGCGAAAAGGCTGCCCAGAACAACGACGTCCATCCCACGTTGTCCTGGGCATTGACATCCGCACCCTTGTCCAGCAAGGTGCGCACGGTATCCGTATAACCCTCCAGCGCCGCCTCCATCAAAGCCGTCCTACCGGTGTTGCCCTTGGCATTCACGTCCGCACCTTTCTCCAGCAAGGCCCGCACGGTTTCCGTATGGCCCCTAACTGCTGCACCCATCAACGCCGTGTTTCCATAGCCACCCTTGGCATTCGCGTTCGCGCCCTCTCTGAGCAGGCTCTGCACTTCAGCAGTATCTCCGGCCTCGGCCGCGTCCAGCAGCTTCTTATTGAGATCCTGACTGCTCGTGGAAGTTGACGAAGCCGGTTGCGATTCCGGAGCTGAAGTGGGGCCAGGAGCGACCGGAGAAGCCGGAGACGGAGTTGGCGCGCTGGCTGTTCTGTTTGTTAGGTTTTTTTTCGGCGGGGCGGGGGGAGCACTCCGAAGCAGAGCAACAATGCTCAAATACTTGTACTTTTCCGCCAGCCGAAGGGCCGTGTCTCCTTTCCTATCCTTGGCAGCGACATCCGCTCCTTGCTCCAGCAAGGCGCGCACCGTATCTAGGTGACCCAAATCGGCCGCGCTCATCAAAGCCGTCCGTCCGGCCTTACTCTTCGCATTGACGTCCGCACCCTTCTCCAGCAGGGCGCGCACCGTGTCTGTATGGCCCCTAACCGCCGCGCTCATCAACACCGTCTTTCCGCTGTCATCCGTTGCGTTCACGTTCGCACCCTTGTTGAGCAAGGCGCGCACAATATCAGTACGGCCGGAAAAGGCTGCCCAGAACAACGGCGTCCATCCATCATTGTCCTTGGCATTTACATCCGCACTTTTCTCCAGCAAGGAATGCACGATGTCCCGATAATCCGCTGAGGCCGCGTTCATCAACGCCGTCATTCCGTCCTTGCCCTTGGCATTCACGTCCGCACCTTTCTCGAGCAAGGCCTGCACGGTATCGGTGCGGCCGAAATAGGCTGCCCAGATCAACGCCGTCCATCCGGCGTCATCCTTGGCGTTCGCGTCCGCGCCCTCACCGAGTAACTTCTGCACTTCCGCAGTATTCCTTGCCTTGGCCGCGTCCAGCAGCTTTCGATCGAGATCCTGACCGCACGTGGACAGGGAAAAACACAGGATTGCAAAGAGCATCCGGAGCGGCTTTTTCATAACCACCTTTCGGGGTACCTTGCGGTGCCCGGGCTCGGTGTTGTCGGGACCGATTTCCAAGACGGAAATTGGCCGAGCATAGCTCCCGGAAGTAGCAGAGCTAATAATAATTTACTCGCGTGAGCCGATGAAATCGCGCCGTTCTTGCAGAATTCACATGATTGGATAATGGTGAGGGCTCCTTCGACTGGCCCGACTTGGTGACACTCAAACGGCCAAGGCTCAAATGAGAGAAGCGGAGCTGTGAGGATCATAGGCGCTAAGCGGAGATTCAGGCATTACCCGCCTAGGCATCCAGGGCCCCGCCGGAGCCGGCGGGGAGCTCGATCTGGTATTTGGTGCGGGCTTTTTCGCGATGCTGTTCGAGGGCGAGGTCGATCAGCTTGTCGATGAGTTCGCGGAAAGGAATGCCGCTGGCTTCCCAGAGCTTGGGATACATGCTGATGGAAGTAAAGCCAGGGATCGTGTTCACTTCGTTGAGATAAATCTTGCCGCCTTCTTTTTCCAGGAAGAAATCGACGCGGGCCATGCCGCTGAGTTCAAGAGCGCGAAACGCTTCGACCGCGTAAGTCCGGATTTTTTCCACCTGCGCGGGCTTGAGCTTCGCAGGAATCAGGAGCTGGGTTCCTTCCTCGAGATACTTTGCGGCATAGTCGTAAAATTCGCGGTGTGGGACGATTTCGCCGGGGACGGACGCTTGCGGATTGTGATTGCCGAGGACGGAGACTTCGATTTCGCGAGCGGTAACGGACTCTTCGACGAGAATTTTCATCGCGAACTCCGAGGCTAGATTCAGGGCGGGCGCTAGTTCGGCGCGCGAGTGGACTTTGGTCATGCCGACGGAAGAGCCGAGCGTGGCAGGCTTCACGAATACGGGATAGGGGAATTTTAGTTCGACGGCGCCTTGAATTTCGTCCGGGTTGCTTTCCCAATCGTAGCGGTGAATGGTGATCCAGGGCACGACCGGAATTTTGGCGACTTGCAGGAGGCGCTTGGCGACGTCTTTGTCCATGCCGATGGCGGAGCCGAGGACCCCTGCACCGACGAAGGGCAATCCGGCGAGATCGAGCAGCCCCTGAATGGTGCCGTCTTCACCGAAAGTGCCGTGCATCACCGGGAAAACGACGTCGATGCGCTGGCCTCCGCCGCTGCCGTCCAATTTCACGAGGGCGGCGTCAGTGGGGTCCGCGGTCATCATGACGCGCTGGCCACCCTTCAAGACTTCCGGCAACATTTTTTGCGCGCCCGCGCCGATGAGCCAGTGGCCTTCTTTAGTGATGCCGATAGGCACGGCTTCATACTTGTCCGGGTCCAGGCCACGAATCACGGATGCTGCTGAGGCAAGAGAGACTTCATGTTCGCCGGAGCGTCCGCCAAACAAAATACCGACTCGGAATCGTTTTTTTCCTGGGGTCACGGGATGAACTCTCTCACGGTAGTTAGTTATCAGTTTTTAGTTATAAGTGAAAACCGAGGAATGGTGGGGTGCTTGTTTCTCCTCGCGTTCTGAATTGACAACGCAGGCGCCAGACGGCTCACAAGTTGACAGTTCGAAGAAAAGAGGGAAGGAATCGGCGTCATGAGGAGGCAGTATTTTCGTGGGGTTTTTTACTGACAACAGAACTGTTCACAGGATTTTCTGCCCGAGGCCGGAGAGCACCAGCTCGACGCCGAGGAGGGCGGTGCGATTGTGTTCGTCGAGAATAGGATTGATCTCGACGACTTCCAGGGAAACCATGGATTCGGTGTCGGCGATCATCTCCATGGCGAGATGGGCTTCGCGGTAGGTGACCCCGCCGCGGACGGGAGTGCCGACACCGGGAGCATCGGCGGGATCGACGAAGTCCATATCCAGGCTAACGGCGATGCCGGCGGTGTCGTCCATGGCGTACTTGAGGGCGTCGGACATGACTTCGCGCATGCCGCGCTCGTCCATGTCGCGCATGGTGAAGACGTGGATGCCGGATTTCTTGACGATTTTGCGTTCCTGGGCGTCGAGATCGCGGGCACCGACGATCACGATGTTGCCGGGTTCGGCCTTGGGCTTGAAGCCGAGAAGATCGACGAGTTCGGGAGCGCCGTAGCCCATGATGGCGGCGAGCGGCATTCCGTGGACATTGCCTGAGGGAGAGGATTCGGGGGTGTTCATGTCACCATGGGCATCCAGCCAGAGGTAGCCGATCTGTTTTTTTTCTTTGCGGAAATAGTTGGCCACGCCGGCAGCAACGCCCGCAGCAATCGAGTGGTCACCGCCGAGAACGAGCGGGAGAAAGCCCTCACTCAATGATTTTTCGGCAGCGGCGGCCACATCGCCACAGGTCTCCGCAATCTCTTGCAAATATTTGGCGCGCTTTTCGCCGACGGGCATCTCTTCCGGTTGCTTAACGGAAAGATTGCCGATGTCTTCGACCTGAAGCCCGAGCTTCTTGATGCTGGCTTGGAGGCCCGCGCCGCGCAAAGCGGAGGGGCCCATGTCCACGCCACGGCGGCTTTGGCCGAGGTCCATGGGCACACCGATAATTCGAACTTTTTGTGCCATTGTGGTCTCTTCCCTGGCTGAAGACTAAGGGTATACCCGGTAAATCATGCGCGGGAAGGGAATCACTTCCCGAATGTGCTCGGTCCCGCAAATCCATGCGACGGTGCGCTCGAGGCCCATTCCGAAGCCGGAATGCGGCACACTGCCGTAGCGCCGCAGATCGAGATACCACTGGAAAGATTCTTCCGGCAAGTTGTGTTCGTGCAGGCGCTTCAGCAGCAAATCGTAATCGTGGATACGCTGGCTGCCGCCGATGATCTCGCCATAACCTTCCGGGGCAATCATGTCGAAAGCTAGCGCCAGCTCCGGCCGCTCGGCATCGGGCTGCATGTAAAAGGCCTTGATCGACGTGGGGTAGCGATGAATCAGCACCGGCCGGTCGAAAGCGCTGGAGATGATGGTCTCTTCGTCGCCGCCGAAGTCGTCGCCGAATTTCGCGGGATTGCCATGCTTCTGAAGCACGCCGATGGCATCCTCGTAGCTGATACGCGGAAACGGTGGCTTTATGTTTTCGAGCTTGGTGGCATCACGCTTGAGCATTTCCAGTTCGCGCGATTTGTTTTTCAGCACGGACTGCACGATGGCGCTGACCAGCCCTTCACCCAGCCCCATCGCTTCGTCCATCTCGACGTAAGCCGCTTCGGGTTCGAGCATCCAGAATTCGGTGAGGTGGCGGCGCGTTTTTGATTTTTCCGCGCGAAACGTCGGCCCGAAGGTATACACCTTGCCAAGCGCCATGGCCGTCGCTTCGATGTAAAGCTGCCCGCTTTGTGTCAGATACGCTTTCTGGTCATCGATGTAATTCACTTCGAACAGAGTGGAGGTGCCTTCGCAGGCCGCAGGCGTGAACATCGGCGCGTCTGTGAGGGTGTAGCCCTGCCCGTCCATGTACTCGCGGGCGGCGCGGATGGCCTCTGCGCGAATCCGCAGGATCGCCGCTTGCCGCGGCGTTCGAATCCAGAGATGGCGATGATCGAGAAGAAAATCGACACCGTGCTCTTTCAATTGGATGGGGAAGGGCGTGCTTTCCGGAACCTTTTGCACAATCTGAATTTTTATTACGCTGATTTCGTAGCCGCCCGGCGCGCGTTTCTCCGCGCGAATTTTGCCCGTGACCATGACGCTGGATTCCTGCGTCAGCCCTTTCAGCGCTTCGAAGGCCTCCGGATTTTCTTTCAGCGCGCAGACACCCTGAATGATGCCCGTCCCGTCGCGAAAAATCGGAAACAGCAATTTTCCCGATTCCCGCAGGTTGTAGAGCCATCCCTTCAGCGTGACTTCCTGGCCGTCGTACTTGCCTGCCCGCTCGATGGTGATAACCGTCATCGCCCCCGTCTCTTTTTGTGGGACTTAATTCGCCGATGTCCATGCCTTTTGAAACCGATCCATGGATTTGCGTGCCGCGGTGAGTTGCTCTGCCACGGCAGGAGCTTCCGGCCCGGTCTTTTCCTTCAATTCCAGCACCAGCGGCAAATTGGCTTCCGGTGTGGTCTTCAGCAGTCTGATTGCTGCGGGCCAATCGATAGTTCCGTCAAAGGGCGGCAGATGCTCGTCCTTCCCACCGTGGTTGTCGTGAAGATGCACGGAGGAAACCAGTTCGCGAAGCGGCGCGAAACTTTTTTCGAGACGCTCTTGTTCTGGCAATTCCGCGAGGTGCGCGTGGCCGATATCAAAATTGAAGCGCAGGCCGGTCAGGCGCGTCTCATCCACAAAGGCGCGCAGATACGCCGGATCGCCCATTTGGCTCGTGGTGTTCTCCACGCAAATCGTTACGCCTACGTGCCGGGCGTGCAGAATCAGATGTTCCAGCGAACTGAACGCCGCATCGCGCTTCCGCGGATCGGCCGTCTCCCGCGAGACGCCCATGTGAAACACCATGCGCGGAAACGGTAGTTCTTCTGCCACATCGATCGCGCGTTTCAATTCGTCCATCGCCTCGATCCGCCTTACGCGCTCCACTTCGCAGATGGAAAGCGGCGTGCCGCCTTCGCGGGTCGAGCTCATATCCCGGCTCACCGGAGCGTGCATCGAGGACAGCGTCAGTCCGTGACGGGCGAGCGCGCTAGCCATCGCCTGCATTTCCGTTTTTGCGGTGTAATCGAAATGCCCGCGCGAGCAAAATATCTCGACGCCCTGGAAGCCTGCCCGGGCAATTTGCTCCAGGAGTTCTGGCGCTAGCTTTCGCGATACGAAAATGTACGTTGAGAGTAGTCTCTGCATGATCCCGTTAATTTCCCGGGCGCTCGGACGCAACGTGAGCGTGCTCTAGGTAACCGCGCACCCTTGTATCATTGGTCTTCTTAGTATCCCACGGCTGCGCCGTCGTGGCGCGGGTCGGCTGCTCCCAGGCGGTCACCCGTTGCCGAATCAATGGCGATCGCGTTGACCAGCCCCATGTGTCCGATGCGTTGAGTCGCGTGGCCGCGAGCATTCAAGGCCCTCTCCAAGCTGCTGGGAAAAGCTCTTTCCATCAAGATGCGATCGGGCAGCCACTGGTGATGAAAACGCGGTGCGTTGATGGCTGCCTGCGGTTCCATGCCAAGGCGCATCCAGTTCAGGATACTGAGGAGCGTGGCGGAAATAATCGTGGGACCGCCGGGCGAACCGGTGACGAAACTGAGTTTGCCATCGCGAAGGAGGATCGTCGGGGTCATGGAACTAAGCGGCCTGTGCCCAGGCGCGATGGCGTTGGCTTCAGATTGCATCAAGCCGAACAGAGCGTTCGGCGAGCCGGGTTGCGTGGTGAAATCGTCCATCTCGTCGTTCAGGAGAAAGCCTGCCGAACAGGTGGCGTGTGAACCGTAGCTGTCGTTAAGCGTGTAGGTGCTGGCGACGGCGTTGCCGACGGCATCCACGATGGAAAAATGAGTCGTGTGCGGGCCTTCGCCGAGGCTGATAAGGCCCTCGGCTGCTGTGGCGTTGCCTGCGGCAACGTCGCAGGTGTGAGGATTGCCGGCCTTGATGACTTTGCTCGAGGACGCGTGCTGCGCATCGACAGTCATGAAAACTTCCTTGGCGTAGCAGGGATCGGTAAGGCCGGCGACAGGAACTTTCGAATAGTCGGGATCGGCAAGATAGGCGGCGCGATCCGCAAAGACGCGGCGCATCACTTCAGCAACCATGTGAACGCTTTCGACGTCGTCCCAGCCCTTGAGCGGAACACCCTGCAACATGTTCAACGCTTCGATGACGGCGACGCCACCCGAGCTGGGTGGGGGAGAAGTCAGGACTTCCCAGGTATGGCCATCGCTTTCGTATTTGGCGCGCACAACCGCGCGGACTTTCGGCTGATATTTGGCGAGGTCCTCGAGGGTGATGAGACCGCCGAGGCGCGACACGTCGTCTGCAAGAGCGCGAGCGGTTTCGCCGCTATAAAACTCGGCGGCGCCGTTCTTGGCAATCCGTTTGAGCGTGGCGGCGAGCTCCGGCTGATGAAGCGTATCCCCCGGCTGAAACATCTTGCCGTCGTTCAAGAAAATGTGGCGGCTGACGGTGAAACGCTGCAGACCGGTGCGCTCCTCTTCGAATTCATAGGCGAGCCTTTTACTGATGGCAAAACCATTTTCGGCCATGCGAATGGCCGGGGCCATGGCATCGGCGAGCTTCATGGAGCCATAGGTTTTCAGGGCGAGAGTGAGGCCGGCGACCGTGCCAGGCACGGCGACCGAGCGATAACCGATGACGGAGGCTTCTTGATCGAGCTTGCCGTCTTTTCCGATGTACATGTCCCGGGTGGCCTTTCCTGGCGCCACCTCGCGGTAATCGAGAAACGTGGTCTTGCCATCGGCTAGCCGAATCAACATGAAGCCGCCGCCGCCGATGTTGCCCGCGGCGGGTTCCACCACGGCCAGGGCAAACGCCACGGCAACGGCAGCGTCCACGGCGTTGCCGCCGCGTTTGAGAATTTCGACTCCGGCCTCAGAGCCAAGTTCTTCGTCGGTAGCAACCATACCATGGCTGGCACGAACAGCCTGAGAAGGCCAGCCCTGGGGGTCCTGGGGACGGTCGCGGAATTCTGCCGCAGCCTGGCCTCGAACCACCAGCGGCGCCAGGCCAAGGACGAAAACACACACACGGACGGTCCTTCCTGTTCTCATAGCGGTTCAAAGACACTAAGTGATTCTCGGGATAGCGTCAAGGCGGGCTGCTGCTAAGCCTGCATCTGGGAATAAATGATCCAAAGCCGGGGGCGAAAGAAGAACCGCAACGGCTATTCTTCGACGAGAAAATCGACGGTAGGCGGGCCCGGCAGCAAGCCAGCCTTGGTGCCACGCTTGATCAACTCTTTTACGGCCTGCTTGCCCCTTTCGCCGTAGCCGAGGGTCCATTTGTTGACATACATGCCGACAAACTTATCGGCCAGTTCGGTGTCCATTTCACGGGCGAATTGCATGGCATAGTTCAGGGCTTCTTCGCGGTGCTCCAGGCCGTAGGACACGCTGTCGCGGATGGTCTTGGAGATTTGGCGGGCGAGTTCCGGCCCCAGCGCGCGGCGCACCGCATTCCCGCCAAGCGGCAGGGGCAAGCGCGTTTGCTCCTGCCACCAGATACCCAGGTCGAGCACCCGGTGCAGGCCCATTTGGGGGAAGAAGAGCTGCCCTTCGTGAATGAGAAGGCCAGCCTCGACCACTTCCTTTTGAACGGCGTCGATGATTTTGTCGAAGGACATAACCACCGGTTCAAAATTCGGCTCGTAGAGTTTGAGGGACAGATAGGCCGAGGTCTTCAGGCCGGGCACGGCGATGCGCTTGCCCGCAAGCTCTTGGGGCTTCAGGGACTTCGTGGAAACGACGATGGGGCCGTAGCCTTCGCCGAAGCTCGCGCCGCAATCGAGCAGGATGTATTTGTCGCGGAGAGAGGGGTAGGCGGCAAAGCTAATGGCGGTGACGTCGTAGGTTTCGGTGAGCGCGGCCTCGTTCAGCGACTGAATGTCTGAGAGGATGTGCGTGTACTTATAACCGGGCGTGGAGAGTTTATGAGTGGCGAGGGCATAAAACATGAAGGCATCATCGGAATCCGGAGAATGCGCTAGCTTGATCTCGACCGGCTCTTTCTCGGTCTTCGAGGCTGTTTGTTGGCCAGGCATGGGCTTGCTCGTTTCCTATTCAGGCGCGACTCCGGCAGGGCCGGGTCATTTCAGTCGAACCGCCAAGCGGTCGCCTGACCCTGGCTTTGGTCCTTCCCAGAAAGACTTTCCCGCGGAGGAGAGGGTCTATCGGAGACCAACAGAAGAAAACGTGCGCGTCGCAGGGGCTTGCGTGGCGCTAGGCCGGGCGATTTCTTGCAAGTGAGAGCCTAGCATATTGGTGTCCGGCGAACAATCGGAAGAGGCGCGCGCGGCATGCCTGGGACAACGAGAAGCAGAAGTAAAAGGGGGAATGCGGAACGGAGCAGGCGATTCTTCTGCTTTGAAACGATATAATGCTCGATCTTTGGCGAGTGTCGTGGCCATTTCCGAGGCCAAGCGCTTTCCATCGTCGGGGATGGATTTGAAATGAAAAACGAAGCGATGGCGTCGCGGCAGACACACCGGCGAACCGGCATTCCCGTCCTGTTGCTAGTCGGTATGGCCCTTCTCGGGAAGGCTGCGTTGGCACAGACGATCCGCGTGGATACGACGGCTGGACGCGCGATCAGGTTCGATCCAGACCAGGCACTGGGCAGTTCCATGGACATCCTTCCGGCGAACCTGGTGGATAAGGTTTACAGCGAGCCCATCCTCAAAGAGGCGCTCTCCGCCGGCTGGGGACCGATCACCTACCGGCAAAACACGGAACTGACAATTGCGGCGTGGCACTGGAATCCCAATGGAACGTGGAGCGATCCGGCGCACCAGAGCGGTTACTTCACGGGGAGCGCGGAGCCGAAGGAGTTTTTGCGGCACTCCTTTGGATATTCGCTGCCGCACCGGGGCAGCACCCGGAGCGACGCCTCACAGGGCAAGTACTCGCGGTTGACGGATGGTGATCCGGCGTCGTATTGGAAGAGCAATCCGTACCTCACAAAGAAATTTACAGGCGAGGAAGATGCGCGCAACCCGCAGTGGATGGTGGTCGATTTCGAAACGCCGCAGGAGATCGACGCCATTCGAATTGCCTGGGGGAATCCGTATGCTCGTAAATATACGGTCGAATATTGGGTCGGCGAAGATGCGTTCGGCAGGCCGCTCGGGGGAGCATGGTTGCTTTTCCCGGGCGGTGATGTACAGGACGGAAAAGGCGAAACGGCGGCGCTGAAATTGTCGGACGCGCCTGTGAAAACGCGCTACCTGCGAATCTCGATGACGGAATCGTCGAACACTTGCGACACGCACGGAAGCGATGATCCACGCAATTGCGCGGGATACGCAGTGAATGAAATTTATGCGGGGAATTTTGCGGCGAGCAGCGAATTTATCGACATCATCACGCATGCGCACGGGCAAAACCAAACGGCGGTATACGTCTCTTCGACCGATCCCTGGCATACGGCTGCGGATATCGAGTCCAGCCGCGATCAAACGGGCTTCGATCTGTTTTTCACCAGCGGAATCACCAACAAACTGCCGGCGATGATTCCGGTTTCCTTGCTCTATGGGACGCCCGAGGACTCCGCGGCGGAGATCGCCTACATCGAGAAGCGCGGCTATCCGGTTTCGTATGTGGAAATCGGCGAAGAGCCAGACGGGAAGAACACTTCTCCGGAAGACTACGGTGCGCTGTACTTGCAGTGGGCGACAGCCTTGCATCGCGTCGACCCCAAGCTGAGGCTTGGCGGGCCGGTGTTTGAAGGCGTGAATGAAGACATCAAAGTGTGGCCGGACGCGCAGGGAAGAACGTCGTGGCTGGGGCGCTTCATCGATTATTTGAAGGAGCACGGCCGGATCGAGGACCTGGCGTTTGTTTCGTTCGAGCACTATCCCTTTCCGCCGTGCGAAATCAATTGGCCGGACCTGTATCGCGAGCCGGAGCTGGTGAAGCACATCCTGCAGGTGTGGCGCCAGGATAGCGTGCCAGAGAACGTGCCGCTGATGATCACGGAGAGCAACATCTCCTGGGCGCTGACCGAGCCAATGGCGGACGCCTTCGCGGCGCTGTGGCTGGCGGACAATGCCGGAGCGTTTCTCGCGAGTGGCGGCGCGGCATTCTACCATTCCCCGATTCAGCCGGAGCCGCTGCGCTCGGGCTGCCACGGATACAGCACCTACGGGAATTTCGTGGCCAACGAGAAGCTGGAAATTCAGCAGCACACCTCGCAATACTTCGCGAGCCAGCTAATCAACCTGGAATGGGTGAAGCACGGCGCGGGTGTGCATGAGTTGTTTCCAGCCGAAGCGGACGTGAGGGACGACGCGGGGCACGTCTTGGTGACGGCATACGCCGTAAAGCGGCCCGGTGGTGAATGGTCGCTGATGCTGATCAACAAAGACCCGTCGAATGTGCACGCGGTGAAGATCGAGTTTGCCGATGCGAGCGGCAAGCAAGTGGCGCACTTCACCGGGCCATTGACGATGGTGACGTTTGGGACAGAACAGTACGTGTGGCATCCCGAAGGGGCCAAGAGCCACGCGGACCCGGACGGCCCAGCGGCGAGGAAGACGCTATCTGCGAAGAGCGGTGAAGTAGTGACACTGCCGAAAGCGTCGGTGACTGTCCTTCGAGGCCAGATTGATGGAGCCGCGGTTCGCGGGGCTCTAAATCGGGACGGAAGAGAGCAAGCACAATAACAAACACTATAGGGAAGAGACCATGCGAGCGATGGCGTCGTCGAAGGAGGCACTGCCGTCCAGGTACGGTTGCCAGAATTTCTGCAGTAACTTGAAGTAGTCGTTCCAGCCGCGCTGGTAGAGACCTTCGCGCACGGCGTAGGGAGTGTAGCCGCCAGGGACGGTGCCGTCTTGGTCACCGGCAGTCGCGCCGGAAGAGCCAAGCACCGGTCGGATAACTTCACCAGTGGTGTAGAAAACCAGAGCGTGCCAGAGGTCGCGGGGGATGGCTTTATCGCGCTGGCGGCACTCGCGGATGATGGCGGCCTGCACAGGCTCGGCGATACCGTGCGAACCTTCGTGGAAGAGAACTTCGAGGGCTTCGGCGCCCTGATTACGTGAGTCCAAGCTGGAGATGGTGACACGCAAGGGATCGGCGGTGGTATAGGCACCGGTCCAGTTGGCATAACCGGTGAGGTCGACGCGGATTTTTTCGCGCGGCCAGCGTGTCTGGTAAATGTCCGCAAGCCGTTCCGACAGGCCCACGCCCTGTTCGCGCACCAGCGGGGCGACGCGCATGATCCAGCGGCGGTTGGCGCGATCATGGTCCGGCCAAAGATGTGCGCGGTAGACGGGCGCCGCGGCTTCCAAAACCTGCGTCAACTTTGCGGGCAAGCCGGCGTCGCAGAATTTTCGCTTCCTGCCAGAGAGTTCATCGCAATCCTCGAAATCGCCCAGCTGATCTTTCAATTGGATGAGCTCGGTGGAAAAAAGCAGGTCCTTGGCGGCGTAATTCGAAACGTAGTAAGCGACAGCATCGTCCCAGAGCTGCCGTTCTGCAGGCGTGAAAACGGGTTTCGCATCCGGCGCGGTGTGCAGCGCTGGTCCGAAGGTCTTGCCGCTTTTGTCCGGAGACGCGGCGGCGGTTCGCTGCCTGGCTTCGTGATAGAGGGTGTGATGAAGATTGATCCAGAACCCGCTGTGAAGCTCGAAGACGGGAAGAGGCCCGTAGGCGAAATTATTTTGTGACTGGGCTGACGCCCGAACGGGGGGGAGCAGAAAAAGCGCGAGCAAGAGAAAAAGGAATCGTGCTGGCGCTTTGCGAGGCATAGCGAATCGCACGATAGTAGCGCCAAGTCTTGCGGAGCACAAACGCAACTCAAGCGATGACAAGCGTTGAGCGGAGATTTTCAGACTGTGCCAACGGCCAAACCCGCCAATTTTTGGGATCACTCTTTTGATCGTTGAACGGGATGCGTCCCGGGAGGTTTCACTCCACTTTGGGGTCTGCCTCGCTGCCGACCGCACCACGCCGGTCAGCGGCGTGCAGGGCGCCGTTCGAATCGCGGAAGAACGACCGGCGTCCGGTGCGGCCGTACTGCAGCGGAGTTGCGGCCAGCTGGTATTTTGCCGGAGCGCCGAGAGTGCTGGCGCCGACGATCACGTAACGAATGGCATAGCCGTTTTTCATGCCGTTCGCGATGTCGGAATCGAGGAGCCCGGCAGCCTCGCCATTCGCCGCCCCGTGAAGGGGCGGCCCCAGATTCGCCAGAGATTCGGGCAGACGCAAATATTTGTTGCGGTAGGTTTCGACCGCGGCGGAAACTTTCTTCAGAGCTGCGAGGGCTCCTTTTTCCGTCGATTCCACCTCGGCGGCATCCCATTCCGCTTCCAGGGCGGGAAGGTCCAGGAGAAGCAAGCCCAGCGAAAGCAGCTTCCAATCCCCGTCCTCGCGTACCAGCCCCATGGTGATCTGGTGGATGCTTGCGCCGGTGGTGTCGCTGGAATCGCGGAGCTCCATGGGAAGAAACGCCATATTGTCGCGGAGGTCGGCCCCGCCAATCTGCATCTCCGTGGTGACGTCGGGAGTTTGGCAGCGGAGAATGGGGCGGCCGGTGGGATTCGCCGACGCCGTGGGTTTGCCCGGCTCATTCAGAAGCACAAAGCGCTTCAGCAACGCGACGCGGGCAGGTGGCGTCATGCGAGAAAACGCCTCTCTGTTGCGAGCCGTGAGAAAACGAACAAACTCGGTTTGGTTCTGGGAACAAGCCGCGGAAAGCACGGCTTTTAGCGCGGCGGTGGGTCCGCCTGTGGTTGTAATTTCGCTCGGCGCGCTAGCGGCGCTTCCCGCGGGCTTGGAACTGGAATCTTGTGAATGGGCGTTCGCGGCTTTGAGCAGAATGGCGCAGCTTAGGAAAAAGACGCGTCCGCGGATCTTCGATTTCCCTGATTTCACGTCAATCCTTTGCCGAGCTCAGTATCGCCGCCAGATTTTGCGTGAAGCTCGAGCGCGGCAGGACTTCATCGCATCCCGCCGCCTGCGCTTGAGCGGCAAGCTCTTTTTGCACGTGCGAGAGGAAGCCGACCACGCGAACGTCCTTGCGCGCCTGTCGCAACTTTTCAATGGCCCCGATTGGCTGGTTCCGCGCGTTCAAGTCCACGATGACGAGTCTTGGCTCGCTCGCCATAAGTCCCATCAATGCCTCGCCGTTGGCCGCCACTTTCACTTCCACGCCGAGCTGCTTGGCGGTTTCCGCCAGCTTCATCTGGAAGAACAAATCGTCCACAAGCGCCACGACTGTTGCCATTTCGCTCCGCCTCTTTTTAACCGTTTGTCAACGACTGCTTGTTATTATGCGCCGGTTCTTCCCAACGGCGCCCGCTCCCCGGTAAGATGCAACTTCGCAACGAAACGATGAGCGCTCATCCCGAAGACGCCCGCCTTGCCGCTTCCGGGCCCCGCGACGTTACTCTCTACACCCGTCCCGGATGCCACCTCTGCGACGAGGCCAAGTCTGCCATCGCGCCGCTCTTGCGAGAATTCGGCGCGGCCCTCCGGGAAGTCAATATAGATGCCGATCCTGCACTGAAGGAGCGCTACGGTTGTGATATTCCTGTAATCTTCCTCGGCCCGAGGAAAGCGGCGAAGCATCGCGTGGATCTGGAGCAGTTCCGGCGGCAGCTTCAGGATGCCGGAGCAGGCTGAAATCTTCAGCCGAAATTTCGTGGCAGAGGATACTAGTGGCCGCCGCCGGCCTCGTGTGCGCCGACGGTTTCGTCCGGAATGTCGCCTTTGCGGCCCTTGACCCGGTCGTAAACGCTGACCTGGCTGACAGAACCAAGCGCTTCATTGTAGAAGGTCGGAACACCCAGAGCGGTGCGCAATTCTTCGTTGAACTTGCACAGGTTTTGGAGATGCCTCGCGAGTGCCGGCAATTTCAGCCCTTCATCAGTGAGCAAGAACTTCTGGTAGCCGGCGTCCCACAGCCGCGTAAACTGGCCCTTCACCATAATGGTAGGCATAATCGTCATCTGGTAGAGGTCATCGGTGCCCTTGCGAAACTCCGCGCCGCAACCGTATTTTTCCACGCGCACCACGCCTCGCGTGCTGCCCACGGCAAACCCCAGCGCCGCGAGACTCTCGATTGCTTTTGGCGAGAACCGCTCTTCGACATTCCACATGGCTGATTCAGAGTAATGAATGGGCGGGATTCTGTAAAGGCATCCTGGTGGTGAGCTCCATCGGTTGCAGACGCACCTTTCGCAGAGAGGATTACCTGAGGAATTCACGTGAAAGGCTATTCAGGCCAAATTCAACGATCTCTCACATTTTGTACTAAGTCCTTTAATCTCTTTCGCCTAAGTAATGGGGACAAGGACGGCGGGCAGGTGCAGGGGACAGGTGCGTCCCACCTGAAATTTGGATATTCACAGGGCGGGTATCGCTTCTTCCCGCCGATTGTGGTTTCATTCGGGGCAGAATCTCGGACTGGGGGTGATCTTCGATGATAAGGGCATGTCGTTCCATCTTCTGTTTTCTCAGCGTTTTTCTCTTGCTCGGACTTTCTTCCCATGGGCAGGAGCGCAAAGGCACAATCACCGGCCACGCTACCGACGTGAATCACGATTCCCTGGTGGGCGCCCGCGTGGAGCTTCAGCCGCTCGGACGCACCGCGACGACGGACGGCCAGGGCCAGTTTACGATTTCCGAGGTGATGCCAGGCAAATACACACTTACCGTTTCCTATGTGGGATTCAAGCCGTTTTCCAGAGAAGTGACGATCGCTTCAGGTGGCGTGGAAAACTTAGACCCCGTACTTGAGATCGAGACGGTAAGCGAGCAGATCATCGTTCGCGGAGAGCGCGAGCGTGGAGAGGTCGAGGCGCTCAATCGCGAACGAACCGCCGACAACATTGTGCAAGTGCTGCCCGCCGAAGTCATCACCAGCTTGCCGAATACCAACATCGCCGATGCCGTTGGCCGGCTGCCCAGCGTGTCCCTGGAGCGCGACGAGGGCGAGGGCAAGTACGTGCAGATTCGCGGCACCGAGCCTCGCCTGAGCAATGTGACCATTGACGGCGTGCACGTGCCGTCTCCGGAAGCGGTGCGCAACGTGAAGCTGGACGCCATTCCCGCCGACCTGATCGAATCCGTCGAAATCAACAAGACGCTTTCAGCCAACCAAGAGGGCGACGCCATCGGCGGGTCGGTGAACCTGGTGACCAAGAAGGCCACCGATCAGCCTTACGTCACCGTGATTGGCATGGGCGGTTACACACCAATTGCGGGAGGCCGGCACCTCGACCAGTTCGGCGCGACCGCTGGTAAGCGCTTCGGCAGTGAAAAGCGCTTGGGCGTAATGTTTGGCGGCAGCTACGACTGGAACGCCCGCGGCATCGATGACCTGGAACCCGCACCTGGACTCACGGACACGGGGAATGGCGATTTCCAGAGTGGGGTTCCGGTATTCTTCGGCGCAGATATGCGCGAATACTGGTATGACCGCACGCGGTTTGGCTATGCTACCAGCATCGACTATAAACTCGGTGCCGCGTCGCTTCTCTACCTCCGTGGCTTGTTTTCGCAGTTCAAGGACATCGGGCAGGACTGGATCTATTCTCCGGGTCTTGGGCCCTTCACTTCTGCGACCACAGCCGACGGCGCAATGAGCTTCGACCACGTCTACCGGAATCCTTGGCAGCAGATTTTCAATATCACTGCCGGCGCGCAACATACGATTGGGTCGAACTTACTCTCCTACGAGGTCTCCGGTGGCCAGGCGCGCTACACGGGCGGTTTTCCGAGAGCCCGTTTTCATGGACCCGGGGACAATGGACTACCAGGCGACCAACCGATACAGTTTGGGCTCGATACGAGCAATCCGAACACGCCGAAATTCCCGGTCCTGGATGGCACAAATATCTTTGATCCGACAAAGTACGTTCTTACCGAAGTTTGGTTCAACAACAGGCCTATTTCGGAGCGCGATTTCACCGGCGCGATTTCGCTGACGCATGTATATACCGTTGGCACGCGGGTCGGGGTAATCGAGGCGGGCTTCAAAGTCAGGGACGCGCAGAAATCCCAGCGCGACAATGAACTCTATTACAGCTTTAACGGCAGTGCCGACATGAGCCAGTTCCTCGGAACTTTCACGAATCCGAACTACTACTTTGGCGCCTACAAATACGGCCCGACCACCGATTGGAATAAGGTTCTCGCGTTCTTCAAAGGCAATCCCGGACTGTTCACCCATGAGGTTGACCGGGAACACCACAACTCGGACTCGAATAACTTCGACACTTCCGAACGCGTTTATGCGGGATACGTGATGAATACCATCACGCTGGGCCGCGTCCGCCTGCAGGGAGGCCTGCGTTTCGAGTCGACCCAAGCTTCATTCGTCGGGACCCAAGCGAACTTTGATCCAACTGGAGCCTTCCTTTCGGACACCCCAGCGCCTGGCGAGCAGTCTTACACCGATGTCCTGCCCAGCGTGCAACTCCAGTACTCGCTGGGTGGGAATATGAACATTCGAGCGGCCTATGGCAGAGGTATTGCCAGGCCCAACTTTTCAGACCTGCCGCCTTCTGCGACTGTGGATCAGGCCGGCGCCGGTGGGATTACAAAGGTCAACACCGGCAATCCGAACCTCAAGCCTACACACGCCAACAACTTCGATCTCTTGTTTGAAAAGTATTTGAAAACGGTCGGCATCATCCAGGCCGGCTGGTTCTACAAGGCTCTAACCGATCCTATCTTCACCGTGGGTTCGAATCCCACGACCGGGCCGTTTGCCGGGGACCTTGTGTTTCAGCCAATCAATGGGCCCAGCGCTCACCTCACCGGTATCGAGATGGCGTGGCAGCAACACCTAACATTTCTTCCGGGTCTGTTGAGCGGTCTGGGGGTGTCGGCGAACTACAGCTATACGACCTCCGGCGTCAGCTTTCCAGCGAACTTTGGCCGGACCGACCATCCTGCGCTGCTGCGGCAAGCGCCAAACAACTGGAATTTTGACACCACCTACGACAAGGGTCCCATTTCAGCACGGATGGGACTCACCCACAACGACGGCAATATTTTCGCCTACCAGTTTCAGGACGGTGTCGATCCAAAGGGACCGCTTGGGGACCAATACCTCTATCCCCATACCCAGGTGGATGCCCAGGTGAGCTATCGCATACCTCATGCTCGCGATTTCCAGGCCGTCGCCTCGTTCCTGAACTTGACCAATGAAGTTTTCGGATTTTATTTCGGCAGCGAAAAATATCCAATCCAGCGCGAATACTACAACCGGACGTACTCATTCGGCCTGCGCTGGACTCCGACGTTTGCAAAATGAGCGGACGTTTGGCGGCGCGGGCTTTTCGGGCTCGGATATTGTTGAGCTGTCGGCCTACAAAGTGAGATTTGGCCAATGCCCGACTAGATTTCAGGAGAGCCTTGCATGAAATTGCGTTTTTCTGGCGCAGTACTATTACTCATCCTAAGCATCTTGCCGGTTCCGCCAGAGCTCGGCTCGATGGTTGCAACTGGCATCGAGAACCCCACTTGCGAGCTCGTTGGCCCTGGCATTTACAGGATCGATTTCCAGGCCTCTCCTGCTGCGGGACCGGTCGAAGTGTTTGCCAGTTCACGGCCCGATCTTATCGATTCACCGAAGCCCTTGCTCACTATTCGAAAGACGCCCGCCGAGGTTTCGGTCTTGGGACATACGGGCCGGATCTATTTTCATCTGAAGCCAACCTCGGGAGCCACGCGCGTGGTGTCCATTCGCAGGCTACCCCTGGAAGGCGCAAAGAATTTTCGAGACCTCGGAGGTTACCGAACATCCGACGGTCATTACGTCCGCTGGGGCCAGGCGTATCGTTCGAACCACCTCGTGAACTTGACGGCTAAAGATTCCGAGTATCTGGGCAGTTTGGGGATTCGTTTGGTTTGCGACGTCCGCTCGGACGGCGAGCGCGCGAGGGCCCCCGATCATTGGACCGGAAACGCCCCGGAATTCTTCGCTGTCCCCATCGGTTCCAATCTATTTACCGCGCCCACTGCCGACGACCTGAAACGCAGGGTTGCTACCATCAACTCCGGGACCAAGGACTCCGTGCGCGCGTACGATTACGCTATCGAGTACGCCGGACAGTACGCGAAAATCTTAAAGCGAATTGCTGCAGGCGATCTCCCTGTTGTCGAGCACTGCACTGCCGGCAAGGATCGAACCGGAGTCTTCAGCGCCATTCTTCTCACCGCGCTGGGCGTTCCGCGCGACACTGTGATCCAGGACTATATGCTGTCCAATCAATACCTGCTCGCCCCGGACACCATCGAAACCACTACTGCGGATCTCGAGAGGGCCTTTGGTCTCGCAGAGCCACCGGACATTTCCACTGTGAAAACAATCATGACGGCAAAACCCGAGACTCTGGAAGCCACTTTCGACAAAATTGACAAGACCTATGGCTCCTTCGGCAATTACTTGCGCGACGCGTTGAAGCTCTCCGCTTCGGAACTCACAAATCTCCGCGAGCGACTCCTGGAACCGTAACTGATAAGAGC
>Ga0209577_10000549_pt1 | contig 37847 bp, 35 predicted proteins | sample GraSoiAngelo_109_FD_185874 | JGI IMG/M metagenome (GOLD analysis project Ga0209577, IMG submission 185874) | Grasslands soil microbial communities from the Angelo Coastal Reserve, California, USA - 14_0903_12_20cm (SPAdes) (version 2) | ecosystem: Environmental > Terrestrial > Soil > Grasslands... | reverse complement strand
TCCTGTACTGCTTTCGCGAGCGCGAGGACCTGATGGACGTCTACGAGGCGGTCTCGGGCGCGCGCATGCACGCGGCGTATTACCGTCCGGGCGGGGTGTACCGCGACCTGCCCGACAGCATGCCGCAATACGCGGCTTCCAAGCTCAAAAGTCAAGCTGCAATCGAAGACCTGAACAAGAACCGCCAAGGCTCCGTGCTCGACTTCATCGAGGATTTCACCCAGCGCTTCCCCAGGTGCGTGGATGACTACGAGACGCTGCTCACGGACAACCGCATCTGGAAGCAGCGCACCGTGGGCATCGGCGTGGTCTCCGCAGAGCGCTCGCTCGCCCTCGGCTTCACCGGCCCGATGCTGCGCGGCTCAGGCGTCGCCTGGGATCTGAGGAAAAAGCAGCCCTACGAGGTCTACGACCGCATGGAGTTCGACATCCCGGTCGGCAAGAGCGGCGACTGCTACGACCGCTACCTCGTGCGCATCGAGGAGATGCGCCAGTCGAACCGCATCGTGCGTCAGTGCATCGACTGGCTGCGCGAGAACCCGGGCCCCGTGATGGTCGACGACCACAAGATCGCGACGCCGACGCGCCTCGAGATGAAAGAGAGCATGGAGCAGCTGATCCATCACTTCAAGCTCGTCACCGAGGGCATGCACGTGCCCGAAGGCGAGGTGTACGCCGCGGTCGAGGCGCCCAAGGGGGAGTTCGGCATCTACCTGGTGTCCGACGGCGCGAACAAGCCCTACCGCCTCAAGATCCGCGCGCCCGGCTTCGCGCACCTGTCCGCGCTCGACGAGATGGCGCGCGGCCACATGATCGCCGATGCCGTGGCGATCATCGGCACGCAGGACATCGTTTTCGGCGAGGTCGACCGTTAAATGCTTTCCGCAGAGTCCCTCAAAAAGCTCGAGCGCGAGATCGCCAAATACCCGCCCGAGCGCAAGCAGTCGGCGGTGATGAGCGCGCTCATCATCGCCCAGGACGAAAAGGGCTGGCTGTCGAGCGAGGTCCTGGACTTCGTCGCCCGCTACCTCGGCATGCCGAGCGTCGCGGTGTACGAGGTGGCGAGTTTCTACGCGATGTACAACCTGGAGCCCACCGGCACGTACAAGCTGACGCTGTGCACCAACCTGCCGTGCGGCCTGCAAGGCGCGCTCGATGCCGCGGATCACCTGCGCCAGAGGCTCCGGATCAACTTCAACGAGACCACGCCCGACGGCCACTTCACGCTCAAGGAAGGCGAATGCTTTGGCGCCTGCGCCATGGCGCCGGTGCTGCTGGTCAACAACAAGAAGATGCACGACTACATGAGCAACGAGAAGCTCGACCGGCTGCTCGACGAGCTCGGCCGCCAATGACCCTGCTCGATTACGGACCAGACGCGATCCTGATGCAGGGGCTCGACGGCCGCAATTGGCGCCTGAAGGATTACGAGGCGCGCGACGGCTATCAGGCCCTGAAAAAGATTCTTACGCAAAGGATGAAGCCCGAAGAGGTCATTGCCGAGGTGAAAAAATCCGCGCTGCGCGGGCGCGGCGGCGCCGGCTTTCCGACCGGGCTGAAATGGTCGTTCATGCCGCGGCAGTTCGCCGGCCCCAAGTACGTGGTGTGCAATTCCGACGAAGGCGAGCCCGGCACCTGCAAGGATCGCGACCTGCTGCGCTATAACCCGCATGCGGTGATCGAGGGAATGCTCATCGCCGGCTACGCCATGAGCGCGAGCGCCGGCTACCACTACATCCACGGCGAGATCTGGGAGATCTACGAGCAGTTCGAGGAGGCGCTCGCCGAGGCCCACGCCGCCGGCTACGTCGGCAACCACATCCTGGGCTCGGAGTTCTCTTTCGAGATGTACGCGCATCCCGGCTACGGCGCATACATCTGCGGCGAAGAGACTGCGCTGCTCGAGTCGCTCGAGGGCAAGAAGGGCATGCCGCGCTTCAAGCCGCCGTTCCCGGCGAGCTACGGCCTGTATGGAAAACCCACCACCATTAACAACACCGAGACCTTCGCCGCGGTGCCCTGGATCATGCGCCATGGCGCCGACGCGTTCCTCGCGCTCGGCAAGCCCAACAACGGGGGCACCAAGCTTTTCTCGGTCACCGGGCACGTCAAGCGCCCCGGCAACTACGAGGTCAGGCTCGGCACGCCGTTCGCCAGGCTGCTCGAGATGGCGGGCGGCGTGCGCGGCGGAAGGAAGCTGAAGGGCGTGATCCCGGGTGGCTCCTCGATGCCGGTGCTGCCCGCCGACATCATGATGGCGACCGACATGGACTACGACTCGATCGCCAAGGCGGGGTCGATGCTCGGCTCCGGCGCGGTGATCGTCATGGACGACAGCACTTGCATGGTGCGCGCGCTCGAGCGCCTGTCGTACTTCTATTTCGAGGAGTCCTGCGGCCAGTGCACGCCCTGCCGCGAGGGCACCGGCTGGCTCTACCGCGTGGTGCACCGCATCGAGAACGGTTTCGGCCGGATGGAGGACCTCGCGCTGCTCGACGACGTCTCCGACAACATCGCCGGCCGGACCATCTGCGCGCTGGGCGACGCCGCAGCGCTGCCGGTGAAGAGCTTCATCAAGCACTTCCGGGCCGAATTCGTGCACCACATCGAGCATCGAGGATGCCTGGTGCACAAGGATGTCGAGCCCAAATGGGGCCGGGTGGATGCTCCCCACGAGCCCCACCTCGCGAACCACATGGCCGAGGCGGCCTGATGCCGAAAATCGAAGTCGACGGCAGGCCGCTCGAGGTGCCGCAAGGCGCCACGGTGATGGACGCGACCAACAAGCTCGGCGTCTACGTGCCGTACTTCTGCTATCACCGCAAGCTTTCGATCGCCGCCAACTGCCGCATGTGCCTGGTCGAGGTCGAGAAGGCGCCAAAGCCGCTGCCGGCCTGCGCCACCCCGGTCACCGACGGCATGAAAGTGTGGACCAATTCGCCCGCCGCCAAGAAGGCGCAGAACGGAGTGATGGAATTCCTGCTGATCAACCACCCGCTCGACTGCCCGATCTGCGACCAGGGCGGCGAATGCCAGCTGCAGGATCTCGCGGTGGGCTACGGCCCCAGCAACTCGCGCTACACCGAGGAAAAGCGCGTGGTGCTGCGCAAGGAGCTCGGAGCGCTGGTCGCCGCCGAGGAGATGAGCCGCTGCATCCAGTGCACGCGTTGCGTGCGCTTCGGGCAGGAGATCGCCGGCAAGATGGAGCTCGGCCTCGCCGGACGCGGCGAGAAGGCCGAGATCGTCTCCTTCGTCGGCCACATGCTGGAGTCCGAGCTCTCAGGCAACATGATCGACCTGTGCCCGGTCGGCGCCCTGACCTCCGGGCCGTTTCGCTACACGGCGAGGACCTGGGAACTCGCGCGGCGCAGGTCGGTTTCGCCGCACGATGGCCTCGGCTCGAACCTCGTCGTGCAGGTGAAGCAGTCGCGCGTGATGCGCGTGCTGCCGCTCGATAACGAAGCGATCAACGAGTGCTGGCTTTCCGACAAGGACCGCTTTTCCTACGAGGCCCTCAATGCGCCCGGCCGGCTGAAGCAGCCGATGGTGAAGCGCGGCGCGCGCTGGGAAACGGTGGACTGGGAAGTGGCGCTCGAGCTCGCCGCGCGGGGCCTGCAGAAGCAGGACTTCGGCGTCCTCGCTTCGCCGCATTCGACGCTCGAAGAGCTGTACCTCGCGGGCAAGCTCGGACCGGCTGACTTCCGCCTGCGCCACGCCGACTTCTCCGCCGATGGCCGGCGCGAAGGCATTCCGTGGCTCGGCATGCCGATCGCCGATCTCGGCACGCTCGATCGCGTGCTGGTGGTGGGCTCGTTCCTGCGCAAGGACCATCCGCTGATCGCGCATCGCCTGCGCCAGGCGGCCAAGCGCGGCACGCAGGTCCACATGCTGCACTCGGTGGACGACGACTGGGCGATGCCGATCGCGAGCAAGCGCATCGTGCCGCCGTCGAAAATTCCGGATTCGATCGCGTCTTTTGCGCAAGCGCTGAAAGGCGGAAAAAACCCGGCAGTGCTGCTCGGCAACTTCGCCCAGCAGCATCCGCTCGCGGCACAGATCCATGCCCAGGCGCAGGCGCTGGGCGTGAGACTCGGTTTCCTCGGCGAGGCGGCAAATTCGGTCGGCGGCTACCTCGCCGGCCTGCCCGCGGGAGGCAACGTCAGGAGCATCCTCGAGCGCAAGGCGCTGGTGCTCCTGCATTGCGAGCCCGAGCTCGACTTTGCGGATACGCGCTTCGCCACCCGGGCAGTCAACGAGGCTGAGTTCGTCGTTCAGCTCAGCGCGTTCGAGACCGGCCTCGACTATGCCGACGTCCTCCTGCCGATCGCGCCGTTTACTGAAACCGCCGGTACGTTCGCGAACACCGAAGGCCGGCTGCAGAGCTTTTATGCCGCCGTGAATCCGCTCGGCGAATCGCGTCCCGGCTGGAAAGTGCTGCGCGCGCTGGGCACCATGCTCGGCAGGCCCGGCACCGGCTACGACAGCATCGAGCAGGCGCGCGCCGATTGCCTGCGCGGCCGCGACATCTCGAGCCTGCTCTCGAACACGACGCGGGTCGAGCGAAGTGCGCTATCCCTCGATTCGCCGGGCATCGAGCGCATCGCCGACGTTCCGATCTACTTCGCCGATCCGCTGGTGCGGCGCTCTGGTCCGCTGCAGAAGACCCCGGACGCGCAGCCGCCCAGGGCGTGGATGAACGCGAAACTGATGGCGCGGCTCGGAATTTCCGCGGGGCAACCGGTCCTGGTCGAGGGCGCGGCGAGGCTGCCGGCGGCCCTCGACGACAGGCTGCCCGACGAGTGCGTGCGCATCGCTGCCGCGCATCCGCTGACCGCGCAGCTCGGCCCGATGTTCGGCGCGGTTTCGCTGGAGAAGGTCGCGGTGGAGAGGGCTGCCTAGATGGACTGGCGCGGCGCGCTCACCTCGACGGCCTGGAACCTGGCGTTCATCGCGGCGATCGTGGTGCCCCTTTTCCTGTGCGTTGCCTACCTCACGCTGTGGGAGCGCAAGCTGATCGGATGGATCCAGATCCGCATCGGCCCCAACCGCGTCGGGCCCGCCGGGCTGCTGCAGCCGATCGCCGACGGCGTGAAGCTGCTGCTGAAGGAGATCATCGTTCCGACCAACGCGAACAAGGGCCTGTTCCTGCTCGCGCCGGTGCTGATGCTCACGCCGGCGCTCGCCGCCTGGGCGGTGATTCCCTTTGCGCCCGAGGTGGTGCTCGCGGACATCAACGCCGGGCTGCTGTACATCCTCGCGTTGAGCTCGATGGGCGTGTACGGCGTGATCGTCGCCGGCTGGGCGTCGAACTCCAAGTACGCCTTTCTCGGCGCGATGCGCTCGGCGGCGCAGATGGTGTCCTACGAGCTCGCGATGGGCTTTGCGCTGGTGGTGGTGCTGATGGTCTCGGGCAGCCTCAACCTGTCGGACATCGTCAACGCCCAGGGCCGCGGCAGCTTCGCCTCGATGGGGCTCAATTTCCTGTCGTGGAACTGGCTGCCGCTCGCGCCGATGCTCGTGGTGTACTTCGTGAGCGGCGTCGCCGAGACCAACCGCGCGCCCTTCGACGTGGTCGAGGGCGAGTCGGAGATCGTCGCCGGACACATGATCGAGTACTCGGGCATGAGCTTCGCGCTGTTCTTTCTCGCCGAGTACATGAACATGCTCCTCATCAGCGCGCTGACGGTAGTGATGTTCTTCGGCGGCTGGCAGGCGCCCTGGGACAGCGCGGTGACCAACTGGGTGCCGCCTTTCATCTGGCTATTCGCAAAGATTTTCCTGGTGGTCTCCATGTTCCTGTGGTTCCGGGCAACTTTCCCGCGCTACCGCTACGACCAGATCATGCGGCTGGGCTGGAAGATCTTCATCCCGCTCACGCTGGTATGGATCGCGGTGGTGGGCCTGTGGATGCAGACGCCGTGGAGCCTCTGGCGATGAACCGCGTGATCGAGTTCTTGCGCTCGTTCCTGCTGCTCGAGCTGCTGCGCGGCATGATGCTCACCGGCAGGCACCTGTTCGCGCGCAAGATCACGGTGCAGTTCCCCGAAGAGAAGACGCCGATGAGCCCGCGCTTCCGCGGCCTGCACGCGCTGCGCCGCTACCCGAACGGGGAAGAGCGCTGCATCGCGTGCAAGCTGTGCGAGGCGGTGTGCCCGGCGCTCGCCATCCACATCGAATCGGAGCAAAGCGCCGACGGCACGCGCCGCACCACGCGCTACGACATCGACCTCACCAAGTGCATTTTCTGCGGCTTTTGCGAGGAAGCTTGCCCGGTGGACGCGATCGTGGAGACGCGCATCCTGGAGTACCACGGCGAGGCGAGGGGGGACCTGTACTACACCAAGCCCATGCTGCTCGCCGTGGGTGACCGTTACGAGGAGCAAATTGCGAGGGACCGGGAGAGCGACGCCCGCTACCGCTAGGCCACAACAATAATGTTCGAGTCCGCGGTTTTCTACGCCTTCGCGGCGGTGCTGCTGGTGTCGGCGACGCTCGTGATCACGTCGCGCAACCCGGTGCACAGCGCGCTGTTCCTCGTGCTCGCCTTCTTCAGCGCGGCCGGCACCTGGCTGCTGCTGCGCGCCGAGTTCCTGGCCATCGCGCTGGTGGTGGTCTACGTCGGCGCGGTGACGGTGCTGTTCCTGTTCGTGGTGATGATGCTCGACATCAATATCGAGCGCCTGCGCGAGGGCTTCTGGCGCAACCTGCCGCTCGCGATCGTGGTGGGCGCGATCCTGGTGTTCGAGATGATCGCCGTGCTCGCCAACCGCATTTACGGGGCAAGACCGCGCGAGCTGCCGCCGGGCTACAGCAACACCAAGGAGCTGGGTCGCATCCTGTACACCGACTACGCCTACGCCTTCGAGATCGCCGCGGTGATCCTGCTGGTGGCGATCATCGCCGCCATCGCGCTCACCCTGCGCCGGCGCAAGGACCGCCGCTACCAGGACCCGTCGCAGCAGGTCGCTGTCCGGCGCGAGGAGCGCGTGAGGCTCCTTTCCATGCCCGCCGAGAAAGAATGACGCTGACCCTGTCGCATTATCTGGTGCTGGGCGCGTTGCTCTTCGCCATCAGCGTGGTCGGCATCTTCATGAACCGGCGCAACATCATCATCCTGCTGATGGCGATCGAGCTGATGCTGCTCGCCGTCAACCTGAACTTCATCGCCTTCTCGCATTTCCTCGGCGACGTGGCGGGGCAGGTGTTCGTGTTCTTCATCCTCACGGTGGCGGCGGCGGAGTCCGCGATCGGCCTGGCCATCCTGGTGGTCCTGTTCAGGAACCTGAATACGATCGATGTCGAAGACCTCGACTCGCTAAAAGGATGAGAGCGCTCTACCTGCTCGTGCCGTTTGCGCCTCTGGCCGGGGCCATCATCGCCGGCCTCTTCGGCCGCGCCATCGGCCGCGGCGGCGCGCACTGGGTGACGATCATCTGCGTTTTCATCTCTTTCCTCGCGTCGTGCTTGATCTTTTCCGATGTGTTATCGGGAAATACGTGGAACGGCCCCGTCTATACCTTCCTCTCGAGCGGCGAAACTCGATTCGAGATCGGCTTTCTCATCGACCGGCTGACGGTGCTGATGATGGTGGTGGTGAGCTTCGTCTCGCTGATGGTGCACATCTACACCATCGGCTACATGGCCGACGACCCGGGCTACCAGCGCTTCTTCTCGTACATCTCGCTGTTCACCTTCTCGATGCTGATGCTGGTGATGGCGAACAACTTCGTGCAGCTTTTCTTCGGCTGGGAGGCGGTCGGCCTGGTGTCGTACCTGCTGATCGGCTTCTGGTACAGCCGCGAGAGCGCCATCTACGCCGCGCTGAAGGCCTTCCTCGTCAACCGGGTCGGCGACTTCGGCTTCCTCCTGGGCATCGCGCTGATCCTGGCGAATTTCGGCACCCTCGACTACGCCGCGGTTTTTGGACAAGCCGGTTCATCGAGTGTTAAGACAATAGAGATCATTCCCGGCGCGCCGTGGATGCTGATGACAGTGATCTGCGTGCTGCTGTTCATCGGCGCGATGGGCAAGAGCGCGCAGTTCCCGCTGCACGTCTGGCTGCCGGACTCGATGGAGGGCCCGACGCCGATCTCGGCCCTGATCCATGCCGCGACGATGGTGACCGCCGGCATTTTCATGGTGGCGCGCATGTCGCCGCTCTACGAGCTGTCGCAGACTGCGCGTTCGGTGGTGCTGATCATCGGCGCAATCACCGCGCTTTCGACGGCGCTGGTCGCGCTCACCCAGTACGACATCAAGCGCGTCATCGCGTATTCGACGCTCTCCCAGCTGGGGTACATGACCGCGGCGCTCGGCGCCTCGGCGTACTCCGCGGCGATCTTCCATCTGATGACCCACGCTTTCTTCAAGGCGTTGCTGTTCCTCGCCGCAGGCTCGGCGATCATCGCCCTGCATCACGAGCAGGACATGCGGCGCATGGGCGGCCTGAAGAGCCGCATGCCGTTGACCTACTGGACGCTGCTCATCGGCGCCGTCTCCTCGGCCGGGATCCCCGGGTTCGCAGGCTTTTTCTCCAAGGACGCGATCATCGAGGCCGTGCGCGACTCAGGCACCCCCGGCCACCTGTTCGCCTACGTCTGCGTGGTCGGCTGCGTCTTTGTCACGGCCACCTACACGTTCCGCATGCTGTTCATGGCTTTCCACGGCAAGGAGCGCTTCGACGCGGCGCACCCGCCGCACGAGTCGCCGGCGGTGGTGACGATTCCGCTCGTGCTGCTCGCCATCCCCTCGGTCGGCGCCGGCTGGGTGGTCGGCGACGTCGTCTACGGGGACTTCTTCAGGCAAGCGCTGCCGCGCGCGCAGGGCGAGTTCCACGGCCTGCTCGCGCTCATGGCCCGCGGCTTGGTCTCGCTGCCCTTCTGGCTCGCGGTGGCCGGTATCGCCACGGCCTGGTACCTCTACTTGAAAAGAACTGATTTGCCCAAGCGGATCGCCATGCAGCTCGGTCCCCTCTATGCTCTGGTGCAGAGGAAGTACGGCTTCGACGAGCTCTACGCGTGGCTCTTCGCGGGCGGCGCGCGCGCCATCGGCAGCGGCTTCTGGCGAGGGGGCGACCTCACGCTGATCGACGGCCTGATGGTCAACGGCTCGGCGCGCCTGGTGGGCTGGTCCTCGTCGGTGGTGCGCCTGTTCCAGACGGGCTACGTCTACCAATACGCATTCACGATGCTGATCGGCGTTGTCGTGCTCGCGCTGTTCTTTCTAAGAACGTAGATGCTGCTTTCGCTGGCGATCTGGATCCCGATCGCTGCCGGCGTGCTGGTGCTCGCCCTCGGGGAGCGCTACGCACGCGGCACTGCCCTCGCCGGCTCGATCCTGGGCTTCGCGGTCACACTTCCGTTGTATTGGAGTTTCGACGCCGCCTCGAGCGCGATGCAGTTCGTCGAGTTCGGACACTGGATCGAGCGCTTCAACGTCAACTACCACCTCGGCGTCGACGGCATCTCGATGCTGTTCGTGCTGCTGAACAGCTTCATCACCGTGCTGGCGGTGATTGCCAGCGGGTCGCAGGTCGACAACCGGGTGGCGCAGTACTACGCCGCGTTCCTGATCCTCTCGGGCATGCTCAACGGCGTGTTCGAGGCTCTCGACGCGGTGCTGTTCTACGTGTTCTTCGAGGGCACGCTGATCCCGATGTTCATCATCATCGGCGTGTGGGGCGGGCCGAACCGCGTCTACGCGTCGGTGAAGTTCTTTTTGTACACGCTGATGGGCTCGCTGCTCATGCTGGTGGCGCTGCTCTACCTGTACGGCAAGTCGGGCGGCAGCTTCGCGATCCTCGACTGGCACAAGCTGCCGCTGCCCCTCGGCGCGCAGCAGCTGCTGTTCTTCGGCTTCCTGTTCGCGTTCGCGGTCAAGGTGCCGATGTGGCCGGTGCATACCTGGCTGCCCGACGCGCATACCGAGGCGCCGACGGCGGGCTCGGTGGTGCTCGCGGCGATCCTGCTGAAGCTCGGCGCCTACGGCTTCGTGCGCTTTTCGCTGCCGATCATGCCCGACGCGTCGCGCCATCTCGCCTGGCTGATGATCGCGCTGTCGGTCATCGCGGTGGTCTACATCGGCTTCGTGGCGCTCGCGCAGACCGACATGAAACGCCTGATCGCGTACTCGTCGATCTCGCACATGGGCCTGGTGACGCTCGGCTTCTTCATCTTCAACGCCTACGGCGTCGAGGGCGCTCTGGTGCAGATGATCTCGCACGGCTTCGTTTCCGCCGCCCTGTTTCTGTGCGTCGGCGTGCTCTACGACCGCATGCACAGCCGCATGATTGCCGACTACGGCGGGGTGGTGAACACGATGCCGAAATTCGCCAGCCTGATGATGCTGTTCGCCATGGCCAACAGCGGCCTGCCGGCCACCAGCGGCTTCGTCGGCGAGTTCCTCGTGATCCTGGGCGCGATGAAGACGGGCTTCTGGCTCGCCTTCCTTGCCGCCACCACCATGATCCTGGGTGCCGCGTACACGCTGTGGATGTACAAGCGCGTGATGTTCGGCCCGGTGGCGAACCCGCAGGTCGCCGCGCTGAAGGACCTGAACGGCAGGGAAGTGACGGTGCTCGGCCTGCTCGCGCTCGCCGTGCTGGGCATGGGTGTCTATCCGCTGCCGTTCACCGAGGTCATGCATGCGTCGGTGAACGAGCTGCTGCGGCATGTGGCGCTCGCAAAGATCTGATGGGCTCGAAAACGCTCCTCATCGACCACCTGCCGGCATTGCCGGAGGCGCTGCTGCTCGCCGGCGCGTGCGCGCTGATGATCGTCGATCTGTACGTCAAGTCCGAGCGGCGCAACGCGAGCTATGGGCTCGCGCAGAGCGTCCTGCTGCTCTGCGCTCTTGCCACGCTGTGCGTGTTTGTCGTGCAGGGCCAGGCAAATTATTCTCGCCTGCTGCTGTTCAATGGGCTGTTTGTCTCCGATACCCTGTCCAACCTGCTCAAGCTGGTGTCCTACCTCTCGGTCTGGGCGACGCTGGTCTACTCGCGCCAGTACCTCGTCGACCGCGGCCTGCTGCGCGGCGAATTCTTGACGCTGCTGCTGTTCTCGCTGCTCGGCATGATGATCCTGATCAGCGCCAACAGCTTTCTCACCCTGTACCTGGGCCTGGAGCTGATGTCGCTGTGCCTGTACGCGATGGTGGCTCTGGACCGCGACTCGGCGATCTCGACCGAGGCGGCCATGAAGTACTTCATCCTTGGCGCCCTGTCCTCGGGGCTGCTGCTCTACGGCATGTCGATGATCTACGGCGCCACGGGCACGCTCCAGATCAGCGAGGTGGCGCAGCGCGTCTCGCGGATCGCCGCCACCACCGACCGCAGCCTCCTCGTCTTCGGGCTGGTGTTCATGGTCGCGGGGATCGCGTTCAAGCTTGGCGTCGCGCCGTTCCACATGTGGATCCCCGATGTCTACCAGGGCGCGCCGACCGCGATCACGCTGGTGATCGGCTCGGCGCCCAAGCTCGCCGCGTTCGCGATGGCGGTGCGGCTGCTCGTGAACGGGCTGCTCGGCCTGGCGCAGGACTGGCAGCAGATGCTCGCGCTCCTCGCGCTGCTCTCCATGGCGATCGGCAACATCACCGCGATCGCGCAGTCGAACATCAAACGCATGCTCGCCTACTCGACCATCGCGCACATGGGATTCATGCTGCTCGGGCTGCTCTCCGGCGTGGTCGGCGGCAACCTGCTGAACGCCGCCGACGCGTACAGCACGGCGCTTTTCTACGTCGTCGTCTACGTGCTGATGACGCTCGGGGCCTTCGGCATGCTCCTGTACCTGTCGCGCAAGGGCTTCGAGTGCGAGAACCTCGACGACTTCCGCGGTCTCAACCGGCGCAGCCCCTGGTTCGCCTTCGTCATGATGCTGCTCATGTTCTCGCTGGCCGGGCTGCCGCCCACCGCCGGGTTCTACGCCAAGCTCGCCGTGCTCTCGTCGGCAGTGCAGGCGGGGCAGCTCTGGCTCGCGGTGGCCGCCGTGATCCTGTCCCTGGTGGGCGCCTTCTATTATCTGCGCGTCGTGAAGCTGATGTATTTCGACGAGCCGAAGGAAACCGGCCCGGTTCCCGGCCACCCGGAAATGCGCGCGCTGCTCTCCGTGAACGGGCTCATCCTGCTGATCCTCGGCATCTTCCCGCAGCCGCTGATGGCGCTCTGCTACATCGCTATTCACTCCCTCTAAATTGAAAGATCTTACCGAGCACTTCATCGCGGGGGAGCGCGTCTACGACGGCGCGCTCCTCAAGGTGCATCGCGACGTGGTGCGCCTTCCCGACGGCAGCCGGGGCGCGCGCGAATACATCCGCCACCCGGGGGCCGTGGCGATCGTGCCGGTCTTCGACGACGGCCGCGTGCTGCTCGAGCGCCAGTTCCGCTACCCCCATCGCCGCGTGTTCATCGAGCTGCCGGCCGGCAAGCTCGAGCCGGGCGAGCCGCACCTCGACACCGCCAAGCGCGAGCTGCTGGAGGAGACCGGCTACAGCGCGCTGGAGTGGACCAGGCTTGGCGTAATCCATACCGCCATCGCCTATACCGATGAAGCGATCGAGCTCTTCCTGGCAAAACGTCTTGAATATCAAGGCGGGACGAAGCTCGACGCCGGCGAGTTCGTCGAAACGATCAGCGTGCCGTTCGACGAGGCGATCGAAATGCTGCGCGATGGACGCATTACGGACGCCAAATCGCTCGCCGGCCTGCTCTGGATGAAGGTATTTCTCGCGGTGTAGCATAGCCGCAGGGCAACTAGAGGAGGAAGCCAATGCGTTGGTTCGTTCTTGCATGCATCACCGCCATCGGCGTCGCGCATGCCGATGAAACCTGCAATTCGCCGTACATCTCGCAGCTCATCAAGGGCCAGGAGGACTACGTCTACGTCTGGACGCTCGGCGTCGAAGGGCTGGGCGACGGCTCAGACAAGCTCGTCACGATCGACGTCAATCCGAGGTCGAAGCGCTACGGCAAGGTGATCAGCAAGGTCTCCACCGGGGCCCGCGTCGAGGCGCACCACATGGGATTCACCGACGACCGGCGCTACCTGTGGGCGGGCGGGCTGTCGGACGACCGCATCTGGGTGTTCGATGTCGGCAGGAATCCGGCCGCGCCGAAACTGGTGCGCACGATCAGCGATCTCGGGGAGAAATCGGGATTTCTCGGGCCGCACACCTACTACGCGCTGCCCGGGCGGATGCTGGTGCAGGCGCTCTCCAACATGCAGGACAAGGGCGGCCGCACCGGGATGGCGCTCTACAACAACAAGGGCGAGTTCATGACCTCGTACTCCATGCCGACCGAAGGCGGGGGCGACGGCTACGGCTACGACCTCGCCGTCAATCCGAAGCAGAACGTGCTCCTCACCTCCAGCTTCACGGGCTACGCGAACTACATGCGGCCGCTCGGCGAGCTGATCAAGGACGCCGAGGCGATGAAGAACTTCGGCAACAGCATGGTGCTGTGGAACCTGAAAACGATGAAGCCGGCCAAGGTGTTCGCGGTGCCCGGCGCGCCGCTGGAGATCCGCTGGTCGCTCAACCCGAAGGACAACTGGGCGATCACCGCGGCAGCGCTGACTTCGAAGCTGTGGCTGGTCAAGCAGGACGCGAAAGGCCAGTGGGCGGCGAAAGAAGTCGGCACCGTCGGCGATCCGTCCAAGATTCCCCTGCCGGTGGACATCAGCATCACGCGCGACGGCAAGGGCCTGTGGGTCAACACCTTCATGGACGGCACGACGCGCTACTTCGACCTGTCCAATCCCGAGGCGCCGAAGCAGACCTACGAGAAGGTCACGGGCAAGCAGATCAACATGATCTCGCAGAGCTGGGACGGCAAGCGCCTGTACATCACCTCGTCGCTGCTCGCCAACTGGGACAAGGGCGGCGCCGACAACGAGCAGTTCATCCGCGGCTTCGCCTGGGACGGAAGCGAGCTCACGCCGAAGTTCGAGGTCGATTTCACCAAGGAGAAGCTCGGCCGCCCGCACCACATGAAGCTCGGGACGAAGGCGCAGCGCGCGACCGTGACCGGCGCTTGAAAAGCGCCGCGCTGCTCGCCGCGCTGGTGGCCGGCCCGGCGCTCGCGCACCACTTCGAGCTCCTGCCGCCGCTCGAATTCGTGCCGCCGCCGCCGGGCAGCTATGAGCTGCACCGCATCATGCCGGCGCCCGAGGGGCGCGTGCTCGACGTCGATGGCAAGGCCGCGCGCCTTTCGAGCTACCTCCATGATCGGATTACCCTGCTCGGCTTCATTTACACCACCTGCTCCGATCCCGAGGGCTGCCCGCTTGCCTACCGCGTGTTCGATGCGCTGCGCGAAGCCATTGCGGACACGCCTCGCCTGCGCGGCCAGGTGCGCTTTGTCACGCTGTCGTTCGACCCGGCGCGCGACACGCCGCAGGTGATGCGCCGCTATGCGGGGAGCCGCGTGGTGGACGGCGGCGCGGGCCTGCGCTGGTATTTCCTCACCACCGGTTCTGCGCGCGAGCTGCTTCCGCTGGTGGAGGGATTCGGGCAGGACGTTCGCGTGAGTTCCTCGGGGCGCGAGCTCTCGCACGTGCTCAAGGTGTTCCTGATCGACCGCCGCGGCGACATCCGCGAGATCTACAGCTCGAACTTCCTCCATCCGCAGAGCGTGCTCAACGACATCGAGACGCTGCTGCTGGAGGAAAGGAAGATCAGGTCGCGGCCCTGAGCGGCAGCTTCATCCTGAGCGCCTTGTCGAGCAGGTTCCTGAGCAGCTGCGAGAGGAGCTGCCTGGACTGATCGTCGGTCAGGTTGCCCTGTTCGTCGAAGCGCTGCATCGCGTTGCCGATGGCGACCTCGGGCTGCAGGACGGCCTCCATGTTGAGGTAGATGAAGCTTTGGCGCAGCTGGTACTGCGCCCGCACCCCGCCGAACAGGCCGACCGAGGCGCTCATCACGGCCACCGGCTTGCCGTTCCAGGCGCTCTCGCCGTAAGGGCGCGAGGCGCAGTCGATCGCGTTCTTCAGCACCCCCGGGATCCCGTAGTTGTATTCCGGCGTGGCGATGAGGACGGCGTCCGCGGCGCGGATCCGCTGCTTGAACTCGGTGAGCTTCGGCGTCGGGTTGCGCTCCTCGTCCTGGTTGTAGTGCGGCAGGCCTGCGATATCGAAGATCTCGAGCCTTGCGCCCTCGGGGCAGAGCTTTTGCGCCGCCTTGAGCGCCCCTTTGCTGTATGAGGTCTTGCGCAGGCTGCCCGCGATGCCAAGAATCGTGACTTGATCAGCCATGAAATGCCTCCATGTAATGCGAGAATTCCTAGGGAGCATCATGCCATGACCGAACTGCGACCCGCCGCCGAGCGCGGCCATGCCAACCACGGCTGGCTCGACTCCTACCACAGCTTCTCCTTCGCCGACTACCAGGACCCGCGGCACATGGGGTTCGGGCCGTTGCGCGTCATCAACGAGGATCGCGTCGCCCCGGGCACGGGCTTCGGCACCCACGGGCACCGCGACATGGAGATCATCAGCTACGTGCTCGAGGGCGCGCTTGCCCACAAGGACTCCATGGGCAGCGGCTCGACCATCGTTCCAGGCGACGTCCAGCGCATGAGCGCCGGGCGCGGCGTGCTGCACAGCGAGTACAACGACGAGAAGGAAGCCACCACGCATTTCCTCCAGATCTGGATCGAGCCCGACGTCACCGGGATCGCGCCCTCCTATGAGCAGAAGCACTTCACGCCGCAAGAAAAACGCGGTCGCCTGCGCCTCATCGCCTCGCCCGACGCTCGCGAGGGCTCGGTCAGCATCCACCAGGACGCGCTTCTGTACGCCGGATTGTTCGACGGCGCGGAGCGCGCCCGGCTCGAGCTCGCTTCCGGCCGCAAAGGCTACGTGCATGTCGCTCGCGGCGAGGTGAGCGTGAGCGGGCAGGCGCTGCGCGCCGGCGACGCGCTGAAGACCGACGCCGGCGTGATCGAGATCGAGCGCGGCAAGGACGCCGAGGTGCTGGTGTTCGACCTGCCAGGAGACCGCGCATGAGCAGGACCCGTCAGGTGGCGCGCCTCGTTCGCGGCATGGCGGCGAGCGACGGCGCCGGCGTCAAGCTGAACCGCGTCATCGGCGGCCCGGATCTGCCGCAGCTCGATCCGTTCCTGCTGCTCGACGAGTTCCGCTCTGACGATGCGGCCGACTACCTCGCCGGGTTTCCCGAGCACCCGCACCGGGGGTTCGAGACGGTGACCTACATGCTCGCCGGCCGCATGCGCCACCGCGACAGTCAGGGCAACACGGGCCTGCTGGGGCCCGGCAGCGTGCAGTGGATGACTGCCGGGCGCGGCATCGTCCACTCGGAAATGCCCGAGCAGGAAAACGGCCTCATGCAGGGCTTCCAGCTGTGGGTGAACCTGCCGGCGAAGGACAAGATGGCCGCGCCGCGCTACCAGGACATCGAACCCGGCAGGATTCCAGAACTCCAGAGCGCCAGCGCCAGGGTCCGGGTCATCGCGGGAAGCTACCGTGACCTGAGCGGTCCGGTGCAGGCGCACGCGACTGCGCCGCTTTACCTGGATGTTTCTCTGCAAGAGGGAGAATTCCAGGCAGCTGTGCCCGCGGAACACAACGCGTTCGTGTACGTCTACGAGGGCAGCCTCGAGATCGCCGGCCGCGCGGTGGTGCGTGGCGAGCTGGCGGTGCTCTCGCACGGTGATACGGTGGCCGCCACAGCCGGCGATGCCGCAGCGCGCTTCATCCTGGCCGCCGGCCGGCCGCTCAAGGAGCCGGTCGCGCGCTACGGCCCCTTCGTCATGAACCGTCGCGAGGAAATCGAGCAGGCGATGCGCGATTTCACCGAGGGCCGCCTCGGTTGAGGATCGTCGGCATCGCGGGGAGCCTGCGCGAGGGCTCGTACAACGCGGCATTGCTGCGCGCCGCCGTTGAGGAGGCCCCGAGCGAAGCGACGATCGAGATCGAGTCGATCCGCGGCATCCCGCTCTACGACGGCGATGTCGAAGCGAAAGGAATACCCTCGAGGGTCGCCGAGTTGAAGGACCGCATTGCGAGCGCCGATGCGCTGCTCCTGGTCACGCCGGAATACAACAACTCGATCCCCGGCACGTTCAAGAACGCCATCGACTGGCTGACGCGACCGAGCGCCGACATCGCTCGAGTGTTCAAGGGCCGCGCGGTGGGTCTCATCGGCGCCTCGCCGGGAGCGCGCGGCACGGTGCTGTCGCAGACGGCGTGGCTGCCCGTGCTCCGAACGCTCGGCGTGCAGCCCTGGTTCGAGCAGCTGCTCTACGTCGGCAACGCCGACAAGGTTTTCGACCCCTCGGGCAGGCTGCTCGACGAAGCCATCCGCATGCGGCTGCGAAGCTACGTGCGCGGCTTCGCGGACTTTGTCAGGAACTTGCGCCAGGGCCGCCAGTAGTAGTTCTTCCAGCCGTTGTTCACGCCGCGGTAGTCATGCGCGGGCACGTTGACGTGCGTGAGATCGATGCGGCCGTGCTTGCCTTTCGGCGTGAAGCGCAGAATCAGCGTCGAGTCGATGTCGCCCTTCTTGAATGCCGTCGAGCGCCAGGCTTGCACGATCAGCCTGCCTGGAACGCTGTAGAGCATGCGACCCGAGAGAGCACCGTTGAAGGCCCTGAATTTCGCGCCGGGCCTCGCGCCGATCTTGACCGCTCGCCCTGTGATCGCGGCATGGCGCCTGGGGCTCAAGTACATCGCGTACAGCTCGCCGGCAGCCGCCGGCAGGACGACCGACTGCCGGATGATCTTCATTCGCCAGAGGGCTGCAGCGGAACCGGAACGAGCAGCGGCTCGCGCATCACGTTCTCGCCAGTGACCATGTGCTCGCCGCGACCCTGCTCGTCAAATATCAATGCCGCGAGCCCGCGCAAGGTCTCGCGCGCCTCCTCGATGGTGCTGCCGTGGGAGTTGACTCCTGGCAGCTCCTCGATAAAGCCGATGTAGCCGTGCTTAGCCTTGAGATACACCGCAGTGAATGCGAGGCTTCCTTGTTCCATTTTGATTCCCTTTTGATTAAGCGCACGCGTGAATTACGAGGTGAGTATTTTGCAACGGGTGCAGAGTGTAAATAATTGGCGAAATTTTCGCGAGTCGTCGCCGCTCAGCGACACAGAATCCCCTCTGTCGGCGCGCCACGACTGCGAACTATTTCACGGTCACCATGTCGTATCTCCGCTAACGTCCACAGATGGATTCGGCCCGGCAGACGACCATCCTGTTCGCCGACGTGAGCGGCGGCAGCAAGTTGTACGAGGCGGCCGGTTACGCGGCTGCGCTCGAGGTGATCGCGCGCTGCATCGAGCGGGTGCGCGACGCTGCACAATCTAGCGGCGGTCAGGTGGTGAAGACCAGCGGCGACAAGGTGATGGTGCTGTTCGCGACTCCCGATGCGGCGGCGCAAGCCGCCACCAGGATGCACGCGAGCATCGAGGCGCTACCCGAGATAGGCGGGGCGAAGCTTGGTGTGCAGGTCGGTTTTCACAGCGGCCCGGTCTACCGCTGCAACGAAGACTTGTTGGGCGATACGGTCAAGCTCGCTTCGCGGATGGTCGAGCAGGCGCGCAAAGGCCAGACCATTACCTCGCAACAGACGGCGGCGCTGCTCAGCCCGTCTTTGCGCACGCTTTCGCGGCAGCTCGACGCGATCCCGGCCAGGGAAAAGGACGAGGAGCTGCGCTTGTGCGAGATCGGATCGCGCCCCTCTACTGACTTTCCCCGGCTGCGGCTCACCTACCGCGAGCACGCGATCGTCTGCACGCGTGAGAACGAGTCCATCGTTGTCGGGCGCGCGCCCGGCTGCGCGCTGGTGGTCGCCGACCTGACGGTCTCGCGGCGCCACTGCACGATCACGCTGCGCGAGGGCCGGTTCGTGCTGCAGGACCACAGCACCAACGGCACCTACATCGCGGCCGAAGGCGGCGCCGACATCGTGGCGCAGGGCGAGGAAGTCATCCTGGGCAGCCGCGGCCGCATCGGCTTTGGCCGCCCGCCTGACGCGAGCGCGGAGCAAGTCGTCGAGTACGACGGCGTATCAGAGCTTCAGCCGCAGATCCCGACATAGCCGCACGCGGTGCAGTAGTCGCAGCCGTCCCTGCGGATGAGCGTGGCGTTGCCGCACTCCGGGCACTTCGCGCCCAGCATGATCGGAACGTGCTTTGACGAAGGCGATTCCAGGATGCCCATCTGCTGCCGGGGGGCGCCGTCTTCGTCGAGGATGCCGAGCATGGCGTAGCGGTGCAGCATCAGCCGCGCCAGGTAGGAAACCGTCGAGGGGAAGGTCTGCTGCTTGCGGCTGCCGGGGACGAAGGCCATGAAGTCGCCGAGCGGCTCTGGAAAATCGAGCAGCTTGCGCAGCTTCATGCCGATCCACGCCGGGTCGAGCACGCGCATGTCGAGCGACAGGATCTTGCACAGGCCGTCGAGCGCGCGCGGGTATTCGCCCGAGAGCCACACCGAGTAGGGACGCGTGATGCCGTCGGGCAGGGTGATTTCCTTCAGGCCCAGGACGAAATCGTCGCCGGTGCGCGGGTTGAACACGTCCACGGTCCAGGACATCGTGCCGTCGGTGCCGGTTTTGGGCTCCTTCAACGCGAACATCGCCTCGGCGACGGGCGAAGATCCGATCTCAGAAGCCAATTTGAAAGATTCATCGGTCAGGCCCGCGTGCAGCTGCTCGGCGCGCCAGCGCACGATCTGCGCGAAGGCCGAGACGAGCGAGGGCATGCGCTTTCTCTCGCCGCGCGGCGGGAAGGGCATGTCGAAGGCATCGCCGCCTGCCTTGGCGAGCGTATCGAGCTTGAGCATCAGCCAGCCATGGTCGTTGGCGCGCATGTCCATCGACAGCGTCTTGGCGAGGGCGCCCAGGCCGCGCGGCTGCTCGCTGCCGTTGACCCACACCTCGAAGGCGTGCGGCGGGCCGTTCTCGACGTGGCCGACGAACACCGCAAAGTGGTAATTGGGGTGCTCGATCATGTAGGTCCACGCCGGGTTGCCGCCCGCGAGGTCGGGCCGTCCCGGCCAGCGCAGGCTGGCGAGCACGGGAGCGGGGACGCTCTTGATCGAAAGGCGCCGGTTGACGTCGTCCTGGACGAAGTCCTGCGGCTTTTGCACCGACAGGACCGATCCGAGGATCTTGTTCGGACGGTAAGTGGCCAGGCCTTTCAGGCCGGACTTCCACGCGTGCAGGTACAGATCCCGGAACTCGGCATACGGATAATCCTCCGGCACGTTGACGGTCTTCGAGATGCTGGTGTCGATGTAAGGCGCGACCGTCGCCACCATCTGCTCGTGGGAGCGCGCCGAGAGCTCCAGGGCGGTGACGAAGTACGGCGGCAGCGAGTCGACCTCGCCGCCGGTGGCGCGGTAGCGCCTCCAGGCGTGATCCTCGACGAGGAACTCCTGCAGCGTGCCATCGGCCATGCGCTTCTTGCGCGTATAGGTCCACGAAAACGGCGGCTCGATGCCGTTCGAGGCGTTGTCGGCGAAAGCCAGGCTGATCGTGCCGGTGGGCGCGATCGAGAGCAGGTGGGAATTGCGGATGCCGCTCGTGCGGATGAGATGCTTGATCTCCTCCGGCAAGCGCGCTGCAAAGCTGGTCCCCGACAGATACAGGTCGGCATTGAAAAGCGGGAACGCCCCGCGCTCCCTCGCGAGCTGCGCCGACGCGCGGTAGGCCTGGTCGCGCATGCCCTCGGCGATGCGCGCCGCCATGCGCCGCGCTTCGTCGGTGTCGTACTTCAGCCGCAGCATGATGAGCGCGTCGCCCAGCCCGGTGAAGCCGAGGCCGACGCGGCGCTTTGCCATCGCTTCCTGGCGCTGCGCCTCGAGCGGCCAGGCCGTGACCTCGAGCACGTTGTCGAGCATGCGCACGGAGGTCTCGATCACCCTGCCGAATTTCTCGAAGTCGAATCCGGCTTTTTCGGTGAACGGATGGGAAACGAATCTCGTCAAATCGATGGAGCCCAGGCAGCAGCACCCGTAAGGCGGCAGCGGCTGCTCGGCGCAGGGGTTCGTCGCCTCGATCGTCTCGCAGTAATTGAGGTTGTTGTCCCGGTTGATGCGGTCCAGGAACAGGATGCCCGGCTCGGCGTGGTCGTACGTCGAGCGCATGATCTGGTCCCACAGCTCGCGCGCGCGCAGCTTGCGGTAGACCCACAGGCCGTCAGCGCGCTGGCTGCTGCCGTTGCCCGGCCAGGGTTTCGACTTATGGGCTAATTCAATTGATAAATCCTTTTCAACCGCGATCATGAAATCATCAGTCACCCCGACGGAGAGGTTGAAATTGGCGAGCTCGCCGCGGTCCTTGGCGTGGATGAACTCCTCGATGTCGGGGTGGTCGCAGCGCAGCACGCCCATCTGGGCGCCGCGGCGAGCGCCGGCGGATTCGACCGTCTCGCACGACTGATCGAACACGCGCATATAGGACACCGGGCCGCTCGCGCGCGAATGCGTGCCCTTCACTTCGGCGCCCTTCGGGCGGATGGCCGAGAAATCGTAGCCGACGCCGCCGCCGCGGCGCATCGTCTCGGCCGCCTCCTGGAGCGCGGTATAGATGCCAGGCTTGCCGTCGACGACCTCCGAGATCGAGTCGCCGACCGGCTGCACGAAGCAGTTGATCAGCGTCGCCTGGAGCTGGATTCCGGCGGCGGAATTGATGCGCCCGGCGGGGATAAAGCCTTCCTCCTGCGCCTGCAGGAAGCGGCGCTCCCAATGGGCGCGCCGCTCCTCGGGCTCGGCCTGCGCCAGCGCGCGCGCCACGCGGCGGCGCACGTCGTCGACCGAGGCCTCCTGCTCCTTGGCGTATTTCTCGAGCAGCGTATCGCGGCTGATTTCCTGCTCGGCCGTGCCGACCTGCATATCCATACAGTATTATACCAACGGCTAGGCGGGGTGGGATTGCGGCTCGCCATCCGTTTCGCAGGACTGCCGGGCGCGCTTCAGGACGTCGGCGATGCCGCCGTGGCCGAAGCGCAGGGCGAGCTCCACCGGGGTGTCGCCTTCCTTGGTCACCTGGGTCGGGTCGGCGCCGTTGCGCAGCAGGAGGTCGACCATCTCCACGTTCCCCTTTGCCGCGGCGTAGGCGAGCGGGGTGTAGCCGTTTTCGTGGTGCAGGCTCGGGTCGAAGTTCATCGCGAGCACCTTCTGTGCGTAGGCCGGGGTGTTTTTCTCGATGGCGTAGAACATGGCCCGCACCGCCTCGAGGCTTTTTTCCCGAGGCTTGGGCTCGAGCCCAGTGGGCACCAGCTTCACCAGGTAGTTGACCAGGCCGATTCCCACCAGCGCGACGAGCGCGAGGATGATCGGGATCTTGGAGAGATGAAATCCCTCGGCGATCTGCTCGGGCATGTTGGCGCCGGCGACGAGCAGCACCACGGCGACGAACAGAAAGAACTTCAGATACAGAAACAGCCCCAGGATCACCACGCAGGCGAGCACCGCGATCAGCGTGGCGTGCGAAACGCCGAGGGTTTCCTCCACGTATTCGTGGGGCAGGTTGGCGAGCACCGCGGTCACGGTGATCAGCCCCATCAGCACCAGCTCGCGGATTCGCATCCGCGCCAGGAAATCGAGCTGCTCGGCTTTGTCTGCTGCCATGCTGCCTCCTTTTTCACGGATTCTGAAAGCTTGGCGCGGCGCTGGCAAGCGTAGAATCCGCAAGACCCCCCATGTCGAAGGCCTTTGTCAGGGACGAAAGCGTCCCGCAGGAGGCGGAAGGCGCGACCCCAGCGCTTCCGCAGGGCAAGAATTACATTACGCCAGAAGGCTACGCACGCCTGAAGGCCGAGCTCAAAGAGCTGGCGGAGACCGAGCGCCCCGCAGTGGTGAAGACGGTGGCCTGGGCGGCCTCGCTCGGCGATCGATCCGAGAACGCCGACTATCTCTACGGCAAGCGGCGCCTGCGCGAAATCGACCGCCGCATCCGCTTTCTCATCAAGCGGCTGGAGGCGGCGGAGGTGGTGAATGCGAAGGGGCGCGACACCGACCAGGTGTTCTTCGGCGCCACCGTCAGGATAAAAGTGAAGAATGAAGAAAAAGAGATCTGCATCGTTGGCGTCGACGAGGTGGATGCCTCGTGCGGCCGCGTGTCCTGGGTCTCGCCGATCGCCAAGGCGCTGCTCAAGGCGCGCGCGGGCGACCACGTCACGCTGCGCACGCCATCGGGCGACGAGAAGCTCGAAATTCTCGACGTGAGGTACCGCTAAGGCGCTAGGGTGTCTTGAAATCTCCGGCCACGATCACGGACAGCCTGGCCGGATCGATGTGCCGGCGCAGCGCGGCGTTCACCTGAGCGGCGGTGAGCGCGGCGATCTTCGACTCGAACTCGATGTCCCACGCGAAAGTGCGCTTGGCGAACAGATAGGTCCCCAGGCGGCTGACGAGCGAGCGGTCCTGCGTGCGTGACATGCGCCGCGCCTCGAGCAGCGATTTCCTGCCTTCCTCCACTTCGCCCGCGGTAAAGCCGGCGCGCACCGCGCGCTCGAGCTCCTCGCGGATCGCGTGCTCGACGCGGTCGCGGTTCTGCGGCGCGAAGATCGACGACACGTGGAACTCCGCCGACTCATCGAACGCGCTCGAGTTGAAGGTGGTGTAGGTGCTGTAGGAGAGGCCTTCCTTGTCGCGCACGCGCGCCGGGACGCGCGCGGTCGAAGGGCCGCCGAGCAGGTAGTTGGCGAGCACGATCGCGGGGAAGTCGGGGTGATCGTCGCGCATCCTCACGTTGAGGCCGGCGCGCAGCACTGCGTTCGCCTTGTCGGGCGTGACGAACACGTTCTCGAAGGCAGGCCGGTCGAAGTAGCGCGCCGGCACGCGCTCGAACGGTAGCGGCGTGCGCCAGGTGCCGAAGAGCTCCTCGACGAGGCGCGCCATTTCGCCGGGATCGAATTCGCCCACCGCGACGAAGTCGGCGCCGGTCGCGCCGAACAGGTCGCGGTAGCAAGCTTCGGCGTCGCCGAGCCTGGCGGCATGCAGTTTCTCGATGCGCTCCTCGATGGTCGGCGTGTACAGCGGATGGCCTTTGGGGTACAGGTGCAGGTGGCGCGCCAGCCGCACGCCGGCGAGGGCCGCCGGGTCGGTGCGCTGCGCTTCGGCGCTGGTGATCGCGGCGCGCTTCATCTCGTCGAATTCGGAAGGGGGAAAGGCCGGCTCGCGCAGCGCTTCGGCCACCAGCCGCAGCGCCGCCGCCAGGTTCTCCGTGCGCACTTCGATGCTGGCGCCCTCGCCGCCTACTGAAACCGTGGCGTTCAGTTTCTCGAAGGCCTCCTTGAACTGCGCGCGAGTGTGCTTCCTGCTGCCGCGGATCAGCATGCTGCCGGCGAAATCGCAGGCCACCTCGCGATTGTGGAGGCTCTTCTCGTCGCCCCAGTGCAGCGCGAGATTCGCGACCACGCGGCCGCCGCGCGTTTTCTTGGGCAGCAGCGCCGCCTGGATGCCGTTCGAGAGCTGGCGCCGGATGACGCGCGACTCGATGTTCGCCGGCGACGGGTCGAAGGCCTCGCCTTGCGCGAGCGACTTGGCATCGTCGTCGCGATACGTGCCTAGGGCCTCTTCCAGCCCGGTCGCCGTCGGGATCTCGGCGCGGTCAGGGTGCTCGGTGGGCACGAAGATGCCAAGGACGCGGTTCGCGGGCTTCAGGTATCGCTCGCCGGCGCGCTGCACGTCATCGAGCGTCACCTTGCGCAGGCGCTCGCGGTACAGGAAGAACAGGCGCCAGCTGCCGGTCGCCGCGAACTCCGACAGCGCGCGCACGAAAGCGCCGGTCTCGAGCTGCGATTTCTCGAGATCGTTGAGCAGCGCGGTGCGTGCGCGCTCGACTTCCTTGGCGGTGATCTTTTCCTGGCGCAGGTTCTCGACCCCCTGGATCAGCGCGTCGCGCGCCCTGTCGATGGACGCCGACTGCTCGAGCCCCGCGCCGAAGTAGACATAGCCCGGATCGTGCAGGCCGCGCTCGGCGCCCCAGACGTAGCTCGCGAGGCCCTTCTGCACGAGCGCGCGGTGCAGCCGCCCGGCCGGCACGTCGCCGAGGATGTTGGTGAGCACGTCGATCGCCGCGTACTCGGGGTGGGAGCCGGCCGGCACGCGGTACATCGAGGAGACGATCGGGTTGTCGCCGCTGCGCCGCAGGAACACGATGCGCTCGCCGTCCTGGGTCGGCTCCTCGGTATAGAAGCGCGGCAGCGCCCGCGACGGCCGCGGCAGCGCACCGAAATGCCTGCCCACCAGCTCCACCGCGCGCGCTTCATCGAAGCGCCCGGCGACGATCAGCAGCGCGTTGTCGGGCTGGTACCAGGTGCGGTAGAAGGCCCGCAGCTTGTCGATCGGCACCCGCTCGATGTCCGAGCGCATGCCGATGACCGGGTTGCCGTAGTTGTGCCAGGGATAAGCCGCCTTCTGCATGCGCTGGAACAGCACGCTGCCGGGGTTGTTCTCGCCCAGCTCGAACTCGTTGCGCACCACGCTCATCTCGCTGTCGAGGTCTTCCTTCGAGACGAACGAATTCAGCATGCGGTCGGCTTCGAGCTCGATCGCCCACGCGAGGTTGTCGTCGCTCGCCGCGAAGGTCTCGAAATAGGCCGTGCGGTCGTCCGAGGTCGTGCCGTTCCAGCGTGCGCCGCGGCGCGTGTACTCCTCCTTGATGTTGGGATGGCCCTTCGAGCCCTTGAAGAGCAGGTGCTCGAGCAGGTGCGCCATGCCTTTTTCGCCGTAGCCCTCGTGGCGCGAGCCGACCAGGTAGGTGACGTGCAGCGTGATGGTGTTGACGCTCGGGTCGCGCAGCGTGAGCAGGCGCATGCCGTTCGCCAGCCGGTACTCGGTTACGCCTTCCAGCGACACGACCTTGCGCGGCACCTCGGCGGCGACGGCGCAAACGGCGCACAGCAGCAAGGTGGCGGCAAACAGTCGTCGTTTCATCCTAAGAAGCCGAAAAGCACTTCCCGAGCCGCGCCGGCCGCTGAAAGCGCAAAGCTGAAAAGACATCGGGACGCCACAATTGCGCCGGCGTCCCGAGGGCGCGTTATTTCTTTTGCTGGCGACGCTGTTGCGCTTCCTTGGCGCGCGCCTCGCACTTGGCGGGATCTTTCGCTTGCGCGCACATCTCGTGGCGCATGCAGTCGCGGTGCGCGTCGCCCTGCTTGCCTTCGCAGGCCTCGCGGGCTTTGCCACGCGCCGCCTTCATCTTCTCGCGGCGCTCCTCGCAGCGCGTGGGGTCCTTCGCTTTCGAGCAGTCGAAACGCTGGCCTTTGCCTGCGTCGGTTTGCGGAGCCTGGGCATAAAGGGCAGTGCTCGCCGCGAGCAGGCAGGCACCGAGGAGGGGGATCGACAGATTCATAAAAGAGTCCTTTCGAGGGGAATACCTTCGGTTCAACGCGCCATCCTGGCCGCCGCTGACCGCAAGGTTGTAACGCTTTGTATCACGCCAGCTGCTTGAGAAGGGTGGCAGCGTCCGACACCTCGAACTTGCCGGGGCCCTCGACGTTGAGCTGCTTCACCACGCCGTTGTCCACCAGCATCGAGAAGCGCTGCATCCGGGTCCCCATGCCACGGGGGTTGAGATCGAGCTCCAGGCCGAGCGCCTTGGTCCACTGCGCGCTGCCGTCGCCCAGGAAGCGGATCTTGCCGAGCGCCTTCTGGTCGCGGCCCCAGTGCGCCATGACGAAGGCGTCGTTCGTCGCTACGCACCAGATCTCGTTCACGCCCCTGCTCTTCAGCTTGTCCAGGTTTTGCACGTAGCTCGGCACGTGCTTCGCCGAGCAGGTGGGCGTATAGGCGCCCGGCAGGCCGAAGATGGCGATCTTCTTGCCCCGCACCGCCTCGCCGACGTTTACTTCCCTGGGCGGCATCGCGCACTGCGTGCCCGAATCGAACTCGGTGGACTCCATGAGCTTGCCGTCGGGCAAGCGCTCGCCGACTTTAATGGCCATCGCGGGACCTCCTGTGGTCGCCTTTGGGGAAGGCCCGAATGATACCTTTAGCCCCGGGGTATGATGCGCGCATGTCGATGGCCTGGCTGCGCTCGCTGGCCGTCATCGTTGCCCTCATCGGCGCGCTGCTGCTGCTCGCCTCGGGAGTGGGCGTGCGGCTCGGGTTGTGGACGTACGGCACCGGTTTCGCGCTGCTGCGCTATGCGGGCTACACCGGGATCGCGGCCGGGGTGCTGGCACTTGTCGCGCTCTTTCTTCCGCAACGACGGGCGCGATGGATCGCGGCCCTGCTCGTGGCGCTGGGGGTCGGCGCGGCGAGCGCCTACCTGCCGTACAGCGTGCAGCAGCACGCAAGATCGGCGCCGCGGATCAACGACATCACCACCGATACCGAGACGCCGCCGCAGTTCACGAAACACCTGTCCTACGGCGGGCCGCAGGTCGCCGAGCAGCAGCGCAAGGCCTATCCGGACATCCAGCCGGCCGTGCTCGCCGCAGGCCCCGAGGTCGCCTTCGCGCGCGCTCTCGCCGCGGCCCAGGCGATGGGCTGGGAGATCGTCGATGCGCAACCCAAGGAGGGCCGCATCGAGGCCACGGCGACCACCTTCTGGTTCGGCTTCAAGGACGACGTAGTGGTGCGGATCACCCCGCTCTCAGGCGGCAGCCGCGTCGACGTGCGCTCGAAATCGCGCGTCGGACGCGGCGATACGGGCACTAATGCACAGCGTGTCCGGGCCTACCTCAAACGCTTGAATTGATTTAGGGATATCCTGCTACTCCTTAGCCGCTACCGGAAGAGGGGTAGGCGTATGAAACCCACAGTTCTGCTGCTCGCGCTGGTGCTCGCCGCGCCGGCCTGGGCCCAGGCGCCCGAGCAGAAGCCGGCGCCGCAAGAGGCTGCCAAACCCCCCGCGAAGGAAGCCACGAAAACGGCCGCCAAGAGGCATCGGCGCTGGCACGAGGACGCGAGGCACTGCCTCGAGCTCCCGACCAACACCGAAATCATCAAGTGCGCTGAAGTGTATCTCTAGAAGGCCTGCCTACGCTCCGGTTGCCGTGCCGATCGCCGCCTTGCGGCCGCGCCGCATGTCGATGCCGGCGAGAAGCGCAGGGCCGATGACGAAGTAGGTGCTCGTCGCCAGGATGGCGAGGCGATGGTCGCCGCCGAAGAATCCAGGTGAGCGCGCCGTAAGTGAGCGCCCGAAGATCGACGCTGCCTTGACTGAAGGCCCCCATTGCCCGAAGAACTCGGCGACGCGCGAGGTCGGCGCGAGATCGCCGACGAGCCCGCGGCCTGCGACGAGCCCATGCCAAGGCCCGGCCAGGTTGGCTGCAACCTTAGAAGGAAAAAACGCTATGTGAAGCGGCGGCGATGACGACCATCGCAAGCCATCGGACCGGCGTAAGCACGAGCGCGCTGGTGGCGTGCGCGTCGGCCCAGACGCCGATCACCGGCCCGGTGATGAGAATGCTGGCGTACGAGACCGAAAGCGCCGCGGTCCAGGCGAGCGTGCACCAGGGCTGGCTAGCGCAGACCACGCCGACCAAGTAGGCGCCGAACGCGGCGGTGATGGCGACGCTCGTGTAGCCCGAGTTGGCGAAGTCATCCATGCTGCGCGCCCAGACTTCATGCAATTTGACCTGCGGGCTGGCAGGTAGCGCATGGCGCATGCTGGCTTTCCGGTATAGTCTTGATTTCATGCAACAAGCAGTCAAAACAGCGGGCGGGGAGCACCGGCTGACGCTCGGCGAGGTCCTCGAGGGCCTGATCGAGGACAAGGTGATCGGTGCCGACGCCGCGGAGCAGCTGAAGAAAGAGCGTCGCTATTACCGCGGCACCATGCATCCGCTGGCGATCGTCGCCGACCAGAAGTGGAAAAAGGGCAATGCATTGCTGACGCTCGATGCGCTCAGCGAGTGGCTGGCCAAGCGCGTTGGCCTGGAATACCTGCACATCGATCCGCTGAAGATCGATTTCACCGCGGTCACCGAGGTGATGTCGTCGGCTTACGCGACGCGCTTCCGCATCCTGCCGGTTGGCGTGAGCGCCAAGGAGACGGTCGTCGCCACCGCCGAGCCGCACGTGCGCGAGTGGGAGGCCGAGCTCTCGCGCATCAGCAAGCGCGAGATCAGGCGCGTGATCTCCAACCCGCTCGACATCGAGCGCTACCAGGTGGAGTTTTACAACCTCGCCAGGTCGATCAAGGGCGCCAACCGCACCGCGAGCGGCGGCGGGGGGCTTTCCAACTTCGAGCAGCTGGTCGAGCTCGGCAAGACCGACAAGCAGTTCGACGCCAACGACGCGCACATCGTGCGCATCGTCGACTGGCTGTGGCAGTACGCCTTCGAGCAGCGCGCGAGCGACATCCACATCGAGCCGCGCCGCGAGCAGGGCATTGTGCGCTTCCGTATCGACGGCGTGCTGCACCAGGTGTATCAGATCCCCGCCGCAGTGCTCGCGGCGATGACCAGCCGCATCAAGATCCTGGGGCGCATGGACGTGGTCGAGAAGCGCCGCCCGCAGGACGGCCGCATCAAGACGCGCACGCTCGAGCAGGCCGACGTCGAGCTGCGCCTGTCGACCCTGCCGACGGCCTTCGGCGAGAAGATCGTGATGCGCATCTTCGATCCCGAGGTGCTGGTGCGCGACTTCCGCGAGCTCGGCTTCTCGGACGACGACCAGAAGCGCTGGAACGAGATGACCGCCAGGCCGAACGGCATCGTGCTGGTCACCGGGCCGACCGGCTCGGGCAAGACCACCACGCTGTACTCGACGCTGAAGACGCTCGCCACGCCCGAAGTCAACGTCTGCACCATCGAGGACCCGATCGAGATGGTCGAGCCCGCGTTCAACCAGATGCAGGTCCAGCCCGCCATCGAGCTCGGTTTCGCCGAAGGCGTGCGCGCGCTGATGCGCCAGGACCCCGACATCATCATGGTCGGCGAGATCCGCGACCTCGAGACCGCCGAGATGGCGGTGCAGTCGGCGCTCACCGGCCACCTGGTGCTCTCGACGCTGCACACCAACGACGCGCCCAGCGCCGTGGCGCGGCTGCTCGAGCTCGGCGTGGCGCCCTACCTGCTGAACGCGACGCTGAACGGCATCATGGCGCAGCGCCTGGTGCGCACGCTGTGCCCGCATTGCAAGCAGAAAGTGGATTTGCAGCGCGGCGAGGACCAGGCGGCCTGGGATACGCTGGTCGCGCCGTGGAAAGCGAACCGCCCGGCGAACATCTGCAAGCCCATCGGCTGCCTCGAGTGCCGCATGACCGGTTATCTGGGGCGGGTCGGAATCTACGAAACGCTCGTTTTTACGAGCGCCATCAAATCGCTGGCCGCGAAAAACGCCGAGATCTCGGCGCTGAGAGAGCAGGCGATGAAGGAGGGCATGAAGCCCTTGCGCATCAGCGGCGCGATGAAGGTCGCCGCCGGCGTCACGACGATCGACGAAGTGCTCAAGGTCGCGCCGCCGATCCGCGACGAGTCCGTCGGCTAGGCCGTGCTCGACCTCCTGCTGCTCGCGGCGCTCTCGGGCGCCGTCGTCTATCTCCTGATGCACCGCGCGTCGCGCCGCACCTCCCGGCAGCTGATCGAGCTCACCGCGAGCGAGGCGCGCTTTCGCGACCTGACCGAGCTGTCGGCCGACTGGTTCTGGGAAACCGATGCCCAGCACCGCATCACCTGGATCTCGGCCGGCGGGTCGGTGGCGACCTTCTTTGGCAGCATGCCGACCTTCGGCAAGCGCTTGTGGGAGATTCCGCGCGTCGAAGTGGAGCCGCGCGCGCTCGAAGCTCATCTGCAGCGCCTGCGCGAGCAACTGCCGTTCTTCGACCTCGAGATTCAGCGCACCGACGAGCGCGGAGCGCGCCTGATCCATATCATCTCGGGCCAGTCGCGGGTCACGCCGCACGGCCAATTCCTTGGCTACCGCGGCGTCGGGCGCGACGTCACCGAGCAGCGCCGAGCCGAGCGCGCGGTGTTCGAGGCGAAGGAGCGCGTCGAGCTGGCGCTCGACGGCGGCAACCTCGCCGAGTGGCACTTTGACGTGCAGCGCGACGAGTTCTACGCCGGCGACGGCTGGGTGCGCTTCCTCGGCCACGGCCGCTCCCCGGCCGTCGGCAAGGGCGCCATGCTCTACGACATGATGCATCCGGAGGACCGCGAGCGCAGCCGCAGCATCATGGTGCGCGCGCTGAACGGCGAGCTGCAGGAGTATGTCGATGAGTTCCGCGTGCCGACCCGGACCGGCGAGTGGAAATGGCTGCAGGCGAGGGGGCGCGTGGTCGAGCGCGATGCCGAAGGCCGCGCGCTGCGCGTGTCGGGCACCATCGCCGACATCGACTCGCGCAGGCGCGCCGAAACCGCATTGCAGGAAGCCGAGCAGCGCTACCGCTCGCTGGTCGACCTGGCTCCCAACGGCGTGATGGTGCATTCTGGCGGCGTGATCGCGTACGCCAACCCGGCCGCCGCGCGCCTGCTCAAGGCGGATTCGCCGGCCCAGCTGGTCGGCCTCAAGATCGACGCGTTGTTCCATCCCAGCGATCTGCCGCGCGTGCGCGAACGCCTGCGCGGCCTGCTCGCAGCACCGAGCGCGATCGGCTTCGAGGAGCGCCATCTGCGCTGCCTCGACGGCAGCGACATCATCGTCGAGGCCGCGGCGGTGTCGTTTCTCGAGCGCGATCACCTGGCGGTGCAGGCAGTGTTCCGCGACGTCACCGAGGAGCGCATGGCGCGCCTAGCGCTCGCCGAGCGCGAGCAGCGCTTCCGCGACGTGGTGCACGCCTCGGGCGAGTACGTCTGGGAGACCGACGCGCAATGGCGCTACACCTACCTCTCGGAGCGCGTCGAGGCGGTGCTCGGCTATGCGCGCAACGATCTGCTGGGCCGCACGCCGCACGAATTCATGCCGCTCGGCGAGGCTCATTTTCCGGACACGAAGACCCCCTTCCGCGAGGTGGTGCGACGCTCGATCACGAAGTCGGGCGGCGTCATCTGGCAGTCAGTAAGCGGCGTGCCGCGGCTGGACGCGGCGGGCGCGCTGATCGGCTACCGCGGCACCGCCGCCGACGTCACCGCGCGCAAGCAGGCCGAGGCGCGCATCGAATACCTCGCCACGCGCGACGCGCTGACCGGCCTGCCGAACCGCACCCTGCTCACCGACCGCGCCGGGCAGGCGATCCTCACCGCGGCGCGCAGCCGCACCCAGCTCGCGGTGCTCTGCGTCGACCTCGACCGCTTCAAGCTGGTGAACGACTCGCTCGGCCACCAAGCGGGCGACGCGCTGCTGCGCGCGGTCGCCGACCGGCTGCAGCACACGCTGGGCCGCGAGGACACGCTGGCGCGGCTGGGCGGCGACGACTTCGTGCTGCTGTGGAACGGCCTGAAGTCAGCCGAGGACGCGGCCGTGCTCGCGCAGCGCATCCTCTCGATCCTGGCGCGGCCATTCACCGTCGAGGGCAACACGCTCAACGTCGGCGCCTCGATCGGCATCAGCATCTACCCGAACGACGGCCGCGACTTCGCCGAGCTGCTCAAGAACGCCGATGCGGCGCTGTACGACGCGAAGGAGAACGGGGGAGGCACCTGGCGGCTGTTCGCTCCGGCGCTCAACGCGCGCGCGGTAGAGCGCCTTCGCATGGAAAATGAGCTGCGCGGCGCTCTGGCAAGGAGCGAGCTGGTGCTCCACTGGCACCCCGTGGTGCGCGGGCGCGGGGAGGTCGTCGGCGCCGAAGCCCTGGTGCGCTGGAACCACAGCAGCCGCGGCCTGCTGCTGCCGGAGGACTTCGTGCCGCTCGCCGAGGAATGCGGCCTGATCCGCGCGGTGGGCGAGTGGACGCTCGAGCGCGCGCTGTCGCAGGCCGGCGCCTGGCACAGGATGATGCCGGGCCGCGCCTGGTTCGCGGTCAACGTCTCGGCGCCTGAGCTCGCGCAAGGCGACGCGTATGTGGAGAAGATAGGGGCATGCCTGAGAGCCAATTCGCTCGAGGGGTCCTGCCTGGAGATCGAAGTCACCGAGCGCGTGCTGATGTCCAGCCTCGCCGAGAACGTCGAGACGCTGCGCAGGATCGGCGCGCTCGGCGTGCGCTTCGCGATCGACGACTTCGGCACCGGCTACTCCAGCCTCGCCTACCTGAGGAGGCTGCCGATCCACAAGCTGAAGATCGACCGCTCGTTCCTGCGCGCCATCGACTCGCACGCCGCCGACGAGGCGATCGTGCGCGCGATCGCGGCGATGGCCGGGACGCTCGGCATCGCCGTCGCCGCCGAGGGCGTGGAAAGCGAGGCGCAACTGAGGCGCCTCCTGGCGCTGGGCTGCGAGGAATGGCAGGGGCATTATTTCAGCGCGCCGCTCGACGCCGCGGCTTTCGAAGCGCTGCTCCTGAACGTGGGCGCAGGATCAGCGTCAGCAGGAGCAGGATCGGCCGCATGAACGCGTTGACCAGGCCAAGGAGCGCCGCCGCCGCGGCGCGCGCACTCCAGAGGCTCGCTACGCTGATCATTGTCCGCAGTGGCTGAACTCGAGTCCATTCTCAACGACCTCGTCATCGCCAATCGCATCCTGGCGAATGAAAACGTCGTCGACGCCTACGGCCACGTCAGCGTGCGGCACCCGCGCGACCCGCAGCGCTTTTTTCTGGCGCGCTCGCTCAGCCCGGAGAGGGTCGAGCGCGCCGACATCATGGAGTTCGACCTCGAGGGCAACCCGGCCGGCGGCGACGCGCGCCAGCCCTACCTCGAGCGCTTCATCCATGCGGCGGCCTACGCGGCGCGCCAGGACGTGCAGGCCGTGGTGCACGCGCACGCGGAGGACGTACTGCCTTTCGGCATCACGGCGGCGCCGCTGCGCCCCGTGATCCATTCGGGAAGCTTCATGGGCGAGCACGTGCCGGTGTGGGACATCCGCGATCGGTTCGGCGACACCAACCTTCTGGTCGCCAACATGCCGCAAGGGCGCGATCTTGCGAAATGCCTCGGCGGCCGCAGCGTAGCGCTCATGCGCGGCCACGGCTTCGTCGCCGCCGCGCGCTCGCTGATCGAGGTGGTGCGCATGTCGGTCTATGTGCCGCGCAACGCGAGAGTGCTGCTCGCCGGCCTGCGGCTGGGCGAAGTCAAGCCGCTCTCGCCCGGGGAGATCGCGGCGCGCAACGCCGGCTACCAGCCTTACTCGCCGGAAACCTGGCGCGCCTGGGAGTACTGGGCCACGCGCGCAGGCTGCGCGCACCTGCTCTCGAAAAAAGGCTGACCGGATGACACGGCCGAAGCGACAGCGTGCAACCCTGACGCCGTGATCCGAAGCACTGTGCCTTGCGAGTGTTGGTCGGCGCTCGGGCGCGATCGTAGGCGTCGTCATATTCGAGCGGTCGCGATCGTCCTTACAGCCCTCGTTGCCGGACAAGCAGCCGCGCAGGAGTACATGCCTTACCCGCAAGCTCGAATTACCTCGGATGAGTGGCAGCAGTACTTCTCCGAGGTCTCGTCAAAGCACGCGGCTTCGCGGCGGGAATTTCCAGCTGAGCACCTCGTGGTCTTTGAGGACCGCGCCACATACACCGCCTACGCCTTCACCCAGCCAGGGCACGCAGCATATCCGTCCTGGATAACTCGCCACGTGCTCCGAGACAACGCTGGCGTGAAGGTTCGCCAAATCGGGTACTTCGCTGGAGACGAGGAATCCTTCGCAAAGCTGTTTGAGGCGTATCAACAGCTCAATGGGCAGATGCTCGAAGATTTCGAAATTCAGTCTCGCGAGGGGCGGAAATGACGCCTCACCCCACCACGGTGGCGGCGCGCAGCCGGGCAACATCGTCCTGGGTTCCAGCGATTGCGTACTGTCAGGGAACACCGCTCAGAGTGATCGAGGCCCGCGATGCCTCGCGGTTTGGCGACGCAACCGTCATCGCGGCGGAGGATATCGCCAAGCGCTTCGGGCGGGGAGCCGTCGACGGCAAGATCCAGGCACGCATTGCCGCACCGATCCCCGGGGAACGCAAGCGCGTTCGTCCACAGCTGGCGTTCCGTGCTCTATGATGGAGTGACGGGGACTCTAGGAGGAGCGCAATGCGCAGGTTGCTGCCGCTGGCAGTTTCATGGTTTGTCTGCCTTGCAAGCGCGCAGAGCTATCCCGCCAAGCCGGTCAAGCTGATCGTCAGCTATCCGCCCGGCGGCAGCTCGGACCTGATGGCGCGGGTGTTCGGCGCCAAGCTCGCCGAGATGTGGGGGCAGCAGGTGGTGGTCGAGAACAAGCCCGGCGCGGCGGGCTCGATCGGCACCGATTACGCCGCGAAGCAGCCGCCAGACGGCTACTCGTTCATGATCGCCAACCTGGGGCCGATCGCGGTCAATCCGCTGCTGTCGAGCGTGCCTTACAACGTGGAGAAGGATTTCGCGCCGGTGTCGCTGATCTCGACCGGGCCGAACGTCCTCGTCGTGCGCTCCGATGCGCAGTTCAGGTCGCTCGGCGAGCTCATCGCCCATGCCCGCGCCAATCCCGGCAAGCTCAACTACGGCACCAGCGGCCCGGGGAGCGTCTCGCACCTGTCGAGCGAGCTGCTGAAGAACGTCACCAGGCTGCAGGCCGTGGAAGTGCCTTACAAGGGCGGCGTGCTGGCGGTGCAGGACCTGCTCGGCGGGCAGATCCAGTTCATCTTCTCAGACAGCCTGCCGGCGATGGCCCACATCCGCGCCGGCAAGCTGCGAGCGCTCTGCATCACCGGCGCAGAGCCGTTCGCGCTGCTCCCGGAGCTGCCCACCTGCCAGGCGGCGGCGCCGGGCCTGGTGGCGGTGAACTGGTGGGGCGTGCTCATGCCCGCCGGAACCCCGCGCGCCATCGTCGCCCGGTTCCATGGCGACACCGTGAAGACCCTGGCGGATCCGGACGTGAAGAAGAAATTCGCCGATCTCGGCGTCGAGGCGGTGAGCAGCACGCCGGAGCAGTTCGCGGCTTTCATCCGCACCGAAATGGACAAGTACGGCAAGCTCATCAAGGAAGCCCACATCAAGGTCAACCCATGAAACCGATCGCTGTGGCAGTCGTTGGAACCGGCTGGTGCGGCGGCATCCGCGCCGAGACCCTCGCCGCGCATCCGCTCGTCAAGACGCTGGACCTCGCCGAGGTGCGCCCTGAGCGGCTCGCCGAAATTGCAAGGAAGACCCGCGCGCGCCTGGCGACGAAGGATTACCAGGACCTGGTTTCGAAGGCCGACCTCCAGGCGGTCTACATTTCCGCAACGCCAGAGAGCACGCACTATCCGATGGCGCGCGACTTCCTCGCCGCCGGCAAGCACGTGTTCCTCGAGAAGCCGATCGCGCTCGAGCTTGCCGAGGCCGATGAATTGATCAAGCTGGCCAAGGGCAAAAACCTCAAGTTCACCATCGGCTATTCGCAGCGCTTCAACCCGAAATACGCCTACGTGAGGAAGATGATCCGCGACGGCACGATCGGCAAGCCGGTGAGCGCGCTCGTCAGCCGGCACATCACGCGCGGCCTGGGCACCAAGATCAGCGGCCGCATCAAGCTCTCGCCGGCGGCGATGGAGGCGACGCACGACCTCGACTTCGTGCTGTGGTGCCTCGAGCCGGCGCGCCCGGTGCGCGTGTACTCGCAGGTGAACTTCGGCGCGATGCGCGCGGCGAGCGGCAAGGAGATCGCCGACACACAATGGCTCACGGTGACGATGGACAACGGCCTGTCGTTTGTGGTCGGCGGCGGCTGGAGCCTGCCCCCCGGCTATCCGAACTTCTCCACCACCTGGATCGAGATGGTGGGCACCGAAGGCGTGGTGATGGTCGACGACAGCCACCGCGACGTCGTGGTGAACACGCTTGCCAAGGGAATGCAGCTGCCGCTGTCGACCATGCCGGGCGAGTTCGTCGAGCACACCTACGCCGGCCCGATGGCCGCCGAGACGGTCCACTTCCTCGAGGCGGTGGCGCTCGAGCGGCCGGTGCTGGTCACCCCGGAGCACGCGCGCATGGTGATGGAGGTCTACCTCGCCGCCGATCTCTCCGCCGAGCGCAACGAGGCGGTGACCCTGCCATTGAAATGGCCAAAAAAAATCCGCAGCGTATCGGCCTAGCGATCGTCGGTGCGGGACGCGTCGGGTTGTTTCGCGGCGAGGTCGCCGCACGCCATCCGCAGGTCGACTTCATCGGCATCGCGGACCTGAGAAAAGACCGGCTCAGGCTGGTGGGGGATAAGACCCGGGCGGACTTCGTCACCACCGATTTCAAGGAGTTGTTGAAAAGACCCGAAGTCACAGCGGCGATCGTCTCGACCGACGAGCACCTGCACGTCGAGCCGATCCTGAGCGCGCTCGAAGGCAAGCTCAGCCTTCTCATCGAAAAGCCCCTCGCCACCGAGCTCGCCGATTCGCAGCGCGTGCTCAGCGCGATCGAGAAATCCGGGGTCGACGCGGTGGTGGGCTACACGCAGCGCTTCCGCCGCCGCTGGCTGGTCGCAAAGGAGAAGGTGCGCACAGGGCAGCTCGGCGACGTGACGCTCGTCACCTCGCGCGCGTTCATGAACCGGCTGGTCGCCCTCGACAACTACCAGCGCACCAACGACCCGTCGAAAATCTCCCCGATGGTGATCTCGGGCACGCACGCGCTCGACATCGTGATGTGGATGATGGAAGCCAAGCGCCCGGCCGAGATCTACGCGCGCTCGGTGGACAAGGCGCTCGGGCCGCTGTGCAAAGGCATCGATGCGACCGCGGGCATCATCACTTTCGAGGATGGCAGCCTGTACCATGCCGCGATCTCCTGGGCGCTGCCGATTGTCTGGCCCGGCGCGGTGTACAGCCTCGAAGTGGGCATCACCGGAACCGAGGGCGTTCTCACCATCGACGACACGCATCGCGACATCGTGCTCGCCACGACGCGCTCGCAAGGCGAGGGCTACGCGCCGGCGCAAGAGCGCCGCGTCGACTTCCTCGGCAGCTAC